>ENA-OZAF01000646-OZAF01000646.1-human-gut-metagenome-genome-assembly--contig:-NODE-646-length-13328-cov-4.413396_pt1 | contig 13328 bp, 11 predicted proteins | sample MGYA00244207_ERZ653498 | MGnify/ENA primary metagenome ERZ653498 (study PRJEB26926, sample SAMN06165156) | human gut metagenome | biome: ENVO:00009003; feature: ENVO:2100002; material: ENVO:00002003... | reverse complement strand
GTACGGCCCCGCGCCGTTGATCTCCACCCGCCACACGAACTGCGATAGCACGAGCGCCGCCGCCAGCGCCAGCGCGGCCCCAAGCAGCGCGCCGGGCCGCCGCCGGAGCGCGCCGAGAACCGCCGCCAGCTGCGCGGGGCGCTCGCGCGTGACGCGCCAGCCCTTTTCCCCGGCCAGCTGCCTGACGCGCGGCAGGTCGCGCAGGTAGCAGGCGCATTCCAGCGTGCGCCGGTCCGCGCGCCGGGCGGAGAGCAGCGGCACGCCCTCCTTTTGCAGCGTGTTCATGAAGCGTTCCAGGTTCAGCCCCGTCAGCGTGAAGCGGCAGGTGACAAACGGCAAGCGGGGGATGTTCACGGCGCGGTCATCCTTTCGGGCGGTAGCAGAGCTTTTCGATCTTGCCAAACACGATCAGCCCGTCGCGGTCGTAGCGCGAGAGGGACAGCTTTTCGCCGCTGATGACCAGAAGGCCGCACAGGGTCTTGAGCGCAACCTCCGTGTCGGTGCAGGCAAAGATGCCCTGATGCTGCTCCACGATCAGCTTTTCGTCGCCCAGCAGCACCGATCGCGGCCAGCCCAGCACCAGCTCCTGCGGAATATCCGCCCGTTTGAGCTTCTCCAGCACGCCGGGCCCCCCTTCCCAAAACACGGTTTGGGGAAGGATATGCAAAGGAAGGGGCGGGCATGAAAAAAACCGCCCACCCCGGAGGAGGCAGGCGGCTGAAAGGCACGCGAAATCCGATCAGGCAAACGGATTCTCCGTCGGATACGGCAGCGACGCGGGCCGGTTGTAGGCGATGTCCTTGACGCCCAGGAACTTGAATACCTCAAACAGCGCCGCGCCCACATGGCGGAAGGCGACCGCGCCGTGGTGCGGGTAGCGCTTGCCCACCAGCACGTGGCGGTAGAAGCGGCCCATTTCGGGGATGGCGAACACGCCGATGCCGCCGAAGCTGCGGGTGGCCACGTCGAGCACCTCGCCCTGGGCCACGTAGGCGCGCAGGACGCCCTCGCTGTCGCACTGGAGGCGGTAGAAGGTGATGTCGCTGGCGGCGATGTCGCCTTCGAGGGTGCCGCGGGTGAAGTCCGGCTCGCTGCCCTCCGGCTCCAGCAGGCGGTGCTGGATGAGCTGGTACTTGACGGCGCGGCTCTGGCAGAGCTTGCATTCGGGGGTGTTGCCGCAGTGGAAGCCCATGAAGGTGTCGCTGAGCTTGTAGTCGTACTTGCCCTTGATGTCCTCGTCGTAGATGTAGGCGGGAACGGTGTTGTTGATGTCGAGCAAGGTCACGGCGTCGTCGGTCACGCACAGGCCGATGTACTCGCTCAGCGCGCCGTAGATGTCCACCTCGCAGGCCACGGGGATGCCGCGCCCGGCCAGGCGGGAGTTGACGTAGCAGGGCTCAAAGCCGAACTGGCTGGGGAAGGCGGGCCAGCACTTGTTGGCGAAGGCCACGTACTGCCGCGCGCCCTTGTGGTTTTCGGCCCAGTCCAGAAGCGTCAGCTCGAACTGCGCCATGCGGCGGTTGAGGTCCTCGTAGTACGCGCCCTCGCCCATCTGCGCGGCCATGTCGCGGCACACCTCGTCGATGCGGGGGTCGTTCTCGTGCTCCTTGAAGGCCACCAGCAGGTCCAGCTCGCTGTTTTCCTCGATCTCCACGCCCAGCTCGTAGAGGCCCTTGATGGGGGCGTTGCAGGCGAAGAAGTCCTGGGGCCGGGGTCCGAAGGTGATGATCTTGAGGTTCTTCACGCCGATGATGGCGCGGGCGATGGGCAGGAAGTCGCGGATGCGCTGGGCGATCTCCCCGGCCGTGCCCACGGGGGCTTCGGGGATGTAGGCGCGAAGGTGGCGCATGCCCAGGTTGTAGGAGCAGTTGAGCAGGCCGCAGTAGGCGTCGCCGCGGCCGTTGATCATGTCGCCGTCGCCCTCGGCGGCGGCCACGTACATGCACGGGCCCTCGAAGCGCTGGGCGATCAGCGTTTCGGGGGTTTCGGGGCCGAAGTTGCCCAGGAACACCACCAGCGCGTTGCAGCCGGCGGCGCGCACGTCCTCGACGGCCTTGAGGGCGTCCTTTTCGTTTTCCACGGTGACGGGGCATTCGTAGAGGCCCTCGCCGTAGGCCTTGACGATGGCGGCGCGGCGCGCCTGGCTCAGCGCGATGGGGAAGCAGTCCCGGCTGACGGCGATGATGCCGGGTTTGACGACAGGAATGTTGTTCAGCATGATGTCCATTCTCCTTTGCATTCAACTTGAAGGGCGCTTACAGGTCGCCCGCGATGTCGATATTTTCGCCCGTCAGGCCGATCACCGCGCCATTTGCAGCCGGAGCGCTGTCCGGATGCGCGATCAGCCACTTGTTGCGCGCCCAGAGCTGGCGGTCCAGCGGGTTGGGCGCGCCGGGGAGGCGGAAGTCGGTGTTGGTGCCCGCGGGCAGCGCCACCATCACGCGGAAGCCCTTCGCGGGGTCGGCGTGGCAGGGGGCGTAGTGCAGCGTGGTGGCGTAGACCTCGATCAGCACGCCCGCCGGCACGCGGAAGGCGCGCACCTTCGCGGTATCCAGCACGCCGTTTTCCATCTCGTCCTGCTTGGCCAAAAGCAGGATAAACGCCTCGGTCCCCAGGTTGAACTCGCTGTCGCGGTGGTATTCCAGGCAGTTGAGGCGCGTGTTATGGCCGTTGCACCAGCCCAGCTGGAACGGCATGCCGCCAAAGAGCGCCTCGCCGACGGCCTGCGCGTCCGCGGCGGCGTGCAGCGCTTCCTCGCGCGGGGTGTAGACCACGGCGTCGGGCAGGGGGGTGGTTTTCAGGGCCTCCATCAGCCCGCCCACGGGATAGCCCTCCACCACGCGGCCATAGGGCTTGAAGGCAGGGTCAAACACGGATCGAATTTCCATAGGGCGTCGCTCTCCTTTCATCCGCTCACAGGGCGGCCAGCCGTCCGCAGGCGGGTTTCAACGCGGGATACAGGCTTTCGTACAGCCGGTAGTAGGGTTCGTAGGCGGCGGAGCGCTCCGCGTCGGGCAGGAGCGCCTCTCCGGGCCGGACCAGCGCGGCGCTGGCGGAGGGCACGTCCGGGTACACGCCCGCGGCCACGCCCGCCAGAATCGCCGCGCCCAGCGCCGGGCTTTCGGGGACCTGCACGGTCTGAACCGGCAGGCCCAGCACGTCGGCCATCATCTGCCGCCAGAAGGGGCTGCGCGCGCCGCCGCCGCAGGCCAGCATGCTTGCGGGCTTAACGCCCATGCCGCGCAGAATGTCGAGGTTCTGCCGCTGGGAGTAGATCACGCCCTCCATCACCGCGCGAAGCAGGTCGCGCCGGGTGTGGATCGCGCTCAGGCCGATGAACGCGCCGCGAGCGTTTGCGTCCAGCAGCGGGCTGCGCTCGCCCATCAGGTAGGGCAGAAAGAGCAGCCGGTTCGCGCCGACGGGGCTTTGCGCGGCCTCGCGGTTCATCAGGTCGTAGGGGTCCACGCCCATCTGGGCCGCGGCCTCGCGCTCGGCCTGGCAGAACTGGTCGCGGTACCATTTCAGCGACAGGCCCGCCGCCAGCGTGCAGCTCATGTTCGTATACGCGCCGGGCACCGCCGCGCAGAAGGTGTGCACCCGGCCCTCCGGGTCGATGCGCACGGTGTCGGAATGGGCGAACACCACGCCGCTTGTGCCGATGGTGGTAAACGCCCTGCCGCTCTCCGCAACGCCGGTTCCGATGGCGGCGGCCATGTTGTCGCCCGCGCCGCCGGCCACCACCGTGCCCGCGCGCAGGCCCGTCAGCTCCGCCGCTTCGGGGGTGACGGCGCCCGCCGCCTCGCAGCTTTCCACCAGCGGGGGCAGAAGCGACAGGCTAAGCCCCAGCTTGTCCATGATCTCCTTTGACCAGCGCCGCGCCGGCACGTCCAGCAGGTTGGTGCCGCTGGCGTCGCTGATCTCCTGCGCCAGAACGCCCGTCAGGCGGTAGCGCACGTAGTCCTTGGGCAGCAGCGCGTGCCGCGCGCGGGCGAACAGCTCCGGCTGATGCCGGCGCACCCAGAGGATCTTGCCCGCGGTAAAGCCCGTCAGCGCCGGGTTGGCCGCGATCTCGATGAGGCGCTTTGCGCCCACGGCCTGCGTGATTTCGTCGCATTCCCGCTGGGTGCGGCCGTCGCACCACAGGAGGGACCGGCCCAAAGGCTCGCCGCTTTCATCCAGCAGCACGAGGCCGTGCATCTGGCCGCTGATGCCCAGGCCCTTCACGTCGCCGGGGGCGACGCCGCTTTTCTCCAGCACGCCGCGGATGGTGCCGACGGCGGCGTTCCACCAGTCCTGCGGGTCCTGCTCGGCCCAGCCGTTTTGCGGCTGGTAGAGCGGGTACTCCACGCTCTGGCTGGCGATTTCACGGCCCTCCACGTCAAAGAGCACCGTCTTGGTGCCGGAGGTCCCAAGGTCCACGCCAAGCAGGTAGGTCACATTCCCTCATTCCTTTCGGGACGCCCGCAAAGGGACGCTTCTTTCATATGTGCACGGGCACATTTTTTCATCTGCATTCAGCATACCTGATTTTTCCACTCTTGTCAATCATCAAAAGTGGGTATGACACGATATCGGCAGGAAGGGGGATCAGAGGATATTTTCGCGAATCTTGATCTGATTTTCCATGATAATGCGTTCGTCGCTGACCATTTCGCCGGAGAGGATCATGTTGAAGGCTGCGCGCAGGGCACGGTAACCCTGTTCAAAGGGTTGCTGGCACACCACCGCCTTGATGATCCCCCGACGCATCATCTCACGGGTGGTGGGCACATCGTCGTAAGCTACCACCCGCACGGTATGCTCACGCCCCGCGTCGATGATGGCGCGGCACACCTCGTTGCAGCCGGCTGCTACAACGAACATGGCGTCAATTTCAGGATGCAGGGCGAGCATGGCGCGGGTTTCGCCGTAGGCGCGCAGGGGATCGTCCATACTGTTGGCCACAGCGACGATGTGCAGCCCCTCGCACTGGGCGAGCCGTTTGCAGAAGCCCTCCAGCCGGGCCACGTGGCCCATGAGCGTGGGTACGCCGCCGATGACCCCCACGCATCCGTGCCCCTGGGTGAGCAGCTCCAGCAGTGCGGCGGCCGTGGCGCCTCCGCTTTCATAGTCGCTGCCCACATAGCAGCAGCGGGTACTGTGGGCCAGGTCGGTATTGACGGTGACGGTGGGCACGCCGCGGTCGCGCAGGGCGGAGATACGACCCTCCACCTGTGGGTCGTTGATGGGCTGGATGACCAGCGCGCTGATCTGTGGGGCCAGCTCGTCAATCAGGGCCAGCTGACGGCTCACGTCATGACCCAGCATGGTGCGGCGCATGACGGTCGCGTCGTACTGGCGCAGCTCGGCCTCGGCGTGGTCGAAGCCGGCGAGCACGTCGTTAAAAAAGGGGTTGCCTTCGCTGCACATGATGATGCCGATTACCGGTGCGCAGCGCTTGACGCTCAGGGCGCGACCCAGGATGCTCTTGGTGTAGCCCAGCTGGCAGATGGTTTCCAGGATTCGTTTTTCCGTTTCGGGCTTGACCTTGCCCCGGTTGTTGACCACGCGGTCCACGGTGCCCCGGCTGACGCCGCAGATGCGCGCGATTTCCTTCATGGTGGAGATGAACGCTCGCCTCCTTCAGCCACGGTTGGTATCGCTTGTCCCTATCTTACCCGGCGCGCCCGCCCCTGTCAAGGCACCCACAGATTCGTTCACACGGAAATTCACCATCCGGTGTGTCCCAGGAGTCCGCTGCGCCGGCCGTCCCTGGCTAGGCCCTGAGAAATACCTGCGTCCAGGCCGCAAACGCCCCGTCCGCCGCGACGGTTGGGCAGCCGGGATTGCAGGCCCCCCGGAGCTTTCCCACTGGCAGCATGAGGGAAGAAAGGCTGGAAATAAATATAAATAAAGAAGGGTACATCAATACAAAGGTATTGTATAGTTTCGCCGAAAAAAAGTGCGTGAAACGTATTGACAAGGCACAAAAATTCCGCTACGATAAGGATGAATTTGGAAGTCCCTGAAATGTGCTCGTGAACAAATATTTCCCATCAGCGCGTCCGAAAAAAGAGGGGCAGCCTTTCTTCTTTGCCGTAAGTGTACACGTGCACATCGATCCGTTCCTACGGTCTCCGGAGAGGGACCATCATCAAATAAAAAGGAGTGTGTTCCCAAATGAAGAAACTGCTTGCTACCGTGCTGGCACTCGCACTGGTACTGACCGCCGGTTCTGCGTTTGCCGCGCAGAAGGTCGGCGTGGCCATGCCCACCCAGAGCCTGCAGCGTTGGAATCAGGACGGCGCGAACATGAAGGCGCAGCTGGAGGCCGCCGGCTACGAGGTGGACCTGCAGTACGCCAACAACGACGTGGCTACCCAGGTATCCCAGATTGAGAATATGATCCTGGGCGGCGCCGAGGTGCTGGTGGTGGCCTCCATCGACGGCGGCGCGCTGGATACGGTGCTGCAGACCGCCAAGGACAACGGCATCCCCGTCATCGCCTATGACCGCCTGCTGACCGGCACCAAGAACGTCGACTACTACACCACGTTTGACAACTACGGCGTGGGCGTGATCCAGGGCCAGTACATCGTGGACCGCTTCGACCTGGAGAACGCGGAAGGCCCCTTCACCATCGAGTTCACCGGCGGCTCCCCCGACGACAACAACGCCGGCCTGTTCTTCTCCGGCGCCTATGACACCCTCAAGCCCTACATCGATGCCGGCAAGCTGGTGGTCACCTCCGGTCAGGTGGACTTTGAGACCGTCGCCACCCCCGCCTGGAAGAGCGAGACCGCCCAGGCCCGCATGGACAACATCCTCAGCGCCTACTATCCCGACGCCCTCACCGGCGGCACCACCCTGGACATCTGCCTGTGCTCCAACGACTCCACCGCCCTGGGCGTGACCAACAGCCTGGTCAGCTTCGGCTTCACCGCCGAGAACATCCCCGTCATCACCGGCCAGGACTGCGACATCCCCAACACCAAGAACATGATCAACGGCCTGCAGGCGATGTCCGTCTTCAAGGACACCCGCACCCTGGCCGACCAGACCATGAAGATGGTGGCCGACATCCTCGCCGGCAACACACCCGAGACCAACGCGACCTATGACAACGGCGTGATGGAGGTTCCCTCCTACAACTGCACGCCGGTGTTTGCCGACGCCAGCAACTACAAGGAGCTGCTCATCGACAGCGGCTACTACACCGAGGCCGATCTGGCCGAGTAACCGCCCGCGGGCGTTTCCAGGGGGACGGACGGATGCGTTCGTCCCCCTGTTTGAAACGGCCACCGGCCTTTCCCCGGGGAAAGGCCCTATCCGTGTTGGGAGGCGTGTGTTTTGGGCAACATCATCCTCAAAATGAAGGACATCACCAAGGAATTTCCGGGTGTCAAGGCGCTGGACCGCGTCAACATCGAGGTCGAGGAGGGCGAGATCCACGCCCTGTGCGGCGAAAACGGTGCGGGCAAGTCCACGCTGATGAACGTCCTGAGCGGCATCTATCCCTACGGTTCCTACGAAGGCGAAATCATCTATCAGGGCCATCCCTGCCGCTTCAAAACCATCAAGGACAGCGAGCGCGAGGGCATCGTCATCATCCATCAGGAGCTGGCGCTGGTACCCTATCTGAGCATCGCCGAAAACATGTTCCTGGGCAACGAGTGCGCCCGGGGCGGCGTCATCAACTGGGACGAGACGTACCAGAAGTCCGCCCGCTACATGGCCATGGTCGGCCTTCATGAAAATCCGCGCACGCTGATCAAGGACATCGGCGTGGGCAAGCAGCAGCTGGTGGAGATCGCCAAGGCCCTGGCCAAGAACGTCAAGCTCCTCATCCTCGACGAGCCGACCTCCTCGCTCAACGAAAGCGACGCCAAAAAGCTCCTGGACCTGCTCCTCTCCTTCAAGAAGGAGGGCATCTCCAGCATCATCATCTCCCACAAGCTCAACGAGATCAGCTACTGCGCCGACAAGATCACCGTCATCCGCGACGGCCATACCATAGAGACCCTTGAGCAAAAGGACGACATCAGCGAGGAGCGCATCATCAAGGGCATGGTCGGCCGCGAGATGACCAACCGCTTCCCGCCCCGAACGCCGCACATCGGCGAGGTTTCCCTCCAGGTGCGCAACTGGACCGTCTATCACCCCATCTACACCGAGCGCAAGGTGGTGGACAACGTCTCCCTCACCCTGCATTCCGGCGAGGTCGTGGGCATTGCGGGCCTGATGGGCGCGGGCCGCACGGAGCTGTGCATGTCCATCTTCGGCCGGGCTTACGGCAGCTCCATTTCGGGCGAACTGCTCATCCACGGAAAGCCCGTCCACCTGCGCGACATCCCGCAGGCCATCGAGGCCGGCCTGGCCTACGTCACCGAGGACCGCAAGGGCGACGGCCTGATTTTGCCAGATTCCATCAAGCATAACAGCACCATGGCCCGCCCCGGCTTCATCAGCCGCCACGGCGTCATCGACAAGGACCTTGAAACCATGCGCGCCAAGGAGCTGCGCCAGCAGCTGGGCATCAAGACTCCCACCGTGGAGCAGCTCGTGGGCAACCTCTCCGGCGGCAACCAGCAAAAGGTGCTCGTCGCCAAGTGGATTTTCGCCCAGCCCGACATCCTGCTTATGGACGAACCCACCCGCGGCGTGGACGTGGGCGCCAAATATGAGATCTACGAGATCATCAACGACCTGGTCGCCCAGGGCAAGTCGGTGCTGATGGTCTCCTCCGAGCTTCCCGAGATCCTGGGCATGTGCGACCGCATCTACGTCATGAACGAGGGCCGCATGATCGCCGAGCTTGACCGCAGCGAGGCCTCGCAGGAATCCATCATGAGCTACATCATGCAGGACAGCAAAGGGGAGATAGGCGCATGAACAAAAAATCCGCTTTTAAGGGCGTTGACCTCAAGCGCTTTGGCATGCTGATCGCGCTGGTCATCATCATCGTTCTTTTCACCATCCTCACCAAGGGCCTGATTCTCAAGCCCATGAACATCGGCAACCTCATCAACCAGAATTCCTACGTCGTCATCCTCGCCGTGGGCATGCTTCTTTGTATCCTCACCGGCGGCAACATCGACCTCTCCGTCGGCTCCGTCGTTGCACTCATCGGCGCCTGCGCCGGCACCTTCATCATCACGCTGGGCTGGAACGTCTACCTCTCCATCGGCCTGTGCCTGCTCATCGGCATCGCCGTGGGCGCCTGGCAGGGCTTCTGGATCGCCTATGTCGGCATCCCGCCCTTCATCACCACCCTCAGCGGCATGCTGGTCTTCCGCGGCATCACTTTGCTCATCCTCAACGGCCTCACCCTCGCCCCCTTCCCCGACGCCTACCAGCAGCTCTCCACCGGCTTCCTGCCCGACCTGGTGGAGTCCTTCACCCTCTTCGGGGGCAAGTCCAACCTCCTGTGCATCATCGTGGGCGTGCTGGCTGTGGTCGTCTTCTGCGTGGCGCAGCTGATGAACAACGCCAACCGCAAGCGCAAGGGCTATGAGTGCGAAAGCCCCGCCGCCATGGCCGTGAAGATGATCGTCGTCTCTGCCGTCGTGCTGTGGGTGTTCTACACGCTGGCCCAGTACCGCGGCGTGCCCACGGTGCTGATCATCCTGGCCGTGCTGGTGCTGGTCTACAGCTTCTTTACGCAAAACACCGTCCGCGGCCGCCACCTCTACGCCATCGGCGGCAACATGAAGGCCGCCCGCCTTTCCGGCGTGCGCACCAAGCAGATGATGTTCTTCGCCTACACCAACATGGGCTTCATCGCCTCCGTGGCCGGCCTGGTCTTTGCCGCCCGCCTCAACAGCGCCAGCCCCGTCGCGGGCCAGAGCTTTGAGATGGACGCCATCGCCAGCTGCTTCATCGGCGGCGCCTCCGCCTACGGCGGCACCGGCACCGTCGGCGGCGCCCTCATCGGCGCCCTCATCATGGGCGTGCTCAACAACGGCATGTCCATCATGGGCATCTCCTCCAACGCCCAGCAGGTCGTCAAGGGCCTGGTGCTGCTCATCGCCGTGGCTGTGGACGTCATCGGCAAGCAGCAGATACAGCTCCCCTTCCTGCGCAAGCGCTCCTCCAACCGTAGCGTAAGCGGTTGACAGCCTGAAACAGTCGGAAAAGCCCGGCGTCCGCCGGGCTTTTGCCATACAAAACGCCCCGCACGGTATGCCGTGCGGGGCGGGGCCTTGCGGCCCAGGGGAACTTTACTCGGCGAACGCCTGGATCAGCGCGGTGGCGATGGCCTGGCAGTCAACGGTGGCGCCGGCGATGACGTCCACATCGGTGCTCTGGCTGTCGATCACAGCGTTTACATACTCGGCCAGCTGCTCGTCGGTGATGATCATCTCGGAGCGGCCCTCGCCGATGGTGATGGCGGTCAGCTTGCCGCCCTCAACGGTCATCTTGACCTCGATCTTGTCGTGGAGGCCGTCCACAACCGCGGTGTACTCGCCGTCGGCGGCGTCAGCCCACGCGGGACCGGTCTTTTCTTCCTTCACGACTTCCTTGACCTCGCTCTCGCCGCCGAAAGCGGTCTGGGCCGCGGTGCGGCCGGAGAGCATGGCCTCGGAGAGGAACACGCCGTTCTGGTACAGGTTGGACACGTAGCTGCCCAGCTCGCCCGCCTCATACAGGCCGGGGATGGGGTTCTCGTTCCAGTCCAGCACGCGGCCGTCGGTATCGCGCTTGGCGCCGCCGGTGGTGGCCACGAGGGTGGGGGTGATGGATACGGCGTAGAAGGGCGCCTTCTCGATGGGAGCCATGGTGGCGGGATCGCGGCCGAAGTCCTCGTCCACGCCCTTTTCGCACATCTCGTTGTAGCGGTCGATGGTGGCCTGAAGCTCGACGGGGTCGCGGCCGATCTTCTCGGCCAGCTCCTCGATGGTGTCGGCCTTGATGATCCAGCCCTTTTCGATCTCGGCGAGGTTGTCGTTGGACCAGGTGTAGCCCTCGGTGGTGGTGGGCCAGCTCAGCCACTGGCTGGCGATGGAGCCGGCCTCGCGGGTGGATTCGTCAAAGATCAGGTGCACGGGCAGGGCGCGCTCGTGGGGCAGGTCCACATAGCGGCCGTACTCCATGTACTTCATGTGCTGGCGGTGATAGCCGTAGGACTCGTTGTAGAAGCGGGTGTTGTCGGAGGCAACCTCAATCCAGGAATTGCCGGGCATGTCGAAGTTGCGCATGAAGGTGGACTCGTACTCCGGCACCTTGATGCCCAGCCAGAAGCCGCCGGACTGGGTCTGGTTCTTCATGTGCCAGATCTTGGCGCCGGCTTCCATAAGCATCTTGATGCCGTCGCCGGTGTTGCCGGGGGTGCCGGCGGTGTAGACCTCGTCCATGCCGTGGAAGTCACGCTGCATTTCGAGGTTGTTCTCGTAGCCGCCGCAGGCCAGGAGCACGCCCTTGGCGCTCTTGATGGTGTATTCGTTGCCCTCGGCGTCGGTGGCGACCACGCCGCTGACCTCACGGGTCACGGGGTCCTGCACCAGGGCGATGGCGGGGTTCTCATAGCGGACTTCGATGCCGCGGACCTTGGCGGCCTCGGCGAAGCAGCGCCACACGCCGCCGTTTTCGAAGGCGCCGGAGTTCTTCTTGCGCAGGTGAGCGCTGGTGCCTTCGAACACGCTACCGGGGAAGGTGTCGAACTCGACCACCAGGCTGCCCCACTTCAGTTCGCCGCCGCCCACATAACCGGCTTCGTATCCGGCGCTGTCGGCCACGCTCTCGATCCAGGGCAGCTGCTCGGCAAAGCCGTTCACCAGCCAGTCCAGATACTCGTCGGGAATGGGGTTGGGCTCGTTGCAGGCTTCCAGGTACTTCTTGAATTCGGGCACGCCGTTTTCGGACGGCACGATAAAGGTCTGGCCGGAAGCGATGGAGTTGCCGCCCGCAAGGGTTTCGGGCATCTTCTCCAGCACGACCACCTTGGCCTCCGGGTCGATGTCGTGGGCTTCCACGGCCGCGGCCGCGCCGGCCAGGCCGAAGCCGACGATCACGAAGTCAGCTTCCTCATCCCAGGTTTCCACGGTCTGAACGGGGCGCACCCACTCAGCCGACGCAGTGGCGGCCACGCTCATCAGCAGCGTTACCGTCATAAGCAGTGCCAACAGTTTCCTCATGATGAATTACCCCCCAGATGGATGTATTTATGACGCGCGCGCAACTTTGCGCGATGTCATCCTCCCGTACTTCTCCGCAGCGAATTGATACAAATTTCACAACCGTGGGCCAAAAAAAACGCCTTCCGCCCTCCGGCGGACTTGTCTTTTTCCCCTGCATCGTGTACACTGATAGTATAAAGGCTCAAGCGGCTTGACTGTCAAGGGTTTCTTCCCGAAAGCCGCCACGATTTTTTTCAGGGGGAAAAGGATGAAGATTTCCATTGGGACGCTCTCCAGGGCGTTCGGCTTGAGCGATGAGGCGCTCCGGTTTTACGAAAAGAAGGGGCTTTTGCATCCCGTGCGTGAAAACGGTAACGGGTACCGCGTCTTTGAGCTGGCGGACATCCAGCGCATCTCCAACATCCAGCGGCTCAAAAGCCAGGGCTTCACCCTGGAGGAGATTCAGCGCGTGTACTCCGGCAGCGACAGGCAGGAGCTGGAAGCCCTCTACCGGGAGAAGATCGCCGAAATGGAGCGCAAGATCGCCTATGACAACCACGTTCTGGCGCGCATGAGCGCCTCCGCGCGCACGCTGCAAACGGCGCAGGAGCAGCTCATGCGCCCCGTGCGCCTGTCGCTGGGGCGGGTGTATCTGCTGGAATACCCCTCCGTGCCGGACATGTGGACCCGGGTGGAGCGGGAACCGCTGCTCAAGCGGCTCTTCGGCGCGCTGCCGCTGACGGCCTATACCACGCTCATCGGCCGCGAGGCGCTGGACGGCGCACCTCCCCGCATGACCAAGGGCATTCTGTTCCATGAAAACGACGCGGAGGTGCTGGGGTTTGAAACAGACGCGTTCCGCTGCATCGACGCCACGTGCGCCGTGGGGTGCCTGTTCCGGCTGGAAAACGGCGGCTTTGACGCGGGCGAGCTGCTGGAGCATCTCTTCGCCTATATGAGCGAGCACCGGCTGCGCGCCTCGGATGATCTGTTCACCCAGCAGCTGGTGAGCTATGTGGATGAAAACAGCAACGCCATCCACTACGCCCGCATGATCGTGCCTGTCGGGCCGGAAAAAAGCCCGGCCTGATGCGCGGCGCGGGGAGCGAACCCCGCCGCGCGCGGCCGCATCCGATGGAAAAAGGGGGGTCGCACATGCTTCCCGTCATGGTTTATTATCTGGCTGTCTCTTATACACATCTGACGCTGCCGACGATCTTACGCGTGTAGATC
>ENA-OZAF01000645-OZAF01000645.1-human-gut-metagenome-genome-assembly--contig:-NODE-645-length-13338-cov-4.131973_pt1 | contig 13338 bp, 27 predicted proteins | sample MGYA00244207_ERZ653498 | MGnify/ENA primary metagenome ERZ653498 (study PRJEB26926, sample SAMN06165156) | human gut metagenome | biome: ENVO:00009003; feature: ENVO:2100002; material: ENVO:00002003... | reverse complement strand
ATCGTCGGCAGCGTCAGATGTGTATAAGAGACAGGGCCAGCACCCTGGCGGCCGTGATGCGATCTCCCTGCCGCGCGCTCACTGCCACGCGGGACTGATCCACCGCAGTGACCACGATTTCCCCGCTTGTCACCATCGGCACAAGCACCTTGCCGCCCTTGCCCCAGGCCTGCGCCACGATGCCGGGCATCTTCCGCCAGAGGGCGTTTGCCACGCCGGTCAGCAGCTCCGCGCGCTGGCCGTTGCCCTCCACGGCCAGCGTGCTTTCGCCAAGGGTCAGGGCAGACAGCCGCCCGGCGATCACCGCCGTGATGTTTTCGCCCGTCGCGTCCTCATACCGCTGCACAAACGCGTCCACCGGCTCGGCTGCCTTGCGCGGTCTTAAGCCAAACAGCCGCTGCACCCATTCGATCAGTCTTGCAAGCATGTCATCTGTCCTTTCTCAGCCATACGCGGTTGAGCGCATAGCGCACCGCGTCAATGGCGTGGTTGTCGCGGTCGGGGTAGCTCTCCGTGAACGACCCGTTTTTCAGCTTCACGAATTCGTACTGCGCGAATTCTTTCGCCGTCTCCGGCGCGCGCGCCGGATCGATCACGATGCGCGCCCGCATCCTGAGCCACCGGATGCCCGTTTCGACGCTTCCGCGCCCTTTCATTGCGCCCACGACAGAGCGCAGCCCCTCGCTTCGCAGCTCCGCCAGCGGCTTTTCGCTCGCACTGTCGCAAATGATCTCCGTGGACGCGGTCACGTCCCTGCGCTCCATCAGCAGACGGGCAAATTCCCGGTCTGTGGTGCGAAAGCGCCGCAGCTCGTCCACCACATATACCGTCAGGCGGGATGGGTCATAGCTTACCCGTACCCAGTGGGTGGGGTCGGGGTAATATCCAAAGTCCAGCCCGTCGTAAAACGCGCCCATGCGGCTGATTTCCCCCTCCGGGATGGGGCGCAGTTCGAGGTTTTCGAACACCTGCCCGCCCGTGCCCGTCACTTCGCCCAGGTACATGTGGCGGTATGCCCGCTCGTTGGTCCTGCGCATGATATCCGCTTTCGACAGAAAGCTCGCGCCAAGCCACCTGGGCGGGATGTCCAGATAGCTGCTTTTGTGCGAAAATCTCCCCTCGTGGATGCACAGCGCCTCCTCGTTGACCCAGTTGGCGACGCTCGCCGGCGGGTTATAAGTGTAAAAGGTCACGGCTGAGTCCCCGCGCACGGCGCTGGCCGTGATGGTGTTCACCGCGTCCATGCCGTCAAACTCCGCCAGTTCCTCAAACCACAAAAATTTGAAGCTGCCGCGTGACACCTTGATGCCCTTGCTCTTTTGCGGATCGTCCGCGCCAATGAACAGGATCCGCTGCCCTGTGGGCCTGTAGATCAGTTCCATGGGACTCAAGCGCCGCGCCCACAGGCGATCCACCCCCAGACGGTCTATCGCCCAGCACAGCTGCTCGTACACGCTCTGCCGCAGCGTCTTGGCAACCCTGCGCACCACCAGCGCGTTGGCCTGCGGGTCTTTCATCATGCCCAGCACAATCTCGATGCTCACAAAGCTGCTCTTTCCGCTCCCGCGCCCGCCGTATAGCCAGTATTCGGCGTGCCCGCCGCGTCGGATGTCGGTGTGCACAGGTGCGAATACCGGGGCAAGCAGTTCACTCATGCGTATCTGCTTCACTGCGTCAGGTCCTCCACAATCTGCACCGCAGCCTCCTCTGCCGCGCCGGCGTCGCTTTTTTCCAGATCGTCAAGCAGCTTGAGCGTCTCCACAACCACTTTTACCTCATAGGCCTTTTGCCCGCTTTCCAGCAGGGTGTCCATGCGCTTGTCCAGATACTGCGTCGCCTTGGCGCGGATGCGGGCGGCGGCGGACAGGCGGTCGGCTTCGGCGGCGGCGATGGCCTGGGCGGATTTTTGCGTGCATTTGCGTGCGGTTTGCGTGCATCGTTCAGCACGTTCAAACGCCCATTTCTCGCGCTTTGCGCGCGCCTGAAGGGTGTTTGCACTCACCCCATATTTTTCAGCAAGCTTTCGCGTACTTATCCCCGTGCTGATATACTCATTTCTGATCTTCGCCCAGTCAACGCCCATCCATGTTCACCACCTCCCGTGATTTTTTGTATAAGAAAGAGCGCGGTGCCTTCGCACTGCGCCCCACCGGCCTGTTCCGTTTTTCACGATGCCATTTTAACACAAAACCATCGAAAAAAAGTATCAAATTTCGCCGTTTCTGATCTGGTGCAGCAGCCAGTAGAATTCCCGCCGTGCCCGGAAAAAGGCGTTGCGGTTTGCGGTGGGCAGTATGGCGGGATCCATGTAGAGATACCCGATGCCGTGGCAACAGTTGAGAATCAGTGCGTGATAGAAGCCGCCGCCTCCTGCAAGTTCCGCTGCGCGCTCGATCATGGCACAGTCGGCCAGCAGCCTCTCGCGACGTTCCACAGCTCGGGTCACGGGATCAGAAATATCAGAACCGTGCGGCATACCCGTCAGTATCGGGGAGGTCACGCCAGCCAGTGCGGCAGCTCTGGATTTTTTCTCCCCGTATTGCCGGCAGAAGGCACGCAGCTCCGCATAGGCGTACCGGCTGATGGTGTGGGGTACGGACGGGGGGATAGGTCGCACTGTCATTCCTCCTGTTCAGCGTCCATTTTCGCGCCGCAATTGGGGCAGTAATTTTCTCCCAGCCTGTTCACGGCTTCAAAGAATGCGAAAAATCCATCGTAGTCAGTGAACAAACCAACTTTTGCTGATGCATCATTCTTCAACGGGTAAGACGATCCCAGCTTTTTCTTTGTCAACCGCTCCACGCTCATTCCTCCTTTATACCGCGCCATTCTGGTGTACTACATCCGTCACTGATGGTAGCATATCTATCATGTTTTTCGCACCAATCTGTATCACTTTGCCAATTCTTGCACTCCGCACAGCCTGTCCACTTAAAAATAGTTTCTACCGCCTCGTCCCTCTCCCTCTCCGCCTTTTCCGCCCTAGCCTCTGCCGCCTCTGCGCGTGCCAGTAGGTCGGTGATGGCGGTGGCAGCCTTTCGGTTGGTGCCAGCAAATTTTCCCCATCCTTTTCCAGATGATCCTATCACTTTTGCCTGATCGGTCAGGCTTTTATAAAGTCCTTCGTAGTCCATGTCAGTCATCCTCTACCTGCTGTCTGAGCCAGTCCATTAAATCTTTTTGTTCACAATATCTCCCAAAACCTTTTCTATATATTGGGCAATTTTCATTAACTCCATCGTTATAGCTGCAATCTACACAAAGACAAGTTAGCTCATCAAGAAATACAGCCAGTTCTTCATCGCTCATGGACCGGATGCGGTCTGCGTTGGATGACTTCTGTTCCGGGCACGGCCCCATCACGCAGTAACTAACGGTGGTATTATCTGAAAACTTCCGGCACTTCCCATCTTTTTCAAAATAGATGCAGGGGTATTCCATGCTCATTTTCATGTGTCCTCCTCTCCCTCCGGCGGGCGGCAGTATGGCGGTTCGGGAAGTGGCATCCAGAAAAGTGTACGCTGCTCATCCCGAACCAAACCATCCCATTGCCAATGCGGATTTTCGTCAAAACAAAAATATGATGACGTGGTGATAAACCCGGTCATGGTGTCTGCATATCCTACGAAAACGAGGACAGGTCGCTCATCCGTAGGCAGCCTATCCTCCACGCTCACCCACTCGTTCGGCGGGGTTAGGGTGGGCATAGAGCGAATGTCCTCGATTACAACATCTGCCGGGATTGGCTTACCAGTATGCAAATATGGGCGAAACCATTCAATCAGTTTAGTTCCATCAATCGGACGTACTGCCATCTTTCATCGCCTCCATCCTCTCCATCACCATCTCCACGGCCTCGTCCGTCAACGGGCGACCGCACATGGGGCAAAACTTCGGAACTCTGGTAGGATTCAATCGTTTGGGACTTCCTGGAGAATCGTTGTAATTCATTTCAATTCGCACAAGGTTGATTTTGTGCTTTTCACAATACTCACAGCCCACCCACGACTTCTCCACCTGCTCCCGGCTAATCATAGCACAATACCTCCAATCGTTTCCTTGCGATTTCAAATATGTCTTTTTCGTTTTCCATTCCGATATATCTTCTTTTGTTTTTCAAACAGGCAATTCCGATAGATCCACTTCCCATACAGCAATCAAGAACAGTGTCGTCTATATTGGTATAGGTAAGTACAATCTGCTCACACAGCCACACGGGCTTCTGCGTGGGATGCAGATGGGATTTTTGCTTATCACTCGGCCCATGGAGCACGGATCTGAGATACCTAGTTGTCTGCCCGCCGCCCGAAATCTCTCGCTTTACGCGCCCATACAGTTCAGTTTTGTTTTGTGTGCTGACATATTTTGTATACGGGTGAACGGGCGAACATCCGCCCTGCATCTGAGGGTGGTAGGTCGGCTTCCGATCATAAAAAATCAAGATATTCTCATGCGCCTTCATCGGCATCTTCTTTGCATTCAGATGTCCAGTTGCCTGGGTTTTCTCCCATATCCATTCATAGCGAAGTTCTTTCAGATTGCTGCATCCCAAAATTTTGTCAAAAGGGGTTTGTGCAAACAGAGCTTTACATCCACCTGGTCGCACCACCCGCTTTGCCTCACGCCAAAACCGGTCAAGGTCAATGGGCGTGTCCCATCTGCAGTTTGTCGTGCCGTATGGGAGATCAGTAAACAGAAAGTCTACGCAATCATCTGGCATCCCCGCCATAAGATCCAGACAGTCCCCGTATATCAGTTCATAGTCCTGCATGTTCACAAGCGTCTTCATAGAAGTCGTCAAAGGATTTTGCCTCCCCGTTCATATGCCAATCATAGACCTTCAGTCCTTTTCCATACAGATCGTCAAAGCATTCCTTGAATTTTTCCAACGGCTCCCGTCTGACGGGGCGGAGGGCGGTGATTGCCATTTTAGCGGCTTCAACCTCTGTCGGCTTATATGTCCAGTATTCGACGATGTTTTGTAGCGACTTAATCGCTTCTTCCCGCGTCATGGCTGGGCCTCCATTTCCTTCCGCAAACTGTCCTTGATGTAGTAATCCAAGCCCAGGCGCTGGCATAACGCCTCAGCCGCCCGTCCGAAATCCACCCAGTTTATTTTGGATGGATAGTAGTTCAATTTCCCGATTTTTACTCTATCCAGGATGTGGGCGCAGTTCTCGATAGCCTCCAGAACTCGGTCAGCGTCAATGACTGGCTCAAAAGAACACCAGGTCTTAATGCCCCTTTCGTGAGCCTCCCAGATGTCCGCCCAGCGGTCGCTCGGCATATACGCCCCACCATACTGACCATCGTAGGTTATTCCATACCAGTCTTCGCCGTCCAGCAGGTCAAAGTCCCGTTCTCCGTCTCCTTTGGTAAGAATTTGCACATGGTTTCCTGTGTCCTTAATGGCTTTGATGATTTCCCTTGTTGGCGTGGTGTCGTAGCCTGCTGGATAAGGGTCACAAGCGAAGCATAGGTGAATGGTTTTTCCGGTGATGTGCTCTTGCTCCAACTGACGGATGGTTGCCTCAACAATTCCCTCACGCGGGGCTACGTTTGTGTAGAATTTTTCGCGTTCCCTGTGCAGGACGTTCGGAGCAAAGCAGTAAAAGCACCGATGCGGACAGCCGGTATAGATGTTAATTGCCAGGTCACCGTATTCTTTGGCCTTTCCTTTTGGCTCATAAATAGGCTTCATCGTGATTCCTCCATTTTTTTAATTCCTCCGGCATCAGAATAGGCGCGCGGGTGTTCCAGTCTTTTACTACTGTATCCTTTGTGCTAGTAACGCTTGATGTGCTGTGACAGTTCAAACATTCAACAAAGTAATCACCACATGCGTACCGTATGTTTGCCTTCTCTTCTCCACAGAACGGGCATGGAATCAGCTCCCCACGCTCCGTCACGCGCTCCTGCGCGGCCTTGTCGCCCAACAGGGCAAGGCGTACGTCATCCATTGCATTTATCTCCCTTATCCTGAATAATCTTCAAATCTTTTGTAAGATTTCCAGATAATCTTGTTGTTTACCCACCTCTGCAAACGCTTTATTTCATTTGTGGCGTTTGGCTTGTCGTAAATCATTACATATGGGTCATACCCCATGTCACGTAATGTGTAAATCCTATGGAGATTTTCTTCCATTGATGTGTCATAATTCGTCAAGCAATAAACAGTTGCATATGCTCCATGTGGTTTCCTCTTTGCATTTTCTCTGTATAGTTCAAGACCTCGAATCGCTGCGCTTTCCTCTTTCATGTAATCCCATGCAAAACGAATTTGCTTTATTTTCAGGCGATTTATTGCGTCAATGTTTTCCTCTGTCAGCAATCGGCAATCCAACCCCTGATTGATGTCAACCCATGCGCCGCTACGCTCTAGTTGAGCGAGAAGATCCATGTGCTCACGGCATGCCAAGACGTTAGGGTCCATCAGCACAATGTTTTTTTGGCCATGCCACCATTCAGACAAATCAGCAACCTTGTGAGAGATTCTTCCCTCCTTTTCAGATACTATGCAAAAATGACAACCTCTTGGGCATCCTCTTGAAAGAAATCCGTATGCTGTATCATTTGTAAACTTTGGATATAGCGAATAGTCTGGATACATATGCTCAACTTCGTATGGCAGGTGATTGTTTAATCCATATCCAGTACCCCCTTTTACAATTTCTTTTGTATTTACCGGATCTGGAATGTCTGGAGAATAAGTTTCATCAAAAACTTTGCTCATGTATACACGATCGTATTGCGTCCAGCCTCACCACCATTCCACAGAATCTCCATGAGACTTGTGATAAGCGGAAATCTTCATAAGCGCCAGATTTGGGTAGTTGTGCCCATCTACATCTATCAATCCAACATTCATGCCTTCACTCCTTCGATTCCTCACACGCCACCAGCACGCGAATGGGATTGCCCACTTCATTTCACACCATCTTCGAAAATGTCCTTGCACATTTGATCTGCCATTTTTTTAATCAACTCGCGTTCGTTTTTTCTAAGTTCCGAAAGCAATGCGGGAGGAACGCCTGGGCAAAAATGTGGCGGTTTTCGGATCAAATCCAGCGCTTCCTCCGGCCTTTTGACGCGCACTGTCGCTTCGTTAAGTCTCTTTTTGATCTCCGGGTAGCCCAGCACCCTGTGCATTGCCTCGTCGATGTCTACGCCGCAAAACTCCATCTTTTGCCCATTCTCCAGCTTGCAGAAACAGCGGAGAGCTTTATTCTCCCGACGAAGACGTACCAGCTCAATGCGCAGTCGGAGAATTTTCTCGGCAATACGCACGTCAACGTGCGAACAGCTCACACCGCATCACCCCCGGCGATCCTGTCGTATAATTCCCCCAGCATTTCCTCCAGTTCGCGCTTTGTTCCGCTGATGACCCGCACATCCACGTATCCGCCATCACCGTACACCGTCAGCGGGATGCTGCACAGCACATGGGCCGGAGAGTCCCCGGCTATAATGCCAGCGGCGACAAGTCCGTCGAGGACAAACTTCCGGGCAAATTCCACGTTGTCTGCATCGCGCCGCCGGTCTGGCTCATGGAACACCATCACGATAGCGCACGGGTCGCTGGCCGGCTTCGCTTGCGCCGCCCGCACATACGCCATGACGGCGCGCTCCGCGTCCTTTTTCATCGTGGCCCCGGCGTACCGGCTGGCCCTGCAGGCCCGCGTGTACTCGTTCAGCCCGGGCAAACGCATGTTGATGCGGATAGTCTGATCTCGCATGTTATCCCTCCCGTTGTGGTGTGTAAAACCGCATACCCTTGGTATCAAAGCACACGCCCAGCGTAGACGTGGCAAACATTCGTTGTTTGGCGATCTCCAGCAGCAGGAAACGGTCTCCCATGTCCTCCGCTGCCTCTACCCATCCGGCGTAGGTCTCCGGTATGCTGTCGTCGTCCGGGCCGCTTGGCTGGTATAAAAACAGCACCACATCCGCGTCGTTCTCGATGCTTCCCGATTCCTTGAGGTCGGCCAGCACAGGTCGTCGCCGCATTCCACCCGGCAGACGCTTGAGCTGGCTAAGCACCAACACAGGAATGCCCATGTCCAGCGCGATTTCCTTAAGCTGGCGGCTGATGGCGGAAACACGCAGATGCTCGCTCGCACATTTCTCGCGCGTGCCCATGATCTGGATGTAGTCCACAACGAGCAGGTCAATGTCCCTGCGCTGCGTTTCCCGTCGAACATCCTCAACGGTTGCGGCGCGAAAGGCAAAGCTGATGGGCAGTTTGCCCATGCGCTCCACCGCGTCGCCGATGGCGGTCCATTGGTCGCCGGATAGCTTCCCGGACAGAAGCAAGTCACCGCTGCCGATGCCCGTTAGGCTGGCCAGCGCGCGGATGCCGTACTGCTCCGCCGACATTTCCCGGCTGACAAAACCAACCCGGAAGCCCTTTTTCGCTGCGTTCTGGGCGATGTGCATGGCGAATGCGCTTTTCCCCTGCCCGGTGCCGGCTGCGAGGACGGTCACTTCTCCCTTGCGCAGGCCGCCCGCCAGCGCCGCGTCGAGGTCCGGCATGCCGGTGGGAATGGACCGATTCTCGCCCCGTGCGATACCCTCCAGCATGTCAAACGTGGAGGCCCCGACCTGCGCCATGGGCACCCATGCGTCACGGCCGCCTAGGTTGGCGCGTATGGCGGCCATGAGCCTGTCCCCGGCCTCATCCGCGTCGCACTCGCCCAGGCTGTTAACGGCCGCGTTGCAGGCGTCGCGCAGGGCGCGGCGGTGCGCATACTCGCATACCATGCCGGCATACGTTCTCGCGTTTGCCGCGCTCGGCGTGGCTCGCACGGCCTCGATCATCAGCGGGGCGATATCCACGCCGCTTTTCTCACGCACCGACGCCGAAACGGTCATCAGGTCGGCCGCCTTGCCCGCATGGTACAGCTGCGCCGCCGCTTCCCACGCCTGCCGGTACTCCGGCCGGGTGAACATCTCCGGCGCTAGGTCTGCAAGCGCCCACGGTGCCACAGACGGGTCCTGAAGCAGTGCCCCGATCACGCAGCGCTCGGCCTCTATGTCACCAAACGGGCTGATCATATGGCACCTCCCTCACGGTTTCGACTGCCTCGCCGCCGATGTAGACCGTCTCCCGCACCTTGCGCATCTTTGGCTTTGGCTGCCGGGGCTTTTCGAGGATTGACCGGACAAACGCCCAGCTGACGCCGCCTTTCCGGTCGTGCGTTGCTGCCCTGTCCAGCGCTGCCATGACGGCCTGCGCCCCGTGTGTCGCGGCGAGGGCCAGCGCGGTATCGGCATTGAACGCAGTCGGCTGCATCCCCACGCGCTCCATGGCGGCCAGAATGGCCTGCCGGTCCTGCTGGTAGCCGGCGGACGCAGCGTCGATCTCGCCGTCAGTCAGGAGGGGTGATGGTGCTGTCGCGCGCGTGCGCGCAACAACATCTTTTTCTTTTTCTTTGTCTTTTTCTTGGCTCGGTTCGCTGCCGTTCGCTACCGAACGCTTGCGAACGCTGCCGTTCGCTTTGTTCTTCTCGCACTTCTCATGGTATCGGTTTGCATCGCGGTCGATCTGTTGGCTGAACACGTCGAACAGCAATTCTTCCCTGCCCTGAAGATTGTTGGGCATGTCTCCGGCACTGTAGGATAGCAGCGCCCTGAACAGCCTCCCGCACTCTGCGTCAGAGAGTTTTCGCATTGCGCCCAGCATGTCGTGGTAGGCGCAGAAATATTCGCGCATCAGATCACCGCCTTAGAAGGGGAGGTCCTCATCCACGACTTCGGTGTAGTCCTCCATCGGCCCAGCCGCCTGCGGTTTGTCCGCCGCGCTCCGGTCAGGCTCAGCCGCCCCGCCCTTCGGCGTCAGAAACTCCACGTCCTGAGCCGTCACTTCCAGCGACGCGCGCGCCTCTCCGGCCTGCGTGGTGTAGCTGTTTACCGATACCGATCCCACTACTGCCACCTTGCGGCCATTGTCCAGATACTTCTGGCATATCTCGCCCAGCTGTCCCCATGCGCTCACACGGAAGTAGTCCGCGCCGTCGTTTCGCCGGTTCACCGCCACGGTGAAGGTGCACACGTTCTTTCCGGACTGCGTGGTGCGGGTCTCGGGTTCACGGGTCAGGTTGCCGATGATCGTCAGTCTGTTCATTTCGTTCCCTCCGCCCTCAGTTTGTAGATTTTCGCAATCCGCCCGTCGATCACGAGCGGTTCGAGGTGGTACTTCTCCATCAGCCTCGCATCCCCGTGCTGGTGCGCCTCCTGATGATGCGCCCGGCACAGCGGCAGCGCCCGCATGCCCTCGTGGCATATCTCGCGCCGGTCGGCTCCCATCCCCACGCGGTCCACGTGATGGAGCTCCGCCTTCCGCCCGCATGCAGCACACTTGCGATGTATCGCGCAGGCGTACACATACGCCGCCACGTCGTCGTTGTAGTCCCAAAGCGGCACCTTTGACGGCACATCCATCTCCAGCATGAACTCGATCAGCATGGAGATGAACCCCCGCGCTTCCGTCATGGTGCAGTCTGCGAGACTGATCAGGCCCTGTTGCAGTCCCCCGAAAGCCCGCTGCCTGAAATCCACCTTCATGGCCGCCTTGACTTCCTCCGGGCTGCTTCCGCTCCATGCGGCGATCTCGCCCATCAGGGCATAGGCTTTCCGGCGCTGGTCCGGGCTGATGGCCCGCGCGTCAGACCAGCAGACCGTGACCGTCCCGGACAGGTTGTCCGCCGGGGGACGGCTGGTGGAGATCAGCACAGCCCCCGGCGCCTCGGACGTCACGTGGCCTACGGTGGCGATCATGCGCCTGCCTCCAGCCGCGCCTGTTCGTCCCTCGCGCAATCAATGCAGAGCACGCGCCCGAATTTGGATTTGGCGCGCCGCGCCATTTCCTGTGCCGAACGTTCGCCGTGATTCTCAATCTCGCATCCGCAGTCCGCGCAGATGGGCGGGTTTACGGTGCTCTGCGATACGTTCGTTGCGGCATCCGTTTCTGGCTTTGCTGCCGGTCTCTGTTCCTGTTTCTGGGCCGCCCGACGCATGATTGTGTTTTCATCGGTATCTGCATCCTTGTTGTCGTCGATGCAGAAAAGGCCGTTCAGCGCGTATTTCCGCGCGTAGCTGCTCGTGGCCCCCGTGACTTGACTCGCGTCCATGCCCTTCTTGGCGTCCGCCTCCCGCGCATAGGCCGTAGCGCTCACGCTTTCACCGTTCACGTCGATGGTGGCCGTGGCTTTCACGTAGTAGCGGTCTCCGATCAGCACCAGCTCGTCATTTAGCCGAAGCACCGCATGGGTTTCCGCCAGCAGCGGCTTCACGGCCTGCAATACGTCCTCGCAGCTTCGGTAGTCATAGCCGCCAAATTTGTTCGTCTGGTTTTTCGGAGCGTTCAGCTTTGCCTGAATCGCGCCAAGCGCTTTGATCATTTCAGGGCTCATCCTGCTCACCCCTCAGCTTTACTTCAAACTTGTCCGGCCTCTCCTCGGCCCTCACGCCCTCCAGCACAACGCCGGTTTCCGTGTCCACCACGACGCCGTCCGGGCCGATGGTGCACCGCTTCTTCAGCTCCGCCCATTTTGGCTTTGGCACCAGCTCCACGAACTCGTCCATATCGCTCGTGTGGAGGAACGCCGCAAGGATCTTGTCGTCCTTGATGTACTCGGGTTGCTGCTTCCTGCGTACCAGATCGGCGCCTGGCAGGCTGTATTTCGCCTGCGTCTTTGTCTCGCGCTTTGGCTGGATGGCAAACCATTCTGCCAGCAGCGTGGTAAAATATGCTTCCGTTTCCTCGTTGGCCTTGCGGATGCGCTCCATCTGTCCGGCAAAATGCGCTTCCCATTGCTCCGTATCACGGCGCGCTTCCCGAATTTTCCTGACTGCCCACTCGGCGCTCTGATCATCCGTCAGCCGAAAGACCTCGCTGTTTTCGATCCTCTGTTCCATTGGATTACCTCCATTCCCATTCTTTATATTCCTGTTCGTGCCTCAGCCTCTCGCGCTCTGCATCCGCCTGATGCTGCGGCGTGCTGTCATGCACACGTCTGCGCCTTTTCGGCTTCGGCGGGGGCGTGCACTCGTGAGCCTCCCACGGCGTGTCCAGATACGCGCCGCACTCGGCGCAGCGGTAGGACATGGCTTCGCCCCTCCTCTTTCACTCAATGCAGTCGCTCAGAACCTCGTCAAACGAAGGTTCGCTTCCGTTCTTCTGCCGCTCGCTGGTCAGCATCCGGCACAGCGCTGCATTGCTTTGCCGGATATTGCTGTTTTCTTCCTCCAGTTTCCCTGTGCGTTCGATCAGCGCATTCAGCAGCGCGATGGTTTGCGCTTCCGTCATTTCAATCGTTACCTTTTTTTCCATTGCTTCTTTCCTCGCTTTCGGGTATACTGCCTGTGAATGCTTTGATCAGCATTTCACGTCCTGGGTCCGCGCTGCATCGCGGGCCTTTTTTTGTGGCCTCAGCGCTATCTCAAGCCACGCGCTCGTCTGCCCGCATCTGATGCCACGGTCAAGCACGATCTTGCGCAGGTTGCACGGCTGGCGGCATGTGCCGCAGTCCCCGCCGCACAGCAGGCCCCGCAGCTTTCGCCTGTCCATTTCCCGCAGCGCCTGTATTCCGTACCTGCACGGGCTTTCGCACTCTGCACACGCAAGCAGGCTTCTGGCCCCGTCCTCGCACAGCTGGTGTTTGATCAACGCATGCCTCACACCGTCCACCACCCGACGAACAGCACCGCCAACACTGCCCATATCAGGGCAGCCACCACCAGCATGACCCACTCATAGCTCCGCGGTATGACCCTCTCGGCCATGTTCCGGATGCGCCGCCTGTGCCGCCAGCGGTTCAGCGCCGTGGGCGGCTGATACTCGATGAGGTACATCCTTTATTCCTCCTTTTTTGATTTTCGGTAGGGGATCGGGCGATAGGGCTGCGAGTATCTCCGGCCAAGTTCAGCCAGCTGGCGCTCATATTCCCGCTTCATTTGCAGACTGGTCGCGGTTGGCAGTGCCGGCAAACGCGTCAGCTCGCCCCGAAGGAACGCCTCCGCCACTTCCCGGGTGATGCGCAGGGTCCTGTATTGCCCGTTCAGCCGTTGCTCGCAGTTCAGGTGCGGCAGTTCCCGCATGATGGCCCTGGCGCTTTTGATGCCTACCTGCAGCAGCTGCGCAAACTCCTGCGGCGTCAATACGGCCGGCAAGGTCTTCTGCATGGTTTCACCTCCTTACGGGTTGGTCGCTTTCTTTTCCTGCTGTATGGTCCACAGCAGGTAGCCCAGCGCGGTGAAGGCGCTGCTTGATTGAACATTATTTCTACATTATGTGTTGACTTTTCCATATTCGTACAATATAATCCGGTTGTGCATGTT
>ENA-OZAF01000639-OZAF01000639.1-human-gut-metagenome-genome-assembly--contig:-NODE-639-length-13452-cov-4.864895_pt1 | contig 13452 bp, 13 predicted proteins | sample MGYA00244207_ERZ653498 | MGnify/ENA primary metagenome ERZ653498 (study PRJEB26926, sample SAMN06165156) | human gut metagenome | biome: ENVO:00009003; feature: ENVO:2100002; material: ENVO:00002003... | reverse complement strand
GGCAGCGTCAGATGTGTATAAGAGACAGGGCCGCCGAGCGCGCGCAGCTGCGCCAGAAGGCGCGCGAGGAGGCGCGCCGCATCGTGCAGCAGACCCGCCAGGAGATGGAGGACGTCGTGGCAAAGCTCCGCGCGGCGGGGGAGGGCGCGGCGCTCGAGCGCGCCGTGCAGCAGGCGCGCGACGCCATGCGCGCCGCTCAGGAGCGCGTGCAGGAACAGGCGCAATCCGCCGGCGACGGGGGCGCGCCGCCGCCGGCCGTCAAGCCGGGGGACGCGGTGCGCGTGCTGTCGGTCGGCCGCGAGGCGACGGTGCTCAAGCCGCCGGACGCGCGCGGGGAGGTGCTCGTGCAGGCGGGCGCCATGCGCATGAGCGTGAAGCTTGCCGACCTGCGCAGCGTGCAGAAAAAGCCGGAGCGGCCCAAGCCGGCCGCCGTGCGGCGCACGCTGGCGGAGCCGGAGCGCAGCTTCCTCTCGCTCGACCTGCGCGGGCGCATGGTCGACGAGGCCACGGTCGAGATCGACCGCTTCATCGACGACGCGGAGCTGGCGGGCGTCAAGGAGATCACGCTCATCCACGGCAAGGGCACCGGCGCGCTGCGCGCGGGCGTGCAGGCCTATCTGCGCACGCATCCGCAGGTCAAGTCCTTCCGCATCGGCGCCTACGGGGAGGGCGACGCCGGCGTGACCGTGGTCACGCTCCGGTAGGGCGGTTGGACAAATGCAGGCGGGTGTGGTATAATGCGGCCATAAAGTGGGCTTTTTATGCAAAGCCGCAGAACACAGGAGGGATCCTGCATGGAAAACAACACCATCTTGGTCATCGACGACGACCGCAATATACTCGCCATTTTGGAACTGTATCTCAAGAAAGCGGGCTTCCAGGTCGCCACCTGCGCCGACGGCGCGATGGCGCTTGCCGCGTTCCATGAGACGCGCCCCGCGCTCGTGGTGCTGGATGTGATGCTGCCCGGGCGCGACGGCTGGTCCGTGCTGCACGACATCCGCATGGAGGGGGAGACGCCCGTCATCATGCTCACCGCCAAGGGCGATACGGGCGACCGCGTGCAGGGGCTCGACCTCGGCGCGGACGACTATGTGTCCAAGCCCTTTGACGCCAAGGAGCTCATCGCGCGCATCAAGGCGGTGCTGCGGCGCAGCGTGCCGGTGGAGCCGGAGCGCACCATCCAGCTGGAGGGGCTCTCCGTCTCGCTGGAGAATTACGCCGTGCAGCTCGACGGCAGGCCGCTTGAAATGCCGCCCAAGGAGATCGAGCTGCTGTACTTCCTCGCCTCCCACTCGGGCAAGGTGTTCACGCGCGAGCAGCTGCTCGAGCAGGTGTGGGGGTTCGACTTTTTCGGCGATTCGCGCACCGTGGACGTGCACGTCAAGCGCATCCGCGAGAAGCTGGGCGACAGCCATCCCTGGCAGCTCAAGACCGTCTGGGGCGTCGGCTACAAATTCGAAAAGCAGTAAGCGGAAAGAGGGTTCATGCGCCGCGATTTTCTCCGGACACTGTTTTCGCGCATGCTCGCGACGTACCTGACGGTCGCGCTGGGGCTGGTGCTCCTGGTCGGCGTGACGGTCGTCGCGCTCTTTGAGGGCCAGATCCGCTTTGAAGTGGAAGGGCAGCTTGCGCGCGAGCTGACGGAGATCTGCGAGGCGCTCTCCGCCGTGCATGGCGGCGACGAGGCGGCGGCGCGCGAGGGCGTGCGCACGCTTGAGATCGTCGCGCGCCAGAGCGGCGGCCTTGTCGAGGCGTACGGGGCCGACGGCTCGCATGAAACCTATTATACCGAGCAGAAATGGGCGCCCGCCGCGCGGCTGAGCCTGCCGGAGCAGGAGCGCGAATCGCTGCTCGGCACGGCCGCGCAGGAGCCGGCGCTGGCCTATTACGGCGAGCTGCTGCCGTTTCGCACGATCAGCCAGGCGGCGCTGTTCTACGTGGACGGCGCGGCCGCGGGCGCGGCGCTGCTGCATCTGGATTTTTCCATCTCCGAGCGCACGCTCTCGGCCGTATGGATGGAGATCGCGCTCGTGCTGCTGGTGGCGGTGCTCTTTTCCGTCATCGCCGTCTATTACACCACCTCGCGCATGATCCGCCCCTTTTCCGAGATCAACGCCATCGTGCAGCGCTACAGCAAGGGCGATTTCAACATCCGCATCCCGGTCAAGGGCACGGACGAGGCGACGCAGCTTGCCGTCAGCTTCAACAACATGGCCGACCAGCTCAGGGACCTGGAGGCGACGCGGCGCGATTTCGTCTCCAACGTCAGCCACGAGCTGCGCTCCCCGCTCACGTCCATGCGCGGCTTCCTCGAGGCCATGCAGGACGGGACGATCCCGCGCAGCGAGTACGACAAGTACATCGACGTCGTCCTCTCGGAAACACGGCGCATGACCACCATGGTCAACGACCTGCTCGACCTTGCGCGCATCGAGTCCGGGCGCACGGCGCTCAAGCTGGAGATCTTCGACATCAACGAGCTCATCCGCCGCACGCTCATCACGTTCGAGGCGCGCATCTACGACCAGCGCATGGAGGTGGAGGTCAAGTTCGCGCAGGAGCAGTATTTCGTCGAGGCGGACAGCGCGCAGATCTCGCAGGTGCTGCGCAACATCATCGACAACGCGATCAAGTATTCCCCGGCGGGCGGGCGGCTGCGCATAGCGACCTATGCGCTGCGCCGGGAGGTATACGTCAGCATACAGGATTCCGGGCAGGGCATCCCGGAGGAGGACGTGCCACACGTGTTCGAACGCTTCTACAAGGTCGAAAAGGCGCACACGCCCACCAAGCAGGGCGGCACCGGCCTGGGCCTGTCCATCGTCAAGCGCATCATCGACCAGCACGGGCAGACCATCACGCTCAAGAGCACCCGCGGCAAGGGCAGCAACTTCACCTTTACACTCAAACGCGCGCCGTCGCCCAACCGGCGCAGCTCCGCACTGGATGGAGGCATCAAGAATGGAATTTAACGGTCAGTATCCCTTTTCGGGCGAACAGCAGCCCCGGCGGCGCGGCCTTGGCGGCTTTGGCGTCACGGTCGTCGTGCTGTGCGCCATCCTCGCCGCGCTGCTCGTGCTCGCCGTCGTACTGCGCGGCGGCCGCCCCGGCGGCGCTTCCGCATCGCAGCCCACCCCCTCGCCGTCTGCGCAGCAGCCCGGCCAGCAGGAGCAGCCGCCCGTGCAGGCCGTGACGCCCGCGCCCGGCGGGCGCGAGATGCCCTCGCTCGACGGCGCCGCGCCGGACCTGTCCGACATCCCGCAGTTCTATCTCAACAACCCCATCCCGAGCATCTTTGAGGCGGTGTCCGACTCCGTGGTCGGCGTGGTCAACTATACCACGCAGCGCATCGGCGAGCGGCGCATGCTCGCCATCTACGGCAGCGGCAGCGGCTTCATCGTTTCGAGCGAGGGCTACATCCTGACCAACGCGCACGTCATTGCGGACGCCGAGCAGATCACCGTGCTGCTCAACACCGGCGAGGAGGTCGAGGCGACGCTCATCGGCGCGGACGAGGAGACGGACGTGGCCGTGCTCAAGGTGGAGCACGACGGCCTCGTGCCCATGGCGCTGGGCGATTCGGACGAGGTGCGCGTGGGCGAATTCGTCGTGGCCATCGGCAATCCGCTGGACACCAGCAGCCTTGCCAACACGACGACCTTTGGCGTCATCTCCGCCGCGGCGCGCGAGGTCACGATCGACGGCCACACCAACACCTATTTGCAAACGGACGCGGCCATCAACTTCGGCAACAGCGGCGGCCCGCTGCTCAACATGCGCGGCGAGGTCATCGGCATGAACAGCGCCAAGACCATCACCGCCGGCTATGACGATTACGGCAACATGGTCAGCGCCGAGGGCATCGGCTTTGCGCTGCCGATCAACGACGTGCGCGTCATCATGGAGCTGCTGGTCACGCAGGGCCGCATTGAGCGTCCCGCCGTGGGCATCTCCGTGCAGACGCTCACGGAGGTCATCGCCGCGCAGCTCGGCCTGCCCGTCTCCACGGGCGTGTATGTGGCCAGCGTCGTCGCCGGCGGCCCCGCCTCGCAGGCCGGCCTGCTTGCGGGGGACGTCATCGTCTCCGCCAACGGGCAGGCGCTGACGGACCGCACGGAGTTTATGGACATCATCGACGGCAGCGGCATCGGCGATACGATCACGGTCGAGGTGTTCCGCGGCGGCGAAACGCTCACGTTCGACATCGTGCTCGGCGACAAGGGCGCGATGGATTATGAGATCGTGGACCCGCTCGAGCCGGACGATTCCTTCGGCCCGTCCGGGCCGTTCGACCCCTACCGGTGAGGGCCAGGCGGCAGGAACGTGCATAAAGAAGCAGCAGGGGCGGCGCGCCAAAAGGGCGCGCCGCCCCTGCCCGTTGGCGGATGGTTCGGGCGGCGGAAGACACGCAGCCGGGGCCGTCCGGCGCGGGCCTGCCCGTCAGGCGGCCGCGTCCGGGTCGGAGGGAAGGAGCGTGACCACGACGAGCTCCGGCCGGTTGTTGATCCGCAGCGGCAGGATGCTGTTGCCCAGCCCGCGGCTGACGGCCATGGCGGAGCCGCCGCGGCAGTACAGCCCGGCGTCGTAGGCCGGGAAGAAGCCCTGCCCGGGCGCGTACAGCCCGCCGAGAAAGGGCAGGCGGATCTGCCCGCCGTGCGCATGCCCGGCGAGCGTAAGGCCGACGCCGGCCGCGGCGTACGCCTCGAAATACTCCGGCCGGTGCGTGAGCAGCAGCGCAAACCCCTCCCCATCGTACAGCCGCGCGAGCGTCCGCTCAAGCCGCGCGCGCTCCTGCGCCTGCGCATCGCGACCGTCCGTATGGAAGGCCGGGTCGTCCAGCCCGACGAGGGTAATCGTCCCGCCGCCGCTGCAAAGCGCCACGGCCTCGTCGCGCAGCGTCCGCACGCTGAGCGCCGCAAGCCCGCGCTCCAGCGCCGCAAAGGCGTCCGGCGCGCGCGCCTCGTGGTTGCCGGTCACATAATAGACCGGGGCGATGCGCGCCGCCTCCTGCACAAAGGCGAGCGCCGCGGCCACGTCGGGGCGGCGCGAGTCGATCAGATCGCCCGTGATGGCGATGAGGTCGGGCGCGCTTTGGGCAAGCAGCGCGAGCAGCGCGTCGTTCCCGCCGCCGGGCACGGCGTTGTGCAGGTCGGACACCTGCGCGATGCGGAAGCCCTCAAAGCCCTCCGGCAGGCCGGCGCAGGGGATGCTTAGCTCCGTGACCATGGGCGCGCCGTTTTCGAGCACGGCAATGAACAGCAGCAGCGCGCACAGCACCAAAAGGACGGCCGCAGCGATGCGCCGCCGCTTTTGCCCATCCGCGCCGCGCCGCCGCGCCCGCCCCTGTCCGGCCACAGGATCGGGCGCGCCCGCGCCGCCGTCAGCGCGCGCCATCGTCAGCCCTTCCCATGGCTTGCAAAATAGTCCTTCAGGATGGCGAGGCTCTCCTCGCGCAGCACGCCGGAAGCGACCTCGGGCCGGTGCGCCGAATGGGCGAACACCATCGCGCTGCACCCGCAGCCCGGCTCGCCCAGCAGCGCGCACAGGTCGTCGTTGCCGGCGGCGTAGACGAGCCGCCCGAGCTTCATCCAGACCATGGCGCCCGCGCACATGAAGCACGGCTCGCAGCTGGAATACAGCGTATAGGCGGACAGGTCGGTAATGCCCGTTTCGGCGCAGAAGCGGCGCAGCAGCCCGGCCTCCGCGTGGAACGTGGGATCGCCTGCGGTATAGATCTGGTTTTCGTTGGTAAAGACCACGGCCCCGTCCCGCACGAGCACCGCGCCGAAGGGCTCGTTGCCGTGCCGGACGGCCTGCGCCGAGAGCGCGATGGCCTGCTCCATAAAGATCTCGTCAGCCGTCCTGCGCGGCCGCTCGCTCTGCGCCATGTGCAGCGCCTCCTTCAGATGGGATTTCCTCACCGCGGGGCGCTCCGTCCCCGCGCAGCAGATGCGCGGCGTAGCCCTCCATGCCGTCCGCATCGGAAAAGCGCAGCTCGTCCGCGCCGAGCAGCGCCGTGACGAACGAGAGGATCGTCCCGCCGTACAGGATCACGTCGTGCCGCTCGCGCAGCAGCGGCTCCCTGCGGCGGCCCGCGCCGCCAAGCCCGTCCAGATGCGCGAGCAGCGCCTCGAGCGCCGCCGCATCCATGCGGCAGGCCGTGAGCGCCGCCGGGTCGTATTCCGTCAGGCCGAGCGAGAGCGCCGCCAGCGTCGTCGCCGTGCCGCCCACCGCCGTCCAGCACGGGGCGGACAGCGGGGGAGGGGCGATGGTCCGCTCCAGCAGCGGCAGCGCCTTTTTGCGGATGTCCGCAAGCGTCGCGCCGGCGCACAGCTCCTTGAGGCGCACGCAGCCGAGCGGCCAGCTGCTGCGGTAGGCCTGCGTAACGATCTGCGTGCTGCCGCCGCCGATGTCGATCAGCCCGCCGGCGCCGGCCTCGCACGCGCCCTCGCGGGCAAAGGCCGCCTCCTCGGCGCCGCTGAGCACCCGCACGGGGATGCCGGTGCAGGCTGCGGCGCACCGCACGAACAGGTCGCGGTTGGCCGCGTCGCGCACCGCGCTCGTGGCGTAGGCAAAGGCGGGCAGGCCCGAAGCGCGCGCCTGTGCGGCGAGCGTGCAGAGCACCTCGAGCGACTGCGTCATGCGCCCCTCGCTCAGCGCGCCCGTGGCGGGCAGGCCCTCGGCCAGCCGCGTCGTATACACCTGTTTCTTGGAAAAGCGCAGGCCGTGCCCGGTGCGCACGGCCTCCATATAGCGGATGGAGTTGCTGCCGATGTCGATGACGGCCGCGCGCTGCATGGCGGCGCCGTCAGGACCCTTCGTCATAGAACTTGATGTCGCCCGGGAACACATAGCCGAGCTTTTCGCGCGCGTATTGCAGCAGGTATTCGTCCGTCTGCATGTATTCGAGCATGCGCTCCAGCCGCTCCTCCTCGACCTCGAGCGCGTCGAGCTCCTGCTGCAGCGCGGCCGTGTCGTCCGCAATGGTCTCCAGCATCGTCTGCTGCGAGAGGGAGACGCCGCCCAGGATACAGAATGCGAGCAAAAACGCAAGCACGATATACCTTGCCTTCAGTTTGAAACGCCGCTTTGCTGCCATATACTTAGTATAGCATATTTCTCAGCGGATTCCAGCCCTTTTGCGCATCCATGTGTGAACGATGCGTGAAATCGTTCCGTAGACGGCGAACTGTTCGAGCGCATACCCCGCCCCGGCGAACAGGAACAGGTACAGCCGCAGCCGTCCGCCCGTCGAGAGCAGCAGCATGGCGGCGGCGATGGCGCCAAGCGCCGCGGAGAACAGCGCGTCGCATACGGGCTCCACGGGGCGCGCGTGCCACAGGCGGCGCACGAGGCGGAACAGATCGTAGACGATGCCGCATACGATGCCGGCGTAGAGGCACAGCAGCGCCGCGTAGGGCTGCGCGGCGACCTGTTCGGCCGGCGTCATCGGAACACCCTGCCGAACAGCCCGCGCCGTTCCGGCTCCGGCGGCTCATAATCGAGCGCGAGGATCTCGCCCTCGATGCTGATCTGCCCGTCCTCAAGGTTCAGTTTGGAGAGATGGAGGTTCGTCCCCACGATGTTGAGCGGTCCCGCCTCGGTGATGAGCATGACGTCCTGCTCGTTGAAGCTTTCCACGTCGGATACGCCGGTGATGCTGATGCGCATGCGGTTGTCGATGTGGATGCTGTGCGCGCGCGGGCGAAGCTTGGTGATCTCGGCATCCCTGCGTTCGTTCATACTGGTTCCCCCCGGCTCGTTGTTGGCGTTTCTGTCCCATCCTATGCAGGCGCTGGGACAGGTATGCCGCCCGCCGCCGGGGCCGGGGAGGGCCATGCGGCGCACGGATTGCATCGAAAGGTGAGAAAGATGTGAAAACAGGCGTTCCATCGCTTGACAGACGGGGGATACGGATAGTATGATTTACGTGAGAGGATTTTGGTCGCAACGCATTGTGTATGTGAAGTTCCATTTCTTTCATTTCCCCATATTGAGAGAGGAGCAGCAAATTGAATCAGGAACAGTTGGAGGCTAAGAGCCTCGGAGATTTGCGTGAAATTGCGAAGCTGCAAGGGGTCAAGTCCGTTTCAAAATACCGCAAACCGGAATTGGTTGCCATCATTATGAACGGCGGCGTCGTACCGCCGGAACTCGGCGGAGCCGCCGCACCGCAGAGCGCGCCCGCCGAACCGGCAGCGCCCGCCGAGCCGGCCACGCCCGCCGCGCAGGAGGCGGAGGCCGGCGCACAGCGGGAGGAAGCGCCCGCGCCCAAGCGTCCCGCGCGCGGCGCGGCGCAGTCCGCAGCCGCCAGAAAGGCGGCGCGCAGCGCGCAGGCGCAGGCCGAGCCCGCCGCGCAGCGGCCCGCCCGACCGGCGCCGCAGGCGGAGCCGCCCGTGGCGCAGGACGCGCCGCACGCGCCCGTGGTGCACGACACCTCGGCCCCGCGCATCCGCCCGTCCTACCCTTCGCGCGCCCAGCAGGGCTACCAGAAGCCCGCCTACGAGGGCCGCGGCTACGCGCAGAACGGCTATCAGCAGCGCCGCGGCGGCTATCAGAACGGCTATCAGCAGGGCGGCTATCAGGGCGCCTATCAGGGCGGCGGCTACCAGCAGGGCGGTTACCAGGGCGGCTATCAGCCCCGCGGCAGCGGCTATCAGCAGGGCGGCTACGGCGCGCCGGAGGGCGGCTATGAGGACGAGCGCCGCTACCGCAGCCGTCAGGAGGGCTATTATAATAAGGATTACGGCACGAGCAACCCCGCCGTGCCGGAGATGCTCCAGACGGGCGAGTGCGGCGACGCCGAGGGCGTGCTCGAGGTCCTGCCGGACGGGTACGGCTTCCTCCGCTCGGAAAACTATCTTTCCGGCGCGCACGACGTGTACGTCTCCATCGCGCAGATCCGCCGCTTCGGCCTGCGCACGGGCGACCTGGTCACGGGCAAAACGCGCCCGTCCAAGGAGAACGAGCGCTTCCTCGCGCTGCTGTACATCACGGCGGTCAACGGCGAGGACCCGGAGCGCCTGTCCGAGCGCACGCCGTTTGAGAACCTCGTCCCCATCTTCCCGAACGAGCGGTACACGCTTGAGCGCAAGGGCGCCAGGAACGACCTCTCCATCCGGCTCATCGACCTCATCGCGCCCATTGGCAAGGGCCAGCGCGCGATGATCGTCTCGCAGCCGAAGGCGGGCAAGACGACGCTGCTCAAGAACATCGCCAACGGCATCGCGGACAATTATCCCGATTCGCACCTGATCGTGCTGCTCATCGACGAGCGGCCCGAGGAGGTCACCGACATGCAGCGCTCCATCCGCGGCGAGGTGCTCTACTCCACGTTCGACGAGTTGCCGGAGCACCATACGCGCGTGGCGGAGATGGTGCTCGAGCGGGCGATGCGCCTGGTCGAGCACGGCAAGGACGTCGTCATCCTCATGGACAGCCTCACGCGCCTGGCGCGCGCCTACAACCTGACCATCCCGCCCACGGGGCGCACGCTCTCCGGCGGCATGGACCCGGGCGCGCTGCACAAGCCCAAGCGCTTCTTCGGCGCGGCGCGCAACATCGAAAACGGCGGCAGCCTGACGGTCATCGCCACCGCGCTGTCGGAAACGGGCAGCCGTATGGACGATATGGTCTACGAGGAGTTCAAGGGCACGGGCAACATGGAGATCCATCTGGACCGCAAACTGTCCGAGCGGCGCATCTTCCCGGCCATCGACATCTACAAGTCCGGCACGAGGCGCGACGACCTGCTGCTCTCCAAGGCGGAGCTGGAGGGCGTGCGCACCATCCGGCGCGTGCTCGCCGGCGGCAACCCGGCCGAGGTGACGGAGCAGCTCATCAGCATGCTCGCCAAGACGAACACGAACGAGGAGTTCCTCCAGCGCGTGAAGGACTGGGTGCGCATCTACGAAAAGGACGGCTACACCGCGTCCAACCGCTTTGGCAAGTAGCGCCCGGCGGCGTGCGGCCGCGCGGAAAACCGCCCGGTTTTCGGAAAATTGGGGCTTGCATTTTTCGCGCCGTGCGGCTATAATATCCGTTGGACTGTTTTTGAAGGAGTGAGTAGCATGAAGAAGGACATCCATCCGTCTTACGGCGAAGCGACGGTCCGCTGCGCGTGCGGCGAGACCTTTACGACCGGCTCCACCCGCGGCGAGCTGAAGGTCGAAATTTGCAGCAAGTGCCACCCGTTCTACACCGGCCGTCAGAAGCTGGTGGACAGCGGCGGCCGTGTCGATCGCTTCAAGAAGCGTTACGGCATGTAAGGCAGAACGCACCAAGCGGGGCGCGCCGTTTCGGCGCGCCTTTTTCATGCGGCGCGTTTGTAACCGTTTTGATAATTTTTTTGCGCGCAGGCGTTTTGCGGCCCGTTTTGCGGCGCGGCGCGCGGCGCGCAAGTTGCGCTTTTGGCGTTTGTCTGCTATGATAACGGCATATGGGCAGGAGGTTTGAAAGTATGGAGGAGCGGAATGTCTATGATGTGCTTGAGGAGCGCGGCTTTCTCAAGCAGTGTTCGCACCCGGAGGAGCTGCGCGAGCTGCTCGGGCGCGAAAAGGTCACGTTTTACATCGGGTTCGACCCCACGGCGGACAGCCTGCACATCGGCCACTATGTCGCGCTGATGACCATGGCGCACATGCAGCGCGCCGGGCACCGGCCCATCGTGCTGCTCGGCGGCGGCACCGCCATGATCGGCGACCCGTCCGGCAAGACGGATATGCGCCGCATGATGACCAACGAGGAGATCGACCACAACGCCGCCTGCTTCCAAAAGCAGATGGCGCGCCTGATCGACTTTTCCGAGGGCCGCGCGCTCGTGGTGAACAATGCGGACTGGCTGCGCGGCCTGAATTTCCTGGACTTCATGCGCGACGTCGGCGTGCATTTTTCCGTCAACGCCATGCTCCGCGCGGAGTGCTACCGCCAGCGCATGGAGCGGGGGCTGACGTTCTTTGAGATGAGCTACATGCTCATGCAGAGCTACGATTTCCTCATGCTCAACCGCCGCACCGGCTGCATTTTGCAAATGGGCGGCGACGACCAGTGGAGCAATATCTTAAGCGGCGCGGACCTGATCCGCCGCAAGGAGCGCCGCCCGGCCTATGCGCTCACCACGGCGCTGCTGACCACCAGCGAGGGCAAGAAGATGGGCAAGACGGAGAAGGGCGCGCTCTGGCTCGACCCGGCGCGCTGCTCCCCCTACGATTTCTACCAGTACTGGCGCAACGTGGACGACGCGGACGTGGAGCGCTGTCTGGCGCTGCTCACGTTTTTGCCGATGGACGAGGTGCGCCGCCTGGGCGCGCTGCGCGGCGCGGCCATCAACGAGGCCAAGCGCACGCTGGCCTTCACGCTCACCGAGCAGGTGCACGGGACCGAGGCGGCCGAGCGCGCGCAGGCCGCGGCCGAGGCGCTCTTTGGCGGCGGGAGCGATTTTTCCAGCATGCCCACCGTGGCGCTGACGCAGGAGCAGATCGACGGCGGCGGATTGCGCATACCCGACCTGCTGGTGCTTGCGGGGCTGGCCAAATCCAAGTCGGACGCGCGGCGGCTCATCACCGACGGCGCGGTGTTCGTGGGCGAACGGCGCGTCGCCTCGCACGAGGAGACGCTCAGCGCAGCCGACCTTGACGGCGAGGGCGTCATCGTGCGCAAGGGCAAGAAGAGCTTTTGCAGAATGAAGCGCGCGTAGATGGCATATCGTACCGTAAAACAACCGGGGGAGGCGGAGCTGGTCATCAAGCGCTCCCGCTTCATCGGCCGGTGTTTTCCGGTCGCGGACGAGCAGGAGGCGCTGCGCCTGCTTGAGCAGGTGCGCCGGCAGCACTGGGATGCGACGCACAACTGCTACGCCTATTCCGTCGGCGTTAGCGGCGCGTGCGCGCGCTATTCCGACGACGGCGAACCCTCCGGCACGGCCGGGCTGCCGATGATGGAGGCGCTCCGCCGCAGCGGCGTGACGGACGCGCTCGTCGTTGTCACGCGCTATTTCGGCGGCATCCTGCTGGGCGCGGGCGGTCTGGTGCGGGCCTATTCCGCCGCTGCGGCGGCCGCCGTGCGCAGCGCCGGGGAGGTCGAGATGCGCGAATGCGTGCGCCTGTCGCTCGAGACGCCGTATCCGCTTTGGGGCCGCGTGGAGCCGCTGCTGCGCGAGCGCGCGCAGCTGGACGAGGTCCGCTATGAGGCCGCGGTGCATGCCGCCGCCTGGGTGCGCCAGGAGCAAAGCGATGCGCTCGTGCGCGCGCTCATCGACCGCACGGACGGCCGCGTCGTCCCCGCGCCGGGCGCGCGCATGCTGCGCCCCTTCCCTGTGGAACCGGCCGAGCCGGAGGAACCGGAAAAGGAGTGATCCCATGATGCGAAAGCGGCTTTTACACGCGCTGTTGGGCCTGCTGCTCCTGCTGACGCTCGCTGCGCCCGGCATGGGCGCGCTGGCGGCGGACGAGGAGGTGCGCGTCGAGGTGACGGCGGACCCGACGGAGCTGTCCGAGGGCGGGCCCGTGCAGTTCACGTTCGAGGTCTCCAACTATTCCGATTTTGAGCTGCATGAGATCGCCATCAGCCTGGACAACGCCACCTTCACCATCCCGGGCATGGAGGACTGCGTCATCCCGCCCGGCGGCTCGGCGGTGTTCCCGCTGCTCTATGAGGTGCCGGATTCGCGCATCGGGTTGGAGCTGCTGTTCCATGTGAGCTGGCTGCGCTATGGCGAGCCGTTCAGCGTGGACGTGCCCGTGACCATCGCGCGCGCCGTGGAGCCGGTCATCACCATTGCGCGCACGGTGGACAGCGAGTTTGCAAAGCCGGGCGATACGGTCACGCTGACGTATGAGCTTGCCAACGAGACGCATTTTGATATGACCAATATCACCGTCATCGACGAGCAGATCAGCGACAACCCCATCCTGCGCAACCATACGCTCAACGCCGGCGCGACGCTTACGCAGTCCTTCGTCTACACCATGGGTGAGGAGGACGTGACCTCCGCGCCCATCGTCACCTACGATGTGAACGGCAAGACCAAGTCGTTTTCCGCCATCGAGCCTGTCACGCTGTCGATGGTGCTGGTGGATATCGCCCTCGAGGTGGAGATGGGGACGCCCGCCGCCACGGGCGTGCCGTTCACGCTGACGGCCGTCAACCGCGGCAACCAGGCCGTGACCGACATCAGCATCACGGACGAGCTCGGCAACCCCGTGCACGAGGGCACATTCTCGCTCGACCCGGGGGAGAGCCGGACGTATTCCTATCTGGTCGTGCCCGTCGCGACGGAGCCGGTGCGCAACGTCGCCTTCGTGCTGCACGGGACGGACGCACTCGGCGAGGCGTACGACCCCGTCTATGAACAGACCTACGAGGTGCATCCGTTCGTGGACGATTCGCAGCTCGACGTGGCCCCTGTCTCTTATACACATCTCCGAGCCCACGAGACTCGACGTCATCTCG
>ENA-OZAF01000638-OZAF01000638.1-human-gut-metagenome-genome-assembly--contig:-NODE-638-length-13469-cov-4.296556_pt1 | contig 13469 bp, 13 predicted proteins | sample MGYA00244207_ERZ653498 | MGnify/ENA primary metagenome ERZ653498 (study PRJEB26926, sample SAMN06165156) | human gut metagenome | biome: ENVO:00009003; feature: ENVO:2100002; material: ENVO:00002003... | reverse complement strand
CATACGAGATGACGGCGAGTCTCGTGGGCTCGGAGATGTGTATAAGAGACAGGTTTGAAGAAGTAAAGCGCTACGCACTCTACCTGAAGGAGCGTGGACGGAATGACGGTAGAAGCCCTCGCTGATCAGGCCGCTGCGAAAGGCCATGAGCTGCTCTATGTGCCGTTGTCGGTCTTGCCTTCCTTCTCCATCGAAGATGGGGAAGGCGCCCACATTTTCCTTTCGCATACTCTTTGCGGCGTGCAGGAGAAGGAAGCCCTCGCCCATGAGCTGGGCCACTGCGAATACGGCGGCTTCTACAACCGCTACTCGAAATATGATATCCGCGCAAAGGCTGAACGCCGCGCGGATAAATGGGCTTTTACCAGATTGGTGCCCTATGGCCGGCTCATGCAGGCCGTCCGACATGGCGTCACAGAGGTGTGGGATCTGGCAGAGCTTTTCGATGTGTCCTGTGAATTTATGCAAAGGGCTATAGCGTATTACAAAACGGCGATCGTGTGAGCAAGAAGGGGGCTTTCTCTTATGGCAAAGTGCAAGCAATGCGGCCGCAGGGGCCTGTTTCTGCGACTTGACGCCCAGGGATTATGTCCGCAATGCGCAGCCATGCTTGCGGAAAGAAGACGGGCTGCTGCTGTGCCCAAACCCGTTCAGCCCCGTCAGGAATTCACAGTAGATGTTTCCATGCCTATGGTTTCCCGCATTCCGTTAAAGCAGAGCAATGTGCCACCGGAGTTGCGCATGCTTCTCTATGACCTTGTATCCGAGGAAGGAGAAAGCGCTTTTACTGAATATCATTATTTCTCTCATGACGATGGAAAGAGGGACATGTCTCTGAGGGAAGCAGCAACCAAAATCGAATATTTTTCCGACCGGCTGTTTGAACGGGCCGGAAATGCGCGCCGTTGGGTCAATGCCTGTACAGATCCGCAGAAATACTTTGAAAACTATGATCTTTATGTGGACGCCCTGCAAAAGCTCACCCATCTGGAGCGCTTCGCCGTCTATCATGAGCCGTTGCCTTCCGTTACGCTTTCCTCACTGCTTTCGGAAAAGGCGACCTGTGAAATGAATATGATTGCGCGCGCGTGGGAATCAAATACACGCGCTGCATGCAATCTCAAGTCTCCACAGGCCCGCATGCGCAAGCTTTCAGCAGCCATAGATACCCTTAAAGCCTTTCAATCCCGCATGGAACCCGATTCGGCTCATGAAGTGGACAGGCTTGCGGCATCACTTGCCGATATGGACATGCAAACCCTCGATGCGCCTGCCAAGGAAACGCCCGTTTTCGATGAGGAAAAAGAGCGGGAGCTGCTGGCCGAATATCAGGAACAGACCCAGCCGAAAGCCCGGCATTTTGCACGCATACCGCTCATTTCATTTTATTATAAATATCGGGCTGAACCGCAGTGGCTCGAAAAGTGCATTGCTCTTTGCAAAGAAGATATTGCGGAGCTGCCGTTGCTGGACCAGCAGGAGAGGGACGAAGCGGATGCCTTTTTCCGCGAATATACGGTCAATGTCGGCGCCCCGGATAAAGAAATGCTTCGCGATCATAATCACACGATGAAATACGGATTTGACGGCAATATACCCGCTTTTGATCGCCTGATCATGATCCATCTTAATGCACAGGATTACGAAAATGCCCTGATGTACTGCGACATGGCTATCCGCCATGCAAAGGAGCACGGTCTGGAAGCTGAAAAATATCGGCAAAAGAAGCTGAGGATAAAGAAGAAGCTTGAAAGCCAGTGTAAATAAATACATGTTCAATACTACGATAGAGAACCCATGTCCGATCTTACCGCAATCGTCAAAGAATGGAGGCCGGCCAGTACATTGTCGTCGATGACAGCATAGCCGTTTTCACGCCCTACAGCGGCAAACCTTCGCTTGGATTCAAATAATACGTGCTGCCACATGAATGCCAGTAATAGATTCTTTCACGGGGTAATCTCCCGTGTGGATAATTCAACGAAAGAAGGAGAGGCTCTCATGACGCCTATTCATTCCAGAAGATTCCAACGTAGTCTCGCCTGTTTGCTGCTGGCAGCCATGCTCCTGGTCCTGTTGTTGATCCCGATCGCAGCTGTTGCAGAGAATAGCAGTGAGGACGCTGTCATCAACGACAACGAAGTCCTTGTCATTCAAAAAGTGGATTTTCGAAACAGGGGCGACTACCTGCAGTTTGGCATCCATTTGAAAAACAACGGTACGCAGGGAATAGAAGAGTTTTCATTGAAGTACCAGTTCTGCAACAAATTTGATGAAGTGATCTTCATGTATTCAAGTACTATGGAAGGACTTTCGGGTGAAACACATTCTACACCCATCTATTTTTCTCCAAACAAAACGATCAAAAAAGGCTCCACTCATCTCGTAAAGGAAAGTTACTGGTTTTGGTACACTAATGCAAACAAGATGAAGGTTGCGGTTACATACTATAGAACCAGTGACGGTACAAAGCACTATATCCCGGAATCAAAACTGGCCTGGTTCGTTTCGGGAGAAGACTATGAATCTGTGCCCGTATCCAACTATCAATATGATGAAGCAACGGTAAAAAAGGCAGCTTCCCTTACCGTCGGCTTCAGTTATCTGTATGTGTATTCGCCACAGGTCGTGGAATACTATAGACTGAAGCACGGTGGAAAATGGATAGTGGCCATAACGCCTGATTCCATTGCCGAGCAGTGCGGCATGAAGGCAGGTGACCTTCTGTTCCGTTGTGATGGAATCGATCTGGAAGACGATCCCTTCGCAGCCGAAAAAGCAATAGCAAAACTTTCAGACGGAGAAGATGTTGTATTTTCTGTTGAGCGTAACGGAGAAACCGTCGATCTGGTATTATCAAAGTAATCCCTGTTGGAAGGATGTGCCTGTCATGCCCCGCCAAACCCTTAAGCAGCGTTCAGACGGACGGTACCGCGTCAAGTATAAGGGCCGTGAATTCTATGGAAACACACAGTCCGAGGCACTTGAAAAGCGTGAGGTATTCAAGCAGGAGCTGGCGCGGGGGCTGCGTGCGAACGCACTTGGGATCACCTTCCTCGACTATTCCAGTCAGTGGCTGCCCGCCTATAAGGCAAATTGTGCAGATAAGACGTACAATGATTATGTTCGTATCATCAATCATGCCTGCCAGCGGATCGGTGCGCTTCCCATCAAAGAGATCACAGCGACCGAAATTCGTCTGCTGTTCAACGAGATATCCGGCAAAAGCCAGTCCTATATCAATAAATACTGCATGACCATCAACAGCGTTTTTGCAGCTGCCCTGAACGATCATATCATTCTTTCCAATCCATGTCATAAGCTCAGGCGGCCCAAGGGCCACGAGGGGACCCACCGGGCCATTACCGAGGATGAGCGCAAACTGATCGTAGAGAGTGTGGGGGAGCATGATATGGCGCTTGCGGCCATGATTATGCTCTATGCCGGACTGCGCCGCGGCGAGGTCCTTGCCCTGGATCTGGACAGAGACGTTGATCTGGCCGAAGGCCGTATCTACGTCCGCCATGCTGTTTCTTTCGGTGATGAAAACCAGCCCCGCACCGGCAGCCCCAAAACGGAGAGCGGAATGCGTGCTATTCCGATTTTTTCGCAACTTCTGCCGGCACTCGAAAACGCCCATGGTCTTGTCCTACGCCGTGAAAACGGTCAGCCGATGAGCCGCAGCGCGTTCCTCAAAAAATGGTCATCCTATCTGTATTATCTGGAAACCAAAATGAACGGCTGCTCAAAACGATGGTATGGAAAAACCAGAGAGCACGTGGAGCTGATCGCTTCCGGCGAGCAGATGCCCCAGTACCGCCGCTGCACGATCCGTCCACATGATCTGCGCCATACGTTCTGCACCACCTGCCGCGACGCCGGGGTCGATATTCAGGACGTCATCAACTGGATGGGCCATGCAGATGAAAAAATGATCATGCGCATCTATGACCATTCCTCCGCTGCACGTGAATCCCGTTCAATCCGGAATATGGAACTATACCTCCATCAATCAGATGAAAGGGTCAAAATGGGGGTCAATAACGAATAATAGTTCTATAATCTTTATTGTATAATGGTTTTAATATAAGGGATTGTTGACTTTTAATCAAGGTGTCCGGAGTTCGAGCCTCCGATGGGTCACCAAGCGAACCGGCCCCCGTGAAGCACAAGCTTTGCGGGGGCTTTGCATTGCAGGAGAGGCCGGACGTTTGAACAAAAAAGCACGCGCCCGGTTTGGACGCGTGCGGTGCTGTGGCTTACTCCACCGAATAGGGCATCAAGGCGATGGCACGGGCGCGCTTGATGGCCTCGGACAGCTGGCGCTGATGTTTGGCGCAGTTGCCGCTCATGCGGCGGGGCATGATCTTGCCGCGCTCGTTTACGAAGCGGCGAAGACGGTTCACATCTTTGTAGTCGATGTATTCGATCTTGTCCACGCAGAAGCTGCACACCTTGCGGCGCGGCTTGCGTCCACGGGGACGCGGCCTTCTTTCACCACGATCCTCAGACATGGGCTAAACCTCCTTTGGAGTCATCATCAGGGAAGCGGCGCGCTCGCGCCGCCATAATCAGAAGGGAAGGTCCTCGTCGTCCACTTCCTCAAATCCCTTGTCGGCCGCGGGAGCGGCTGCGGGCTGAGCGGGAGCGGCGGGCGCATAGCTCGCGGCATCCTCGGAGCGGGAGGACAGGAATTCAACGTCGTCCGCCGTGACCTCGAGCGAAAAGCGGGTGGAACCGTCGTTGGCGGTATAGCTTCTCACCGTTACGGGACCGACCACTGCGACCTTGCGGCCCTTGGCCAGGTACTTCTGGCAGATCTCGCCCAGCTGACGCCAGGCGCTCACGCGGAAGAAGTCCGCCTCGGGCTGACCCTCCGCGCCCTGCGAACGCTGGCGCCGGTTCACCGCCACGGTGAAGGAGCATACGTTCACGCCCGTGGAGGTGGTGCGCAGTTCAGGATCGCGCGTGAGGTTGCCGATGATGGTCAATTTGTTCATTGCTCACACCATCCTTATTCAGCAGCGGGGGTTTCGGCAGGCTGCGCGGCAGCGGGAGCGGCTTCCACGGCAGCTTCGGCAGGCGCGGCCACAGGCGCCGCGGGGCGCACGGGACGCGGCTTGACGCTGTGCTTCTTCTCTTCGAGCTTGATGATGAGGCAGCGCAGGACGTCCTCGCTGATGCCCATGTTGCGCTCGATCTCGCGGGGCAGCTCGGAGGGGCCCTTGAAGGTCACCAGCACATAGTAGCCCTCGGGCTTGTCGTTGATGGCGTAAGCCAGACGACGCTTGCCCCAGGTCTCATCCACCTTTTCGACTTCACCGCCGTTCTGGGCGATGAGCGCGGAGAACTTTTCGATCAGCTCCTTGCGGGCGTTCTCCTCCAGCGCAGTGTCGATGATGTAGGTCAGTTCGTACCTATTCATTCCATTCACCTCCTCTTGGACATATGGCGCTGCATCGGTTGTGCAGCGCAAGGATGTGCCAATTAGGTATTTTATCAGAGAAACAGGAAAAATGCAAGAGGTGGAAGCGGGATTTCCAAAGAAAATCGCCGCCGGAGGACGCAGAAACGCCAGGCGCAAAGACGCGGAGGCTCCTTCCGGAGGGCCTCCGCGTCAGTCTGGGTTACAGCGGCATCTGTTGGATATGCGCGCCCATGTGCGTGGGGTCGAGGGCGAGCACCTCGCGGTAGGCCGCTTCCGCCCGCGCCCTGTCGCCCAGGCCGTAGCTGCCCAGGGCGATGAGGTAGTTGCAGTGGGCGCGGTTGCGCGCGTTGAGGTCGTCGTCGAAGATGAGCAGGTCGGGTAGGGACACGGCGAAGTAGTCGATGCGCATCTCGTCAAAGATGTGGGTTTCGCCGTAGTCCAGCAGCTTGTGGAAGCGGGCCTTCGCCTCGTCCTCCCGGCCCAGCTTGCGCAGCGCCAGGCCCTGGTAGAGAATCAGGTCCGCGGGCTGGTCGTTGTAGTACATGGCGCCGGCGGGCACGGTGTCGCCCAGCGTGGCCTTTTCCCAGCACGCCCGCGCCTCTTCCATGCGGCCCTGCGCCTCAAGCGCGCAGCCCAGGTCGTAGTACAGGTCGTTGTCCTTGGCGCCGATCAGCTTGCCTTCTCCGAGGTTGTGCGGGAAAACCAGCGCCGCGCGCAGCTTGGCTTCCGCCGCGTCATAGCGCCCAGCGGCCAGATCGCGCCGCGCCAGCTGGTGCAGGGACAGCGCGTACTGCGTGGTCACGCGGCCCTCGCCGCCCTCCCAGGGATGGAAGCGGCGGCCCATGATCAGGTCGTAGGCCTCCTGCGGACGGTCCAGCAGGTTGAGCAGGGTGGCATATTCGGTGGTCAGGTCGTCGCGGACAAAGACCACATCCTTGTGCGCGTGCAGGTAGGCAAACCGACGGGCCGGGTCCCATCCCGCGCGCCGGTGCAGCTGGTCCAGCTCCAAAAGCACGCGCGCGTCCTAGGGATTGAGCGCGTAGGCGCGTTCCAGCGCCTTTTGGGGCTCGTGATCCTTGTTGAAATACACCAGCGCCAGGTTGCGCCAGGTCGTGGGATAGCCGGGGTCCAGCTCCACGCTGCGCTCCCACAGCTCACGGGCCTCGGCATAGCGGCGGCGGTCGTAGAACAGGTTGCCCAGCAGATAGGGCGCCGAGGCGTCGCCGGGACTTTGCGCCATGGCGAAGCGCAGCACCGCGATATCCTCCAGCGCGTTGGGGAAGCAGTAGGCGCGGCTGCGCGCGCCGGCCTCCTTGAGTGCCTTGGCAGCATCCCGACCGCAGCGGGCCGCACAGAAGGCGGCATAGTAGGCGGGCAGCGGACCGTCGCTTTGAAGCAGGCCCAGCACGCGGCCGGCGCCCTCGTAATCGCCCCATGCCATCAGATCGCGCGCGACGCCCAGGAAGCTCTCCGGCTCGTTGCGCATCAGGCCAAGGGTGGTTTCGTCGCCGGCCAGGTCCGTCGCCAGCAGGCGGGAGGCATAGTCAAACGGGTCCAGCCGCAGGTTTTCCGCAAACCAGGCCGCCGCTTCCTCCTTGCGGCCCAGGCGCGTGAGCAGCATGCCCCGGAGCGCGCGGGCCTTGAGGTTGTGCGCGTTCTTGACCAGCGCCTTGTCCGCAAAGGACAGCGCCTCTGCCCATTCGCCCCGGCGCGCCGCGATGGCGGCTAGCTCGTAAAACGCGGCTTCCTGCTGGGCGCTGGTCCAGGTCGCCTTGTAGAAGGCGTCGAACGCTTCGTCATAGCGCTCCTGCCAGCGCAGGGCCATGCCCAGGTTGAGGTAGGGCTCGCTGTCGTAGGGATTGGGGTTGCGCCAGGTGAGGCGCTTGACGGCGGTGCGGAAGTGCTTCTCCGCCTCCTCGAAGCGCCCGCGGCGCATCAGCAGCATGCCGTAGGCGTTGTTGAGGCGGCTGTCGTCCGGGTCGCGGCGCAGGCCCTCCAGATAGTACGGGTCCGGCGCATAGGTGGCATGGCGGTACTGTTCCAGATGCAGGCCCGTGAGCAGCAGCTCCTCCAGCGAGGCGATCTTCTCCGGGTCCGCCGCCTCCTGCGCCGGTTCGGGGATGCGCTCGATCTTCTCCGGCGCGGGCGTGTAGTCCAGCAGCAGCCTGCCTTCGTGCCAGAGGCTCAAGGTCAGCTCCTGCGGCTGGCGGCCCGCCACGTCCACCCGCGCCTCGAACACATCGGTGGGGGAGAGCCGTCCCCTGCGCTCCAGCAGCGTTTCGCCGCCCGCGGTCAGGCGCACGACGGCGTCCTCGCGCACGCTGGTGGCGTAGACGCATACGCGCGCGGCGCCGTTTTCCACCTCCAGCCCCAGGGCCGCGTCCAGGCTGGCGTTCTTGACCGCGCCCACCTTCTTGTAGGGCATGAAGGCCTGGGTGAAGGTCTTTTCCTCATAGGGCTTGAGCCAGGTGAAGTCCGGCTGGTTGTCGGTATACATGCCGGTCATCAGCTCGATGTAGGGGCCGCTCTCGTCGGTGAGGTTGCGGTCCCAGGCCTGCCCGAAATCGCCGCAGCCCCAGGTCCACTGCTTCTTGCCGGGCGACACGTGATGGTCGGCGATGTGCAAAACGCCCGCCTCCACGCCGTAATCGTATCCGCCCACGAAATTGTAGTCCGAATGATAGGCCATGTAGGACGTGGGCACGGGGATGTTCTTGTAGCGGGAGATGTCCACGCCCGCGCCGTAGTCGTATTTGTAATAGGTGCCGGTAGCGATGGGGAAGCGTGACACCGCGCGCTTGCCATGGTCCATGACGGCGTGCACGTCCGGCGGGAAGATGGATTGCGTGTTGTCGTTGACCGCCACGGCGGGGTTGGCCCACCACAGGAAGGTCTGGGGCAGGGAGGTGGGGTTGTAGAGCTGGCCCCTGATTTCCAGGTAGGCGCGGCCGGGATGGAGCGTGAAGCTGGCCATGCCCTTGGTGCCGTACATGCGGTCCACCTCGCTGACGCGCACGGTCTTGCTTCCATCGGGGTTTTCCACGATGGTGTGATCCACCGGCATGAACGTGGAGGGACGGTGGTGCTGCGGCCAGTTGAACTCGATGCCGCCGCTGATCCACGGCCCCATCAGGCCCACCAGCGCGGGCTTGATGACCTCGTTGTAGTAGACGAAGTCGTAGCCGTTGGTCTTGTCATAGGCGCGCTGCACGCGCCCGCGCAGCTCCGGCAGGATCATCACGCGCAGGTAGTCGTTTTCCAGCCATACCGCGCGGTAGGTCTGATCGATCTTTTCATCGTAAATCTTATCAATGACGGGAAGGGGGTACACCTTGCCGCTGCTGCCCTGATAGACGCGCTTTTCCGGAAACATGGGATTGGGGTCGGGCTTGCCCACGCCGTAGGTGGGGATAACCACGCTCTCCTCCCAGACCTCAACCTGACCGGGAATATGTTCCATAGCGACAGCCTCCTTGCTGGATTTTCGTATGCCTATCATAGCACGTCCAGGGCCTTGCCGTTTGATTGCACTTGCTGCTTTGTTTGCATTTTTTGCGCAGGTTTAGAGGCGGAAGCACGGGGCGGATGTTGACGCACACAACAGAAAGGGTTACAATGGAAGCGAGATTGAAGAAAACGGAATTTTGCATTGTTGCCGTACAAAAGATGTGGGAAACAGATGAAAATTCGGGAACGGGGCGTGCTGGCCGAATCGGAAATCTACTTTTACATACGCCCAGCGAAATGGCGCGGCGGATGTTTTTCTACCTGCGCTGTACAGGACGGTATCTCTGCGACGAGACCTATGCCGTGCAGCGCCAGTCCTACAACAGCTTTCTGATCCTCTATGTGGTGCGGGGACAGGGGTACTGCTATGTTGACGATGCGCGCGTGCCTTTGTCCGAAGGGCACTTTGCGCTGCTGGACTGCTACCGTCCCCACCGCTACGGCACCGATAACGGCTGGGAAATCCTGTGGATTCACTATGACGGCGCGCTGGCCAGGGAGTATTATGAGGCTGTTGTAAACACCCGCTGCCAGGTGATTTTTCCGCAGAATCCCTATGAGCTCATGCGCGGGCTGGAGCGCATCTACCGCATGTATCATCATGAAAAACGCGCCAATGAGGCGCTGATCTCAAAGAATATCGTCAATATCCTGACCGGTTTTTTAACAGCGGAGACGCCCGGCGAGACGGGGCAAAGCCATTCCGCCGCCATCGAGGAGCTGTTGAGCTATATCACGGAGAACATCGACCAGCCGCTGTCCCTGGAGGAGCTTGCCCGGCGCGTGTCGCTCAGCCCGTTCTATTTTTCGCGCGTGTTCAAGCGGGAAACCGGCTATACGCTCCGGGAATACCTCCTGAAAACGCGCGTGAACCGGGCCAAGTTCTATCTCAAAACCACGTCGCTTTCCCTCAAGGAAATCTCCTACCGCTGCGGCTACGGCAGCGAATCCACCTTCTGTACCACCTTCCGTCACGCCACGGGCCTCACGCCCATGGGCTATCGCAGCAGCAGCCTGTGACCAAAGGACGCGGCAACAAGGCTCCCCGCGCGCCGGGGAGCCTTGTTCATTCATAAAGAAAGAGGGGCAGGGCGTATGCCCTGCCCCAGGATGTTGACAAAGTTGGTCCACGACAGGAAGTTGCGGTTCAGCAGCGTGAACATGGCGAAGACCACCACCGTGGCGCCGATCAGGATCAGCTTGTCGCCGCCGAACGCGTTTTTCAACTTTTGTTTCATGCCTTTTCCCTCCGATTCTGTGTTTCGTCCGTTTCCACCATGCCCAGCGCGAGCAGCCGGTCCTCCGTGGCGTCCTCCCGCATGACCTCGCCCGCGACCCGGCGCGCGCGCATGACGATGATGCGGTCGCTCAGGCCGATGACTTCCGGCAGCCCGGAGGAGATGAGGATGACGCCCAGGCCCTGCTTGGCAAATTCACAGATCATGCGGTAAAATTCCGCCTTGGCCCCCACGTCGATGCCCTTGGTGGGCTCGTCGAGAATCAGCACCCGTGGATTGGTGCCCAGCCAGCGGGCGACGATGCACTTTTGCTGGTTGCCGCCCGAGAGCTCCACGATTTTCTTGTGCGGGCTGGGGGTGCGGATGCGGAAATCGCGGATGCCCTTGTCCGCGGCCTCCAGCTCCTTGCGGCGGTTGAGCACGCCCAGGCGGTTGGAGTGCTGCTCCAGCATGGATACGTGGATGTTGTCGCACACGTCCAGGTTGGCCAGGATGCCCTGCATCTTGCGGTCCTCCGGCACCAGGACGATGCCGTGGCGCATGGCGTCGTGCGGGCTTTTGCAGTGGATGTTCCTGCCATCCAGCAGGACCTCGCCGCCGGTCATGCGGTCGGCGCCGATGACGGCGCGCATGGTCTCGGTGCGCCCCGCGCCTACCAAGCCGGAGAAGCCCAGCACCTCGCCCGCGTGCAGGGAGAAGGAAACATCGTCCACATAGTCGGAGGAAAGGTGGCGCACCTCCAGCAGCACATCCCCGATCTTCTTGTCGCGGTCCAGCGAGCTGTAGATATCGCCCAGGTCGCGGCCCGCCATCATGCGGATGAGCTGCCCCTCGTCAACCTCGCTGGTCTTGACGGTGTCCACATAGCGGCCGTCCTTAAAGACCGCGACCTTGTCGGTGATCTCAAAGATCTCGCTCATGCGGTGGGACACGTAGATGATGATCTTGTCCTCGTCGCGCAGCTTGCGGATGATGCGGAACAGGCTGTCGATCTCCGAATCGCTAAGACTCGCGGAGGGCTCGTCAATGCAGATGACGCGCAGGTTTTCACGGCTGTAGGCCTTCATGATCTCCACCATCTGCTGGTAGGCCACGCTCAGGTCCTTGACCTTGTCGGTGGGCTTGATGGGCAGGCCGAAATCGGCGATGATGCGCGAGGCCATCTCGTTGGCCTTGTGCTGGTTGATCACGCCCAGCGCATTTGCCGGCATGCGGCCCAGATAGATGTTCTCGGCCACGGAAAGCTCCATGAGGATCTGGCGCTCCTGGTAGATGATGCTCACGCCCGCCTCAATGGCCTCGTGAGGATTGCGGAAATGAACCTCCTCGCCGTTGATGAGGTACTGTCCGGAGCTTGGCTGGTAGTCGCCGTTGAGGGTTTTGAGCAGCGTGGACTTGCCGGCGCCGTTCTCGCCCAGGAAAGCGAGCACCTCGCCGCTGTAGGCCGTAAAGCTGACGTCGTCCAGCGCCTTTACGCCCGGAAAGTATTTGGTGATGTTTCGAAACTCCAGCGTGTTGCCCATTGAAAACGCCTCCTGGAAGCACAGCCTGTTTCTTTGGTCATTTCGTAGGAAAAGTATAGCATGTTTGGCGTCTGTTTGTTTATTTCGCCTTGCCCATTCATTTTGATTTGTTGCTGTTTTCCCATAGGCCCGTTGCGCCCATATATCAATTCAGTATACTGATGAAAACTGGAAAGTCTGCGCGCGGGCGGGAAGGAATGAGAGAAAATGCATAGAAAACCGGATGTGATCCTGCGCAATCTCCATGGCACGGAGGCGTTTCTCGCCTGTGAGGGCGCTTCGCTCATGGGGCTGACCCTTCCTGGGGACGGCGGCCAATTCGTAAATGTTGCGCTGACGCCCCAGGGCCCTTGCGATCCCAGCTGCGCGGGGGCGACGCTGGCCCCCTACGCGGGCCGGCTGCGCGGCGGCCTGCTCTGCATCGGGGGACGTACCCTGCGGCTCGCCGTCAACGAGGGTTCCAACCAGCTTCACGGCGGTCCCAACAGCCTGGTGCACCGGCCGTGGCGCACGCAGGGCGTGACACGGGGAGACGGCTGGAGCGAGGCCGCCTTTGAGGCGGAGCTGGACGACGGCGTGGACGGCTATCCGGGCCGCCGCCTGTTTCGCACGGTATACCGCCTGTGGGACGACGACCGGCTGGATATCACTTTGGAGGCCCGCAGCGACCGGCTCACGGTGGTCAACCTGTCCCATCATGCCTACTGGAACCTGAGCGGCGACTTTTCACGCCCTGCCGACGGTCAGCTCATCCGCGTCAACGCCTGCGCCGTTTATCTCAACGGCGAGGGGCACCTGCCCGTGGGCGTGGCGGTGGTGAAGGTGTTGACCACCGCCACCAGCGGACGGGCGAGCGCTTCGTCGTCATAGCCCATGGATTTATACAGCGCGCGCTTGAGCGCGCCTTCCTCCCCGCGCAGCAGGGGATTGGCCTGTTCCTGCATGCAGTTTCCTCCTTAATATTGTCCCCGCCACGCATACGGCAACGGGCCGGATACCTCCACGCGGCAGGCATACAGCCCCCCCGCCTGCCCGTCGCTCTGCGCGGTGGTGATGTACAGCGTCCGTCCATCTCTCCCGCCCAGGCAGCAGCACGAGGCGTTGCGCTGGGGAACCGAGACGCATTCCGCAAGCGCGCGCCCGGTCTGCGGGTCATAGCGCTGCACGCGCCCCGCGCCCCAGAGCGCCACCCAGAGCATGCCCTGGCCGTCGATGCACATCCCGTCGGGCGCGCCGTCCTCCACCGTAACCGCCGTTTCCGGGTCGTGGATGCGGCCGTCGGCGCCGCGCCGGTAGCGCAGGATGCGCCCGGTGGCGGTGTCGGTGTGATAGAACGCGCCGGATGCGTCCTAGGCCATGCCGTTGGGAATGTCCATCGGCGCGAGGCGCTGGAACGGCCCCTCCGGCACAATGCCGTACAGCGCTCCCAGCGCCGCCGTATCCGTCCGCGAGCGGTCCACGGCCATCACGCCGGCCCAGAGCCGGCCTTCCGGGTCGCATTTCCCGTCGTTGAAGCGTACCCCGGCATCCAGCGCAAGGCGCAGGACGGGCGTGATCTCCGCACTGTCCGGGTCCACGCAATACAGCGCGTCGCCGGCGCCCGCCAGCAGGCCCCCGCCCCACGGCACCACGAAGCCCGTGCGGTCCGGCATGGGTAGCCGCGTCACCAGCCCCAGCCCATCCTGCCAGCCGTAGATCATGCATCCGTCGATATCCACAAAATACAGCGTTTCCCGGCGCGCGTGCCACACGGGCCCCTCGCCCAGCATCAGG
>ENA-OZAF01000636-OZAF01000636.1-human-gut-metagenome-genome-assembly--contig:-NODE-636-length-13477-cov-8.102220_pt1 | contig 13477 bp, 6 predicted proteins | sample MGYA00244207_ERZ653498 | MGnify/ENA primary metagenome ERZ653498 (study PRJEB26926, sample SAMN06165156) | human gut metagenome | biome: ENVO:00009003; feature: ENVO:2100002; material: ENVO:00002003... | reverse complement strand
GGCATACGAGATGACGTCGAGTCTCGTGGGCGCGGAGATGTGTATAAGAGACAGTATCTATATGAGGCAAATTATATATTCTTTCACGGGAAGTTATAACCTCTCTATATGTGGGGCGTTTATTGCTGTTGAAATTGGTATTTCTCTTCTTTATTCGATTTATATTTTTGTTACCAATGGATGCTTCAAGTTGTTTAAGCGTGATATTATTGAGATGGTTTGCGCGTTGCCTATAGTTTTATTGTTTTCAGTTCCTAGTTATTTGTTTAGCACTTTATTTGGAACTGTTGGGGCGGGTCAGGTTACCGACCTTGAACTTTACCATAGAATATATATCTATTTAACTTTTATAATTTTATTTGGACTTTATTTTATTTTAAGAAATCGAGAAAAAGAATACATTAGGCTTGCTCTTTTATACATATCATTGACCACGCTTATAACATATTGCAACAACTATGATTTCTCTTCTTTTTTATCTCCATCGTCTTGGCCGCTTCATCTTTGCAACACTGCAATGTTTATTCTTCCAGTTTGTTTAATTTTTAAACTAGATAAATTATTTTATTTCACTTTCTTTATAAATGTTTTAGGTGCGTTTTTTGCTCTTTTAATGCCAAATTATGCAGATTTTGGTGGCTTTTTTGCACCAAATGTTGTTTCGTTTTGGATAAACCATATTATTGCCTTTGCTCTTCCTCTTCTAATTGTTTTCCTTAATGTTTATGAAAGACCAAAGCTAAAACAGTTTATATATTCCATGGTTGGGTTTTTATTATACTTTATTTTGGTAGTATTTTTAAATTCATACTTCACGGCAAGCGGAGCCGAGGTGGACTTCTTCTTTGTAAATTCAAACTATATTGCGGAGAAACTTGGTGTTTGGGCGGAAAACTTAAGAAACTATACTTTAAATATAACAATAGGGTCAAAAACACTAGTGTTTTATCCCGTTTATCAAAGTTTGTTTTTCGTTGTGTATGTTTGTTTGGGGCTTTGTGTGTGGTTTTTGTATGCATGGCTGTTTCAGTTGCAAGATTTTTATATTGCACTTGCAGAGAAGAAAAGAAAAATTAAACAAGACGAAATTGCACTGTGTGTTAAATATGGTAAAAAGGAAGTGGAGGAATGTATGAACAAAGAAAGCGTAAACAAACTTGTTGTTAAAAATGTTTTTAAGCGTTATGGTAACAATAAAAATTATTCAGTAATGAACATATCTTTTGAAGTGGATGCTGGAGAGATTCTTGGCTTTTTGGGCCCTAACGGAGCAGGGAAGAGCACAATAATTAAAAGTATTGTTGGTATTCAACCTGTAACTAGCGGATCAATAGAAATAAATGGTTATGATATTGAAAAACAGCCAACGCTTGCTAAAGCTCAGTTTGGTTTCGTTCCCGACCACTATGCACTTTATGAAAAACTTACAGGCAGGGAGTATATAAACTATATTGCCGACCTTTATGGCGTTACAAAAGAAGAGCGTGATGAAAGGCTTAAAAAAATGCTTAAAGATTTGAGTATGGAGGGAAATATTGATAGCCAAATTAGAACCTACTCTCATGGCATGAAACAAAAAATCACTATCATGAGTGCTTTAATACATAATCCTAAGCTTTGGATACTCGATGAACCCCTAACAGGGCTAGACCCAAACTCTATATATGAGGTAAAAGAATGCATGAAAAAGCATGCAGAAAGTGGAAACATAGTGTTCTTTTCAAGCCACATTATAGATATTGTTGAAAAACTATGTAATAGAATTATAATCATCAAAAATGGGCAGATTGTTACCTCTGTAACTCTTGAAGAGTTGAAAGAGCAAAACATTAGTCTAGAAGAGTTTTATTTAAATATAATAAATTCAAAAACTGAAAACGCTATTGCAAACGATGAAAATAAAAATAATGAAGATGTGTTGGAAAAAGAAGAAATGCAGAAAAAAGAGGTTAAAAACAAGAAGCCTAAAAAAGTATGGCATAAGAGTAAATCTAAAAATAAAGAAGAAGAGCAAAAAACGCAAAAAAATTAACACTAACATATGAAAATCGCAAAAAAACAAAAAATAAGGAAAAAATTAAATGAGCGGGTTTAAATCACTACTTTTGATGCAACTTAAAGAAAAACTAGACCTTGGTTTCTTGAAAAGCAAGAAGCAAATTTTGTTTAAGGTTGTTTTTTCTGTGCTAATTTTTGCGCTAATAACGGCTATTTCCTATTTGGTTTTATGGCTGTGTAGGTTTTTAAATTTGTTTTCTGCGCTAAACCATATTCCGCTATCTTTCATGGCTTTTGTTTACTTTATCATCTTCGTTTTAAACACTATAACATGTACTATAGGTTTAAGCAAAACGCTTTATTATTCAAAAGATAATCAAATGCTTGTTACACTGCCTGTAAATCCAAACGCATTATTTTTATCTAAAATGCTGGTTTATTTTATAAGTGAAATTAAAAAATGTTTCACTTTTGCCATACCTATATTTGTTGCGTATGGTGTTATTAGTTCCTTTTCCTTTGTCTATTTCATATGGGCGCCTATAATGCTGGTTTTGCTATCTGCTATTCCAGTTTTAATAGGTGGGCTTTTGTCAATTCCAACAAATTATATAATGGCGTTTTTTAAAAAATATCCAATTTTAAGAGTGATTGCTTTAGCTATTCTTCTTGCTCTGCTTGTTGCTGGTGTTGTTTGGGTTATAGGGATAATACCAGAAGATATAAACCTTATTAGAAGTTGGAGCGTGGTTGCAAGGGGTTTAAGAAATTTTTTAGACGCGTTTACAACAATTTTTTCTCCTTTCTATTATGTTGCTGTATTTTTATGTGGAACCTACGAAAATATGCAAGCAGTTCTTTTCACAAATTACTCATATATAGTGCTACTGATTGTTATTGCAATAATTTCAATTCTCGTGGTGCTAAATTTAATTACTTCAAGGCCGCTTTATTTAAAACTTATAACAAGGCAGTTTGAGTTTGATAAAAAAACAAAAGTGAAAAAACATAAAAATGAAGCGTTTGGCCCGCTAAATTCAACTATTCGTTATGAAGCCAAAAAGAATTTTAGAGATACTGAGCTTTTATCAACTAGTATTTCAACTATAATTATCGCTCCGATAGCGGTTTTGCTACTAAACACAATATATAGTGCTATAAACACAAGGCTTCTTGGCGATTATTTAACAATTTGCTTTAATTTGCTTGTGATTTTGTTGTTCGTTCTTGCTCATAATATAAACGCCAGCTCGCTTTATAGCCGTGATGGCGAGGCTTTGCAACTAAACAAAACAAAACCAAGCAGTGCGTTTAAAATACTATTTCCGCGATTGTTTTATAACTTCTTGTTCACAATTATTATTTTAGTTGTCACTTCTAGCATTTTCTTTTCGTATTCAACATTAAGCGTGGGGAATTGCATACTGCTATTTTTTACAATGCTTTTTGTTGCAATGATTCATCTTGTTTGGAGTGCAGAGCTAGACTTTTTAAAGCCAAGCGGAGCTGCTTTTAAAACAAATGGTATCGCAGGCGTTAATCCAAATGAACTAAAGTCAACCTTGCTTAGCTTTTTATTAAGTGGTATAACTTTTGCGGTTTGTTTGTTTTTCTTACTATACGAATCAAGTTTTGTTTATTTAAGAGTGTTTTTAATAGCTTTAAGCGTGCTAGCTTTAAGAATATACTTATTCTACACAAAATCTAAAACACTACTAAGGGAGATGTAAAATGAAAAAATCGGTTATATTTTTTATAGCAGTTGTTTATATTATCTCCATAGTAGTTGTAACCTTCTTTGGCCTAACGGTTAATATGGAACAGTTTACCATTTATATGAATAGGCTGGAAATAACAAGCTATTCTTCTATAACTTCTGGAGAAAAATATGCATTTTTAGCGTTTGACGACAACGATTCAGACAATAATAGCATATTCGTAGATTATATAACGGGGCCAGATAATGCATCTTATCCTGAACGAATAAAATTTTCGCTTGTTAACGCTACTTATACTGATAGCGAAGGCAATGTTACGATTTTTGCAGAAGTTCATCAAAACGGAGAGGTTGTGTTTTACCAACGAAGAACAGTTAGAGTAGTTATTACAACAACCGATGGTTCAAACCTTACAGATACCATGACTATTAGGTGTTATTAACTGCCAACTTGAGAACTTGTGTTGTTTCTTGAAATGTATAGTTTTTGCTTGACTTGTTTAGTAAAAAAAGCTAAACTTGAGATAGATATTGAATGTAGACTACTAAATTAACATTATTTATAGAAAACAAAAGGAGAAAAAAACAATGAAAAAATTTGGGCTTGCCATGCTTAGTATTTTTGCCGTGTTTGTGAGCGTTTTCTTTGTTGCGTGCGACAAAAATCCACCTTCGCAGGATAACAAAACAGTTCAAGAGGTTTCCGTTAATGGGCTTAGAGATGCCTATTATGTTGAAGAAACTATAGATTTTTCTGCTGTTACATTAACAGTTAAATATGAGGGGGGAACCACTGAAACCTTAACCAAGGGAGAGGTAGACCTTTCAAACACCAGCGATGCTCAAGCAGAAACTCAGTTTATTTTATACACAGATGGCCTTTCTACTTTCCAAGGCAGTAAAGACCCTGGCAATTATCGTATCTCGTGCCTAATTATTGGAGAGGATAAAACAAGAGAACTAAAATGGGTTGAAGTGAGTGAGAACATGAGCCTTGTTTACGATCTAGTCATGTTTGCAGACCCAGAATTTGTTACAACATATAATGGAAGATTGGCAAATGCATCTGCTTCTGGAAGTAACATATATGCAGGTAGTTACGATGAAAATGCTTTTATGGTAACTGCTGACTACACTGTTGGTAACGATAATGAGTTTATATATAAACCAATCTACACTGTATACAAAAAGAACTCTATGGAAATAGTAAATGTTAACTTAAATGTTAGCGTTGAGGTTAAAGAAGGAGATGTTGTTGTGGGTAGTGAGGTTTATACTTTTAACAATGAAACCTTTGGTTTTACCTTTACCGATCAAGCAATTGGCCACACCTACACAATAACTATGACACCTACCGATTGGAATCTTGCAGATATTCAATTAAATGCAAGCACATTTACTTTAACTGTTGCAGATGGTTATAATGTTTATGATGAAATAGACCTTGGAAGAATTAACCTACTTGATGACGAACACCTAGATGATATTAGTTTTGCAAATTATTATGCTGCTTCAGTTAGAAATATATTCTACGACCCTGTTAAGTTTGCTGGCACTGGAAACTATGGAAATATCAAATATTACGAACTTTGGAAAGAGTTTTTAGAGGAAAAAAACAAAACAAATCTTGCCGAAGTTAATGGGATATTTATTCATTGCGACTTAACTGTTACCGAGAGTGACATACCTAGCGAATATCTCATATCTAGCGATGAAACAAGCGTTTCTGCAGCTATAGGAACTATAAGAGATTTTGCTTTCCTTTACAATCACTATATTTTGAGCGACTTTGTTATTAACGGAAACTTATTCTCGGTTGACTTTAGTAATTTAAAGGCTGGAATGTCTTGTGCTAAAAAAGATAATAGCCCACTAGTTATATATGAAAAAGAAACCGACTTTACTGAAGCTGGGCACTCAGCGGTTTTTGCCCTTATAGGTCAGCAAGGTGGGCCTGTGGCAAAACTTTGCAATATAGATGTTAGAGGAAATATGTCTACCGCCTACACTGAAAATGGTAATGGGGGAGATGATAATATTGAAGCAATTGGTGCGGCTGGCTCTTTGATATTCGTTAAGTCTATTTTTGGGCTTACAAAAGTTGATAATATAATAGCAAAAGAATTTTTAATAGGGCTATATATGGAAGGCGAAACAGGTATAAAAACCATGGATATTTCAAATTCTAAAGTTTCGAACTGCTTTAATAGTGGAATGTTCTCTTTCGGGTCAGATGGCAACACTGTAATCAATAGTCATTTCGAGAGGTTTGGTGGTCCAGTTTTATTCTTAGTTAGTAGAACAGATGCTAGCTCTGGTAATAAGGTTGGTGGAGCAGGCGTTACTATAGATGCTGGTTCAAAGCTAGAAAGCTTAGTTACAGGAGATGAGGGTTGGTTTAGCGTGATGCAGGCGACAGGAATTAAAACTGCATTAGTTGGGGCTCTAGACCAAGGTTTAAATAAATATGGTGCAACAATCCAAAATCCTCAAGGCAAACTAAACCTTGTTACTATTGTTATGGATAGCGATTACTTGGCTTCGCAAAAGACTAATATTTATGGCAATTTCACATATGGCAACCGTGAAACCTTTGACACTTCAAACGCAAATCTAAAAGATAATTTATCGCTAACCCGCCCAACCTTTTTAACAAATGATGGAAGCTATTTGTATTTTGATTATAATGCAACTTTGAAACAAACTGTTTTATATAAAGATGGGGCTCCTGTTTTGCCAGAAAGCATGGGCGCGCAGGCAGGGCTTCCTGGTATGCAAACCTATGATTTAGCCGAAAGTGGTGACCAAATAAGTTTGCTTTACAGGCATGAGGGAACAACACTTGGGGTTGTTTTAGGAATGTATGATTATGTGGCTGCAACTGAAAGCGAGCAAACTGCTTAACGCATAAGTTTAATTTAAATAATATCTTTTAAAACCATTTGGTAGTAGCCAAATGGTTTTTTAATTGAATAGTTAATGCCTATTAAAATTCAAAATGTTAAATTTTCGTTTATATTATTTAATCAAATTTTGCCAATGAAGCATATTATAAAAAAGTTTTGGAAAAAATATAAAACGCTTGACAATTGAACAAATATTCAACTATACTGCATACTATAAAGTTGAACGAATATTCAACTAATTGGAGATGATATGGTTAGAATAAAGTCTAAAAACAAATGTGGCTGCTTGGCAATGCAGTGCGATTGCGAGGTGATACATCAAGATGTGGTTGAAAAGGTTAAAAGCGAAATGCTTGATGACGATAGTCTTATAAACATGGCAGATTTTTACAAGGCACTTTCAGACAGTACAAGAATTAAAATAATAAATGCGCTTTACATAAGTGAAATGTGCGTTTGTGATATATCTGTGCTTTTGAACATGACAAAGTCGGCTATTTCTCATCAGTTAAAAAACTTAAAGGAGCTTAATCTTATCAAAAGTAGGAAGCAGGGGAAAGAGGTTTACTATAGCCTTGCAGATAGGCATGTTGGCATAGTGTTTGAAATAACCAAAGAGCATGTGCAGGAGAAGTAGAGTATGAAAAAAACTGTAAAGATTGTTGGGCTTGACTGCCCAAACTGTGCTCGCTCGCTTGCGGGGGCAATAAACAAAATTCCAGGCGTTAGTAACGCCGAGATAGATTTTATCAATTCTAAGCTAAGCTACGAGTCTGAAAACCTTGATAAGGCAACAAAGAAAATTGTGGCAATAACCAAGAAGTTAGAGCCAAATGCAAAAATTATTTTAGAAGAAAATAAGAAAACAAAGCTAATTGATAAGCGGTTTATTGTAGACCTTGTGATGCTTGCTTTAGGAACTATAATTGGCGTTTGTGCATTGTTTATAGATATGCCTGTGGCTTTGTTTTGGGTATTGTTTGCTGTAAGTGCACTAATGCTTGGCTACAAAACTTATTACAAGGCGATAGTGCTACTTTTTAAAGGAACAATAAACGAAAACCTGTTAATAACTTTATCGGTTATAGGAGCGGCGGCTATTAGTGAATATAGAGAAGCTTTGATGGTTATATGCCTTTATTCTATAGGTAAGCTTCTTGAGGGGCTTGCTGTTAACAGGTCTAGGCGCTCTATAGAAGAGCTAACAAATCTTCAGCCAGAATATGCTACTATACTACTTGAGAGTGGGGAAGAGAAAAAAGTTGGCCCTAGCGAAGTAAAAATCGGTAGCATAATAGTTGTTAAACCTGGCGAGAGAGTTCCGCTAGATGGCGTAATTGAAAGTGGGGAAGCTGGCTTAAACACTCAAAGTTTAACTGGAGAGAGTTTACCTGTAATAGTTAAAGCTGGCGATGAAATCTTGTCGGGTAGCATTGTATTAGATGGTGTTTTAACAATTAAAACTTCTAGCGAATATAAAGATAGCACGGTTAGCAAAATAATAAACTTAATCGAGAATGCTCAAGAGAAAAAGTCTAAAACTGAAACTGTTATATCTAAAATAACCAAGTGGTACACTTTGGGCGTTATAATATTAGCCTTAGCTGTGTTTGGTATTGTGTTTGCAGTTACCAAAACTTTTGAAACTGCACTCTATAGGGGGCTTATATTCTTGGTTGTTTCTTGCCCATGTGCATTTGCTATATCTGTGCCGTTATCATATTTTTCTGGAATAGGGAATGCTTCAAAGCATGGCATACTTATAAAGGGCTCTTCATATTTAGATGCTGTGGCTAGTTTAAATATAATTGCTTTTGATAAAACAGGAACAATAACCACAGGCGAATTTAGCGTTGAAAAGATAGATATTTTAGACAAAAATAAAACTGAAGAGGAAGTTATTTTCCTAGCAAGCCTGGGTGAGCAAAACTCAATTCATCCACTTGCAAAAGCAATACTAAAGCTAAATAAAAAGCCTCTTGAAAAAGTTAAAAATGTTAAGGAAAAGGCTGGGGCAGGAGTTAGCTATGAGTATGATGGAAAAAATTATTTCATTGGTAGGAAAAATGTAGATCAAAAATCTACAAGCGTTGAACTTTTTGAAGATGATAAACTGCTAGCTGTGTTTTATTTAAAAGACACTATTAAACCAACTTCAAAAAATGCTTTGCAAGCCTTAAAGGCCCTTAATATAAAAACTTGTATGCTTTCTGGCGATAATGAAGAAAGTGCAAAGCAAGTAGCAAGCGAGGTTATGATAGATGATGTAAAGTTTAAACTTTTGCCACAAGACAAATTTAATTATATAGAGAACATAAAAAATACAACCGCTCAAAAAATTGGTTATGTGGGCGATGGAATAAACGATGCCCCTTCGCTTACACTTGCTGATGTTGGAATTAGTATGGGAATAAATGGCTCCCCAGCAAGCATAGAAGCCTCGGATATAGTTTTGGTGGATGATAACCTAGAGAAAGTTGTTTCTGCCATTAAAATATCTAAATACACTCGCAAAATTGTTTGGCAAAACATTATACTTGCCGCAGTGGTTAAAATTGTGTTTTTAACACTGGGCGCCGTGGGAATAACTGGCATGCTTAGTGCGGTTTTTGCAGATGTTGGCGTTACATTACTTGCAATTTTAAATAGCATGAGAGCGCTAAAATATAACCCCAACAAGAAAAAGGCAGTAAAAAAATAGTTAATATTAAAAAATAGACCTTTAAGGTCTATTTTTATTTTTAAAGTTTATTTGTGAATTTTACTCCGTTTTCGTGGCGTTTTTTACAACAGTGTTTTTATTTTCTTTAGTTTTTACTGTTTTAGTTTTTTCTTCTTCGATTGGCAAAGGAGTTGTTTTATCTGTTTTTTCAGCCTTTTTCTTTACAGGCAAAAGTTGTTGATATTTTTTATAGTTTGCATTTATTTGTTTAACAATACTGTTTATAACTTTAGTTTTACTTAGCCACCAATCTCTGCTCCAAACGCGCATAATATCCCAGCCACGAGATTTTAAGAACTTGTTTCTATAAACATCTCTCTCTAAGATAGAGTCACTACTTTTATAAGCAGAATAGTCGCACTCAATGCCAAGAAGATATTTGTCTAGTTTTTTATCGTAAACTGCTAAAGATAGCTTGTAGTTTGTGTTGCCAAGATTTGTTTCAACGCTATAGCCCAGCTTCACAAGTTCTTCCTTAATTTCCTTTTCAAGTTGGTTTGAAACTATCTCTTCTTTAGGCGAAGGTAGGCTTGGCTTGAAGCTGTCTAGAATATAGCCAACTTCCTTTGTGTTTTTATTAGAAACAGCTCTAACATATTTTAAATAGCTTTTGAAAATTTTAGGTCCTGCATTCTTGCTGCCCTCTACGGCAAGTTCTTCTGGCTCGATACTTGTTACAACATATATTTTCTCTTTAGCCCTAGTTATTGCAACATTAAGCCTGTTTTCTCCGCCCTCGGTTGAAAGCGGACCAAAGTGAGCCACAACTCTGCCATATTCATTTTTTGCATAACCAATAGAGAATATAATAATATCGCGCTCATCTCCCTGAACATTTTCTAGGTTTTTAATAAATATAGAGGTATCTTCATTGTTTTCTTTTCTATTCTGTTCGCGAAGGTAGGCATCTCTAAAGGCGGAGTCTTTTTGGCACTCTTTATCAATTGCGTCTTCAATGGCGTTTTCCTGCTCGGTGTTGAAAGTAATAATTCCAATAGACGATTTATTTCTTTTGTTTTTAATAAGTTTTTTAAGAAGTGCCACAATAGCTGTTGCTTCTTCTTCATTTTTTCTATTTACCCATTTGCCATTAACTTTTATGCGTTCTATTGGTTTATTGCTTAAATTTTTAGAAATATTTGGTGCAATTTGCAGTTTTCCATCATAGAAAGCATAGTTTGAAAAGTTTATAAGTTCCTCGCTTTTACTTCTGTAGTGATAGGTTAGGTTTGCACTTGAAAACCTTGAGGTTGCAAGATCTAACAAACTTTCAACTTCAAGAGCCGCTTGGGTTGCAAGGTCTAACTCTTCTTCGCTATCGTTACCAAGATATCTTTTTATGAAAGTTGAGGTGGGGCGAAGCTGCTTTGAGTCGCCCGCAACAACAATATATTTGCCGCGGTAGATTGTGGGCAGGGTGTTTTCTATAAACACCTGGCTTGCTTCGTCAAACAATATAATATCAAACATTTCCTTTTTTAAAGGGAATAGGGTAGAAACGCTTTCAGGCGAAAGTAGCCAGCATGGGAAAAGCTTAAGCAAAAAGTCGCTATATAAATCCATCATCTTGCGAATTGGAATAAGCCCTTGCTGTTTTGAAATTTGGTATAGATAGTTTTTGCTTTGTGAGCTAGAATTATAATAATCTATATAATCGTTTTTAAACTTATTTATGCAAATACTGCTAGACAGCGCCTTTTCATCTTTTTTAAGTGAAAGAATGCGATTTGTTATGTTTGAAAAGTCTATAATTTTAGAAAGAGTTGTTTTGTTTTGCTCTTCATACTTTATAGCCTCATGGTAAACTCTAATTTGCAAAAGTTTATCTAAAATTTCTCTATACTGCCTTGCATTTTTAGAGTTTTCAAAGGCAAAGTTTAAAATAACTTTTTCGTCATCTGTTAAACCCTGAAGGGCAATATTCATATCTCGAATTTCAATATAGTCTTCAAGAGCGTTAGATAAAAGCCTTAAAAAGATTGCGTTACCATTAACTATATTATCTATAGTCATTAAATACCCTTGCTTGTCTAGCACCTTGCTAATTAGCGAGTAGTTTTTAATGTAGTCTTTAATCTCTCTCATTGTGCTTTCAAAGCTTTCAGTTATTTCTTGCTCTTTGTTTATAAGCTTTTGCTTAACAAATGGGTATGCAGGGAAAAACACTTTCGACCAGTTTAGCGACTTATGCAAATCTTTATTTTCAATAGAAGATATCATTTTTATTAGCGGTTTCATTTCGCTAATATCTTCTACGCCGTTTTCAACGCAGTATATCATTAGTTGCCTTGCATGAGGGTGTTTTGCTGTGTCGAACGGAACAATATTTCTTTGCGTTATATCTTTTAAGTATGCCTTCATCTGATTTATAACATGAATTTCAACATCATGTTTTATATGGTCGATAAGAGGGTTGTTCTTTTTTAACTCAATGTAGCGGTAGTATTGCTTTGCCTTGTTCTTATCTTTAATTAGCCTTAGGGTAGAAGCTAGCCTTTTATAGTCCATGCCCATAATTTCTTTGTTTTTGAGCATTAGTTTATACAAAATGTAATCGGCACTTGTTTTCCCAATTTTAGACGAGTTTGCGTACATTTCTTGCAAGCTCAAGCCAAAAGGAGTTTTTGAAAATAAACAGTTAGAGATTTTTTCAAGCTCGCCAACTTCGGCTTGAATGCTATTTTCAACGCTTTCAAAGTCTTTATTTGTTTCATCAACTCGCCCTTCGGCTAAAATGGCTTGATGCATTTGATAGCACCTTTCATAAAAAGCAACCTTGTTTTTCTCGGCATCGGTTATAAACATACATTTTGAGTTTAAGTTTTTAAGCCTGTTGAAAACCACATCAAGGGCGGCTTTCTTTTGCGACACCACGAGAACTTTCTTGTTTTTGCAAAGTGCATCTGAAATTATGTTCACGATAGTTTGAGATTTACCTGTTCCAGGTGGGCCATAAATCACTAGGTTGCCATATTCGCTAAGCTTTTTAATTGCACTTTCTTGAGCATAGTCTAGATCGTTTATCGTATAGGTGGTGCTGTCTACCTTTTTGTTTTTCTTTGTGTTTTTTCCCTCAAGCAGTTGCTCTATAGCAAGTGAAGAAAGATGTTTTTTCTCAAGGGCAGTATAGTCGTTATAAATAGAGTTTGCTAGTGGGTATCTACCTATAACGCAGGCGTTTACAATCTTTAAATCTCTAGAGAAAAAGTCGTCTTTAATATCTTGAAAACGAGTTATACTTTTATCAAAACTTTTGTCAAGCTTAAAGTTGAAGCCAAAAGATGAAAGGTATTTTAAAATGTCTGGAATGCTTCTTAGTTTGCTTTCGTAAAGATTGTCAAACTCTAATAGCATATTGTCATAATTTATTCTATGTTCTTTTGCATAAGCTAGCATAAGCACTTTATTGAACTGAACATACTCATCATTTTTTAATTCTATTGAAACCGTTGTATCATTTTCAATGTTTATTATAACGGGGAATAAAATTAGTGGGGCCTTAATCACAATGTCTTTGTTTAGGCTTCCGCTAACAAATGGGTAGCCAACAAAAAGCTCGTATCTACCAGTTTCTTTTGCAAACTCTTCAATCTCACGCTTTAATGTTTTAAGCGAAGATACTTGCGAAGAGATAAGTTTTTTGCTTTCATCTCGCTTAAGCCTTTCACGGCGCAAGTTTTCTTGCTTTTTCTCGTCCATTGTAAGTTTTGTTAGGTCTTTAAAAAGAGGCTTAATTTTAGCTTCAATGTTAAAAGTTTCATAGAGTTTTTGCTTACTGTTTTTAGAAATTAAAGGAAAACTGCTTTTTCTTCCTCGCCATAAAAAATCTAAAAACTCATCAAAGCCCTCTTGGTCTTTTTTTAAAATTTCGCCAATATCGTAGGAATATTTCTTGCTTATGTTTTTAGAATATAGGCTTCTATTTTTACCACTAATTTCAATCAATCGTTCTTTGTAGTATTTATAAACAGACTTCATGTTTTACCTCTTTTGCAAAAAAATTATTGTTAAAAACTGCAATTTGTGCGTTTATTGTAGCAAAAATATGTGGTATTTTCAAGTAAATGTGCCACAAACACAAATATTGACACTAATTTATGAAACAAACATGTTGCAAAAATAAAAATTATATTA
>ENA-OZAF01000628-OZAF01000628.1-human-gut-metagenome-genome-assembly--contig:-NODE-628-length-13583-cov-4.304184_pt1 | contig 13583 bp, 9 predicted proteins | sample MGYA00244207_ERZ653498 | MGnify/ENA primary metagenome ERZ653498 (study PRJEB26926, sample SAMN06165156) | human gut metagenome | biome: ENVO:00009003; feature: ENVO:2100002; material: ENVO:00002003... | reverse complement strand
AGCGTCAGATGTGTATAAGAGACAGCCCATAATCTTTACCCTCCGATAATAAATTAACCCTGATATATTTCCGCCCGAGGCGGTAAAAATCCTCTGATAAATTACGACCGTAAGCCGAAGCACTTGCGCCTGTCCCGAAAAACATCTGTCCGAAAAACAACCGTCCTCATAAGCCTTCCGCTGCTTCTGCCTTCTCCCGACCTTGCCGGAGCGCGTTTCTTTTCCGTGAGCGATCAATGCACAGCCGCGTTACTTTGCCTTATCCGGAAAAATACCGTCGCCGCCCGTCTTCCTTTGCGTCAGATTATACCTTCTACGAATGAACGTGCGTCAAATTCCATAAGATCGTCCATTCCTTCCCCGACGCCGACAAACCATATCGGCAGTTCCGTTTCACAGCTTACGGCAAACACCACGCCGCCTTTGGCTGTTCCGTCAAGTTTTGTAAGGATTATCCCGTCGATATCGATAGCTTCGTTGAAGGTTTCCGCCTGCATGACGCCGTTCTGACCGGTCGTGGCGTCCAGAACGAGGATATTGCTTCTGACTGCTTCGGGGTATTCTCTTTCGATGACTCTTTCGATTTTTTTGAGTTCTTCCATAAGATTTTTCTTATTATGCAGTCTGCCGGCGGTATCTACGATGAGCACGTCGGTTTTTTTGCTTTTACAGCTTGCCACCGCGTCGAAGACCACGGCGGCGGGATCTCCGCCTTCTTCGTGCTTGATTATTCTCACACCTGCCCTCTGAGCCCAGATCTCAAGCTGATCGCCCGCGGCCGCTCTGAAGGTGTCCGCCGCAGCCACCGTAACGCTTTTGCCTTTTTTCTTCATGATAGAAGCCAATTTGCCTATGGTGGTGGTTTTACCTACGCCGTTTACCCCCGTAACGAGAATGACGGCGGGAGTCGTATAATCGAAAGGTTCGCAATCGACAAGCTCCGTCATTATATCTTTAAGTATTTCGGTAGCTTTTTCGGGATCGGAGATTTTTTCTTCGTCCAGTCTTTCTCTGAGGGTTTCTATGATATTTTCCGTTGCCGCGATGCCGACGTCTGCAGTCAGCAGTATTTCCTCGAGTTCCTCGAAAAAGCTGTCGTCGTAGACTCCTCTTTTAAAAACCTGATTTATTTTGTGTCCTATAGCTGCTTTAGTTTTTTTAAGTCCGTTTATAATTGCGGAAAAAAATCCCATTTTCCGTAGACCTCCTGTTTTGTTATGTGCCGTGAACGCGAAAACTGAAAAAGCGTCATTTGCGCACAGGCACTCAGCTGAAATTCGGGGCGGCTTAATCTGTCCGTTTGCCGGCTGCTCTGACCGCGTCTTTAAGTTCCACCGTAACTATTTTGCTTACGCCTTTCTCCTGCATGGTGATGCCGAAAAGTCTGCCGGCGCTTTCCATTGTGGGCTTTTTGTGCGTAATGACCACAAATTGAGTTTCGGCGGCAAATCTTTCGATATACCTGGCAACGCGCTGAGCATTGCTGTCGTCGAGAGGCGCTTCTATTTCGTCAAGAACGCAGAAAGGCATCGGACGAAGCCTCAAAATGGCAAACAATATGGCGATACAGGTCAAGGCTCTTTCTCCGCCCGAAAGCAGGGAAATATTCTGGAGTTTTTTCCCGGGAGGCTGAGCCTGTATTTCAATCCCGTAATCCATCTCTTCCTTTTCAGGGTCGGGTTCTATATGCATATCCGCTTTGCCCCCGCCGAAAAGCTCGGAAAATATCCGGGAAAAGTTGGCGCTTATCTGTTCAAAACCCTTATTGAACCTGCCTGTCATTTCTTTGGTGAGGCGATCCATGATCTTATTGAGATCCTCTTCCGCTTTGACAAGATCCTGAAGCTGACGCGCGTCCTCATCGTACTCTTCTTTAAGGGCTTTAAAGCTCTCGATGGCGTTGACATTCACATTCCCGAGAGCAGATATTTCGTTTCTCAGTCTGTTTATTTCCCTTTTGCCCGACGCGGCTTTATAGTTCTCGTCTTTGAAGCGCAGGGCGGCAGAATAAGAGAGGCCGTAATCCTCGTATATTTTTTCCTGCATGGACTGAAGGTCGGAATCTATTTTTTCGAGATTGAATTCCTCCCTGTTTTTAGCCTGAGTAAAACGCATTATATCGTTATAAATTACACTTTTTTCCTTGTCACGCGAAGCAAACTCGGAAGAAAGCTGTTCTTTCAGGGAAGTTTTGATCCTTATTGTTTCGTTCAGGGCGGCGAGAGATTCGAAGCCGTTGTCGTCGAGGCTCTCCCGATACAGCTGTTTTTCTGCGTCCTCTATGGTATTGCGGAGGTTATCGGCGGCAACTCTTTTTTCCTCAGCAGTCTTTTCCGCCTGAGATATAGTATCCTCAAGAGATCGCACTTTTGAAAGAAGCAGACTTTCGTTGCCCTGTGTTTTTGCAAGCTCGACTCTTTTTGCGGCGATATTTTCCGCTATACTTTCTTTTTGTGCAGACAGAGCTTCGTAAGCTTTTCTTTCATCTGACGCACTGACGTCGGCGTCCTCCTTCACGCGGGAAAATTCTTCTGTTTTTTTATCTATAAGTCCTATCTCGGCATCTATCCTGTCCATACGCGAAAGAGCGTTTTTCTTTTCCTCGTTCAGACGAGACAAAAGAGTCCTTTCGTTTTCGCTTATGACGGAGCTCCCGGACATTCTTTCGGAGAGTGCCGCCAAAGCCACCTCTTTTTCTTTCAGACGAAGATCCGACTGACTGATCTTATCCGAAAGGATGTCTTTTTCCGCCTGAGCCGAAGCGAGAGCGTTTTCGGCGGCGGCGCGTTCTTTTTCGGCAGAAGCGAGTTTCGCGCGGGACTCTTTCAAAAGTCTTCCGACCGAAAGAGCGTTTATCTCGCCTGATCTGCGTTCGCCGCCCGTGATGGTGCCCTGTGTGGAAAAGAGTTCTCCCGTCAGCGTGACTATACGGAATGCCGAACCGAATCTGCGCGAAATGGCGACGGCGTTTTCCATGGTATCCGCAATCAGCACGGAACCGAGAAGGTTGAGAACGATCGGACGGAATCTTTCTTCGTAACGCACTATGTCGCATGCTACTGCTATCGCGCCTTTTTCTGCAAGCGCTTCAGGTTTGCCGAATCTGTTTATTTTTACCGAAGAAAGGGGCATGAAAGTAACTCTTCCCGCCTTGCGCGTTCTGAGATACTCTATAACACGACCGGCGTCCTCTTCGTTTCGGGTGATAACGTTCTGAGCGCTGCCTCCCAATGCCGCCGAAACTGCTTTTTCGTATTTTTCGTCCACCTGCATGACGCTTGCGGCGGTACCCAGTATCCTTCCTTTCAGTTCGGGCTGCTTTTCCGCGTCGGAAAGAAGCCTGCGGACGGAATCCGAATAGTTCTCAAAACCGTTCGCGCTTGCGCTGAGTGTTTCGGTACGTATCCTTGCTTTTATTTCAACGTCTCTCGCTTGTGACGCCGCTTCCGTCAGACGCACGATCCTTTCGATTATCTCTTGGTTTTTACGGGCAAGTTCCGACGATTCCTCTTTCAGGATATCCGTTTCGTTTCTGAGAGCGTCAAAAAGTAAAAGCTCTTCTTTTTCCGTTTCCGAAAGGGAATCGAGTTTGCGGACGAGTCTGTCGATTTCGCCGCATACCTTTTCCGTCCGTTCCGAAACGGAAGCCTTCTCGGCTATGAGCGACGCCTTTCTGCTCCTGAGAGAAATAATCTCGTCGATCATATCTGCAGCGCCTTCTCCGGCCTTGTCCATTTTTTCTCTCCGGAGGGCGATCTCGGAATTGATACGCACGTTTTCGGCAGACAAAGCGTCAATTTCTTCCGTAAGTCTGACGGCCTCGGCCTTTTCTCTATCTGCAAGCTCTTCCGAACGTTTTTTTTCAAAAAGAGCGTTTCCGGCAGTTTGTTTTGCCCTTTCCTCCTCCTCGAGAGCCGTTTTGAGAGCGGTTTCGAAAGCCTTTATCTTTTCCAGTCTGAGATTATGTTCGCCGGTTTTTCTTTCCAGCTCCACTCTCATAGCGGCGGCCTGTTCGTTGAGGGAGGCAATGAGCTTATCCGTTTCGGATATTTTTGCAAAGATACTCTCGCAACGTTCGCCCGATTCTGTGTAACGCTTCTCCGCCGCGGCTATCTCTTCGGAAAGCGCCGCTATTTTATTGGCAAACCTTTGCTTTGACTCGTTGGCGTTATCGTAATTATACAGATAAGAATTGATTTCGTGGTATCTGAGCTGATCGCGCAAAGTGAGGAAGGTTTTTGCGTCCTCCGCCTGTTTTTCCAAGGGACGCATCTGTCTTTCAAGCACTTCCATAACGTCCCTGAGCCTGTCCATATTGATATTGGTACGTTCGAGACGGCGTTTGGTGTCGCCCTTGCGCGCACGGTATTTGCTGACCCCCAGAGCCTCTTCGAAAATAGCTCTTCTGTTTTCGGGCTTAGCGGAAAGAATGGCGTCCATTCTGCCCTGCCCGACGACTGTATATCCTTCGTTGCCCAGTCCGGCGTCACGGAGAAGGTCGAGAAGATCCCTGAGCCGCACCGGTTTCCTGTTGAGCAGATACTCGCTTTCGCCTGACTTATATAATTTTCTCGTGATACAGACTTCGTCAAATTCCAGAGGGAAAAAGCGTTCGGAGTTGTCGAAAAACAACGACACCTCGCAATAGCTCATGGACTTGCGGTTTTCGGTACCGCCGAAAATAACGTCCTGCATACCCTTGCCGCGAAGCTGTTTTGCGGACTGCTCGCCCAAGACCCAGCGAAAGGCGTCGCTCACATTACTTTTGCCGCAGCCGTTAGGACCCACGATAGCGGTAATGCCTTCGCCGAAATCCATTTCGAGTTTATCGGCAAAAGATTTGAAACCGTATGCTTCGAGTTTTTTGAGCTTCAATTCACATACTCCCCCGATCCGAATCTTTTTTGTTTTTGAAAATTCTGAAATAAGCCTGTTCTGCGGCGTTTTCCTGAGCCTTCAGTTTGGTCCCGCCGCTTCCTCTGCCCACTTCGACCCCATCAAGAACGGCTGCCATCTCGAAAACGGGCTCATGAGGCGGACCGGACTGACCTGTCAGAACAAAGTCGAGTTTAGCGTGGTTTTTCTGTGCAAACATTCCGAGTTCGGATTTATAGTCTCCCAGAAAGCCGCCGTTCATAAGTTCGTCGATAAAGGGCTGAAGCTCTCTTAAAATGAAAAATCTCGCACTGGAAAGTCCCTTATCTATATAGACCGCTCCTACCAACGCTTCAAAAAGATTGGCGTAAAGCCGTGTTCTGTTGTTCCCGAGGACGTCCTCGGCTTTGAGCATCGAAGTGATCCCCATACGCTTTGCGGCTGCAGCAAGAGCCTCTCCCGAAACAGCCCTCGATTTGACTTTGGTATAAGCTCCCTCGTCTTTTCCGGGATAACGTTTGTAAAGATACTCCGCCACGACCATACCTAAAACGCTGTCGCCGAGAAACTCCAGACGTTCGTTGCTTTCGGTATGTTTTTCGTTTGCGTAGGAAACATGAGTAAAAGCGCGGTCCAGCAGTGCGGGACTGACTTTACACCCGAGTAAAATGGAGCATTTTTTTATTTCGTCCTTGGACAGCATTATTTTTTGATTTCTCCCTCCGGAGCGAGTCTGCCTTTGATTTTGTCGATAAAATGCGTTTCATGCATATTTATCACCATTTCGATACTGCCTCGAATGGAAGGCGCTTTGCTCGACCCGTGCGACTTGACTACGGGCTTGATAACTCCCAGAAAAGGAGCTCCCCCCTTTTTATTGTAATCCATGACGTCTTTTATCTTCATGAAAGACTTTTTCAGCATAAGGGCGCCGAGTTTGTTTTTGACCGAAGACATCATTTCCTTCTTAAGCAGCGAAAGCAGCATTTTTGCCGTTCCTTCAGCCGATTTAAGAGCTATGTTGCCGCAGAAGCCGTCGGCGACAACCACGTCAAAGTCGCCCGAAAGGATATCTCTCGCTTCCATATTGCCCACGAAGTTGAGATCGGAATTTTTAAGTAAAACAAAGGTTTCGTGAGTAAGCTCATTCCCTTTTTTATCTTCCGTACCGTTGGACAGCAAAGCGACCTTTGGCGCACTGACCCCTAAAACAGCCTGCGAATACGCGCTCCCCATCTGTGCAAACTGCAAAAGCATATTCGGTTTGCAGTCCACATTGGCGCCGCAGTCGCACAAGACCACGTTTCCTCCGGGAAGAGTGGGGAGCACGGGAGCGAGGGCAGGCCTCGTTATACCCTTTATCCGTCCTATTTTGAGAGTCGCGGCGGTAAGCACGGCGCCCGTGCTGCCGGCAGACACCATACCGATACACTCGTCATCTTCCTTAACTCTTTCGCAAGCAACGACCAGCGAGGAATTCTTTTTGGTCTTCACCGCGACCGTAGGGACTTCGTCATTGGTAATTATCTCCTGAGCGTCGACTATCTCGATCCGGTCCGGTTTTACCGTATAATTGAGGAGAAGCTCCTCGATCTTGTTTTTATCGCCCGTCATGACCAAAGAAAAATCGCTTCTCTCACTCAGAGCTTCAACACACCCTTTTACAATTTCCTCGGGAGAATAATCTCCTCCCATAATGTCCACAACAACTTTCATAATACCTCCCAAATCTTGCCCTTCGAAGCAATGCCGAAAAGAGCTTTTTCCGACGTCCGCGTTTCAGTGTAAAACGTATGTCAATTACCCGCTGTTTGATTTTTCGTTTCATCCGTGCCGGGGATGATCCGCCTTTTTCATGCGTTCCGCACAGGTCTGATATTCCTGCACACCTTTCCTTGAAACGGAAATTCGCTTTCAATCGCCTGCATAGTAATATTTTTCCATTTCGTCCATACCGGGGATGTCTCTTTCCGCCATGCTCGACAAAGCGGAATTTCTGTCATAAGGTACGCTTATCCTTTCTATAGAATAGGCTGAATTTTCGTAAACGCGCAAAACAGCGCCCCGCGCATAAGCGCCTCTGTGGCAGGCAAGCGATCCGACATCCATATACAGTCTTTTCCCCCAGTCGAGGGAGGGGGAGTGTTTGTGTCCGTAAAACACGGCTTCTGCCCTTACATAAGAAAACATTTCGTCCAGCCTTGCGGGGGAAGCGTGTTCTTCGATGGTATAAAACTTTTCCCTGCCCATGAGCTCGTCATAATACCGGGCATAATGCGTGAAGCAAAAGGTACGTCCGAACCATGTGGCGTATCTGATATAGGGAAGGGCCTCGATATCTTTTTTAAAGGAGTCTCCCGCAAGAAAAAAGGTACGCTCCTTATGTTCGGGGATGACGTGCGAATTACCTTTTTTCGCCGTGGAGTTCAGAAGGTAGTCGTTGTCATGGTTTCCTCTTACGCTTATGATATCCGAACGCAGCAGGATCTGCATGCACTCGGCAGGAAAAGCCCCCATACATACACAGTCGCCGAGGTGGCAGATATGATCGCACTTTATGGAGCGAAAATATTCAAGTACGGCATGAAGCGCATGCAAATTGGCATGAGTATCGGTAAAAATACCTACAGTAACATTATTCATCAATCACCCCGGACAGCAGACCGCAGACAAAACAGGGAAAACCGTGCAAAGAGAATTTCCTGACCGCAGTATGTTCTCCAAATTATGATACCGGTATATGCGTTGCCGGTAAAGATTTCCGGAATACGGGCGCAGCATTGCGATCCTTCGCGAAGCTGTCGGAATTACTTCCGATCCCGCCCCGCAGCGCAAAACAACTTTTCAGCGGACAGACAGGAAAATCACACTTCCACGAGAGTGCCTTCACAGTCGTATGTTATACTTCTGACCTGCAGTTCGACATATCCGGAAAAAGTATTCATCTTGTAAAGCCACGCGGGATCCCAGCGGGAATTATTCTCGACCTCTTTCTGAGTGGCGACTATGTCCACATGCAGATAGAAGTAGGCGTCGCTGAAGACATAGGCTCCGACGCTTTCCACCGTGCCGGGGAAATAAAAGCTTCTCAGAGATTCGCACGATTCAAATGCCCCCACACCTACAGTGCGCAGCACACGGCTTTTTGCTACGCTTGTGAGCGCCGTGCATGAACCGAAAGCTCCCTGAGCCAACTCGGAAACGTTTCCCATATCGTCCACCGAAACCAAGCCCTCGCAAAAAGCAAAAGCATATGAGCCTATGCGTTTTGCAGCTTTTTCGAAGGAAACATTAGTAATGGCGTTACATCCGTAAAAATAGTAATCGGGGACATTCCCGCTTATTACCAGCTCGTTCAAAGACACCGGTACTACACTTCCGTTCAGAGAAGGATCAAAATTCTGTCCCGAACCCCACTCTTCGCCCGTATACCATAACTCTCCGAAAACTGCTCTGTCAAGCACGGAATTGACCACCGAAGGATTGAATGTCAGTTTTTTTAGAGAACGCATTGAAAAAAGAGCACCTTCGTGGATATAATTAACAGAAGAAGGAATGTAAAGCTCCTCGCATTTGTCTTTGCCGTAAAATACTCCGCGCTGAACGGAGGTTACCTTCAATCCGTTCACTGTATCGGCAATAATTATCTTTTCGCTGTTCTTGACTCTCATAACGGTATAAGAATCGCCCTTGATACCGTATGAAACGCCGTCTTTAACGGGACAGATGTACAAAACGAAAAGCCCCATCAGCAAAACGATCACCACCGCGATAACGATAATAAGCAAAAGTTTGCTTTTACGCTCCCTGCCCTGCAGATCCTGCCAGCCGTAAAAAGCCGTCACCACCGCAATGACACAGCAGAAAACCAAAAGAAAAAGCTGAAAGAACTCTCCTCCCGCAAGCGTGACGGCAGTAAAAGCTGCCGTAAGGACGGCGGAAGAACAAATAATCAGAAAACTGGCATTTATTTTTTTGAGAAAAAACACCGGGACCGCAGCTCCGGCAGCACTTATCAGCACAATGATAATAACGCCTGCCGCCACATTGAAGAAAAAGTCCGGAGCAATAAAGGTGTTGATAAAAGTAAGCAGCACACCCCAAGCAAAATAAAAGCCGCACAAAGCCCAAGTCAATTTATGCCTTTGCAAAGCATTTTCATCATAACGTATGTTTTTTTTCATGTAGTCCCCACTTGCACAAAGCCGAGTTGCGCACTTTTGATCTTATGATACAAAGAAAAATATTGAAAACAACATTCCTCCTATTGTACATACTCATTTAGTATAACACATTTCACGTATAAAATCAATAAAAAAGCCCAAACTTTACATAGTGTTTGGGTATTCCGGTGCGATATGAGCACAAAAAAATCAAAGTAAAAAAGCCGTCATGTTTACTCAGGAAGAAAAGGTGCGGAAAAACGTGCAAACATGTCCGCGCTCTTTACTTTCGGGCAAATAAATTCACGTCGGATTAACCGTCCGGGGAGCTCAGGCGTAAAAACACGGATCGGAAGGATGAAAACGCCGGACCAAAATACCCCTCACAACACAAGCCGGATACATACCCCTTTGAACGGGGATCGGAAGGAGGATAAAATCATGGATATCATATGTTCGAAATGCGGGAAGAAAATACCTCTGTCACAGGCATGCGTATGCGACAAATGCGGAGAAATAGTATGCGCGAAATGCGCGGAAAAAAGCTTTTACTACTGCAGCGGCTGCAGCGGAAATTACAAGGGACTCAACTGAAGTTATAACCGCAAGTTTTTTCAGTCTGTCTTCATGGAATATCGCTTTGTCCGCGCCTGAGATACTGAACCTGAAACACTTTCGGGTCGAAAACACTGCCCTTGCGCGAAACCTCAGGTTGCCTTCCAGGCTCGGACCTGAAGTCGGAGCCTCATTGTTTTATGTCGCAAAGCTTCGGTTCATACCTCAGAACCTTAACTGCATGCCATGAAAATGTAAATTTATCTCATGAAACCGGAATTTATTCCGGAAAATACACAAGCACACCCGCGGAACCCCGAGTTTATATCCCGAAACCGGAAATTCGTGCCCTGAAACCGGATGTTCGCGCCGTGAAACCGGATGTTCGCGCACTGAACCCCCGAATTCGCGCACTGAAACCCACGAGTTCGCGCACTGAAACCGGATGTTCACGCGCTGAACCCACGAGTTCGCGCCGTGAATGTCCGAGTTTATTTTACGAGAACCGATTTACAAAAAACACTCGCGCCTCATTGTTCCGCACGCATATAAAAAACTGTTTTTTACTCCGCAAAACATAAGCGATCGACCTGCCCCAGAGCTTACGCCGTAAAATACGCAAGCACACCCGCGGAACTCCGAGTTTATAGCCCGAAAACGGAAATTCGCGTCCTGAAACCGGATGTTCACGCCGTGAAATGTTTTTATTTAAAGGTATTTACACAGATATCGAAAGAAGCTCTGAAGCTCAGGATAAACGTTGAGCCTGGCGACTCAGAAAACGGAGTTTGAGCAGTGAGGCAAATCATGACGCATTTTCATATAGCAATCTAAAGAAGCACAAATTCCGTTTTTACCGGATTATGATCGGAAAATGCGAAATCATGGGACGTGATATTGATGACATTTAAAATTTTAATATTATCGGAAATAATAAACCCGTCGATAACGCAGGTATAAGTCCAATCTTCGTCATACGGGCGCGTATTATTCCTGCAGGTGCCTTTTTGCGGGCCGTCGCCCGTGATGGTGGCGATTAGGTCAAAGCCCGGGAAAGACGCGTTCCATACTCCTGCCCAAGGCGGAACGGTTTCGCCGTTTTCGGGGGTGAAGTAAGAGAAGCCTCCTGCAAGAATATTATTGAAATCACCGCCTGCAAGCACGTAATTCCCTTTTCTTCTTTCTTCGGAAAGAAAATTGCCGAGGTATTTTATCTGCATATCTCTGACTTTTCCGTCGATATCGTAGGCAGACATGTGGACGTTTACGGCGACAAACTGTTTGTCTCTCCCTTCTACAGGAAACCGCGTGACGCTCATGCATCTGTCGAGATCGAACAGGTTGTCCATGACGGAATCGGAAAGCGGCAGACTCAGTCTTACCGAAGAACCGGCATACATACGGTAAAGGGAGAGCAGTCCGGATTCGAACATCCCTATAGGCTCATTCAGCGGGTAAAGAAAATACGGGGTATGTGCGTTTTGTGCGAACACGGAGCCGTAATCCTCAAAGGAGGAAGTGAAAATTTCAAGCTGATCCACAAAGCAGGAACGGTGAGCCGAGGTATCTACCTCCTGAAGGAATACAATATCGGGAGACAGACTTAATATCACGTTTTCGGCACCGCGGATATTTTCGAGCACCTTTTCACCTGACTGTGCACGGGAATGTGAGCCGTAAATCAAATTCCCGTTTTCGTCAAAACCGGAATCCATGAAAAAATCGAAGTCTTTGTCGTACGCGCCGAACCCGATGTTGAATGTGAGCGCGGAATACGTTTTTCCCGCGGACATAAGTTCATCTGTATTATTTACGATCTCGAGAGAAATGCCGTCCTTTATTCTGTAATAGGAGGCAAAAACGTAGGCGGCATAATAACCCGCGACCGGAATAATGATCTTAAGCAAAGCGGCTATCGCAACGCATACCGCCGCAGCTGTCATGGCAAAGTTTACTTTCCTTTTTTTCTCCATGATAAGCACCTGCCTCCGCAACCCTTTTCACGAAAAAACACATCTGAACCTTACATACAGACGTCTTCGCTTCCCGAAAAACGCTTTGTATCAGAAACCAAGTTCCTCGTTCACGAGAATGACTTTTATTCTGTTTTCGTACCTTTGCTGAGCAGATACAAGATAATTGCAGCACATCCTGTCCTCACACCTGCAGCCGTCGGTCATAGTCGGAGAAGGCAGATTCAGACTGATACATTTTCCGGTTTTGGCACAGGGAGTATTAACTTTCCTTCTGAGAGCGTTTTTCGGCGCCGCAACGGTTTTTACTCTGTATATTGCCTCGTCGAGGTCTTTCACTATCTTGTTTTTGCCCGCGATCACAATGACCTGCTCCGCTCCGTAGGCTATATTGCTGACTCTGTTGCTATTGCCGTCCACGTTATACAATTCGCCGTTTTCGGTAATGGCGTTGGCTCCCGAAATAAATGTATTTGCAAGCAGCATGTAATGACAAAGAAGCTGTTTGTCCTTTTCGTTTTCGAGCGGAATCCTGTCGAGGAAATTATAGTCTCCGCACTTTTTCAGATACGCCCACACTCCGCACTCCATCGCCGAAGTACAGCCGCCCATACCTATGACCTCGCCTTTTTTCAGAAGACTGAGCACGATAGGCAAAACCTCGTCTTTGGTTTCGGCGTAGTAGACCGCCATTTTGTTGCGCTTGAGTGCCTCTCCGGCTATCAAAACTTTTTCTTCCATAATATCTCCTTATTGATCTTTCCGATATACATCTCCCGATGGGACGCCGATCAGTCGATAAATTCAAATTCTATATCTCCCATCCTTACCGTGGAACCTTCTTTTGCGCCCTTTTCTCTCAAAGCCGCAATAACCCCTTGTTTGTTGAGGGTGCGCTGAAGGAACCTCAGACTGTCGTAGTCGTCAAGCACGACTTTTCTCGCAAGATTATCGATAAGTCCGCCCATAACGACAAAAGCGCCGTCGTCGTCACGCGTTATCTCGAAATTGGTAGTATCTCTGTCCTCATATTCATACGGCTCGAAAGCTTCATATTGCACGGGAGGAAGGGCGTCGAGTGTTTCGATTATTTTTTCGAGGAGCGCGTCGATATTTTCGCGGATCGCCGCCATGACAGGCACGACCGTACAATCAGGGTAAGCTTTTCTGAATATATCGAGGTTTTTATCGGCGTCCGGCATGTCCATTTTGTTCGCGGCGACGATCTGCACTTTTTCCGCAAGTTTTTCCGAGTATGCTTTAAGCTCTCTGTTTATGATCTCGAAATCCTTTACCGGATCTCTGCCTTCCGAACCTCCCATGTCCACCACATGCACAATCATACGCGTGCGCTCTATATGCCTCAGAAACCGCAGCCCGAGACCCTGCCCTTCGGAAGCTTTTTCTATAAGTCCCGGGATGTCGGCGCAAACGAAACTCTTTCCTCTGAACGAAACGACTCCGAGATTGGCATATAAAGTCGTGAAATGATAATCGGCGATTTTCGGCCGCGCAGCGGAAATGACGGAAAGCAAAGTGGATTTTCCGACATTAGGAAACCCTACAAGCCCTACATCCGCTATACTTTTCAGTTCAAGCTCCACGACCTTTTTTTCCGTTTTTACGCCGTGAGAACAGAAACGCGGAGCCCGCCGGGTAGCCGTGGCATACTTTGCGTTCCCTTTTCCGCCCTCGCCGCCCTTCATGATGAGCGCCGTCTGACCGTCTTCCACGAGATCCGCCATAAGTCTGCCTGTCTGCACGTCGCGTATACTCGTTCCGACAGGCACGGAGATATAAAGATCCTCGCCCCTTTTGCCGTAACACAGCTTCGCGGCGCCGTTGCTGCCGTTTTCGGCGAAAAAGTGTTTTTTATAATAAAAGGAGTTGAGCGTAGTAAGAGATGCGTCCGCCCGGAAGTAAATATGACCGCCTCTGCCGCCGTCGCCGCCGTCCGGACCGCCTCTGCTGACATATTTTTCGGTATGGAAACTGACGACGCCGTTACCGCCGTCCC
>ENA-OZAF01000624-OZAF01000624.1-human-gut-metagenome-genome-assembly--contig:-NODE-624-length-13696-cov-5.102925_pt1 | contig 13696 bp, 15 predicted proteins | sample MGYA00244207_ERZ653498 | MGnify/ENA primary metagenome ERZ653498 (study PRJEB26926, sample SAMN06165156) | human gut metagenome | biome: ENVO:00009003; feature: ENVO:2100002; material: ENVO:00002003... | reverse complement strand
TTTTCCTCCACGGCCAGCGTTTCCCCGCCCGCGGCGGTGACGGCGCTGCCGGAGTTGACGTCGATGGTGGTAAGCGCCTCGCGCTCGTCGATGATCAGCGAGCCGCCGCCGGGCAGCGGCACGCGGCGGCAAAGCGCCTCATCCACCTGCTTTTCCACCCGCGCGGCGGACCAGGCAGCTTCCATTTCCACCCCCGTAAGGGTTCGCCACGTCACGCCCTGGGGCGGTGTTTCGGGCGGCTCAAGGCGGGAGAGCACCTCGATGGGATGGCGTGCGGCGTAGTCCCTCAAAAGGACGCTGATCATCGAGGGCTCTTGGTGCAAAAGGGCGGGGGCTTTCACGTATTGCGCATGCTGCTCGATTTCACACCATTCTTGCCACAGGGCCTCGGCCTCGGCCTGCGCCTCGGCCACGGGCGCAAACAGCGCGGCGTGGCGCACAATCAGGCCAAAGCGGCCGTCTGCGATGCGCCTGCCCAGCGCCTGCGCGCGGGCGCGGTCCTCCTCGCCGGTCACGCGGCGGCTGAGGCCCACAAAGCGGTTCTTGGGCATGAGCAGCACATACTGCCCCGGCAAGCCGATGTCCCTTGTCAGGAAAGCGCCCTTCTCGCCCCTGGGGTCCTTTTTCACCTGCACCAGCACATCCTGCCCGGTCATGAGCGACGCGCTGCCCGAGGTGCGGTGATAGCTTTCCGCCTCGCGCAGGGGCAGAAAGCCGTTCTGCCGAAGGCCCAGCTTGACAAACGCGGCCTTCACATCGGGCAAAACGCGCTCCACCCGTCCCAGAAACACCGAGCCCACCAGACTTTGCGCACCCGTATCCTCCTGATAGAACTCCAAAAGGCGCGTTTCATCCAGCAAAGCGATGCGCGTGGATTCCGGCGAGCCCTGAAACAGCAGCCGGAGCGGACGGCCCATGCTCAAACCTCCTCCATGGGAACCAGCGTCCCGTCGGGCTTGCGGGCCAGAATGGCCGTGCGGTAGATGACATGCGGAAACTCCCCTGCCTCCGTGAAGGTGCGCAGGCAATCCAGCCACAGGGAGGGCTTGAGGGAACCGGCGGCGGTGGCTACCGTTTCCAGCGCGATTTCCCAGCCGTCCTCCACTTTACGAAGCTCGCCGCCAGTCACAAAGGGCCGGATATCGCAGGGGTTTTCCCCGCTCTTGGTGCGGCGGGCGGCGGTGTAGTGCTCAAGCGCCATGAACGCCTCGAACCCCGCCGCGGCGCGGTCGCTTTCCGCGCTTTGTGGGAAGCGGATCAGGTAGCGCGATCCCGCCGCCAGCGACATCAGCGCCGGGAAGCTGTCCTCCAGCGCGCGGCACTGGCGGATGCGCAGGCAATCGGGCAAAACGGCGTTCATGCCGTCCTGAAAGGCCTGCTCGGTCACGCCGCCCTCCAGCGGAACCTCCATAAGCTCCCGCAGGCCCACCACGCCCACGCTCAGCGGCGCGGCAAAACTCAGGCGGATATGCGGGTTAAAGCCGTTGGAATAGCGGATGGGCAGGCCGCTTCGGCGCAGGGCGCGCTGCATGGCGCGCATCAGGTCCAGGTGGCCGATATAGCGCAGGGTTTCGCCCTTTTCAAAAACGACCATCATTCGCATGCGCGGCACACCCCCTTGAGCTTTTGCAGGCCGCAGCCGTTGCAGCCCTCGCGGCAGTCGCGGGTGGTCTGGGCGCGCATGGCGCGCTCATACTCGCGTTTGAGGAACGCCTTGTCGATGCCCGCGTCGATGTGGTCCCAGGGGAGCAGCTCGTCCAGCGCGCGCTCGCGGTGGGCGTAGAAGGCGATGTCTAGCCCGCAGTCCTCAAACGCCTGAAGCCACAGGTCATAGCGGAACTGGTCGGTCCAGCCGTCCAGGCGGCAGCCCAGCTGCCAGGCGCGGTGCAAAACGCGCGCGAGCCGCCGGTCGCCCAGGGCAAAGCATGCCTCAATCTGGCTGACGCCGCTGTCGTGGTAATTGAAATGCGCGGATTTGAGCGGCGCGAAGTGCTCGCGCACCAGGCGCTGCTTGCGGCGCACGGTTTCGGGCTCATCCTGACGGCACCACTGGAAGGGCGTAAAGGGTTTGGGCACGAACACCGCCGCGCTGCACGTGATGCGCAGGCCCTTGACACGCTTTTCCTTCGGCACGCTGTAATAGGCCCCCGCGGCGGTTTTGGCGAGTTCCGCGATACCGATGAGGTCTTCGTCCGTCTCGGTGGGCAGACCGGTCATGAAGTAGAGCTTGACGGCGTTCCAGCCGTTGGAAAAGGCGTTGGTCAAGGTGTTGACCAGATCGGCCTCGGTGACGTTTTTGTTGATCACGTCGCGCAGGCGCTGGGTACCGGCCTCGGGCGCAAAGGTGAGGCTGCTCTTTTTGACCTTCTGGGTGTGGGTAAGCGTGTCCTGCACAAATTTGTCCACGCGCAGGCTGGGAAGCGACAGCGATACGCGTTGCTCCTTGAGCGCGTCGGTCAGGCGGCCGGCCAGCTCGGAAATGCAGGAGTAGTCGCTGGAGGAAAGCGAGGAAAGCGAGATTTCCTCATAGCCCGTGTTTCTGACGGATTCCTTGGCAAGCTCCACCAGCTTGTCCACGCTGCGCTCACGCACGGGGCGGTAGAGCATGCCCGCCTGGCAGAAGCGGCACCCGCGCGTGCAGCCGCGCATGATCTCCAGCATGATGCGGTCAAACACGGGCTGGATATACGGCACCGGGGGATTGGTGGGCACATAGGCGTTTTCAAAATCGGTCAGGATGCTGCGAAGCACCCGCGGCGGCGCGCAGGGGTCCGTAGGCTCAAGACTTTTGAGGGTGCCGTCGGCATTGTACTCGTCGTGATAGAAGCCGGGCACATACACGCCGCGCAGCGAAGCCAGCCGTTTCAGCCGCTCCGCGCGGGGAACGCCCTCCTTTTTGCAGGCGTTCAGCACGTCGGTGACCTCAACGATGGAGTCCTCCCCGTCGCCGATCAGAAACGCGTCGATGAACAGATGAAGGGGCTCCGGGTTAAAAGCGCAGGGGCCGCCCGCCAGCACGATGGGGTCATCCTCCCCGCGCTCGGACGAGAGCACCGGCACGCCGCCCAGGTCCATCATCTCCAGCACGTTGGTATAGCTCATCTCGTACTGGAGGGTAAAGCCGATGATGTCAAAGCGGGAAAGCGGCGTATGGCTTTCCAGCGAGCACAGCGGGATATGGTTTTTGCGAAGCTCGGAAAGCATGTCCACCCACGGCATGCACACCCGCTCGCACACGGCGTAGGGCAGGCCGTTGAGGATGCCGTAGAGAATCTTCATGCCCAGATGGCTCATGGCCACCTCATAGGTGTCGGGAAAGCAGAAGGCGAAGGAGATTTCCGCCTGGGCAATGGGCTTCACCCCGGCGTTCATCTCGCCGCCGGTGTATCGGCCGGGCTTCTCCACGCGGCCCAGCAGCGCGTCAAAATCGTAGGTCATAGGTCCTCCTTCACAATGGGCGCATACATAGGTAATGATATCATGCCGGTGCGGGGGTTGCAAGCCGGAAGCCGAAAAAAGGTGAAACAAGCTGGCGCTTTGAAGCAGCCGGCATCTTCCTGTTCCCCCTTTGCGGCGGCGCTTGACAGGCTCAGATTTTTCCATTAAACTCAAATCAGTTCATATGATTGCCTTAATGGGCTTTAAGCTCGTTTGAAAAAGGAGGTTTCCTCAATCATGAAACGCTATGCCAACGCATCGCTCCTCTACGCCCTCATCGCCATGGCCGGAGGCGTGTTCTATCGGGAATTTACCAAGTTTAGCGGCTTTACCGGTAAGACGGCGCTTTCCGTGGTGCATACGCATTACTTCCTGCTGGGCATGGTGTTCTTTCTACTTCTGTTGCTTCTGGAAAAGTCCTTTGCTTTTTCCGGCGAAAAGACGGGCTGCGTGCTCGCGCTCTATCACGTAGGGCTCAACGTCACCGGCGCCGCCCTTCTCGTTCGCGGCGTCGCGCAGGTGCTGGCCCTGCCGCTGTCCCGCGGCATGGACGCCTCGCTCTCCGGTGTTGCCGGCATCGGGCATCTGCTGCTGGGCGTGAGCATGGTTCTGTTGCTGCTGCGCATTCGCAAAAAGGTTTAAGCCATGACCCCGCCGGCCCGTTCTTCTCCGGGCCGGCGGGTATTTCTGAATTTTTTTCTTTTTGCGCGAGGATTTTATTCCCGATCTGCGATTTTATGGGTGAAGGGTTTGAGATCTCCCCTCTGCCGCGGGGTGCATCCAGCGGCAACGCTTTCGTCCGTATGACGCTGAATAACGGGAGGTGATGCGCGCCTCGGCTGTTTCTCCGACTCCGGTTTCCGAAGGCGAAACCAACGAATCCAAAATGGAGGTTCTTTAGCGATGAAACATCCTAACTTTCTAACGCGGCTGTGCCTGCTTGCCCTGGCGGTGCCGCTGGCGCTCCCGCTCATCCCCGCCGTGGCCGAAGAAGACGCCGGGAACGCGCCCGAAAATCCCGTCGTCATTCTCTCGGCCAACCCCACCACCGGTTACACCTGGGCCGTGGAGATCGCGGACGAAGCGGTGGTTTCCGTCACGGATGACGGCATTGCGCCGGACAGCGAGGAATTGACGGGAGCGGGCGGCATGCAGCGCTTTGAGCTGGTCGGAAAGGCGCAGGGCTATACCACCGTGACCTTCGTCTACGCGCGTTCGTGGGAGACGGAAGAGGAGCCCGTGTACAAGCTGGTCTATGACCTGTCGGTGGACGCCGACCTGAAAGTAACGGTGGCCGCCACCACGTTTATACCGGGCGGAAACTGATCATTGCGCCGGCGCGCGCGACGTACCCCAAGTATGGATAAAGGAGTGCTGCTAAGTATGAAAAGAAAATGGCTTTCCCTGATTGCCCTTGTGATGGTGGCCGTCCTCTTCACCCCGGTCATTGCCCTGGGCGGCACGAACATCTTCTATGTGGATACCGCGAACAAAAAGTCGCTCAACATGCGCAGCGATTGCACCATGGGCGATAACATCATCGCCAACATCCCCTACCGCGCCGAGGTTACGGTGTATGAATTCCTGGCCGGCGACACCTGGGCGCGCGTGGAGTACAACGGTCGGATGGGCTTTGTGATGACGCGCTACCTCAGCGGCACGCGCCCCGCCGCCAGCGGCGGGAGCGGCGGCGGTTCGTCCTCCTCCACGACCATTTCCTACAAGAACTTTGTCCCCGCCTATTACACGGCGACGGTCAAGCCCTCCAATCCCTCGGGTTATGTCAACATGCGCTGGGCGCCGTCCAAGTCCACGGCCGTGCAGCAGATTTACTACGCCGGAGAGACGCTGCAGGTCATCGCGGACAACGGCACCTGGTGCCAGGTCTACGATACCTCGCGCAATATCTGCGGCTTTATGATGAAGCAGTTCCTGACGATTCTTAGCGTTGGCGGGGAGGAGTCCTGATGATGAAAAAGCTGATTTGTTTGACGCTGGCCGCCCTGATGATCGCCGGCATGGCCTGTGCCGAGATTGCGACGGTGGAAACCACCATTCCCCTGACCCAGCCGGACAGCCCGGTTACCATTACCCTGACCTGCGACAGCGCGCTGGAGGTTGAGTTTGACGAGGACGCGCCCGCGGGCACGGTCCGTGCAACCGTCCACAGCGACGAGCATGCCGACGTGGTCATCAGCATCGCGCCCTCGGAGCTCTACGTGGACCGCTCCATGGCGGACCTGACCGAGGATGAGCTTGAGGAGCTGCGGACCATCGCGGGCGAGCAGTACGAAAATCCTACCTTCGCCACCGAAACCTCGCCGGAGGGCAACCTGTATCTGTTCGTCAGCTCCAACGATGAATCCGACATCGATTCCCTCTTCACCATCTATGAAGGGTACTTCGTGGAGCTGATTCAGTACCATGAGGACTTCTCCGAGCAGACGGAGGCGGATGACGATTTCGCCCGCAGCCTGCTCTACGGAATCGAATTTTCCGCGAGCCCGTCGCAGGCAGAATAATTTCTGACTCGTTTCCGGCCAGCGTTTTCGTTGGCCGGAAACGCTGGTGTTAAATTGTTTCCTCCCCCGGCTGCCAAAACCCATGAAGGAAGGACCCGAAAGGGGCGCGTGCCCGCACGCGCCGGTGAAAAACGATGACGATGCGTAGAAGGATTCTGGCACTGCTGCTTATGCTTGCCCTCGCGCTTGGCCTGGGCATCCAAACGGCTTCCGGCGAAGAAGGCGTCATACTTGAGGATAAAAGGCTCTATGACGACCATCCGCTGTATATCGATCTGGACCTGAACCCTGCCGAAAGCACTGATGATAACAATTTCGTTGTCATGCAGGAAGGCTCTGTCATCCTTTACGCGGATTCCGGCATGCGCATCGTCGCCGCGGAGGACAAGACCTCCTACACCCTCTACAATCCCACCAGCGAAGCGCTCGGCATTGCGCCCGGCACGCCGGTGGCTTTCATCGACTCCACAAAACAGGAAGCCTTCTTCTTCGTTCCCATCCAGGTTACGGTCCAGTCCAACCGCATCGTCTTTGCTTGCAGCCCGGAGAAGGTGGAGTCTGACTATCTGTTCAGCAAAATTGGTATATCGGTCGACAAAACCTTTCCTTTCGAATATGAAAATTTTAATTTTACCAATCCCGCCGGTACGCTCACATTCAAAACCAACCTGAACGGCGACTTCCACATCAAATTATCCTACAACGGTATCTCTATCGCAGTTGAAACGTGGGTGAGCTATAATCTGCAAGATGCTGTCATCGATATCAGCGATAACTTCGCTCAGGAGATTCCCATTATCAAGCTGCCGATTGCAGGCGTTCCCGGCATTGGGCTGGAAGTGGGCGTGGGGCTCGGGCTGTTTACCGAGGGCGACACAAAGGTGAGCTTTGACCTGACGGGCGGCAAGGCCGGCTTCACCGCAAAGGGCGGAATTTTCCAATCGCCGAGCTTCAGCAGCCTGTCTGAAAAGCCCACGCTGAACGTGGAGGAGATCACCGCTGAGGGCGATTTTGAAGTGGATATCACCTTTGGACCCTCCATCGATCTGCTTTCCGTTGCCGGACTGGGATGTGACATTGCCGAGGGCATTAGCGTTTCGGCCGAGCTCACGGGAGACGAGGGCGGCAGAGACCCCAATCCTCTGCTGGAGGTGAAGCCTACCAACCCCAATGTATGGCATGTCTGCAAGGAGCTTTCCTGCCTGCAGGGCGAAATCGACATGCTTGGGAAGCTGGAGGCCTGGTTCCAGCTGGCCGGGCATGTCTGGCAAGTGGATTATGAGCTGTTCCGTACAAAATTCTCCGACTTCCACTACTCCTTTACCTTCAAAGAATTCAAAATGGAACCATGTCGGCATTATCTCTATCAGGTAGCCGTACGCGTCCTGGAGCAGGGGTCAAGAAACCCGATGGAGGGCGTAACCGTCACCTATACGGAGGTGCCGCCCTACTCCGACCGAAGGGGCAAAGCCTACATCGAAGGCGTGACCGACAAGGACGGTTACGTTCATCTGTACATGCCGGCAGCCGATGATCCGGAGAAAGACAATGTTCAGATTACCGCTACTTCATGGCAGGGCGATCCGGATGATCCTCAGCAAAAGGTGAAAAAGACAGTGGAATACCTCGTTAAAGAAACCGGGCAGGAACAGCAAACCGAGATTGAGCTGCCTCTTTACCACTATATGGAACTGGTCTACTTTGAGGAAAACGCGGGCAACGATACGGTGGAAAACATGCCGCAACCGTTTTGGGTGGAAGAAAACCATACGGGCACCATTCCAAACGAGGTACCGCGGCGCAAAGGCTGCGTTTTTGTAGGCTGGTCAAAGGATTCCGCTGCTACAACAGCCGATTATCTGCCTGGCAGCGATATTGAAGTCGGGACGGTCAACATCCCCTTGTATGCGATTTGGACACAAGATCAACCCAAGGTGAATTTCCGCACCATCACCTACGTCGCTGGTGGCGATAACGTCGTGCTGGCAGACAATCCCCAGATCTACTTTGAAAACGTCGATGGCATCCCCCTGATCAACCCCTGGCGCAAGGATTATATTTTTATCGGCTGGACTTGCGAGCAGATCGGCCTTGATCAGCCGACACCACAGGTCACGGTACAGTGCACAGACCCATTCGGCCTTACCGACTTCGTCGACAGAACCTACGTGGCCCGCTGGGAGCACGTAAAATACAACGTGATCTGGCGCAACTGGGACGGTTCGTGGCTGGACGTAACCCGTGATGTATATGACGTATTGCCCGACTACGAGGGTCCCACACCTGTCAGGCCGCCGGACGACGGCTACTTCTACGTATTTGCCGGCTGGACGCCTGAAATCAAGGTGGTAACCGAAGATACGGAATACACCGCCGTGTACAACGCCTATGATCTGCTCAAGCTGGTTTCCTCGCCTGCCAGCCAGACCTTGCCCGACGGCGGGGAGGCCGTGTTCACCGTGGTGACATCCGGGGGCGTGGCTCCGCTTGCGTATCAGTGGTATGTCATCCCTGCCGGCCAGGGGGCCGGGGAGCAGGCTCCGGCTGCAACGGCCATTCCCGGCGCCACCTCCGATACCCTGCGCGTCACCAGCAGCGCACAGGTCAGCGGCAACCGCTACTACTGCGTGGTGCAGGATCAGGTAGGCCAGAAGATTGTATCGGCCGAGGCTCTGCTCACGCTGGAGCTTCCCCTGCCGCCGGCAACCGGCGACGGCTTCCCGCTGTGGCCTGCATTGGCGCTGGCAGTGCTGAGCGGCACGTCTCTGCTGATCATCATCATCAAAAAGCGCCATAACATGTAACCCCCGTGCGTGAGGGGCATCGCTGCGCTCGCATGACAGGCATATGCACGCGGGAGCGTGGAATGTTGCCGGTCTCCTTTGTTCCATGATATAATGTGAAGGGATGGATGCATCAGGCAAAGAAAGCGAGGCTGGCCATGCTTTGAATACAGATGAGGAACTCTACGCGCGTTTCCTCTGCGGGGAGGATGACGCCATGCGCCAGCTGATGGACCGGTATCTGGACCGGTTGACCCTGTTCTGCTTCACCTTCCTGCACAGTGTGACGGAGGCCGAGGATATGGCGCTGGACGCCTTTGCGGTAATCGCCATGAAGCGCAGCACCTGGTATGGCGGCAGCTTTCGACGCTGGCTGTACCGCATTGCACGCAACCTTTCCATTTCCCGTTTTCGTAAGCTGCGGCTGGTTCAGGCGTCATTTGACGAAGCGCATCATCTGACGGAGCCTGGCGCGGATGCGGTTTACTGGCGGCAGGAGGAAACCGAGGCGCTCAAAGCGCTTCTTGACAGGCTTGCGCCGGATGAGCGCCGCGTGCTCACGCTGCTGTATCTGGAGAACATGAGCTATGTCCAGGTGGCCCAGGCCCTGGGCATGGACGAAAAGCGGGTTGATAATCTGGCCTACCGCGGCAAAAAAAGGCTGCGGGAATGGCTCATACAGGAGGGAAGAGGCCGTGAGTGAAACGCTCGTCTGCGTGTTGGTGGCATTGCTGGCATTTCTCTTTGGCATGATCGCGGCCATCCTTGTCAAGACCATCCATCTGGAGAAAAAGGAACATGAGCGCAATCGTAATATATGAGATTTTGCATTGTCTGGTAGCCGCATGCCTGGCGGCATGGCTGCTTTGCAGGGCGCTTGTGGGGCCGGCCCGGCCGACGCTCTACGCTCTGGCGGCCGCGGCGGCCTGCCTGCTCCTTGGGGATGCATACTGGCTGGCGCATCTGATCATCCGGGGCGCGCCTCCCGTGATTTTCTCTGCATGCGATGTGGCGTATATCGGGTTTCTTTTGATGTTCAGCACCGCCTTGCCCCGCGTGGAACCACGGCGGTTGAGTGAATATCCCTTCGCCGTGTGGATGGCTGTATTTGCTTTGCTGAACGTAGTTGCATGGATGGTCTGGACCGGCGAATGGTTCAACAACCTGCTGTGGGGCGTTCCCATGATGGTTCTGGTCATGCACAGCGCCGTGCTGGTGGGAAAGGACCTGTCTCGGGCCAGGCGCAACGTCTTGGGGGCGCTGCTGGCGCTCGTGTCCGTCTGCGAGGCGGCCGCCCTGGCGGGCTTTGCCCATCCCGCGCTCGATCTGCTATGCGGCGTGCTGTGGGTGCTGTCGTTCCTACAGCTTGTCAACGCGCTGAAAGGAACGGGGCGTCTGCTTCGGCTGACGGTCCCGGCTTGGGCGCTTTTGACGGCGTTTTGCGAATACGCGTCCTTTCTGGCGCAGGGAGCAGCCTATTACGTATTTCAGGTGCTGGCCACGACTTGCTTTCTCTTTACCGCGGTATCGGCCTGCAAGGAAGGAGCGGCATGCCATGCAGACTAATCTGCTTCTGGCCTGCATCAGCGGGCCGCTGCTGGCTGTCTTTCTGCTCAAGGGAAAGGCGCGGTGGCTGCTGGCCGCCATCTTCGGCGGAATGCTGGCCGCCTTTTTCGCCGGCTCCATCAGCGGCTTTCTGGCGGGGCTGGTAAGCTATGACGCCATGGCGGCCGTGCTCTACATCAGCCCGGCGGTGGAAGAAGGCCTCAAGCTGATTCTTTTCCTGCTCTTTTTCTTCGTTTGTCAGCTGGAAGACGCAGCGCTGCCCGACGTCGCGGTAGGCATCGGCGTGGGCTTTGCCCTGATGGAAAGCATCGCCCTGCAATACGCGGCGGGCAGCGTCTGGGCCATGGCGCTGTTCGCGCGCGCCTTCTGCTCCGCGCTGATTCATGTTGCCTGCGCGCTGATGCTGATTCTGGCGGTCCGCATGGTCCGCCGCATGGCGCTGGGAAACCTGAGCGGCATTCTGGGCATCTATGCCGTAACGGTTACGGTGCACGCGCTGTACAACCTGATGGTGTCGGCCGGCGGCGCGGGCGAAGTCCTGGGCTATTTTTTGCCGGCCGTGCTGATCGCCGCATGGAAGCTATGGCCGGCGGTTCGAAAAGGCGATGTGAGGTGAGGAACATGCGAACCACAAACGAACAGGTAAACGAGGTCTTTCGGAGGGCCTCCCTGCTCCGGGCCCGTCGTCTCCGGCGCAAGAAAATTCTGCTGGGCGTATGCTGTGTTGCGCTTTCCTTCCACCTGATGCTTCTGCTGAAAGGCAGAATCGTTACGACGGTCGCGGCCAATACGGCTTCCTATGGTTCCCTTGTGTTCGAGGGCACCGGAAATCACTATGTGATGATCGCCGTCGTCTTTTTCCTGCTGGGCATCCCGGCTGGGCTGGGGCTCGACGCTCTCATCCGCCGGTGGAAGAGGCGCCGGATTGACCGCTATGCCCAGAAATGGATTGGCGAGGAGGAAACCTCCCGGCCCGGGCGCTGACGCAAAAAGCCGCTTGCGGCGCTTGACCATGCTGCGTGGGACGCGCCTTTTCACAGAGCGGCCCGCGCTTTTATGTTTTGCAGCTCCAGGCGTGTATTGCTTTTTTGCAGAAAAAACGGTATGATGAGAAAAGCGCGGGCGTCTTTGCCGCGCAGGGAAAAGGAAAAGAGCGGAGGTGCGCAATGGAACGCAATCTTAGCTTTGATACCGAAGAATTGACCAGCATCGCCGTCCGTCTGGGCTGGGCGCAGCTGGAGATGTTTGCGGACGAGGTGGACAAGGTGCAGGTCATGGCCGCCGGCGACGACAGCAGCGTGGAGGACCTGCGCATCGCGGTCAAGGACGGCATTCTCACGGTGGAGCAGCCGCAGTACGGGCTCTCGCTCAACATCATGGAAAGCCGCTGGCTGCAAGTATGCGTGCGCGTGCCCAGCCAGTGGAAGGGGGATGTTGCGCTAAGTACCCTGTCCGGCCTGCTCAGCGCGCGCAAGCTCTGCGCCGGCAGCCTTTCACTGGAAACCGTCAGCGGCGACCTGCGCGCCGTGCGCCTCGTGGCCACTGACGCCACGCTGAAAACCGTGGGCGGCGATATGCGCGGCGAGCAGCTGACGGCGGAGAATTTGAGCGTGCGCAGCGTGAGCGGCGACACGGCGCTCGATGCGTTGAACGTACAGTCGCTCAAATGCACCAGCGTCACCGGCGAGCAGACCTACAACATGACATCCGCTTTCCGCAAGGTGGATGTGACCGCCGTTTCCGGCAACGTGATCATCACCGCGCCGGTGGAAGCCATGGACGTGAGCCTTCGCTCCATCAGCGGCCGTGTGCGCACCGAGGGCGTCAACATCCGCGAGGGCGAGGACGTACCCAGCGTGCGGGTGACCGGCGTGACGGCGGACCTCAAGCTCATCAGCATCAAGGAATAACCCTGCGGTTTTTTTCAATCTTACTTTTGAGAGGATGGTTTTCCCCATGGCGAAGAATCATTTCGGCGGTTTTGGCGGCGGCGCCAACATGCAGCAGCTGATGCGTCAGGCGCAGAAGCTGCAGGAGCAGATGGCCAAAGCGCAGGAGGAGCTGGACGAGCGCGAATACAGCGCGCAGGCCGGCGGCGGCATGGTCAGCGTGACGGTGAGCGGCAAGCGTGAGCTCAAAAGCCTGGTCATCAAGCCCGAATGCGTGGACCCGGAGGATGTGGAAATGCTTCAGGACATGATCCTGGCCGCGGTGAACGAGGCGCTCCGCAACGCCGAGGAAACGCGCAATGCCGAAATGGCCAAGCTGGCCCCCGGCATGGGAGGCATGTTCTAAGCCATGGCGCAGCAGTTGGAGCCCATCGCCCGCATGGTGGCGCAGCTTTCGCGCCTGCCGGGTATCGGGCAGAAAAGCGCGCAGCGGCTGGCGTATCACATCATCGGCATGCCGCTGGAGGATGTGCGCGAGCTGGCCGGCGCCCTCTATCAGGGCCGCAAGGCCATTCGCTACTGCGCCGTGTGCGGCAACTATGCAACCGGCGAGCTATGCGATATCTGCGCTGACGAACGCCGCCGCAACGGGCAGATCTGCGTGGTGCGTGACCCGCGGGACGTGGCCGCCATCGAGCGCATGCACGATTTCCACGGTAGCTACCACGTGCTGCACGGCACCCTCTCCCCCATGGACGGCATCGGCCCGGAGGATATCCGCATCCGGGAGCTGTTGGCGCGCCTTAAGGACCATACGGTCAAGGAGGTCATTCTGGCCACCAACCCGGACATCGAAGGTGAGGCCACGGCCTCCTACATCGCCCGGCTGCTCAAGCCCATGGGGGTTTTGGTCACGCGCATTGCGCATGGCGTGCCCGTGGGCAGCGATCTGGAATATGCGGATGAAATCACCCTCTCCAAAGCGATGGAGGGACGGCGGGAAATGTGATCGAAAGCGCCGCGCTTAAAGCGCGGCGCTCATCTATGATACGAAAGGCGGAACGGCCTATGGCTTTCCTAAGCAACATAACCCCTGCCGCTGCGGTATGCATGGCGCTTGCACTGCTGTGCGCCGTCCTGCTGGCGGTGCTGCTGGCCGTCGTGCTGCAGGGGCGGCGTGCCACAAGCGAAACGCTCTCTGCTGTGGAAGAAATGCTCCGGCGCGAATTGCAGGCGGCCGTAGGCGCGCTCGGGCAGCAGAGCGACCAGCGCCGGGAGGAGCTCCTGCGCGCCATCGACCAGCTGGGAGACAACCTGTCCGGCACGTTTGGCGCGATAAGCCGCTCCCAGGCGGAGCAGGTCAACGCGCTCATCCGGCAGAGCTACGACAACGCGCAGGCGTTCGACCTGCGCCAGCAGGGCATGCAGCGCATCGCCGACGAGAGCCTCAAGCGCATCGAGGCGCGCATGCAGGGCTCGGAGGCCGCGCTGGCGCGCG
>ENA-OZAF01000619-OZAF01000619.1-human-gut-metagenome-genome-assembly--contig:-NODE-619-length-13779-cov-5.057418_pt1 | contig 13779 bp, 9 predicted proteins | sample MGYA00244207_ERZ653498 | MGnify/ENA primary metagenome ERZ653498 (study PRJEB26926, sample SAMN06165156) | human gut metagenome | biome: ENVO:00009003; feature: ENVO:2100002; material: ENVO:00002003... | reverse complement strand
TGTGTATAAGAGACAGGGCCCATAGAGGCCCGCCCGCTCGCCGGTGCGCAGCGCGGGCTGGCGCAGCTTGCGCCAGGCGTTGGGGTCGAGCAGGTCCGCTCCGGCGGGGGCGCACAGCAGCCCGATACAGTAGCACGCGCCGGTGGCGCTGGCCGAAAAGCTGATGTAGACATGGTCCTTGCCCGGAAGGAAGAAGGGGCCCTCGTTGACCCAGAAGTCGTGCCGCTCCCAGTCGTAGGAGGGGGTGGAGAGCAGGACCTGCGGCGTTTTGAAGGACAGCGGGGAATCCATCTCGGCGATATAAAGGTTGGAGATCTTCTTGCCGAGGTTGACCTTCCCGGCCCACACGCCATAGCGCCGGCCGCCATGCTCAAAGGTGGTCAGGTCGAGGGAGAAGTCGTTGAAGCTGAAATCGTCCGCGCGCCGGGGCAGGCCCTCCTCGCGCCAGGTGCCCGTGAGCGGATCGCCGCCCTCGCAGCGAAGCGCGTAGGGGCGGATGTTCCACACATCGTCGATATCGCCCGCGGCGAAATAGAGGTACCATGCCCCGTCCAGCCAGTGCAGCTCCGGAGCCCAGACGTGGCAGCTCATCGGCCCCCGCGCGTGGCGCTCCCAGAGGATCGTCTCCGGCGCGGTGCGCAGGCCCGCGAGCGTGTCCGAGCGGCGCAGGACCACCCGGTCGTACGCAGGGACGGAGGCGGTGAATCACCCTACAACATGAGGAGGCAGCACACATGAGAAACCCCGCCCCAGAACCGGGACGAATGGTTTGAATATGCCAAGGCCCTCACCAACGAGGACAGCAACGTCCACGGCTCCGGCATCTCCTACAACTACGCCTACCAGATCGCCCATATCATCCAGCGCTTCGGCGGCCTGGCCGTCACCGAAGAGGACGGCGCCTGGAAGGCCAACTTCGCCGGCAACGAGGGCTACGCCGCATTCCTCAACATGTACAAGGACATGATCGACGCCGGCTACAACCCCATCGACGCCGACACCGACCCCACCTTCACCGCGGGCCAGCTGCGCATGACCGTCACCGGCCCCTGGACCACCGGCGGGCTTGACATAAACGGCATCAACTACGGCATCGCCCTGGTGCCCGAAGGCATGGCCGGCCCCATGAACTCCGTGGAGGTCATCGGCTTTGCCATCGCCAACGTCGTCTCCGGGGAGGAGCAGCTCGCCGCCTACCGCTTCATCGAGTGGCGGAACACCGAGGACGCCGAGGGCAACTCCCCCGCGCTGACCTGGTCGCTGGAGAACGGCTTCCCCAGCTACGCCTTCAGCGTGCAGGAGAAGGAATCCTACAAGAGCAACGAAAAGCTCGTCGTGACCTCCTCCGCCGATCCCTCCCTGCCCTCCGACTTCATCGTGGATTCCAGCTTCGCCGGCGCCAACGAGATCCTCAACGACGTCATCCTGCCGCTGATGTCCTCCATCACCTTTGAGGACATCTCCGTGGAGGACGCGCTGCTCTTCGCCTCGATGCTCATGACCATGGTGCGCAACGCCGGCATCGTCAGGATCGGCTGCCAGTCGCTCATCGCCAACATCAGCTCCTGCATCATGACCCGCCGCGGCGGGGAGATGTGGAAGCAGACCATCTACTATCCCTTCCGGCTGCTGGCCCGCCACGCGCGCGGCACGGTGCTGGAGGTGGCCGGCGCCCCGGCGTGCTACGCCGCGCCCGCAGGCGCGCGCGTGCCCGAGGTGGACGTGCCGGCCGTCTGGAACCGCGCGGAGAGCGAGGTGGCGGTGTTCTGCGTCAACCGCCTGGACAACGCCCCCGCCACGCTGGAGCTGCAATTGCAGGGCTTTGCGCCCACGGAGGTCGCGGCGTTCACGACCTTGACCGGCGGCGCCAGGCAGACCAACGAGACCGACCACAGCGCCGTCATCCCCCGCGACAACGACGTCGCCACGCTGCGCGGCGGCGTGCTGACGGCCCCGCTGCCGCCCCTGTCGTTCAACATGATCCGCGTCCGCGTATGACGCAAGGCGGCCGCTCCCCTACATTTCCGGGGAGCGGCCGCCTGTTTTTTGGCCTCAAAGCGTTTCCATATCGAGGATTTTGTGCGGGAGGACGATCTTTTTCGCCACGGCGCGGTCGCCCTCGATCTGGGAGATCAGCTCGTTGACGGCGACCACGGCGACGTTTTCGACGTTGGTGGAAACCGTGGTCAGGCGCGGGACGATGTATTCCAGGATGCTGATGTTGTCAAAGCCCATGATGCCCACGTCGCGCGGGGTTTTGATCTTGTGGGCCTTGAAATAGCGCATGATGTTGAGGGCGTAGATATCCCCCGAGCAGAGAATCGCCGTGCGCACGTCGCCCAGGGTCCCAAGCACGGGCGAAAGCTGCTGAACATAGTCGTCGGACGCGATGATCTGGCAGGAAAGCCCCGGATGCAGGGCGGTCTCGGCCTCCAGCCCGCGCTTGCGCCGGATGTGGGAGTAGATGTTCTGCTGGCTTTCATAGGCCAGCGGCGGGCAGACGAACACGATGCGCCGGTACCCCTTGGAGGCGATCAGCCGCACCGCCTCGCGCGTGGCCAGCTCCTCGTCGATCATGACGGTGGAGATCTTCTCGGATACATAGTTGCCGATGCATACCACCGGGATGCCCAGGGAGAGCACGAAGCGCTCGAACTCCGGCCCCTTGCTGATGGGGCTGAGCAGAATGCCCTCCATGCGGCGGTCGGTGAAATCGCGGATGCGCTGCATCTCGGCCTCGCTGCTCTGCCCGTGCAGGGCGATGTTGAGCGAGTAGCCCTTGCGCTGCGCCTCGGTATTGATGGCGCTGAGGGTCTGGACAAAGATCAGGCTGTCCATGTTGATGGCCACGATGCCCAGCGTCATCGTGCGGCCGGTGTTGAGGCTGCGGGCCAGCAGATTGGGCCGGTAGCCCAGCTCCTTGGCCACCTCCAGCACCTGGCGGCGCGTCTTGTCGCTCACGCGGGACTGATTGTTCAGCGCGCGCAGCACCGTCGTGCGGGAAACGCCGCAGATCCTGGCGATTTCGTTGACCGTGACCCCCATACACTCCCCCGCCTTTCGCCGTGAGGTTGCATTCTGCGCTTATGACTTATTATATAGGAGGCGGAAGGCTTTGTAAAGCGCGGCCGCGCCTCAGTCCTTGATGCTGCCGGAGGCGATGCCCGCGATGAAGAAGCGGTTGCAGGCGAGGAAGAGGACGATCAGCGGGAGCGTGGCCAGCAGCGCGCCGCAGGTGACCGCGCCGTAGTCGGTCTTGGTGTGCATGCCCTGGAGCTGGCCCAGGGCGACCTGCACGGTGAAGTTCTTCTGGTCGCTGAGCACGATCAGGGGCCAGAGGAAGTCGTTCCAGGCCGTCATGAAGGTGTGGATCGCCAGAAAGGCCAGGCCCGGCGTCATGATGGGCAAGCCGATGCTCCAGAACAGGCGGAAGGTGCCGCAGCCGTCGATGCGGCCGGCATGGATGAGGTCGTCGTGAATGGCGCCCACGCAGTACTGGCGCATCCGGAAGATGCCGAAGGCCGGCACCAGCGAGGGCAGAATCAGCGCCCACAGCGAGGACACCAGGCCCAGGCGGCCCATCATGATCAGCTGGGGAATCATCAGCAGCTGCGAGGGAATCATCATGGTCATGAGGATGAAGGCAAACAGCGCCTTCCGTCCGGGGAAGCGGAACTTGGCGAAGTAGAACGCCGTCATCGAGCACAGGAAGAGGGCGGCCACCGTCCTGACGGTGGAGACGATCAGGGAGTTGAGCAGGGAGCGGGTGAAGTCGATGACCGTGAGCAGGGAGGCAAAGTTGTCGCCCAGGTTCAGCCCCGGAATCATCACGGGCGGGAAGCGGAAAAACTCCGCCGACGTGCGTGTGGACATGACGAACAGCCAGTAGAAGGGAAAGAGGGATATCGCCACGCCCAACAGGATGAACGCATACATGCACAGGGCGCCGATCCGTTTTCTTGCCATACGCTTTCCTACCCTCAATCCGTCTTGCGCTGGAACAGGTACCAGTTGACCAGGGAGAACAGGCCGATGATCACAAACAGCCCCCACGACACCGCCGAGCCATAGCCGAAGGCGCTTTCCAGAAACGCCTTGTTGTAGAGGCAGAGCGCCACGGTCATGCCGGCCTTGCCCACGCCGCCGGCCTTGCCCACCAGCATGTAGCTCTCCTCCATGACCTGCCAGCCGCCGATCACCGAGGTGATCACGATAAAGACGATGGTGGGGTTGAGCAGCGGGAGCGTGATTTTGGTGAAGAGCTGCATCGTGGACGCGCCGTCGATGCGCGCGGCCTCATAGAGCGAATCGGGGATCTTCTGCAGGCCGGCCAGGGCGATGATCGCATTGTATCCGGTCCAGCGCCACGTGACCACCAGCTTCCCCCCATGACGGCTTGAATGAGGGCCTTGCCCGCCGGCAGCGCCGCGCCCACGCCGTAGGTGTAGGCGGTCACGTCCTTGCCATCCGCGATGGTGCCGCCGCTCGGGTGGAGGGTCACGGCGTAGCTGCCGGCGGTCCAGCCCACGGCCACGGGCGAGAGGCCGGCGACGGGGAAGGACACGCCCTTCTCCGCGGCGGAAGCCGCCGGGTACTCGATATCGCCGGCGTTCGCGCCCGCGGCGAACATGTGCGCCGCCGTAAACACGTATCCCTGCGCGCCCGTGCCCGCGGGATAGGGCACGGTGACGGTGAGGCCGGAGGCCGGGAAGTCGGCTTCGGCGGCCTCGGTCCAGTGTTGGCCGCCGTCCGCGCTGACCCACAGGGTCACGTCGTAGACAGCGACGTTGGCTTCGGGCACGCCCAGCGCGGTCAGATCAGCCCGGAGCGCGGCCTCCAGCGCGGCGGGGCTGGCGTAGCGGTCCGCGAGGTAGGCGGGCACCCCGGAGAGGCCCTCCTCCACGATGAGTTTCAGGAGAGCGCCGCCCGTGGAGGGCACGTCCTCCTCGGTGGAGGCGTGGACGACCGCGGTGATCGTGGGCGCGTCGGCGGGCAGGGCGTAGTTTTGATTGTCAAGGCTATACGGGCCGTTGGCGGGCACAACCCGCACGGGGTACTGGCCGGGGTCGGCGTATTTGTCCAGCCCGGAGGTGACCAGCCCGCTATCGGGGGTGAGGGTGACGGAATCGCCCTCCAGCGCGCCGGTGAGGCGGAGCGTGCCGTACACGGTCGCCTCGCCGCTCTGCGCCTGCGAGCGCGAGGCGGTCAGCTCCGACGCGTCCCAGGCGAGGGTCAGCGGGTCCACCTCGATGCCCGCCTTCGCCTGCGCGGTGGCAAAGGCGTTGTTGCCCTCATAAACGGCGTAGACGGTGTGGCTGCCCGCGGTGAGCTTCGCGCGGTCCAGCGTGACGGACGGTTTCTCGTCTATTATGTCCTGCGCATCGCCCACCTTGCCGGCCTCGTCGATGTGGTCCAGATAGAATTGCACCGTGCCGGTGAGCGCGTCCTGATCGCCGGGGTCGGCCTTGGCCACGGTGGCGGTCAGGGTGACGGAATCGCCATAGGTGACGCTGCTTGCGGACGGGGTGAGCGCAACCGTGACCGCGCCCTTCTCGGTGACGGCGAGGGTCGCGGAATTGGTTGCGGCATTGTAGTTGTCGGTTTCAGCGATTTGGGCGGAAACCTCCACATTCCCATCCCCCGTGCCTGCGGGGATGGTCCAGGTGCCGGTCCATGCGCCCTCGCTAAAGGTCATGGTGACGGGTTCGCCGTCCACCGTGACGGTCACATTTCCGTCAGGCTGGTCCCAGCCGGTATCCATGAGGTTTTCTTCGGCGTTTTGGGCGGTGACGGTCACGGTCACGGGGTTGCCCGCCTTCTGGCTCGCGGGATCGACCGTGACGGTCAGGGGCACGTCCGCCTTTTCGATGGTCAGGGCTTTGGTGCCGTCAAAGGTGATGGCATAGTTGGGGTTGTTGGCATCGGTGAGGGTGGCTTGCCCGATGAGGTAGCTGCCCACGTTCTCGCCCTCGGCGCGGGACAGCGCGCCCATGAGGGAATCGCCGCTCGCCAGACCGCTCACGGTATAGGTCAGTGCCGGGTCGCTCTGGCCGTAGGCTTTGGACTTGGCGTCCGGGGTGACGGTGACCGGGCAGGGCGCGATGGTCAGGCCGGTGAGTTCGTGCTCCGCCGTATCGCCGCCCGCGAAGGTATAGTTGGTGTTCTTCAGCTCGACGGTGACGGTGGCGGTTTTGCCCTCGCCCGCGTTGGCATCGTCAAAGACGGCGGTGGCGGTGTAGCCGGTGCCGCTGTCCAGCTTTTCGCCGTTCACAAGGCCGTCAAAGTCGACGCTTGTCACCGTGGCGGCCGTCGTGCCGTCGTAGGTTTTGGGGGACAGCTCCGCGTCGGTGATGGTGAGGGTGGCGGGTTGGATGGTGAAGGTGCCGGTGGCCGTTTTGGAGTAGTCGCCCTTGCCGGTAACGGTGACGGTGGCCTCGCCCGCGTTCGTGTTGTTGGAATAGGAAAGGGTGTAGTCTCGATTCTCGGTCAGGGGGTTGTCGTTCAGAGTGACGGTGACGTTGGGCTGCTGCTCCTGCCCGGTATAATAGATGGAATCGCTGTTTTCCACCTCCACCTGCGCGCCGGTCAGGGGAGCGCCCTCGACGGTCAGGGTGAGGGGGATGCTGGCGTAAATGACGTCGCCTGATTTCACCTGCACATGGGCGGTGTACGTGCCCGTGGGCAGGTCCGTTTTGGGGGTGACGGTGAAGTTGGTTGAAGCACCGACGGACAGGGGGGTGGATATGCTGCCCGTGTTCAGATCGAAATATTTCTCCGCATCTGTTCCGGTGAGGATGACGGAGAGGGATTCAATGGTATGGCCCTCTTTGTTTGTGAGGGTGAAGGTCTGCGCATCGGCTGAGTCGCCGCGCTGTACGGTCCACGCATTGGAGGCCGGGGACGCGGTGAGCAGGGAACCGCCGACGATTTTGTCGGCGTAGGCACTCCAGCCGGAATCGTTTTTGTATTCCGCAACGCTACCGTTGACGATAACGATTTTCATGTCTTCGGGGCAACCGGCAAAAACTTCGCTAATGGTGTTCCAAATGAAACTCGCTGGTTTCTCCGCCGTGACATAGACGGTTTTCAGGCTGGTGCAGCCGTTGAATGCTTCCTTATAAATTTCCGTTATGTTCGACGGTAAAATGACGGTTTCAAGGGAGGTGCAGCCCTCGAATAATTCTTGGTTGACATATGTCATCGGAGATGCGGACAGATCGGCCCGGACCAGGTTGGTGCAGTTTTGAAACGCATAGGCTTGAATCGGTGATACTGCAGAGGAGACTGTGATGGAAGTGAGCGTCGTATTGCCACTGAAAGCCCTCGCAGCAAGGGTGATATTATAATTAGCATTACTGATAATCGTCGGGATGACCAGATCGCCCAGCGGGCCGCTGTCCCCATGGACGCCATTGATATATATTTTGCCCAAGTTCTGATATAGTTCTGCCACCAAAATGATCGAACCATTCGAGATGGTGCCCGTAAGGGTAAACATGGTGCTGCCCGTCCAGTCCGCCGTCCACGTCTCCGCCGAAGCGCCCGTTGGCAGCGCCAGCAGCAGCACCGCCAGCGCCAGCAGGCACGCCAGCCCCCGCAATCCCTTTTTCATCGCGCATTCCTTCCCTTCCTCGCCCGTGCGCCCGTTTTCGCGCACAACAAAAGGACGCACCCCGGTTCTACAACAAGACCCTGTTTGACCAGGCCGGCGTTGCCTACCCCACCAACGACATGACGTGGGATGATTATGCCGCCGTTGCCCGCGAGGTCAACGAAAAGACCGGCGCCTACGGCTCGCATTACCACACCTGGCTGTCCGCGGTGGCCAACTGGGCCGTGTGCGACGGCGTAAACACCCTGGCCGACGGCGAGTACAGCGACCTGAAGTACTTCTACGACCTGGTCCTTGCCCTTGAGGATGAAGGCGTGGTCATGACCTATGACGAGCTCAAGGCTTCCGGCCTGCATTACTCCGGCGCCTTTGCGCAGGGCAACATCGCCATGATGCCCATGGGCTACTGGTATGTATCCACCCTGATTGGTTATTTCAAGGATGGCACCGCTTCCGGATTTGACTGGGGCATCTCCGCCGTACCGCATCTGGAAGGCGTTCCCGCCGGTTCCTCCTTCGGCTCCCCCACCGGCATCGCCGTGAGCGCCAAGAGCGCCAATCCCGACGCCGCCTGGACGTTTGCTTCCTGGCTGTGCTCCGAAGAGGGCGCAAAGGCCGTGGCCGCAACCGGCACCCGTCCCGCCTATGTGAGCGACGAGGTCGCCAGCGTGATGGCTTCCGCCGAGGGCTTCCCCACCGACGAAACCAGCCTGGGCGCTCTGATTCCCAGCGCCATCGCCCTGGAATGGCCCATCGGCGAAGGCGTGAACGAAATCAAGACCATCGTAAACGAGGAGCACACCCTGATTATGGCCCGCGAGCTCACGGTTGACGAGGGCATTGCGGAGATGGAAGAGCGCGCTGCCGAGTTTGTCGCAAAGTAACATCCTTCATTTCACCCACGGGGGAGGGCGCCGGCCGCTCTCCCCCGGTTTCCATCTTCGGCGGCGGGCGGCCGCCGTGAATAACCACGAGAGGAAGGTATGCCAATGGCACAGGGAACTGTTGCGAAAAAAGGGCGCATGAGCAAGCTGGAAAAGCGCAATACGCTCATTGCCTATTCGTTTCTGGCGCCAAACTTCATCGGCTTCCTTGTTTTCACAATGATCCCCGTCGTGTTTTCCGTCGCGCTCTCCTTCATGGACTGGGGCGGCGGTCAGAACATTACCTTTGTCGGCCTGGAAAACTTCCGCTATATTTTTCACGACTTCAGTTTTACCAAGAGCAATCTTGGCATTGCGCTCAAAAATACCGTGTATTACACCATTGTCACCGTTCCCCTTACGCTGGGATGCGCGTTGGGACTGGCGCTGCTGCTCAACAAGGGAATCCGGGGCGCGAAGGTGTTCCGCGCGGTGCTGTTCTTCCCCTATGTGGCCTCGCTGGTGGCCATCTGCGTATGCTGGAATTTTCTTTTGATGAAAAACGGTCCCTTCAGCCAGCTGCTCAGCCACGTGGGCCCGGGCTTCAGCAAAAGCTGGACCTCCAGCCGGGAGCTGGCCATCTGGGCCATCATCGTCGTCAGCGTGTGGCGCAACGCGGGGTACTACATGGTCATGTATCTGGCGGGACTACAGGGCGTGCCCACGGAGCTTTACGAGGCCGCGACCATGGACGGCGCAAACGGCTGGCAGCAGTTCAGAAAAATCACCATGCCCATGCTCACCCCTACGACCTTCTTCTGCTCCATCATGATGGTGATCTACTGCTTCAAAATCTATGATGTGGTTGCCATTATGACGCAGGGCGGACCGGGGCGTTCCACAAAGATGCTGGTCACCTACATCTTTGAGCTCAGCTTCGGCGGCGAGGGCATTGCGACCTCCGCACAGTACGGCGTTGCCAGCGCCGTGTCCATGGTGCTGCTGGTCATCGTTCTGCTCGTGACCTTTGTGCAGTTCCGAGGCGAGAAAAAATGGGTCAATTATATGTAAGTCAGGAGGAGCAGCTATGACGACCATCGAACTTCAAAAGCCGGGGCGCCAGCGTGTCAGCGCGCCGCGGGTGGCAATCACCGTTCTCAAATGGGCGCTGCTTCTGTTCCTGACAGTCATGGCGCTGATCCCGTTTGTATGGATGGTATCGGCCTCCCTGAAAACAAGCGTGGACGTGTTTTCCATCCCCATGAAGTGGATTCCCGAAACCCTGCACTGGGAAAACTTCATCAGCATCTGGGAGCGCGTGCCGCTGCTGGCCTACTTCAAGAATACGGGGATACTGGCGGTCATCGTAACCTTCATGCAGATTCTTACCTCCTCCTTTGCGGCCTACGCTTTCGCAAAGATGAGCTTCAAAGGCCGGGATATCCTGTTCATGTGTTATATCGGCACCATCGCCGTGCCGTGGCAGGTGTACATGGTGCCGCAGTTCATCATGATGCGCGCGCTGGGACTTTACGACACCATCTGGGCGCTGGTCGTGCTACAGAGCTTCTCGGCCTTCGGCGTGTTCCTGATGCGTCAGTTTTATCTGGGCATTCCCAACGAGCTTAGCGAGGCCGCCCGCATCGACGGCCTGAGCGAATACGGCATCTGGGCGCGAATCATGCTGCCGCTGGCCAAGCCCGCCATCGCCACGCTGTGCATCTTTACGTTCGTCAACACCTGGAACGATTACATGGGGCCCATGATCTACCTGACCACGGATGTAAAGAAAACCATTCAGGTGGGCCTGCGCCGCTTCATTCAGGCGTACTCCGCCGATTATAACCTGATTATGGCGGCGTCGCTGTGCTCGCTGGTGCCGGTTACGGTGATTTTCCTGTTCCTACAGCGGTATTTTATCGAAGGAATCGCGACAACGGGTCTAAAGGGCTGATCCGCCGTTTCGCCGAAAGGAACACACGCACATGTTTACGGAATACTTGCGCCGGCATGACCTGCACGCGCTGCTCTGTGCGCCCGGCGCCTACCATCCTTTTCCCAAAAGGACGGATCGGGCGCGCTGGACGGGCATCGCGCGAGAGAAGCGGGAACAGCTGCTGGCCTGGGGAAACGAGGCGCTTGCGGGCTATCCCATGCTCACGGCAACCCGGTTTCTGGCGTTTTCCCGCACCGGCAACCGGCAAGTGTACGAGCAGCCGTATTTCGCCAGGCGCAGCCTTCTGATGGGGGCCGCGCTGGCGGAATGCGCGGCGGACGACGGGCGCTATCTGGACGCGGTGATCGACGGAATCTGGTGCATCTGCGAGGAAAGCGCCTGGGTGCTCAGCGCCCATAACGGCAGCGATCATCCGGGCGCGCCCCCCATGGCCGCCCGTCCCCTGCCGGATGTAACCAATCCCTACGTTGACCTGTTCGCGGCCCAAACCGCGGCGACGCTGGCGGACGTGCTCTACCTTCTGCAAGACAGGCTGGACGCGGTTTCGCCGCTGATTGCACGCCGGGTGCGCAGGGAGATCGACCTTCGGGTGGTTGCGCCCTTCCTGACCCATGACGACTTCTGGTGGATGGGGATGATCCGCCGCGATGTCAACAACTGGACCCCCTGGATCGTTTCCAATGTCATTGACGTTCTCCTGCTGCTGGAGCGGGACGCGCACCGGCGCAGCGAAGGCATTGCGCGCGGGATGCGCATGCTGGACAGCTACCTGGCCGTACTTCCGCCCGACGGCGGCTGCGACGAAGGCGCGGGGTATTTCAACATGGCTGGGGCGGCGCTTGCCGATGCGCTGCAAAGCGTTTATGCCGCCACCGGCGGACGCGTGAGCTTTTACCACGAACCGCTGATCCGCCGCATCGCTGCCTTCCCGCTGCATGCGCACATCGACGGCCCGTATTTCATCAATTTTGCCGACTGCGACGCCATGCCGCGCATGGACGGCGAGCGCCTATTGCATCTGGGCCGGCGCACGGACAACCCTGCGCTGGCGGCTCTGGGCGCGCAGGCGCTGGCGCGCCGCAACGACGTCAGGCCGCTGGATACCCCTCAAATGAATCGCGTGCTGTTTACGCTGTTCGCGGCCGCGCCTGAACAGCCTGCGCTCACGCAGTCCCCCTCCTATCTGGCGCTTCCCGACCTTCAGGTGTTTTCATGGCGCCACGGGGGGATGTATCTGGCTGCCAAGGGAGGGCACAACGGCGAAAGCCACAACCACAACGACGTCGGCACCTTTCTTCTCTATACTGACGGACAGCCCCGGGTCATAGACCTTGGCAACTGCGTCTACACGGCCAAAACGTTCGGCCCGGAACGCTATACGCTGATGAACACGCGTTCGCGCAATCACAACGTGCCGCTCATCGGCGCAATGGAGCAGGCGGCCGGCCGTGAGCATGCGGCGACGGGCGTCACCTCAGACAGGCATGGCCTGCGCTTCGACATCGCAGCCGCCTACCCGAAGGAGGCGGGCGTATGCAGGCTTTGCCGCACGTTCGCCATCGACGGAAACGGCATGACTCTCACGGACGACATAGAGCTTGACCGCGCACAGCCTGTGACCTGGGTGTTCATGCTGCGCGACCGCCCCGAACTCTCTCCGGGGAGCGCGTCCTTCGGGGGACTGCTGCTTTCGCACGATTCCACGCTGTTGCAGCGCGTGGAGGAAATCCCCGTCACCGATTCGCGCATGGCCGGAAACTTTCCCGGAAGCGTCTGGCGGCTCGCGCTTGAGGCGCCCGCCGGACGGCTGCACCACCGGACATTTGCATTTCAAAGGAGCTGAAAACCATGGGGAACTGTGTCAAGGACAATCCGCTGCGCACGCGCGCGGATGTGGAGCGCGCGGCGGTCGCGCTCATCGAACCGCTGCTGCCCCTGCTAAGTCCCGGAAAGGCCCGGCTGCATCTGGGGGACACCGGCGCCGTCTACCCCGACGACATCGCGCAGATGGAGGCCTTTGCGCGTCCCCTCTGGGCCATCGTCCCCATGCTGGCGGGCGGCTGCGCAAGCGTCGGTCCGCTGTGGGACTGCTGGCGTGAGGGAATCATCCATGGGGTCGATCCCGATTCACCAGAATACTGGGGCGAGGTGACAGATTACGATCAACGGCTGGTGGAGATGGCCGTGTTCGGCATGGGCATGGCCCTTGCGCCAGAAGCCTTCTTCTTCTCCCTGCCCGAACGGACGCAGGCCCAGCTTTATCGGTGGCTCGACCAGATCAACCGGCACGATATGCCCAAAAACAACTGGACCTTTTTCCGCGTGCTGGTCAATATCGGCTTTGAAACCTGCGGCCTGCCCTATCCCGAAGATCAGATGCGCAGGGACTTTGAACTGATCGAGTCCCATTACGAGGGCGACGGGTGGTACTTCGACTATTTCAACCAGCGCGAGTATTACACCATGTGGGCCTTTCACTACTATGGCCTGATCTACGCCCTTGTCATGAAGGACCGCGATCCCCGGCGCAGCGAGGTCTTTCTTGAACGCGGCAGGCTGATGGCGAAGGATTTTGCCTGCTGGTTTGATAGCTGCGGAGAGGCCCTGCCCTACGGAAGAAGTCTGACCTACCGTTTTGCCCAGGGCGCGTTTTACGCGGCGCTGGCGCTGGCGGAGGGGGCCACGGAGGACTTCGACAACGGCATGATGAAGCATCTGCTGCTGTCCAACATGCGCAGCTGGTTCCAAAAACCCATCTTCACGCGCGACGGCGTGCTCACCATTGGCTACGGATACCCTAACCTCCTCATGGCCGAGGGCTATAATGCGCCCGGCTCTCCCTACTGGGCGATGAAAGCCTTCGCCTGTCTGGCCCTTCCGGCGGAGCACCCCTTCTGGCAGGCGCAGGAAAAGCCTTACGCTACGCCGTCGCGCTCCCTTCAGCCGCATGCGCGCATGCTGATTGTGCGAAGCGCCGACGGCAGCCATGTAACGGCCTTTACCGCGGGAAACCACGCCCATGAGCACAGCCACGACGAGGCCAAGTACGAAAAATTCGTCTATTCCACGGCTTTTGGCTTCAGCGTATGCAAAGCCCAGAAGCTTCTCAAGGACGGCGCTTTTGACAACATGCTCGCCCTTAGCGAGGATGGGGATACCTTCCACCCCCGTTACGGCTGCGATCGTTACGAGCTGAACGCGGACTGCGTGCGCTCCGTCTGGCACCCCTTTGCCGGCGTAACCGTCCGGACGGAGATCCGTCCCTTCGGCGAATGGCATGTGCGCATCCATCGCATCCATTCGGACCGGCCGCTTTACGCGGCCGGTCCGAATGGATGCGATGGATG
>ENA-OZAF01000614-OZAF01000614.1-human-gut-metagenome-genome-assembly--contig:-NODE-614-length-13847-cov-4.298144_pt1 | contig 13847 bp, 8 predicted proteins | sample MGYA00244207_ERZ653498 | MGnify/ENA primary metagenome ERZ653498 (study PRJEB26926, sample SAMN06165156) | human gut metagenome | biome: ENVO:00009003; feature: ENVO:2100002; material: ENVO:00002003... | reverse complement strand
CACGCGTAAGATCGTCGGCAGCGTCAGATGTGTATAAGAGACAGTTGCGGTACTGCTCGTCGTCGTCACCGCCAGGTCCAAAGTTCGCGGAGTCGATCTTCTGCAGAACCTTCTCCTGCATGAACGTCATGACCTCACGGAACGCGGGATCGTCAAACGATGCGACCTCTGCGCCCTGTGCATAGAATGCGCGGGTGGCTTCGTCCGCCTGGAAACGGCCAGCCGTCAGAATGTTGGTGGGCCAGCCTGCGTTCAGGCCGAACGGGGTAATACCTGCGTCAACAAGCTTGTCGACTGCTTCCTCAAAGTCCGCCCATGTGCTCCAGTCGGCGGGGACCTTCGCGCCAGCCTGCGCGAACAGCGCTTCGTTGTACCAGAAGCCAACAGCTTCGATCTGCTCACGAACGGAATAGATTTTCCCATCCGCAGTCAGATTCTGAACGTAGCAGACGCCTGCGCCTGCCTTGAAGCCGGCATCTCCATCCAGATACGGCTTCAGGTCAAGGATCAGACCGGCCGCGCTTGCGACGGGAACGATGTTCCAGCCGCCAAAGTCGGCGATGTCATAGAACTTGCCGCCGCTGATGTCGTTGAGCGCCGTGTTGTAGATGCCCTCCGCGCCGGATTCATCGGGGATCGCGACAAAGGTGAACTCATCCTTGTGCATATCCGCAAAATCCTGATAGATCTGACGCATCTGCGCAGCTGCCGCCCATTCGGACTCATCATGGTAATAACCGTGGACAAAGGTGATCGTGGGGAGCTCGGTGTTCTCCGGCTGCTCCGAAGGCTGCTCGGCAGGCTGCTCTGCCGGGGCCGGTTCGGTTGTCGTGGTCTGCTCCTGCTGGACAGGCGCAGTCTCCTGCTTGGCACATCCGGCAAACAGGCCGATGAGCAAAAGCGATGCCAGAAGAAGTGCAAGAATCTTTTTCATAGTACCCTCCATTTAGTTTTAAATTTGTCAGCCATGGCTTTTGCAGGCTGAATCGATATATTCAGTCTATCCGGACGGTGAAAAAAACACCATAAAGCATTTTGCCTGATCGTTGCGTTTTTTTGATCTCCTGTGAAAAAGAAAGCGCCTCTGGATTGTGTAATTTCAACAATTCAGAGGCGCAGTGCGCTTCTTTTGATGTAATATTTTAATATGTTTGCGTTATTTTTACCTGTTTCCGCTCTATTGCTGCAAATCTGTTATGATGGAAACAATAGACCGCTGCACATCCTTTCCCCGCAGCAGCTCCTCCAGCAGCTGGTCCAACTGGGCGCTTGATTTGGCGGGAAGGACGGAATAAAGCGTCAGGATCTGCCGATCCGCCTGCTTGCAGACCTGCACGGCGTCGGCCAGAACCGGCACCTGCTCGTGGATCCACGCATCGGAGATCTTGGGATTGCTCGGCGCCTGATGTGTTTTGGTGACGATCTGCTCCTGCACCTTCTCGCTGAGCATATATTTCAGGAACCGCACGCAGGCGTCGATCTGCCTTGCGGAGCCGTCGCTGCTGATGACATAGCCGGTTGCGGGATTGGCATACGCGGTCATTTCGCCGGAGGGGCCGGGAAACGCGGCATAGCGGATCTCCTGCTTTGTCGTCGTCTGGTCAAACTCTGTGTTGGCCCACACGCCGTCAATACAGATTGCGCTTTTGCCGTCAAAGAAATTCTGCCGGATATCCGGTGTGCTTCCGCGCTGCGTGTCATAGGACAGCGCGCGCAGGAGCTCCGATACCGCAAGCTCTGCGTCCTCCCGGCGGCATACAGACGCTTCCTTCTGCATAAAGGCAAGCGCCTGCTCTGACGCGCCAGCCAGTCTCGCGCCTAAAAAGAAGCCCATCTGGCTGACCTGCATCTGCAGCGGCACAGCGCCGGTCTGCGGCGCGATCTGCGCCAGTGCGTCACACGCAGCCCAGAATTCCTCCCACGTTCTCGGTGGCACGACTGTTCCTTCCGGCGTTCCGGTGTCGGTAATTCCCGCCTGCCGGAACAGCGACGCATTATACCAGTAGCCAATGTATTCTACCGCATCCGGGAGCGTATAGACCGCGCCGTCCGGCTCCTGCAGCGCCTGCAGGATCTGTGGACTGACATCCGAGGCAAACGTCGCGTCTTCCTTCAAATATGGCGTCAGATCCAGCGCCACGCCTTTCTTTTTGGCATTTGAAACATACTGTACGTTGCCGTTGGTGCTGATGATGCTCGGCGCTTTGTCGACCGCGAGCAGGTCTGCCGCCTTTTCCATGACGATCTCAAGATCCGGCGAGGTATCATAGACAATGTGAATATCCGGGTTTTCTGCCTCGAACGCGGCAAACAGCTCACGCATGCCGACATGGTCCGCCCCGCTTCCGCCCCAGCCGTGCATGAAGCTGATGGACACCGGCTCCGTTTCCGCTGCTGTAGAGCAGGCCGTCAGGAGAATGCACAGAAGCAGCGCACACAGAAGCAGTCTTTTTTTCATCATCACGATTCATCCCCTGTTCAGCTTTTTGTTCTTTTATGCTATCATAGCAGGAAGAACAGCAGAAAGGCAAGGATATTTTTATGCGGGAACGATGCAGAAACTGGATACGCACCCCATCGCTTCGCGGACAGCTGATCTGGCTGAGCGTCAGCTCGGTGCTGGTCACGCTGCTGATCAGCCTGCTGATCCTGGTGCTTCTGATCAGCAATGTCATGGGCCCGTTCGTCAACCGTGAGGCCGAATTTGCCATGCAGACCGTCAGCCAGAGCCTCTCCACAAAGACGCAGCTGCTGGAGGATATCCTGCTGCGCGTCTGTAAAAGCCCGCAGATGGCCGCCGAAGCATCCGATACCAGAAGCGAACAGTTCCGGAGCCTTGTCGATATTTATTCAGACAAGAACATCGTTGCGCCAGGTCTGCCGTTTGTGGAGATGGCATACTTTGTGGATATGCAGGAAGCATTCGATGTGGTCAGCTATCATGAAAATCTTTCAAACGAGCAGCTCCGGCTGGATGAAGACAATCTGGCACGCTATCAGGCATTTCGGGAAAGCGGCGCGGACGTACAGTGTACCGCGGGCGCGCTGTATTTGTACATCATCTTTACCGCCTATGACCGGTGGGCAGACCCGTTTGGCACGGTGATCTTCGTTGTCAACCAGTCCGCGGTCACGTCGATCATGGGCAAGCTCTCCGACTATCAGGATGCGTTCTGGTATCTGTTTGACAAGGACGGCGCGGTCGTCCTGTCGGAGAGCGCGCTGCGGCTGAGCGCGGAGGAGCAGCGTGAGCTGGCCGATGCCGGTCACGACGCCTGCTATACGCGAAAGCTTGACGGAAGCCGGTATCTCCTGTTCAGCGAAGCCTCCGGTATGGGGCTGCACTGTGCTGTCGGTGTTCCGTCGGTGCAGATCCTGCGGCTGTTGTATCAGGTCGCCGCGCCGTATGTGATCGCCTGCGTTCTGCTTTTGCTTGCCGTCGCAGCGGTCATGTTCTTCGCTGTGATGCGGCGGCTGCGGCCGCTTCAGGAGATGACGCTCCAGCTCCGGCAGGTCGCACAGCAGAATTTCAGCGTCAAGCTCCCGCAATACGATTGTCAGGAATTTTCCACCATGAGTCAGGCGTTCAACGCCATGACGGACACGATCGACCATCTGATCAATGACGTTTATGAGAAAAAGCTCATCGCCATGGACAGCGAGCTTCGATTCCTGCAAAGTCAGGTCAACCCGCATTTCATGTATAACGTCCTGTGCAGCATCGCGCTCATGGCGCAGATGGATGGAAATACGGACATCCAGAAAATGGCGAGCAACTTTGCAGGGCTGACGCAGGCGCGGCTCTCCAGCGGAGGCGACATCAAGATTCCGCTGGCACAGGAGCTGCAATACGCGAAATTTTATATAGAACTGCAGCAGATGCGCTTCGGCAATAAAATATCCTATCAGGTGTCCGTCTCGGACGAGACGCTGCTTTCCTGCCTTGTTCCGAAGCTCACGCTCGAGATGCTGGTGGAAAACGCGGTCGGGCACGGCATCGAGCCAAAGGAGGGACCGGGGACTGTCCGGGTGTCCGTCGGCTGCACCGAAAACGGGGCGCTGGAGCTTGTGGTCACGGACGACGGCGTCGGCTTTGCCGGACAAAACGGGCAGATCCAGCTGCCGCTCGACCTGCCTGCCGTCGGAAGCCGCCACAACAGAGTCGCGCTGAACACGGTCTATCAGATGCTCAAGCACCTGTACGGCCCTGAATATGGGATCCGGATCACCAGCTTTGAAAACAGTGGGACGAAGGTCACAATCCTGCTTCCAAAGGAGGACGGTCAACATGTACAAAATTCTGATCGCGGACGACGAGGCGCTGATGCGCAAGGGCCTTTGCACACTGATTGACTGGGCAAAGCTCGGCTGCCAGATCGTCGGTACCGCCGAAAACGGTCTGCAGGCAAAGCAGGCCGTGCTCGACTATCAGCCGGACATTATCATCGCCGACATCAAAATGCCGGTCATGGACGGGTTGGAGCTTGCGCGGTGGGTCTGCGGCGCACAGCGGCAGATCCAGATCATTCTGCTGACCGCCTTTGCGGATTTTTCCTACGCGCAGCAGGCGATCCAGTACGGCGTCAGCGACTACGTTACAAAAACGGGAAATATGAATGACATCGTTGCCGCTGTCGAACGATGCAAGCAGAAGCTGGATCAGCAGCGGCTGCTCCATGTGGATGTTGGAAGCCGCATTTCGTCCATGCTCAGCGCAGTCCTGAGCGGTACGCTGCACCATGAGGCGGAGATACGTCAGCAGGCGGCAGCCCTTGGGCTGACCGCCTCCGGCTACGCCGTCGCAGTCGCGGATCTGCGCAGCGCGGAGGCCATGAACCCGTCTCCCATGCTTCGGGCAGGACTGGAAAAGCTGTTTTACAGTCTGCTTCCGCCGGAGCAGCTGTATCTCTGTCCGCAGGGGCGGCATGAGCTGTATATGGTGTTTCCGGACTGCTCCGACACGCAGCTTCGCAGCTTCTGCTTCGACTGTGTTTCCACTGCAAGAAAGCTGCTGGGAAAGACGCTGTATCTCGGTGTGAGCGAAAACAGCCGGCCGCTGTGCGAGCTGCAAGACGCGCTTGCGCAGGCACACCGCGCACTGCAGGATCGCTTCTATGATCAGCAGGAGGTCCATTTTTTCCGGTATGTGCAGACCCAGCGCGCACCGACGTACGCCGCGTACTTCACGACGCTCGGCAACGCGCTCAAAAGCGCCGATCTGCCGCAGGCGGAGACGGCTCTTGCGCATATTTTTGACACACAGCGCCGCCAGCATGCGCCCGAAGCGCAGGTCAAGGAGACGGCGATGATGGTCATGCACACCTGCCGCAGTACGCTCGAAGCGTTCGGCGCAGATCTGGACGCAGTGGATCTGGACCGGGCGGAGTGGAAGCGTCAGCTTCAGCAGCTGCAGTTCCATCAGGACTGTATCCGCCACCAGAAGCAGCTTGTGCACGCAGTCTGTCAGTATCTCGCGCTGCTCTCTACGGAGGGCGGCAATCTTCTGGCGGACGTGCAGAACTACATGGACATGCATTTCTGCGAGGCGCTGACGCTGAGCGAGCTGGCGGCTGCCGTGCACGTCAGCCCCGGCTATCTCAGCCGCTTCTTCCGTCAGAAGACCGGGCGGACGGTCATGGAAACGATCGCCGGAAAGAAGATCGAGTACGCCCGCCAGCTTCTGGACGAGGGAAATCTGAAGGTATTCGAGGTCGCGCAGCGCGTCGGCTTCGAGGACACCACCTATTTCAGCCATGTTTTCAAAAAATACACAGGGATGTCCGCCAAGGAATATCTGACGCAGGCCCAGCGCCGCAAGCGCGCGGCGGCGGAAAAAACGACCTGACATACACCAGCGGGGAGCCGACCGGCTCCCCGCTTTTTCGCTATTTTACCAAATCCGCTCTGCGGTTTTTATGCAGTTTATGCAAATGGAACAAAAGTGGTCAAAAAATCACAAGTGGACGTGAAAAAATCCCATGTTATTAGGTCTTTATTTCATTTAGTATGGGAAACAGGATACCAGCCATTTTGAAAAAACAGATAAGTAAGGAGGATATGAAATGATAAAAGGAACCCGCTTTTTCAGCAGGCGCCTGCTTCCGCTTCTTTTGGCGGCTGTCATGCTGCTTGGAATGCTGCCGGCGCTGACGCTGCCGGTGCTGGCGGAGGAACCGCCTGCTTCGCAAAAATTGACAAACACAACAGATACAGCAGTTACTTATCAAGGTGCTGTTGGAACTGGACGCGCTCCATCACTGGTCGTCGATGGTGACACAAGCCATAACGACAACAAGTATTTTGTTGTTGGCAACGACCAGCCTCAGGAAAAAAATGAAACGAAGCCGGTGAATCCAACCTACTGGATTCAGCTGGATCTCGGCAAGAAATACAGTCTTACCGAAATGAAGCTGTTTGTTTATCACGGCCGCGCACTGAAAAATCTGGTCGTGCTGGCATCTGACAGCAGCACGTTTGACACCTACAGCATCATCTGGAACGCGGACAAAGAGAACTTCTTTGGCCTTGGTGCTGGTGATAAGGAGCAGTTTCCGAATGCAACTGTAGCCGGGGATATGCTGACTTCCGTTGATGCGGAAGGCTCGGATGTCTCCCGCAGTGCGGAAGTCACGCTCACGAAGAATACCGGCACGGACGCTGTGACCTACTACTTCCGTTACAGTCTGGACGGAACGACGCTCGCGGGAGAGCTGACCGCAACAGTTCCCGGCACGGGCGGCGGCACACAGCCCACTGAGCCGTCGGTGACGGACTATAGCGCAGCGCCCACGGAGCTTCCCTCCAACGGCGGCATGATCACGGTCACGCTCTCCGGCACGAATTTGCAAAATGGCATTCAGATCAAGGCTGGCACGATCTCTGCGAAGACGAGTGGCGATGCAGCGGAGCAAACGGCAACCCTGACTCTGCCTGCTAATTACAGCAGCAGCTCCGTCAGCTATACGGTGCAGTACAGTCTGAACGGAGTTGACTGGGTTGGCGGCAAAACCGTCCGTGTTTCCGGCCGCTATACGCCGCCAGTCGGTCCTGTCACACCGTCTGTGCCGACCAAACCCGGCGTTCCGGAAAGAGATTCTTTCCCGTTCACCGATGTCTCCAGAAGCAGCTGGTATTATGACAGTGTCCGCGCCGCATGGGAAAAGGATCTGATCGACGGTGTAACGAGAACGCTCTATAAGCCGGATGACACGCTCACCGTTGCACAGGCTATCAAGCTGTCCGCCGCACTGCACCAGATGCTGAACAACAACGGAAAGGTCACACTGCGCAATGGCTCTCCGTACTGGTACAGCAGCTATGTCAGCTACGCGGTAGATAACGGGATCATTGAAAAGATGTATCTGGATTATACGCCTGCGCAGATGAATACCCCCGTCAAGCGCAATGAATTTGTCCACATTTTCTATGGCGCGATGAGCGACTACCGGCAGATCAATACCGTCGCGGACAACAAGATCCCAGACGTCATAACAACGGATACTTACGCATTGGAGATCTATACGTTCTATCGCGCGGGCATTCTGACCGGTTCTGACAAAAACGGCACCTTCTATCCGACGAACGACATCAAGCGGAGCGAGGTCGCGGCAATCCTCAGCCGCATGTATGACAAAACAGCCCGCAAGACTGTCTCACTTCCGTAAAAACGCAAGTTTCCCCCTGCTTTGGCGCATCCGGTTCGACCGGATGCGCCTTCTTTTTCAGTATGCTCCTTGCCTGATTGGGAAATTGGACATACGAAACGCCTTTCTCGCGATTCCCTGTTCCCAAAAAGAAGCAATTGTGCGCACATTCAGCATGATTTGCAATATTTTAGGCAGGATATTGCATTGCCGGCGTGCACTCCATGTCATATAATTGAGAACATGTAAGCCAGACATTTGCCGCACGGCAACAGAAAGAAAGGAGATCCTTCATGCACAAAAGCACAACGAGCAAGCGAAAACTGCCGGATACATGGCTGGTCGTTTTTTTCATATTGGTCGTGATCGCGATTCTGACGTGGATCGTTCCCTCCGGTTCGTTTGACTATGAAACAATAGATATAGACGGCACTGCAAGAAAGGTCGCAATTGCTGGAAGTTACCATGAGATCAGCAAATCTGAAGTATCCGCCACTGGACTTCTCGGCCTGTTTGCTTCTTTGTATGAGGGCTGCGTCAGCGCGGCGGACATTATTTTTGTGATCATGACCTGCGCCGCGACATTCGGTGTCATTGTCAAAACCGGCGCTTTCCACGCATTTATCGGTCGCGTGGTGCAAAAAAACGGTAGCCGCTCGCTGATCCTGATCCCTGTTCTGATGCTCGTCTTTGGCCTGGGAGGTTCTCTTTTTGGAATGCTCAGCGAGTTTTACGGGTTCTACCCGTTGATCGTCGGACTGATGATGGCTCTTGGATATGACGCGATGACGGGATTTGCCACGATCGCGCTCGGAGAATATATCGGGTTTATGGCCGCGACGCTGAACCCGTATACCGTAGCCGTTGCGCAGTCTATTGCCGGTGTGCAGCTATATTCTGGCATCGGTTACCGCGCAGTCTGCTTTGTCGTGCTGATGGGAGCAGCAGTGGCATATCTGATGCTGTATGCACGCAAGGTGCGCCGGAAGCCGGAGCTTTCGGTGGTTTATGGAGATTCGTGTACGCACTCGTTTGAACGCAGTCAATTAGACTCGTACACATTTACATGGCGACATACGCTGATTCTTCTGGATGTGCTTGCCACATTGGTCATCCTGATGCTGGGAATGATCCGCTGGAAGTGGGGCTATAAAGAACTCTGCGGATTGTTCATTATCATGTCTGCCGTGGCCGCGCTGATCGATAAGTGGTCGCCAAACGACTATTGTCAGGAGATGCTTGCCGGTATCAGGAGCGTTGTGTGGGGCTGCATTCTGACCGGCCTTGCCAAGGGCATCATTGTCATTATGAATCACGCGCAGATCATGGACACCATCATCTATGCACTTGGAAATCTTCTGGAAAAAGCGCCCTCTGCAATTTCAGCACAGCTCATGCTGGTGGCGCACACGTTGATCAACTTCCTGATCCCGTCTGGATCCGGTCAGGCCGCCGCTACCATGCCTATCATGGCACCATTGGCCGACGTGCTGGGCGTCAGTCGTCAGGTGGCCTGCCTGACGTTCCAATTCGGCGATGGTTTGAGCAACCTGTTATGGCCAACCTGCGGTATTGTGATCATTTGCGGGCTGGGTGATGTACGCTATGACCGCTGGCTGAAATGGTTCGGAAAGCTTTTCCTGATCCTGTTTGCCGCACAGATGGTGTTGGTCGAAATCGCCGTGCTGACAGGTTTTTAACGGGAGAAAACTATGAATTATATTCGAGAAGCCATTACACAGCAACACATCGGGGAAGAGGCCATTGCGTTGCGGCGACACCTGCACGCCCATCCGGATCTATCCGAGCAGGAGTTTCCGACGATGGAATTGGTATGTGAGCATTTAGCTGCGGCGGGCATTCCATACGAGAGGAATGTGGCAGAAAGTGGCGTCGTAGGGCTGATTAAAGGAGCTTTCCCCGGTCCGGTAATTGCGCTGCGGGCGGACATGGATGCGCTTCCGATACAGGAAGATCATCCGGACGCGCCATATTGCTCGAAGACAGCGGGTGTGATGCATGCCTGCGGTCACGACGCGCATACGGCGATCCTTTTGGGAACGGCAAAGCTGCTCCAGTCCATGCGCGAATCCCTGCATGGCTCCGTCAAGCTTTTATTCCAGCCGGCAGAGGAGACCATTGGCGGCGCAGCGCGCATGATCGCGCAGGGCTGCCTTGAAAGCCCACATGTAGATTCCGTGCTTGGACTGCACGTTGCGGGCGATCTGCCTGCCGGACAGATCGGGCTGAAATACGGGAAAATGTATGCAGCTTCTGATATGCTGACGCTTAAGGTCTATGGAACGTCCTGTCACGGTGCACATCCGAACGAGGGCGTGGACGCAATCCTGATCGCGGCACAGATTCTGACGGCAGTACAGTCGCTGATTAGCCGAAACATCAGTCCCACCGATTCCGCTGTATGTTCTTTCGGGTCCATTCACGGCGGAACTGTGCGAAATCAAATTGCTGATTACGTTGAATTATCCGGCATTATTCGAACACTTACGCCGGAAACACGTCTGTTTGCCAGAAAACGCGTCCGCGATATTTGTGAGCAGACTGCAAGCATGATGGGTGGACGAGCAGAGCTGATTGTCGAGCCAAGCTACTCTCCGCTGATCAACAATGACCGTATGGTTGATTTGGTTCGTAATGTAGCGTGCGCACAGTTTGGCTCAGACAAGGTGATCCTGCGGGACGTGCCATCGTTGGGGGTGGAGGATTTTGCGTATTTTGCCGCAGAACGTCCAAGTTGCTTCTTCCATCTGGGTTGTGCGCATCCAGAAGAAAAGCGACGCATCGGACACAGCTGTTTCTTTGACATCGATGAGCGATGTATTCCGATCGGGATCGAGTTGTATATTGCCAGCGTCTTGCGCTTTTTACAGCACGGCAACAGCGACGTAGCCGGTATCGTGTAGTCAATTAAAAAGCCCCGGCTCGGTATTCCGAGTCGGGGCTGCCGTATGTCCATCAGAAATCCATATCAAGCCGCTTTCCGAAATCGCAGGCCGTTTGCTCTCACGGACAGCTCCTGCGACAGAAGGCGCAGTGTTTCAAATTCGTCGTCGAGACCGTCGAGTTCCCGACGGAGAATTTCTTCATAGTGCTGCTTTTTCTGCTCCAGCGTAGCAATCTTGTTGATCCACCGCTCCATAATCGCGGGGCTGCGGTTGCCGCTCTGGATGAGATAGTCGGCCTTTTCCTGATACAGCGCAATCTCTTTCTTGACAGCAGAATAAAATTCCTCCGTCATTTTGTCGCGCTGCTTCGCGTCGTCAATGATGTAGAAGCTGTTGACGCTGAGCCCATTGTCATTCTGGTTCATCGCGCTGAGCTGTTCAATGAACGTTTCAAACGTATCCACTTTCTCCATGTGCTGCCGCGGGATGAAATACAGATGCCCGGTCGAGCTGACCTTGGTGGCCTCCAGCATTCGCAGATAGCTCAGGCAGATCGTCTCGATCTGCCGGCGGTTCGCGCAGACTTGATAGAGTTCAAACAGCTCCTCCGCACGACGGCAATAGTTCAGGGGATCAATGTCGGCATCGAAGCCAATATTGTCGTACCCAAACCGATTATCGCGCCGGTCGTAAAAGATGTTTGCCAGCTTTTCATACTGATTCGTCCGCTGATTGAGCGTTTCCTTGACCAGTTCACGGGAATAGACGTCCTCGGTGTGCGCGTTGTCGCGGCAGTAGACCGCGTAAATATGATGCTCGCCGGGATTCTTTACCGTGATCCGGTCTTTGATATCGCCCGTTGCGGAGCGGAACGCATCCGACACAGAAATTCGCTTGCTGCCGGAGTACGGGATGCTCAGATCCTCACAGAGCTGCGCCAGCGCCTCCTTCTCCACCAGAATGTTGGCAAGTGAGAAATAGAGAAACTTGCCTAGCACGGAGGTCTTGTCGCCGTTGGCTGCGCCAATAATGTCCTGAAAATTCGTAATATTTGTCATGTGCATTTCCTTTCTAAGCCGTCTTTCGTTTCGTCCAGTCCAGCAGATAATCGTCCACGCCCTTGAAGCGCGGGTTCCAGGTACATTGATAGTACCGGATACCCGGGATCGACTGCACCTCGCGGCGCAGGGTGGCAATTGCCTGCCGAACCTGCGGATTCGTAAACTGATCCATGTCCATCGCCTCCATGACCTCCGTGACGCCGAGTGAGAGAAGCGTTTCCCGCAGTCCCTTGTGAGCGTTCACACCGCCGAGACACACAAAAAGCGCATTGTTTGCGAAGTAGCTCGCAATATCGCCCTTGAGCGGCCCCTCGGTGAGATAGGCACGCTTCTGTGTGGTGTCGCCGGTGACGTGAATCCAAGAATAGCTGCGGGTCCCGTTTTCCATGCGGCTTGACCGGCTGGACAGCCAGCGGTACTTTCGCGCTGCGTAGTCGTCCAGCCGAATTTTCATACCTTGGATCAAACCGTCCTTGTTCCGCACCGGAATGAGAAAGCCGTTCGCGCCAGCCAGCGTCCATGTCCCGTCCTTCGTGTAAAAGCCGGGCAGTCCGTGCAGTTTATGATCGCACCGGAGAAGCGACGCCAGCAAGCGCCGTTCGGATTCCGTTTCCGGCATGGATTTATAGCCATTCCGCTCAATAACTTCGTCAGGAAGTCCTCGCTCATGGAGGTTTTCTCTGTGCCGGTCGGAGAGCGTCAAAAGGGACAGCATCTCCGAATACGCCGCATGGCGCTGCTCCAGCGCATACGGTTCCCGGCTCGTTGTGTTTGGGGAGCTGGGCTGCAAGGGCAGCTTATACACGTTGCTCTTTGCAGCCAGCTCCAGATAGGCTTCTTTGTTGGATAGACCGTTCAGCCGCGCATACAGCGTCACGCTGTTGCCGCTCGCGCCGCAGAGGTTACAGCGGTATTGATCGATCCGTGTGTTCAGACTCAGATGATATTTGCCGGTTCCGTGGTCGCCGCAGAAGGGGCAGCTTGCCTCAACTTCTTCGCTGTAAAGCGTTCGGTCGTTGAGGACAAGCCCGCACCGTCTGGCGGCTTCCATGATCGGCAGCTTCTGATATGCCAGACGGCGCGCCCCCTTTCTGAAAAGAAGGGTTACGCCGCCTTCGGCATTGCAGTACCGCCGGCCCGCACGGAAAGCTCCGCATTATGGACGCATTTAGCCAAGATCATCTGACTGGTCGGACGAATGTTGCTGAGATCGTCCACAGATTCCATGTTGTCGAAGAACACCGGATAATTGCGGCCCGTGAGCCGCTTCACCAGCTCGGATACCTCCGCACCTGCCCGGATCTTCTCGGAGAGCGAGAGCCGGTCGTAGCGGCGGCCGTTGTAGGTAAAGCGGAACACATCCTTTAATTCTCCGGTCGTCTTGACCACATCGTAGAGCGAGATCTTCACGCGGTTCAGCGCAAGTTTCGAGAACGTCAGCTCCGCACGTTTGCTCATGTAGAGGATCACGTCTTTCATAACGATCTTTTTCTCTGTAATCTCCTGCTCAATTTTGTGAATCCTTTCGTCATAGTCCTCCGGTGCGGCGCTCAGAACCTGCTGCGCGGCGGCAAGCTGCACCCGGCAGTCCTCCAGCGATGCTTTGCACTCGGCAAGGCGTTCACTGTCCGCGGGACTCAGCGTACCACATTCAATGCTTGCGGTCAGGTTCTGGATGCGTCTGCGAAGCTGCTCCAAGGTCTGCTGACGCTGCATATTCTGCTGCGCGGCAGCAGATTGAAGCTGCTCCCGTTTCTGATTCAGCGCGTCGATCTCAGCCTGATATTTGGCAAGATCATCCGCTTTGAACTGCTCGAACGTACTTTGACTTTTCTGCTCCATCTCCTGAAGCTCCGCGATCTGACTTTTCAGCTGTGTGCCGTCGGCAACGATCTGTCCCGTTTCGCTCTGTAGGGCTTTCCGGAATGCCGGATATTCCTGCTGCGAGAGCACACGGCGGCAGACCGGGCAGCTTGTACCCGGCTGAAACCGCTTCAAAAGCGCGGCATTTTGCTGATACTTTTTCCCCAGCGCCTGCACCTTTGCCGTATCCTCTGCCAGCGGGCCTGTGTATTTTGGCTGGTAGACCGCGGACGACCGGGCACCCAGCTTCGCGTGAAATTCCTGCAGCTTTGCGTCCAGTTCTGCCGTATCTGGTGTTTCCGGCGCTTCGCCGGAAAGCTCCTCGTACTGCTCGCTGGTCTGCACCTGTCTCTTATACACATCTCCGAGCCCAC
>ENA-OZAF01000611-OZAF01000611.1-human-gut-metagenome-genome-assembly--contig:-NODE-611-length-13853-cov-4.901145_pt1 | contig 13853 bp, 12 predicted proteins | sample MGYA00244207_ERZ653498 | MGnify/ENA primary metagenome ERZ653498 (study PRJEB26926, sample SAMN06165156) | human gut metagenome | biome: ENVO:00009003; feature: ENVO:2100002; material: ENVO:00002003... | reverse complement strand
GAGGCGCTGCGCCAGAGCACGCGCTTTGAGGCCCCCATGCCCATCGAAAAGATCGCCGCGCTGGCCGACCCGTTCCTTGCGCAGGGCAACCAGTACGGCGAAGGCTGGTTCCTCACGGGCGAGATGGCCGAGCTGCTCACCACGGGCGTGAGCAACATCGTGTGCATCCAGCCGTTCGCCTGCCTGCCCAACCACGTGGTGGGCAAGGGCGTGATCAAGAAGCTGCGCGCCCATTACCCGGACGCCAACATCGTCGCCGTGGACTACGATCCCGGCTCCAGCGAGGCCAACCAGCTCAACCGCCTCAAGCTGATGCTGGCCGTAGCCAAGAAAAAGGCCGCACAGGTTCAAATGCCTGCGGAGGTAGCGCCCCGCGCCGCCGCGCAGGCAACGCCCATGGGCGCAGAAGCCTGACCCTAAAAAGAAAACGCCCGCTTCCTCCGATGATCGCGAGGAAGCGGGCGCGCTTTTTGCATTACCGGGTGGCGAAGTGGAAATAGCGCTTGGCGTTTTCATAGCTTACGCCGCGCACGATTTCACTGAGGATCTCCATGTCGTCGGGGAACATGCCTTCCTCCACCCATTCGCCGATCAGGCGGCACAGGATGCGGCGGAAGTATTCATGCCGCGGGTAGCTCAGGAAGCTGCGGCTGTCGGTCAGCATGCCTACGAAGCCGGCCAGGTATCCAAGGTTCGCCAGGCTGACCAACTGCTCGGTCATGCCCTGGAAATGATCGTTGAACCACCAGGCGGAGCCGTGCTGAATCTTGGATACCGCCTCGTCGCTCTGGAAGCAGCCGCAGATGGTGTCGATCGCCTGGTTGTCGTTGGGGTTGAGGCTGTAGAGCACGGTCTGGGGCAGGTCGCCCGCGGCCTCCAGCGCGCCCAGGAACGCGGCGGTCTGGGAGGAGGGAGCGTAGTTGTCGATGCAGTCAAAGCCGGTATCCGGCCCCATGCGGTCGTACATGGTGTGGTTGTTGTCGCGGCGGCAGCCATAGTGCAGCTGCATGGTCCAGTTGCGCTGCTTGTACTCATGCGCCACAAAGAGCATGAAGGCGGTCTTGAACATGGCCTGCTCGCTTTCGCTCACGGCTTCGCCGGCAAGGCGGCGGCGGAAGATGGCCTCCACCTCATCCTCGGCCGCGGGGGCGTACATCACGTAATTGAGCGCATGATCGCTCAGACAGCAGCGGTTCTGGGCAAAGTGATCCATCCGCTTGCGCAGCGCTTCCTTGAGGCTGGCGAAGCTGTCGATGGTCACGCCCGACGCCGCGGCGAGCTTGGCCAGGTAGTCGGCGTAGTCCGGCTTTTCCAGGTTCATGGCCTTGTCGGGCCGCCAGGCGGGCAGAACGGCGGTGTGGAAGGTATCGTCCTTGGCCAGCTTCTGATGCCATTCCAGGGAGTCGATGGGATCGTCCGTGGTGCAGATGATCTCCACATTGCTCATGGCGATCAGGCCGCGCACGCTGTAACCGGCGCTTTGCAACTTCTGGTTGCACAGGTTCCATACCTCGTCGGCGGTGCGGGCGCTCAAGGTGCCCTCATAGCCGAAGAAGCGGCGCAGCTCCAGATGGCTCCAGTGGTACAGCGGGTTGCCGATGCCCTTGCCGATGACCTCGGCCCATTTGACGAACTTCTCATAGTCGCTGGTTTCCTTGCCCGTGATGTACTTTTCCGGCACGCCGGCACAGCGCATCAGACGCCACTTGTAGTGGTCGCCGCCCAGCCACACCTGGGTGATGTTTTCATAGCGCAGGTCCTCGTAGATTTCGCGCGGGCTGATGTGGCAATGGTAGTCGATGATGGGGCATTTGGCCGCCACGTCGTGGTAGAGCGTGCGGGCCGTGGGGGTGGAGAGCAGGAAGTCCTTGTCCATGAATGCTTGCATGTGAAGCGCTCCTTTATGATAAATTTGCGAGGGAAAGCGGAGGAAGGCTACAGCGTGCTGCCGCGGCGGATCAGCTCGCCCGTAAAGACCGTTTTCTGGGGCATGTCCCGTCCGTTCAAAACGCCCAGTATGGTTTCCACACAGTGGTCACAGATGGCCCGGAGCTTGTTGTCCACGCTGGTCATTTCAGGGTCGCAGCACAGGCAGTAATTGGAGTTGTTGTAACCGATGATGCTCAGGTCGCCGGGGATGGACAATCCCGCCGCGCGGGCGTATTTGGCCGCGCCGATGCTCAAAACGTCCTCGGAGGTGAGCACCGCGTCAAACGCGAGTCCCTCCCGGCGCAGCGACAGCAGGTGGTCGCGTACCTGCGGCAGACTGGTCTTGTCCTCGCCAAAGAACTGAATCAGCGACTCTCTTGCGGGAACGCCCCGGCTGGCCAGGCCCGCGCGGTAACCGGCCAGCTTTTTGCGGCCGCTGTAGTTCTTGCTGTGGTACAGGTACAAAATGTTTTTGCGCCCCGTATCGATCAGGTACTGCGTGGCCTCCATGGTGGCGAGCTGGTCGTCGCACATCACGCAGTAGACGTTGTCGCAGTGAAAGGCGGCGTTGAGCATCACCACGGGCATAGCGCGGGCGACCTCGCGGATGTAGTCGTTGTGCGTGTCTTCATCCTCAATAAAGGTGGAACCCATGAGCACCATGCCGTCCACATGGCGGTTCTTCATGCGCTCCGTTCCCTGCGCACGCTCGGCGTAGTCGGTGCCGGTGCAGCTGAGCAGGCAGTCGTAGCTGTGGCTGCGGAAGGCGTTTTCAAGGTAGGTCAGCGCCTGCGACAGATAGGGGTCGGCCGCGTTAGGACAAAGCAGGCCCACGGTCTTCATGGTGTTCAGCCCCAGCCCGCGCGCAAAGGCATTGGGCACGTAGCCGCACGCTTCAATCACGGACAGCACCCGCTCCTTGGTCTTTTGGCTGACGTGCGGGCTGTCGTTGAGAACGCGGGAAACCGTGGCAATGGATACGCCGGCTTTTTCGGAAATATCATAGATGTTCATGGCGCGCATTCCTCTTTGCGATGTAAACGCTTACGATGATTGAACCGTTCCTATTATACACACATTAGGCAGGCTTTGCAAGCCGTTGGTGTCAAAGAACCAAAAACATTTGAAACGGAGGGAAGGCGGAAAGATTCTTTTGGAAACGATTGACGCACAGCCGAAAAAGGAGTAAGATAAGCCCAGGCTCATGTAATTATTTACACGCCCGAAGTACCTGGACGCACAGAGAAGAAAAATGGGAGGGGTCCAAAATGGATCGACTGAATGCCGGAATGCTCAAAGCCCCCGAGCGGCCCGTTCGCGTGCTGCAGTTCGGAGAAGGCAACTTTCTCCGCGCCTTTGTGGATTACATGATTGATATCGCCAATGAAAAAGCGGGCTTTAATGGAAGCGTCGTGCTGGTCAAGCCCATTTCCTTTGGCAATCTGGACGCCTTTCATGAGCAGGACTGCCGCTATACCGTTATGCTGCGCGGCCTGGTAGACGGCAAGCCTGTGGAGATGAGCCGCGGGATCACCTCGGTCAGCGACGCGGTAGACGCCTATGGCGAATACGAGAAGTACGCCGCCTATGCGAGGCTGGACACTCTGCGCTTTATCGTCAGCAATACCACCGAGGCAGGCATCGTGCTGGATGAAAGCGACCGCTTTGACCTCTGCCCGCCGAACACCTATCCCGGCAAGCTGTGCAAGTTCCTTTACGAGCGCGCCGAGGCGTTCGGGTATGCCGCCGACAAGGGGCTGATCATTCTGCCCGTGGAGCTCATCGACGACAACGGCATCGCCCTCAAACGCTGCGTCAAGGCCCTGGCCAGGCTGTGGAAGCTGGGAGAGCGCTTTGAAGCCTGGCTCGACGAAGCCTGCGTCTTCACCTCCACGCTGGTGGACCGCATCGTCACCGGCTATCCCCGCGACGAGGCGGAGGCCATCTGGGAGAAGCTGGGCTATGAGGACCGGCTGCTGGTGACGGGCGAGCCCTTTGCTCTGTGGGTGATCGAATCCGAGAAGGATATCTCCGGCGAGCTGCCCCTGCCGGACTGCGGCCTGCCCGTGATCTTCACCGATAACCAGAAGCCCTACAAGCAGCGCAAGGTGCGCATCCTCAACGGCGCGCATACCTCGTTCGTGCCAGCGGCGTTCCTGTGCGGCTATGACTACGTGCTCGACGCCATGAACGACAGCATGATCCAGACCTTCATGCAAAAGACCCTCTACGACGAGGTCATCCCCACCCTCAGCCTGCCCAAAGAGGACCTGATGGCTTTTGCCGAGGCGGTCACGGGCCGCTTCATGAATCCCTATATCAAGCACGCGCTGCTTTCCATCTGCCTCAATAGCGTCTCCAAATGGCGCGCCCGCTGCATGCCGAGCCTGCTGGGCTATGTGGAGAAGGAACACAAGCTGCCCCCGCACCTGACCTTCTCCCTGGCTGCGCTGATGGCTCTCTACCATGGCGGCCAGATCAAGGACGGTGCGTTGGAATGCCTGCGCGACGGCCAGCCCTACACCCTGCGGGATGATGCGGCGGTGCTGGCCTTCTTTGCGGAAAACAATCAGAAGTCCGCCGCAGAGCTGACGCGGATGTTCCTGAGCAACACCGGCTTCTTCGGTCAGGACCTGACGCAGGTGCCCGGACTGGAAGCGGCCGTGGCCGCCGCGTTGGAGGACGTGCTCACCCGCGGCATGCGGTCCGTGATGACCGAACGCTTCGGAGGCTGACCATGCGTGAAGTGCTGAAAATCAGTCCCGGCGACTCGGTCGCCGTGGCGCTCGTACCGCTGAAGGCGGGCGATACCGTTGAGGTAGACGGGGAGATCATCACGCTGCTGGACGACGTTCCCGCGGGGCATAAGGTAGCCTTGCGCGCCATGTGCACGGGGGAGCATGTGATCAAATACGGCTTTCCCATCGGCGAGGCCAAAACCGACATCCCCCAGGGGAGCCATGTGCATGTGCATAACCTGCGCACCCTGCTCTCCGGCGAGCTGGAATACCAGTACCACCCCAACGGAAAGCCGCTTGCCGCCCAACCTACCGCCACCTTCGCGGGCTATCCGCGCAAGGACGGTCGCGTGGGCGTTCGCAATGAGCTTTGGATTCTGCCTACCGTGGGCTGCGTCAACGACGTGGCCCGCGCCCTGGAGCGCCGCGCGCAGGCGCTGGTGGGCGGCGGGGTGGAGGGCGTGTACGCCTTCCCGCACCCCTACGGCTGCTCCCAGATGGGCGAGGACCAGGAGAATACGCGCCGCGTGCTGGCCGATCTGGCCACGCATCCCAACGCGGGCGGCGTGCTGCTGCTGGGGCTGGGCTGCGAAAACAGCGGCATCGACCAGATCCGGCCGCATATGGGCGAATATGACACCAACCGCGTGCGTTTTCTGGTATGCCAGCAGGTGGAGGACGAGATCGCGGAGGCGATGCGGCTGCTGGAGGAGTTGGCTGCGAACATGCGCGGCGAGGCGCGCGTGCCCTGTCCGGCCAGCAAGCTGGTGGTGGGTCTCAAGTGCGGCGGCTCGGACGGGTTCAGCGGCATCACGGCCAATCCGGTCATCGGCGGGTTTTCCGATCTGCTCATCGCCCAGGGCGGCAGCACCATCCTGACCGAAGTGCCGGAGATGTTCGGCGCCGAAACGCTGCTGATGGACCGCTGCGAGGACGAGAGCATGTTCCGCAAAACGGTGGACCTGATCAACAACTTCAAGCGCTACTTTGAGGAGCACCACCAGACCATCTATGAAAATCCCTCGCCCGGCAACAAGGCCGGCGGCATCAGCACCCTGGAGGACAAGGCCCTGGGCTGCACGCAGAAAAGCGGCTTTGCACCCGTCAAGGATGTGCTGACCTATGGCCAGCGCGTAAGCACGGCGGGCCTCAACCTGCTTTCCGCGCCTGGAAACGACCTGGTGGCCTCTACGGCGCTGGCCGCTGCGGGCGCGCAGATCGTGCTGTTTTCCACGGGGCGCGGCACGCCGTTTGCTTCGCCGGTGCCCACGGTGAAGATCGCCAGCAACAGCCGTTTGGCAGCCCATAAGCACGGCTGGATCGATTTCAACGCAGGCGAGCTTCTGGACGGCAAGGAGCTTACGGAGCTGTCCCAGGCGCTGATGGACTACGTGCTGGCCGTGGCCGGAGGCCAAAAGGTGTGCAGCGAAAACAACGGTTACCATGACATGGCCATCTTTAAAACGGGCGTAACGCTGTAGGCACGCCGGCCCCCAGGCACGGAAAGCGCTGCGGCCGCTTTTCAGCCCGTTCACGCAGGCCGCGTTTTCCATCCGGAAGACGCGGCTTTTGCAGGTTGGAACCCTTGACAGCAGAGGTTCCGGAGGACTATAATAAGCTATCAGAATCGGGAATGATGTTCACATATGTGAACGCCGGAGGCGAGACCATGGCGGAGGTTCCCAACCGAACGTTGCAGCGGGGGCTGGACATGCTGGAATTGCTGGGCGCGCATGCCGAGGGCATGGCCCTGTGCGAGCTGGCCCAGGCGTTGCGCCTGCCGCGGTCTACGGCCTTCAACCTGGCCCAGACGCTGACGCATCTGGGCTATGCCACGCAGCGGGAAGATACGGGCAAATACCGCCTGGGTTTCAAGATGTTCGAGATCGGCGCAGGCGCCATGCATCAGGTGGACGTGATGGAGCTGATTCGCAGCTGCATGGCGGAGGTCCATCATACCATCAACGAAACCATGCATCTGGGGGTGCGGGCCGGACGGGACACGCTCTACATCGACAAGCTGGACTCCACCCAGTCCATCCGCATGACCAGCTATGTGGGCGCCCGTGCGCCGCTGTACTGCACAGCGCTGGGCAAGGCCATTCTCTCCACAATGGACGACGGGGAGGTGCGCGCGCTCTATGCGGACGAGCCCTTAGCCGCCCTTACGCCGCATTCCATCACCAGCATGGACTGCCTGCTGGAGCAGCTGGCGGCGGTGCGGGAGAAGGGATACGCCGTGGAGCGCGAGGAGAACAACGAAAACGTATGCTGCGTTGCCGTTCCCCTGTGCAACCGCGAGGGCCGGGCGGTGTACGCCCTGAGCGTGTCCGCTCCCAGCTTCCGTATGGGCGAGGAGGAGATCGCGCGCTGCGCCGGTCTGCTGCTGGGCATTCGGCCGCGCATCGAGCGGTTTTTGAAAGATGCCTGATTCCGCTTTTTACAACGCTGTCAGGCGGCGGCCGGGCCGCCGCACATCATCCCTTATGCCACGCAAGAACAAAAGGAGGAACGCCCCATGGAAATGATCGAGAAGCTGTCCCTGGCCGGCATCGTGCCGGTGATCAAGGTGGAGGACGCCGCCGACGCGGTGCCCCTTTGCAAGGCGCTGTCCGATGGCGGCCTGCCCGTTGCGGAGATCACGTTCCGCTCGGATGCGGCTGAAGAAGCCATTCGCCGCGTGCATGCCGAGCTGCCCGATGTGATTCTGGGCGCGGGCACCGTGCTCACGAAGGATCAGGTGGACCGCGCCGTGAATGCGGGCGCCACCTACATCGTTTCCCCCGGACTGAACCCCGAAATCGTCAGGTATTGCCAGGAGAAGAACGTGCCCATCGTGCCCGGCTGCGCCAATCCCAGCGACATCGAGGTGGCCCTGTCCCTGGGGCTGAAAACCGTCAAGTTCTTCCCCGCCGAGCCCCTGGGCGGCCTCAAGCTGATCAAGGCCATGGCCGCGCCCTACGGCGGCGTTACCTTCCTGCCCACCGGCGGCATCAACGAGCAGAACCTCAACGAGTATCTGGCCTTCTCCAAAATCGTCGCCTGCGGCGGCAGCTGGATGGTGCCCGGCGACGCCGTGGCCCAGAAGGACTGGAAGCGCATTGAGGACATCACCCGCAGCGCCGTCAACAAGATGCTGGGGCTGGAAATCCGCCATGTGGGCGTGAACAGCGGCACGCCGGAGCAGTCCATGAAGGATGCGCAGATGCTGTCCAAGCTGCTGGGCTGGCCCATCGACGAGCACAAGAACGCCAACTTCGTGGGCGAGGGCTTTGAAGTGATGAAGGTCCCCTTCCGCGGCACGCATGGCCACATCGCCGTGGCCTGTAATTCCATCAAGCGCGCCCGCTGGCACATGGAGCGCCGCGGCTTTGCCTTCGACGATAGCAGCGTCATCATGAAGGACGGCAAGATGCGCGCCATCTATCTCAAGGACGAGATTGCCGGCTTTGCCGTCCACCTGCTGCAAAAGTAATCCCCATCAAATCCACGATAAGCGAAAGGATGAATGAACCATGGCGAAGGTTGTTACCTTTGGCGAGATCATGCTGCGACTGAAAAGCCCCGGTTACGAGCGTTTCTTCCAATCCCCCAGCCTGGAGGCCACCTTTGGCGGCGGCGAGGCCAACGTGAGCGTTTCCCTGGCGAACTACGGCATGGACACCGCCTTTGTAAGCGTGCTGCCCACAAACGATATCGGCGAGGCCTGTGTGCGCGAGCTACGCGGCTTCGGTGTGGATGTGAGCAACATCGTCCGGCGGGACGGCCGCATGGGCATCTACTATCTGGAAACCGGCGCGGTACAGCGTCCCAGCAAGGTGATCTATGACCGTGCGGGCAGCGCCATCTGCGAAGCCAAACCCGGCGATATCGATTGGAAAAAGGCCTTTGACGGCGCCACCTGGTTCCACCTGACCGGCATCACCCCCGCCATCAGCCAGGGCGCTGCGGATCTGAGCCTGGAGGCCGTCAAGACGGCCAAGGCCATGGGCCTGCACGTGAGCTGCGACCTCAACTACCGCAAGAACCTCTGGAAGTACGGCAAGACCGCCGATCAGGTGATGACCGAGCTGGTCAAATATGTTGATACTGTGATCGCCAACGAGGAGGACTTCCAGAAGTCCCTGCTGCTCAAGGCCGAAAGTGCGCATTCTGTGGAGGAAGGCGAGCTCAACATCGAGCAGTACAAGGCCATCGCCAAGCTCGCCATGGACACCTATCCCAACATCCAGCGCGTGGCCATCACCCTGCGTGAATCCAAGAGCGCCAACCACAACGACTGGAGCGCCTGCCTCTACAACGGCAAGGACTTCTTCCTCAGCCGCAAATATCGCATCACCGACATCGTCGACCGCGTGGGCGGCGGCGACAGCTTCGGCGGTGGCCTGATCTACGGTCTGAATACCTACGGGGATGAAAAGACCGCTTTGGAATTTGCCGTGGCGGCCAGCTGCCTCAAGCACACCATCGGCGGCGATTTCAACCGCGTGAGCGTGGCCGAGGTGGAAAGTCTGATGAAGGGCAGCGGCAGCGGGCGCGTGCAGCGCTAACCAATCTGCCTTATGTGACGGGACGGAGATTACTCTCCGTCCCGTATTTTGATTATGAAAAAAACTCCCCGAAATGGGGAGGGAAGCAACTGGGGAAACTTAGCGCTTGCTGAACTTCAAGGACTTGGTGCTGACCCTGCCAAACATCCGGTAATTTCTTCGCTTTCCACCTGATTTTTGGCTTAATACTGCGGTTTTTCTGCACAGCGGATTCTATTTTTCATCCTCGTGCATGACGCACGAAGAACAAGTTTTCGGATCTCGTTCTCAGCGGAAGATTGCACAGCTATCTGGCTGACATTGACACTCAGGCACGAAACAAACTTCATCTGCTCGTAACACAGCTGGCAGAGAAAGAGGGCATTAACGAGCAGCTGAAATCGCAAGACCAGATAGCATGGGTCGGTGCCATGAACAACATCCGAAATCGGGCAGAGGAAATCATCCTCCAAGAGCTGATCTATGGGGAGGATGCCGTATGAGACTTCTTGAAGAATTTTGGTATGGCAACATTGAACCAACCGAATACGACACAAACGCCTGCAAGGAATACAAGGAAGTGCTTCACCTGATTAGCCGAAATGAAGAAAAGTTTTAGGATGTTGTGACGTATGAGCGGAAGAAACTGTTCTTACAGTACGTGGATGCTGATTATGAATATGAGACCATAACAGAGGAACACCTGTTCTACGAAATACAAACTGAGAAGAAAATCGTATGATAGATAAACTGATAAACCCTTATGAATGCAGGCGTTTGTCCTTTTGAAAGTAGCGATCTCCTTGTCCCCGTTCTGCTGGTCTTTCATCATGTCTATCTGCGTGACGGCAGAGTTTTTTCCCTTTCCACCTGTCGTCACTTGCAGGACGAACCTTGGTAAAGGCTTGCCTCTTTATTAATGGCCAACGACTTCGTCGGTAGCACGCTCAAATCGTTGCTGGTTTCTGCTCAAAACAATGGCCACTCTGTTTCTGCCTCGGCAGTGGCATTCCATTTTAGCAAATTATGCTTTTTGGCAGACGGCTGCTTATATAGGTTTTAGTGATAGTAATGGGGGCTGATATCCTCACTGCATACATGATTCTGCCAGTATCGGTCCAACATTTGGCATCTTCTGGCTACACCGGCACTACGCGGGCGCTGTTCATGGTGACTTGAACAGTTTTCTCTGGCTGCTGATTCGATCTGCAGAGAGGAATTTTGCTGTTCGGATAGTGATGTGGTAACTTTAGGCAATGCATACAAAGTTGTACTTTAGTGCAGTAGCCTGAGACATAATGCAGGCTACATCCCCTAGCCGTGCTTTGCCGAATTGCGCACTTCTTTATTGGCAACCTCGTTTTAGGAAGCATAAAGGGCTGATGTTACCCTGCGTCCAAGACGCTGGCTTTGATATTGATGAACCGAAGAAACTCCAGAGCCTCAGTTTGGACACTGCCGGGTTCCTTGTGATCTTAAGAAAAGAGAAAAATCGGATACGCCCATACGGCGCAGTTACACTTTTGTGCGATTGTGACGGATGGGCGTATCCGTCCCTTAGAAGAGATTAATTATTAAAACTATTCGGCGTGATGGGAGGCGACATAAGATGGGCGTCTAGCTCTTCCCCGCACCGCTAGTGCAGCGTAGAGAATATCGACCACGGCTAGCTGCGCCAGACGGGAGTAGGTATTGCGATCATCATCCAAAAAGCGCCTGCCTGATGTAAGCAGAAGGATGTCCGAAGTCTGTGCTAGCCGCGAATGTGGTTCGTTGGTTAGGGCTATTGCAACGGCTTTTTGCCGCCGAGCGATCTGCAGCGCAGAAACCACGTTGGCCGTCTCGCCTGAGCAGGAGATGGCGATGACTACTTCCCCCTTTTGACGCTGGGACTGGGAAAGACGCATTGTAGCTCCATCTGTATAAACGCTGGATCGAATACCAAGCTTCATCAGCTGGTGGCGAAGGTAAGAAGCTATTGGTGCAGAACCGCCAACGGCATAGATGTCAATGTTGGAGGCGGCTGACATTGCGTCGGCTGCACGGGCGATTTCGCCTGTGTTCAGCGTGGCGGCCGACGCCTTGAGGGTAGCTACACATCCGCAAAGAACCTTCTCTGTAAGGCATACATCCGAATCGTTCCATTCAATCTGGTGGGACACGGGATGATCGCTTTCCTTTTCCTGTGCAAGCGCGATTTTGTACTCCTTCAGACCGGCATAGCCAATGTGCTGGCATAGACGTACCACGGTGGCTGCGGAAACCCCGCATGCAGAAACGATTTCGGACAGCGGCAGACGAAGAATTTCAAGGCCGCGCTGGCAAAAGTACTGAATCACCTTATCTTCTGCTATGCCATAACGCCCTTCTGCAGCCTGAAGCCGCAGGGTCATGGCAGTTGATAGTCCGTTGCACTGCTCCACCGGTTTCTCTCCTCGCTTAATTCACACATAGGGGTCATGTCAATACGGCAGCCGCCACATGCTCGCCATCCAGACCATACCGTGCTTTCACCTGTACCGTAGGTCCAGATTGGGTAAAAACATCCTTCACACCCACACGCACAAGCGGAGCGTGACGGTCCAGAGCACTTAGCTCCTCGGCGACGGCACCACCCAGGCCCCCAATGATCGTGTGGTTTTCTACGGTTACGATGCGTCCTACACCGTTGGTCAAAGCACGCAACGCTTCACCGGGGAAAGGCTTTAGCGACTGCAGCTGAATCAGCCTGCCTCTACGGCCTGCGGCACGCAGACGGTCGAATCCATCTTTGGCTGCAGCCAATGCAGAACCCTCATATACGATGGCAAAGTCCATGCCATCATCGTAGCATAACTTGGCACCGCCAAAAGGCGCGCTATCCGGCAATGTATCAGTTAGCACGGGTGCAAAATCCCGACTTACGCGGATATAGAAAGGGCCATCGGTAACGATAGCCAACTGAATGGCAGCGCGCAGTTCCTGTGGACTTTGTGGGATCAGAATGTGCATGCCGGGTAGCACACGCATCAACGCCAAATCTTCCAGCCCATGATGAGTGGCACCATCTGGACCGTTGTCCATACCTGGATGAGTGGCGATCAGCTTGACGTTAGCGTGGGCATAGCAAGCCATGCGTACCTGCGTCCAAGCACTACCGGTACAGAATATGGCAAAATTCACGTAGAAGGGAATCATGCCCTCCTGTGCAAGACCGGTAGCGATAGATACACCACTTGTTTCGGAAATGCCGCATTCAATAAAATGGTCAGGATGCTCCCTGCGAAAGTATTCCGATCGCGTTGCACTGGCCAGATCGCCATCAAGCACATACATTCTGGGGTCATAAAGCTCGCTCAGGGTTTTGCCTACATAATCCCGTAACGAAATAACACCGTTTGTCATTTTAACATTCCTCCTTCGCAAGGTCAACCAGCGCTTTATCATACCACTCGCCCGCAATGCCGCTGGAATGATAGGCGACGTTGTTTTCCATATAGGAAACGCCCTTGCCCTTTATGGTGTGTGCAATGATGGCGTAGGGACCGCTCTGACAGGTTCTGGCCGTGGCCAGAGCACGGAGGATCTGTTCCATATCATGCCCGTCGATGGCTTCCGCCGTCCAACCGAAAGCATGAAACTTGGCTACAATATCCCGGTTGTTGATTACTTCAGCCGTTTTTCCGGAGGAAGAGAGGCCATTGTCATCTACAATACAAATCAGATTGCTTAATCTGTACTGTGCTGCCTGAGCAGCAGCCTCCCAGATCTGTCCTTCGTGCAGTTCCCCGTCACCGCAGATGACATATATGTGCGATGGATCTTTCTTGCCGCGCTTGGCGATGGCCATGCCGATCCCCTGCGAAAGCCCCTGTCCCAATAACCCTGTGGAAGCATCCACCTCGGGCAGCCAATGTGTACTGGGATGGCCTTGCAGACGGGAATCCAGCTGCCGCAGGGTTTTTAGCTCCGCGTCTGCCAAAAGGCCGTGGGCGTGAAGCACTGCATACTGTGCGGGAACGGCATGTCCCTTGGAAAGAATAACGCGACTACGCTGGGAACTGCGAAAATCCACATCCGTTTCATAGATAGCCGTAAGAATGTCGATGACGGACAGGGAGCCACCAGGATGCCCCGCGTTGGCAGTATGGATCATATCCACGATGACGCGGCGGTTTCGGTTTGCCATTGCTTGAATGTGAGCAGCCTCAGTCATAAAAGTTTCCTCCTTCTAATTTGCGATTCTATGAAATTATTTTCTAAATATATTGTTTGTGAAATTATTTTATCACCAGAAATGAATGGCGTCAATGAATTTTTGAATGCTGCAAAAAGAGAAAAAGCTTAAATAAAACTATTGACAAAGGTATAAAAAGTGTGTTACCGTAATATTGATCAGAAAAAAGAGAGGATGTTCCCGTCAAACACACGCAGTTTTAAGTTGTTTATAAAATAACTTTCTTGAAATTATTTTTTTGAGGTGCAGGACATGCAGCGACTGAGCCAGCCCATCGTTGTAGGCATCGGGCATTGCTGCCGCGATACCATTTGCACGGTGGAGGAGTACCCCCATGAGGACGGTTCTACCCATATCCTTTCCATGGATGACAGTCAGGGCGGCGGTGCAGTGGCTGTCTCTTATACACATCTCCGAGCCCACGAGACTCGACGTCATCTC
>ENA-OZAF01000610-OZAF01000610.1-human-gut-metagenome-genome-assembly--contig:-NODE-610-length-13881-cov-7.065239_pt1 | contig 13881 bp, 4 predicted proteins | sample MGYA00244207_ERZ653498 | MGnify/ENA primary metagenome ERZ653498 (study PRJEB26926, sample SAMN06165156) | human gut metagenome | biome: ENVO:00009003; feature: ENVO:2100002; material: ENVO:00002003... | reverse complement strand
AGATGACGTCGAGTCTCGTGGGCTCGGAGATGTGTATAAGAGACAGTTTCTGGCCTGCCTGGTAAACAGATCGGTCAGACCGGGATTGACCCCATCCACAACCAGATAGGCGCAGTGGCGGGAAGCGCCGCTGTCCTCCGGCATGGGAATGGTTTTTGCCCAGGCTTTATTGTCCTGAGAGATACGCCCGTCATGGTTCTTGCGCTGGATGGTGTTTGCAAGAATGAACTGTACCCGTTCCGTCCCGAACTTTTCCAGCACATCTTTGACCGCCGCCTCCGTATCCAGCCGGTTCTCTGCATAGTGGGCGCTGATGGTCTGCTCAATGGCTTCTTTGCAGGCGCTGTTCGCCTGATATGAGAGGTTGTACTGTGCCATTTCCCCATGCTCGGACGCATAGGCAGCAGAATGGGGATAGACCGGTGTTGTTCGCAGTTCCTCTTTGGCTCTGCACACATCATCGGCACGGTTCTCAATGCTGTCCCGGATCACATCCATATAGCCGGTCTCCAGCTTTTCAAAATAGCGGTACACATCCGCCAGCGGCGAGGGAGATTCCAAAAGCGCCTGGGCCTGGGCATCGGTCAGCTCCAGTTCCTCCATCGCCATCACGATGTCCTCACGGATGGTGTACTCATAGGTGTGATTCAGGATTTCTTCCGGGGGCTGGCTTTTCAGCCAGTCCCTGTATTTGTCCTGCTCAGCGGCCATCTTTTCATAAAGAGCTGTATTCAGATCGTTGGTATTCATGTTATCGCACCTCCTCATGCTGTTTTGGTTTCTTGTCTGTACTGCGGGGCGGCACCGGGCGTTTCAGATGATCCAGCACCGAAGGCCGTGTGCTTTTGGCAACAACAGCCTCAGCGTGTGCCTGTCCCTTTCCGTCGATGTTGAGCAGGGTATCCAGCTCCACCAGACGGGCGTTTTTGATTCTCAGTTCTTCTTCATAAAGGAATGGCTTTCCGACTTCCTCCTTTGCGGCAGCCTGCTGCTGATAGAGGTTATCCAGCTGGGCCTTTGCCGCCTCCAGACGCTGGGGCATCTGGGCAAGGGCATTGTCGATACGGGTAAGATTTCCGCGAGGGTCTGTACCAAGGGTTGCCCGGTGGGTCATCTGTCCTTTCAGCAGGAGCGTATATTCCTGTTTCCAAGCGGAAAATTCCACGGACATGGCATAGCCCCGGTAGCTACCGATCTGCACCGGATCGGAGGTTTTGACCTCCTTGCAGGCATCCAAAAGGGCTGCACCGGCGTTCTCCTTATCGGTCAGCAGATCGCCACGGATTTCCATACCAGCAAAACCGTCCTCCGGGTGCGGGTGCGCTGCCAAAACCTCCAGATCGGATTCAAAGCCCTTGATAAAGCCCTTGTGCTTTTCAATCTCCTCCGGGAAGTATTTGAGCAGCTGGTCCTCCAGACGATATTGCTTGCTCTGGTGGTCGGCTTTCATCAGCTTCAGGCGGGATACCTCCACATCCAAATCCATACGCTCTTTGATACGGGGGTCTCCGGCACACAGAGCCTTGATCTCAGCAAAACTGAGGGCGGTTTCATCCACATCATCGCAGGAGCGCACCGGCGATTTAGAAGTCATGATCTGGCTGATGAATTTCTGCTTGTTCTCCACCGTCTGCCACAAATAGGCATCAAAAGTCCCCTCGGTGACATAACGGTACACATGAACCAAAGGGTTGCTATTGCCCTGGCGCTCGATACGGCCCTTTCTCTGGGCAAGGTCTCCCGGTCTCCACGGACAGTCCAGGTCATGAAGTGCCACCAGACGGTCCTGCACATTGGTGCCTGCGCCCATCTTGGCGGTGCTGCCCATAAGCACACGCACCTGACCGGTACGGACTTTAGAGAACAGCTCCTTTTTCCGCACTTCGGTGTTAGCTTCATGGATAAAAGCGATCTGGTCGGCAGGCATCCCCTGGGCAATGAGTTTCTGACGAATATCGTCATATACCGTAAAGACCGGTTCCTGCTCCGGCAGAGGCACAGCGCCTTCCAATGCGTGAAGCAGTGGATTATCCAGCGTTTTCGCCGCCTTGCTTGCAGGAACTTTTGCCTGCGGTGTAGAAATGTCGCAGAACACCAGCTGGGTCAGCTTGTCAGCTTTGCCATCCCGCCAGATCTGCATGATGTTGTCCACGCACTGATTGACCTTTGTGCCGGGTTCGTCCGGCAGCATCTGGTTGACGATCCTCTGGTCAAGCCCCAACTTACGGCCATCCGAGGTAATCTTGAGCATATTGTCCTGGGACGGGTCAACGGTTCCGCTGTGTACCAGCGATGCGCGCTCCGAAAGGGCCTTGACCATTTCCTGCTGATGTTCGGTAGGCTGCGCCACGATGTTGTGGTATTCCACTTCCGGGGTAGGCAGATTCAGCTGGTCGGCAGTCTTAATGTCGGCCACTTCTTTGAACAGGTTCATCAGCTCCGGCAGATTAAAGAACTTGCTGAATCTCGTTCTTGCCCGGTAGCCGGTGCCTTCCGGTGCCAGCTCCAATGCTGTGACGGTCTCCCCAAATCGGGAAGCCCAGCAGTCGAAGTGGGTCATGTTCAACTCTTGCAAGCGTTCATACTGAAGGTAACGCTGCATGGTGTAAAGCTCGGTCATGGAGTTGCTGACCGGGGTGCCGGTGGCAAAAATCACGCCACGGTTTCCGGTGATCTCATCCATATAGCGGCACTTGGCAAACATATCGGAGGATTTCTGCGCGTCCGATGTGGAAAGACCAGCCACATTCCGCATTTTTGTGTATAGAAACAGGTTTTTATAGTTGTGGGCCTCGTCCACAAACAATCGGTCCACACCCAGCTGCTCAAAAGTTACCACATCGTCTTTTCGCCCCTCGGCTTGCAGCTTTTCCAGTCTGGCTTCCAGAGACTTTCTGGTACGCTCCAGCTGCTTGACGGTAAAACGCTCGCCGCCGCTGGCCTGCACCTCTGCGATGCCCTCGGTGATCTCGTCGATCTGCTCATAGAGAAGCCGTTCCTGACGCTCCCGGCTGATGGGGATACGCTCAAACTGGCTGTGTCCCATGATAATGGCATCATAATCACCCGTCGCAATACGAGCGCAGAACTTCTTTCGGTTATGGGTCTCAAAGTCCTTTTTTGTGGTGACTAAGATATTGGCGGAAGGATAGAGACGCAGAAACTCCGACGCCCACTGCTCGGTCAGATGGTTTGGAACCACAAAGAGAGATTTCTGGCACAAACCCAGGCGTTTGGCTTCCATCGAAGCAGCTACCATTTCAAAAGTTTTGCCTGCGCCTACTTCATGTGCCAACAGGGTATTTCCTCCATACAGCACATGGGCAATGGCGCTTTTCTGGTGTTCCCGCAGGGTAATGGCCGGGTTCATGCCTCCAAAAGTAATGTGGCTGCCATCATATTCACGGGGACGGGTAGAGTTCATTTCCTCGTTGTACTGGCGCACCAAAGTCTGGCGGCGCTCCGGGTCTCTCCAGATCCAGTCCCTAAAGGCTTCCCGGATCGCCTGCTGTTTTTGAGCAGCCAGGGTGGTCTCCTTGGCGTTCAGCACGCGGCGCTCTTTTCCGTCTGCGTCCTCTATGGTGTCATAGATACGGACATCCCGCAGGTTTAAGGAATCCTCCAGAATCTTGTAGGCGTTGGCGCGGCTGGTCCCGTAGGTGGTATAAGCTGCCACATCGTTGTAGGATACAGAAGATTTTCCCTTGATCTGCCATTCAGCGGTAAAGGACGAATAGTTGACCTCGATGCTGCGCTGGAGATAAAACGGAGTGTTGAAGGTCTCGTACATAAACTGCTGGATATATTCCTTGTCGATCCAGGTAGCGCCCAGACGCACCTCAATCTCCGACGCATCCAGGTCTTTGGGCTGGGCGGCAGTAAGAGCTTCCACATTGACTGCATAAACCGGGTCCTGCTGTGCCGCCCGTTGCGCCTGACGCAGTTTGCGGCGTACATTGCCGGAAAGGTATTCATCAGCAGTCACATAATGGGGCGATCCGTCCTGCTCCAGCTGTCCCGGTACACGGAAGATCACCCCTTGCAGTTCTCCGGCCAGTTCTTCTTTTGTTTTTCCGGTAAGCTGGCTCATATAGTCCATATCCACGCAGGCTTTTTCCGAGATGGACACCGCCAGTGCTTCACTTGCCGTATCCACCACAGCCACCGCCTGATGGGGCTTGATGGTCCGTTTGGTGAACATATCTGCCTTGCGTTCCAGCTTTCCGTCCTCGTCGATGACTTCCAGCGCACAGAGCAGGTAATAGGAAGAATCGTCTGCATAGGCCAGACGGTTTGCACGGTCATTGATGAGACCGTATTTGGCAGAAAAGCTGTCATAGAGGCTGTTTAGTTCCGCCTGCTTCTCCCGAATGGTGCTGTCCGGAACCGCTGCATCCATCTGAAGGTCGATCAGTTCCTGCACACAATCACGCAGTCCCACAAGACCTTTCACGCGGGCTTCGGCGGTGGCGTTGAGGTCAGGGCGCACCATACGGCTGTTTTCCCGGTAGTACACCTGCCCGTCTACAATGGCATAGGAATAGTTCTTCACATTGGGGTCGGCAGGAATGGAGGTGTCAATGGCTTCGCCTTCGCCCAGCTCCGGCAGCTCTGCCTCCTGATAAGTGCCATGAATGTACTTCACTGCATCATGCAGCTGGTCGGAAAGCTCCAGTCCCTCGATGGGGTTCACGGTGTAATCCATACCATGAGCGGTGCTTACCGGCTCCTGTCTGCCCAGCACCATTTCCGGGTGGTCGATAAAATACCGGTTGATGGCAAACCCGTCCTCCGTCTGTCCGGTCTGGGTCCATTCCGGCACGATGTCCAGCGGGCGATCCCGCTTTTGGAGGAAGATGATGTCCGATACCACCTCGGCACCGGCATTCTTTTTGAACGCGTCATTAGGCAAACGGATAGCTCCCAGCAGCTCGGCACGCTGGGCAAGATAGCGGCGCACGGTGGAATCCTTGGCGTCCATAGTATAGCGGGAGGTTACAAAAGCCACCACGCCGCCGGGACGCACCTGGTCCAGTGCTTTGGCGAAAAAGTAGTTGTGAATACTGAAATTCAGCTTGTTGTAGGCTTTGTCATTGACCTGATACTGACCGAAAGGTACATTGCCGATGGCAAGGTCAAAGAAGTCACGCCTATCGGTGGTCTCAAAGCCGCCTACTGTGATGTCCGCCTTGGGATAGAGCTGCTTTGCGATGCGCCCGGAAACAGGGTCCAGCTCCACGCCGTACAGACGGCTGTTTCGCATTTTCTCCGGCAGCATACCAAAGAAATTGCCCACACCCATAGACGGCTCCAGAATATTTCCGGTCTCAAATCCCATACGGTCCACCGCTTCATAGATGGCCTGAATGACCGTAGGGCTGGTGTAATGGGCGTTGAGGGTAGAGCTTCTGGCGGCGGCATATTCCTCCGGGGTCAGCAGTTCTTTTAGCTGGGCATACTCTAAAGCCCATGCCGGTTTCTCCGGGTCAAACGCATCAGAGAGACCGCCCCAGCCCACATATCGAGAAAGAACCTCCTGCTGTTCGGGGCTTGCCTGCTGTCCGGCAGCTTCCAGCTCTTTCAGCAAACGAATCGCATTGACATTTGCCTGGAACTTGGCTTTCGGACCGCCTTCGCCCAAATGCTCATCGGTAATGCGGAAGTTTTTTGCATTGCGGCGCAGGTTAGCCTTATATTCCTCATAAGATGCTTCCTCGGCAGCTTTGGCATTGGGGAAGGTCTGCCACTGGCCATTGACCTGAATGGAAACCGGGTGTTCATCCAACACTTCCTCAAAGGTTTTCTCCGGCTCAGTCACAGGGGCTGGTGGCTCCGGCTCCTCGATATGCAGTCGTTCCACCACCACATCATAAGGCAGATTGTTCTTATCGCCCGGATAGACGGCCATGGTCTCGGAATGGAAGGTCGGGGATTCGGTAGCCGGTTGGGGCTGTTCCTGTCCCAAACCGTCCTGCTGACGGGCGTACATCCCGCGCAGCAAAGGTGCAACCTCATCCCAGCGGAAATACAGCATAGCCAGACGCTTTTCCTCTGCATCCATGACTTCCAGCTCTATGCCCTGTGCCGTGGTACGGTAATCGGCAATATCGCCAGTCTCCAGATTCAGCGTCTCGATCTCACCGGAATAGGCTCTGCTCAGCCAGTAGGCGATCTCGCTGTTGCTCCTGCCGGATTGCAGCAGCGTGGAAATCTGCTTTTTATCCGCTTCATCCATCAGTCCATGAGCCAATACATCCCGCAAGTCCTGATCTGCCTTGTCCGGGTCAATAGGAAGAAACTCGGTATAGTAAGCATTGCGGCGGTCTGCCCGAAGCAGCTGCTCGAACTGTTCTTTGCGCTCTGCCCGGTAGATGGGATATACCATCCCGGTGGGCAGAAGCTGTACGGTGTCCTCCCGCAGCTCGGTGATCTGATAGGCGTCATCCTCGATATACACGGTATCGCCCACGGCATAGACCGGGGCGGCTGGGTCATAGGAGGTTCTTTGCGGAATTGGGCGGCGAACTGCGTCATATTCCTCATCGGAAATGGAAACTTCGGAAGTCTGCTCTGTCTCGGCATCTGCGATCTGCTCGGCATCTGACATCACCTGTTGGATAAACGGGTCATTGTCCAGTTTTTCCGGGTCTGCCACCTGTCCGTTGACGATCCCTCTTTCCTCCAGGGCTTCCCGGATGGCGATAGGGTCGATATTGTCAAAACGATCCTGTTCTTCTTCGGTATAGAACCGGTCCTCCTGAATCAGCTGGGCAAGCCTGCGCTGTACCTTCGGCCAGGGCAGCTGTGTTTCCTCCGGGCTGCCGGCACGGACAACGAACGGGCTGTTGCTGCCACCGTATTCCTGAGCCAGCCATGCAGCGGTATCCTTCTCTCTTGCATGGTCTTTCATATAACGGACGACAGCGTGTTTACTCTCGATATTGCCGTTCCATGCACAAAGGGCAGTATCAATATCTTCCTGAGAAAGAGGGCGCAGAAGCTCATGGAGCTTTGGATAGGTTTCGTCGATCACTTCCCGGTGCAGACGCTGGCGGAACTCCGGCACATCCGAATAAAGGCGGATCAGCTCCATATCCTTAGAGCCAAGAACCGCACGGCGCACAGCGGCATTGCCCTCGATGACAGCATTTTCACGGTCAGAATGCCCGCAGGCATTGCGGTATGCGGCATCCTCGGAAATAGCGGCAGTCACCACAGGCTTATACTGCTCAAACTGCTCCCGAAGGGTAGGCTTTGGAGTTTCTTCCTCCACCTCCGGCTGCTGTGCTTGAATGGCATCTTCTTCGGCCAGTTCCTTTTCAGACTGGATTTTGTCATACTGCGCCTGTTCCTGTTCGGTAAGATAGCGGCCTTTCTGGACAAGAGAGGTAATGCGCTTGGCAACCTTTTCCCAGTTCAAGTGAACATCCGGGCAGTCCTGCTTTTTATAGTGCAGTCCTTTCCCATCGTGATCTTCGCCGCTGTGTGTTGCACCGGACAAGGCATGAGAGCGTCCGCCAATGCCATACTCGTCTTTGAGGAATCTCACTTTCTCCTTATCCGTATGGTTTGCCATGAAGAACGCATAGATACGGCCTTTTCCTCCGGCGAAACTGCTTCCGCCGGTCATGGCGGCGTCGATCTCATCCTCGGTAATAAAGTGCTGGACGGTTGGCACTTGGGAAAGCTCTGAAGAAAAGGTCCTGCGGGGCAGGTCAAGGTCCTTCAGGTTCTCCCAGATCTCCCTCGGTCTATGATAGTGAAAACGCAACAGGTCACGGTCCTGCTGATAGGCAGTCCAGAAGGCGGCGTATTCTTCCTTGAGTGTCTGGCGGAAAGCCGGGTCACTCAGCTGCTCCGTCAGGCGGCGGGTCTCCTCCGGGAAACCATTGCCTTTGATCTCTGACAGGCAGGACAAATATCCGGCTTCTTTGGCACCCTCACTGAGATCGTGATACAGATACCAGAGCTTTTCCGAGAGGAGGGAGCGTTCATAGCCTGCCGCTTCTGCAAGCTCCACATTGGAGGCAAACTGGCCGCTCTCCAAAAGCTCCCCGATACGCTCTGCGGCGCTCTCCCAGGAAATGACCTGGGCAGACCTGTCATAACGGACAGACTTCCCATGAGAAAGATGGATACCATCCTCGGCATACCATGCGCTCACACTGCCAAGGCCATTGCCGCCGTGGTACAGCGTTTTCAGTATCTCGGCAATCTCAGCGGTGGTTTTCTGCTTTTCAAAGGCTGCAACCACACGCTCCCTTTGACGGTCTGTATTGCCGCCCAAACGCAGCACATGGTCGATGTCATTTTGGGCAAAAGAAAAAGCAGAGGATGTATGCGCTACATTCTCTGCTTCATCTATGGATTGGATCTGTTCCGCTTCGGAGAGGAACAGGTTTAGGGTCAGCTGTTGATAAGCTCCGCCATCAGGATCTCCTCGGCCTGAGCTTTGCAGGTGTTCATCAGCCCCACCCACTTCATGGGATCGCTGGCTTTCAGTTCCTCGGTGGCTCCCGCTTCCTTCGCCAGCTGGGGCATCATCTGCTCCAGTCTGTTCTGGGCGGTCTCGTCGATCTCGATGAGGTGCGGGTACAGCTTCTCGCTCAGCAACATCTGGTTGTAGAGGATGGGACGGTGTTCCTTCAGGTAGGTTTTCCTCATCCTGCCGTACTTGCCCAGGGGTTTCTCCGGCTGCTGGCTCAGCTTCAGGTCGGGAATCAGATAGTCTCCGTTCTGGATATAGGTCATGGGATTGTTCATTTTGTTTGCTCCTTTCTTGGTTGGCTTCGCGCTCTGCATTTCGGACGGTAACGCCGATCTGCCGCAGCACCTGCTGGTTGATCTGGCTGACCGCTGTTCCCAGCGCCCCGATGGTGGACGGGGTGTTGAAATCAAAGATCGCCATGAAATCTTCGTGGTCGAAGTAGCGTTCCGGCTCCAGTCCGCAGCGGGACATCAAAGCGTAAGTGATGCTGACGGTGGCGGCTGCCTTGAACTGCACTCCGATGTTATACTCATCATATTCCTCCAAAAAGGAACCGTCAACGATATAGAAGAAGTCCTGCTGATGCTCCGTCCAGTATTCCTCAGCCAGTTTTTCGGCTACCTCAGTGAGCTGTCCGGCAAGGTCATCACCGGAAACATCATAAGTGCGCTCCAGCATAGCCTGCACGGAATCCAGATGGCGCTCCTCCAGCTGCCACAGCCAGGGAGTGCGGGAATGTTCACGGGTTCCGGTGTCGGAAATATCAAAGACATAGCGCAGGCGGGGCCTGTCCCCGGAATCGTCCACCAGAGCGATCCCCTTGGAGCCGCGCCTTACATATCGGCCCATCTTTTCATTCCACAAATCGTACTCCGCACAGGCGGTGGCGTCCGGTCGCTGGGCATAGATCATCAGCTGCTCATGGAACGGGTACTTGTAAAGGCGGGAAGCAGTGGTGAGAAACCCTGCCCATTCCTGCCAGCTCCCCGTGAGCTGCGTTGCCACCTTGTCCGCCATCTGTGCATATAGTTCAGCTTTGGTTGGCATGGTGTTCTGTCCTCCTTTCGGTTTTGGGGTAAAGAGGTGGGGTGGCAAATTGCCACCCCATCCCTGCGGTTATGGTGTTTACTGGTCAAAATCCGGGTACAGCTCCAGCTGGGCAAAGTCCTCATTGGTCATCGCACAGAGCTTCGTAAGGGCGCTGTCGGTCAGCTCCCTCAGTTCCGTTTCCTCCGGTGATAGCTCGCCGCGCATCTCACGCAGGCTGTTGATCAATCCGGTGCGGCTGCCGGTATTGTAAATGCACATCAGGTTCATTTCCTCAAAAGTAAAGTTTCCCATAATCAAATCTCCCTTTCCGCACTCTTTTTGGGTGCTGTCTTTTTGTGTTCTGCTTTGGGCTGGTTTTTCAGCTGATCCACAACGGATTTCTTCTTTTCCCGTTCCTCCCGATGGGTGGCGGCTGCCAGATCCATCAGGGAAATGGGCTGACCGCTTCGGGCCTGCTGTTCCAGCTCTGCCACCGTAGGCTCTTTTGCGCCATTGTTGATGATACCGTCGATCATGCCGTAATCGTCCTCCACGGTCATCTCCGCATTTTTCAGCGGATTTTGCGAAAAGAATCCAGGGATCTGGGTAAAACCAACGCTGTCACAGTAATGACAGGATACCTTACCGTCCTGCTTGATCGCAACGATGTCACTGACGCTCATGGAGGGGCTGTGAAAGTCCACGGGTTTTTCCAGATTGAATTGCTGATAGAGTTTTTCCAGCTGCTCTGGCACAGTGCCAGACTCACTCAGCGGAGCGGTGTAGATTAGGTCATAATTGCTGCGGTCTATGGAAATATCACGGGACTTTAGCCAGTCCAGATTCATAAAGCGCACATTCTGCGGATCGTCACGGCTCACCTGATAGATGGCAAAGCAATCTCTGTTCTGAGCAAGAAATGCCTGTTCCCGTTCCTGCTGATGTTCCTGACGCTCCATGACCTTTTCGTGGAACTGAGGGCTTTTCTCCCATTCCTCACGGTCCACGCCAAAAAGACCGCCATGATCCATGATTTCCTGCGGGTCAAACACCATGCTCTCCGTATTGTCCTCATGCAGCACATAGACGGTCAAACCGGCGGCATCCAGTTCCAGCGCCCGTTCTCTGGTAACAGGGAGCATCCCATCATAGGAGTATCCGTATTCCTGCATATCCGGTGTGGAGACCTGCTCATCGGGCATGGGGTATTCATCCAGTGCCTGCTCCTGTGCTTCCGGCAGCTGGGAAGAAGCAGCCATCTGACTGACCTCTGCCTGCATCTGCTGGTAGGCAGCTTCCTGCAAGGTCTCAATCATGGACAACGGTGCGTATTTTACCGAGTCTCTGCCCAAATCGTTGTCATCACAAATCTGGAGAACTGCCTTCATGCGGGAAATCTCCGGCATATCCAGCTGACCACCATCCAGCTCTTTCATGGACGCGGCATCGTAAAGGGTATAGTCCCAGCCGCTGTCACAGGACTGGATATGAAGATAGGTGGCATCGTCGATCAGAAACAAAGCCTCCTGCTGGTTGGCGTCCGCCCCCAGCACCTCCATTTCCGGCATGGCCGCAGCCAGTTCCTTTACCGCTTTTTGCACCAGAGGATTATCACGGTAATAGTCGATTGCCTGGATGGTGTCCAGGTCAATGGTCTGGCCGGTCAAAATCGGAAAAGGTCCTTCATAGTCGCTTCCGTCTTTCAGCTCAAAACCAATGCCCTTGATCCCGTTCATTCGTTCTGCCGGAATCTCCTGATAAATGCGGATTGCTTCCTCCAAAGACAGGTTATCGTGGTATTCTCCGAGGTTTGGAAACTCCATGCACTCTGCTACATAGTAGGTTAGATTGCCAGTCGGCTGCTCTATCGGGGCGGTTTCCGGCTCTGCCTTTGCATTGGGGTCAATTCCACGCTCTTTGCAGATTTCCTTATAGTGGCGTTCAATGTCAGAGATCAAAGTGCCGGAGGTCTTGTTGATGGTCTCCAAACTGGCTCTCAGCTCTTTCAGCTCTTTGCCCTGGCTCCAGCTTGCAATATAGCCGAAGCTGTTTTCTCCGGTCTCAATGCCAAAATACTTGCAGACCGCATAGGAGATGCTTTCAGCCTCCACTTCCTCCGTGTGGCGATTTTTGATTGCCTGTTTTTCTGCGGTTGGATCTTCCTCAACTGCAAGACGCCATTCAAACTGATTTTCGTCCACATAGCGCCAATCCATATCAGAAGCAAACTGTTCAGCTTCTCTTTCTGTGGCAAAATCCAGCTTGAAATCATGCTTGGTTCCACCTTCACTCTCCAGCACAACCTTCCACGACGGTAGCATTTCATATTTTTTAGGGTCATGGAGCTTGCTGTGGGCAATCTCGTGTACTGTGGCCGAAACCGTCTGCACCTCACTCATACCCTGACGAATGGCGATTTTCTGATGATCGGCAGAAAAATAGCCGTCCGTATCGGCGGCCATTGCTTCAAAAGTAATCGGCACCGGTGCGCTGCGGCGCAGGGCCTCCATGAATGCCTCATAATTTGGCACATTGCCGGAAAGGGAGGAAGCAAGCTCCGGCAAAGGTTTCCCATCGGTCTGGCTCACATCAAAGACCTTGACCGGACGGAACATGGGGATCTCGATTTCTTTTTCCTCTGTGACAATCTTTCCGTCTTTATCCAGAATCGGAGCCTTGGTATCCGGGTCCAGCTTTTGCTCCTCGATTTTCTTCTTGTACGGTGTGGGAGCGATGATGGTAATGCCATGCTCGCCCTTTTTTACATGACGCTCAAACTGGTCTTTCCACTTATTGTATCCGGCTACCAAAGTGGCGTCCGGCTTCTGCATATAGATGAGCATGGTGTTGTTTACCGAATAGCGGTGGAAGCGGGACATAACGGACAGATAGCGCATATACTTTTCGCTCTCGAACAGTTCCTTGATACCCTGCTCGATGCCATCCGTGATTTCCCTTAGCCGCTCTCGGTTGGTGGGTTTGTTCTCAGCCATGATTTTCAGTCTCCTTTCCAAGTGTGTGATTTCTGCTGTGTGTTCTGCAATCCATGCCTTTTGTTCTTCTTCACTTTCATAAAGAAAAAGGTCCAACAGGTACTCTACATAGGTTTTCTTCTGGATTGCTTCCACAAAGCGGGGGTGCGGTTCTTCCTCCGGTGTCCTGGGAGAACGGTCGGCTTCCCATTTTTTCAGCAGATAGTAGTAATCGGACAGTACGCGGTAACAGCGCTGTCGATCCTCCCGAAACTTCTGTGCCTCGGTTTTTTGCCGGACATATCTCCTGCGGGGAGGGGCCTGACTGTCATAGATCAGGCCAAAGTCCTGTGCCAGTTTCTCCGCCGCTTCTTTTGGGGAGAGGTTAAAGAGCTTTGCGGTAAAGTCGATCACATCCCCATCTGCACCGCAGCCAAAGCAGTGGAACCGCTGGTCTACCTTCATGCTGGGATTCTTATCATCGTGAAAGGGACAGCAGGCCATGCCAGTTCGACTGACTTTTATCCCGTAAAACTCTGCCGCTTCTCTGGTGCTGACCGACTGCTTGACCGCTTCAAATACATTCTCTGCCATGTGCCTTTAACTGCTGGACTTTCTCACAGGGGGCTGGTATCCGGCAGCTTTCGCACGCTCACTGGCAGCTTTGCGACGCTCGGCGCTGTATGGCTCCCTGACTGATACACACCGCTTGGGGACGGTAAAGTTATGGGCGTCCTTTCGGGTGATCTGGTCGGGGTGCTTTTTTGCCAGCAGTTCCAGCTTCTCCATCAGACGGGGATCGTGGGTGTAGACCTCAGCCATTGGTTCTGCCTGGTTATAGAGGAGAATGGTTTCCCGTTCCACTAAAGAGAGCTTCATCGGCTGCCTCCTTTCCGCTGGTCAAATTCCAGCTTGAAGTTGGCATACTGTCCATCGTCCTCCAAAACCACAGTGGCATCGTAGGTCTTGCCGGTTTTCTCCGAATATAGCCCCGTCACACGGACACGGCCATCGTTCAGCAGCGCAGACACCACAGCCTTGGTCGGCTGTTTTTTCTTGGCAGCCCACCATTTGTTGTTTTTCCAGATTGCAAATTTGCAAGAATCATTCTGACAGAAGAAGCCTTTTTGCAGTTCTGCAACTCCCCCGCCGCAGCGAGAGCATTTGCCCACCACCTCACGGGGCGGAGTGAACAGATACTCAGTTCCCTTGATGACCTGATAAGTCCCCACCAAATCTTTCAGCATGGTGCTGATCCCGTCTAAAAACTCCTCCGGGGCAAGCTGCCCGCGCTCGATCTCGCCCAGGCGGTACTCCCACTCGGCAGTCAGAAGCGGCGATTGCAGTTGTTCCGGCAGCACTGTGATCAGGGAAACTGCATCGTGGGAAGGG
>ENA-OZAF01000608-OZAF01000608.1-human-gut-metagenome-genome-assembly--contig:-NODE-608-length-13911-cov-8.063294_pt1 | contig 13911 bp, 11 predicted proteins | sample MGYA00244207_ERZ653498 | MGnify/ENA primary metagenome ERZ653498 (study PRJEB26926, sample SAMN06165156) | human gut metagenome | biome: ENVO:00009003; feature: ENVO:2100002; material: ENVO:00002003... | reverse complement strand
GCGTAAGATCGTCGGCAGCGTCAGATGTGTATAAGAGACAGGTTTTACAGTATATTTTTACGCTTTTTTAGTTTATTTTTGCGTTTTTTATATTCTATTATAATTGTTTATTGGCTTTAAGATAGCTCTGGTGTTATATTTTTGCGTAACCATTTCATACAATATGATAGAAAAAATTTGTGAGGCGAAAAATGAGAATAAAGCGAAAAAAAGAAAAAAGCGAAAACAAAAATGGTGGCAATGAACATAAACTTATTTTTCATGTTGCAATAAATATATGTTTAATAGCTATCGTGTTTGTTACGATTGTTGCCTGTGGATTTCTAACTAATTCAGCAACTATAACTGCGTTTAAGTCGTATAACGGAGTTATATACGCTGGCAATGAAAATAGCAACAAAGTTGCACTTATGATCAATGTTTATTGGGGAACAGAGTACCTTAGTGAGATGTTAGATATTCTTGATGAGTATGACGCGAAGTGCACTTTCTTTGTTGGGAAAACTTGGGTTAAAACCTATCCTGCAATGTGTAGGCTAATTTATGAAAGAGGGCATGAAATAGGTAATCATGGGTCAAACCACAAAGAGCACGCTCGCCTTAGTTATGATGAAAATATAAAAGAAATTCAAGAGTGTCAGGATGCCGTTTACGAAGTTACGGGTGTTACAATGAATTTGTTTGCCCCACCAGGTGGTAGTTATAGCCAGACAACAGTTAAAGCGGCAAGCGACCTTTCATATAAAACTATTCTTTGGACTCATGACACTATCGACTGGCGAGATAGGGATGAAGATTTGATTTTTGAAAGAGCAACAAGCGAAATGACGGGTGGCGACTTAATTCTTATGCATCCAACCGAGGCAACAAAAAATGCCTTAAAAAGAATTCTTGAATACATAAATAGTAAAAATCTGGTGCCAGATACCGTTTCTAATACAATTAAAGATTAAAAAAAGTTGATAAAAAATTTGAAAAGTATTGAAATCCGTTTTTAATAGCGGATTTTTTTATGTTATACTTAGGTTATACTAAAAGACAAAAAGTTGCTTTTTAAGGAGAAAATATTTATGGCACTAAGAACCTATCCTAACGGACTAAAGCTATCCGTTTTGCCCAAAAAGGATGCGAAGCTAATTTCAGTAGACCTTCACATTACTAGCGGAACGCAAAGTGAGAAGAACTACGAAAGTGGCATTAGTGAATTTACCTCAAGGATGCTACTTATGGGAACGAAAAAGCATCCGTCTGAAAGAGATCTTTTCATGTTTGCGAAAAGCAATGGGCTAAAACTATCTAGAGATAATACTAGCGAGAGCATTATTATCTCGGTTTTAACACTAGCCGATTATATTGATAGAGCGATAGACTTACTGTGCGAAATAGCCTTTGAGTCTACCTTTGATATGGCTAGTGGGGATAAGGTTAGAAACATTATGCTTGCCGATATTGTTAAGCTTCAAGAAAACCCTTCATATACGCTTGAAAGGATGGTAAACCAAGCCTTGTTTTACCGTACTGGGCTTGCTAATCCAAAGTTTGGAACAATAACCACCATATCAAGGATGACTTCGGGCGATAGTAAGGAATTTTTTGACAGAGTGCTAACTCCAAAAAACACTGTTATCTCGGTTGTAGGAGATATAGATGCGGACACTGTTTATGAGAAAGTTATGAAAACTTTTTATACAAGGTTTATTGAGGGGGGAGAGTATAAGAAACTTAAGTATGTTGCTAATATAGAAAACTTTGCTGGTGGCGAAAGAACTAAAAACAAAAAACTAAATCAAAGCAGAATTTTCTTGGCTTTTCCTTGCTTTAGTTATAAAACAACGAATAAGTATGCCATAGATATAGTTAGTCCTATTATTCTTAGAAAAATTGAAGAGAAGTTTAATGGCGTGCACTATTTCCATGATGAGAAGATTTCTTATGACCAATATGCAAACAATGGTAAATTAACTATTGAAGCAATGGTAGACTATGAGCATGTTAACGAATATCTAGACAATATTGTGGTGGTTATAAAAGAACTAACCAAAAACAAAATATCTGAAATTGACTTTGAGATAGAGAAAAATGCATATATCATCAAATTTTTGCAAGAAAGCGAAAGTGTTCACGATTTAAGCGTATTGGCGGCAAGGGAAGTTGCCATAAATAAGCAAAGTTATAGCCAAGCTAGTGAACTTATGAAAGTAGAACTATTAAAAGTTTCTGACGCAAATAAAGCCATAGAGGAAGTGTTTGACTTTACAAAACTTTTCATCGCATACCTTGGTGGGCCCGCAGAAATAAACTCTTTAGATTATATAGACTACTCTGATTAGTTTAAAATGTAGTTATATAACGGGCAAGCGGATATTTTTTTAGAGGTGTGTTAAGTTGGAATCAAACTTGAAAGAAAGAAAAACTAGGCGTGAGAGAGGAAATGGTAAAAAAATACTGGGCACCTGTTTGTTGGTGCTTAGTATTCTTATCTTTATTTTGTGTTTAGTGCCAAACTTTTTAAGTATTGGCAAATTTTTTCAAGGCATTTTTGGCGTGCTAATTTATCCACTTTGTTTATTATTTGCCTTGGTTGCCATAGCCTTAATTATGGGGCTGTCGTACACTTTTGATAAAAAGTTCACAGCATATTTAATAGTTGCTTCAGTTTGTTTGCTATGCTTGCTTCACACTATTTTCACATCTAGTTTGCTTTATGATGATATGACTAGTTTTTCTGACATGGGAAGATATTTAAAAGCTTGCTATAATATGTCTAGCGGTATTACGGTTGGTGGGCTTATGCTAGGCATACTAGTGTTCCTTATTCGTGGAATTATTGGGCTTGGTGGAGCCTATGTGTTCTTTGCAATTTTTGCAACAGTTTTCATAGGTCTTATTATAGATTATGCTATTTATAGCCGAGGTAAAAATAAGAAAAAGCAGGCTTTAAAACGCAGTCAGGCTACAAGTGAAGAGTTGGAAAGAAGGCTTAATTCAAGCGATGATGAAAATTTGTATAGTTTTCAAACAAGTAAACCAAGTGGCAGTTTTAGTGAAGAGTATAGCCAAGATATAAGTGAGAGCCAAGTTCCTCTTTTTCAAACTACAGACACAAAAACCAATGACCTTTTAGAGTCGGACGAAAATATTTCCTTTAGCTTTAATCAAAATAATAGCGAAGCTTCAAGTAAATTAGATAATGAAAATAGTGGGCGTGAAAAAGCCAAAAGTGTTTTGTTTGGCGACTTTAATAAAAGTAAAGAGGACACCAACAATTCATTAGCAGAGGAATCTAGTGAGCCTAAAAGTGCAAGAGAAATTTTGTTTGGCTCTAAACCTAATGTTCCAAACATTTTTGATCGTGATAGCGAAGAACGGGATGCTTGGAGAAGGCAATATGCATCAAAACCGCTTGTTTACCATGATGAAAATGAACAAGATTTGCAAAGTGTTACTGGCAATTTAAACAACAACCAAAAGCAAGAGGATAGTAAACCTTTTGAAAAAACATACGAAGAAAATGATGATGGAAGTTTAAAAACCTCTTGGGGAACATATAAACCAACAAGTTCTTTTAACAGTTCATCTACTATAGAAAATAGCCAGCCAAATCTTGCTAGAGATAGAAGAGAATTTTCAAGAAACTCATCTAATATTACTAACATTTCTCAAACGCAAAAAGAAGAATTTAATTCTAATAGGCCAGAGAGAAATGAAGATAGCACTTTTGGCGTGAATAGAAGAGTGGAGGACCAGAGGTTAGCAAACCGAACATCTGTTTCTAACTTTAATAAGTTTTCAAGTGGCGAGGAAGAGAGCACCGAATTTTCTTCAAGGCTAACTAGTCGTGATAGGAGAGCAAGTGGAGATATTTTGGCAAATGCTAGTTCGCTTGGTATTGAAATGAAAGAGCAAAATAGCGTAAACAATTTTTCGCAAGTTTTAGACAATTCTAAACATGATATAAATGTGTCACAAAACTCTCAAAGGCAAGAAACAAAGCCTAAAGTAGAAAAAATGAGTTTTGAAAATCAGCTTAACCGTAAATATAATCCGCCACCAACCTTATTATTAAATGTTATAAAAGAAGAGCATGAAGATTATTCTGAGGAATACAGAAAAAGGTCGGCAATTCTTGAAAGCACTCTTGCAAACTTTAAAATACCAGCAAAGGTTATAAATGTTGTTCGTGGCCCCAAGGTAACACGATATGAGCTAACAATGCCAACAGGTGTGCCTGTTAGTAGAGTTCTTTCGTATGACAAGGATATGTCTATGAACCTTGCAACAAAAAGTGGGGTTCGTATTGAAGCGCCAATACCTGGCAAGAACGCGTTTGGCGTTGAGGTAGAAAACACTAAATCTAGCATGGTTGGGTTAAGAGAACTTGTAGAATCTGCCGAGTTTAGAAACTTTAAGGCGCCACTTCCTGTTGCCATTGGTAAAAATATTTCTGGCGAAATAATAATTAAAAGTTTGTCTAAAATGGTTCATGTTCTGGTGGCGGGGTCTACAGGCTCTGGTAAGTCGGTATTTTTGCACTCGCTTATTATGAGTTTAATGTATCGTCACTCTCCAGACGAACTTAGGTTTATTATGATCGACCCTAAGCGCGTTGAATTTTCTAGATACAATCGTATGCCTCACATGATGCTACCTGAAATTGTAACCGAGTGTTCTAAGGCGGTTAATGCTTTGGCATGGGCTGTTAAAGAGATGGAAAGAAGATATCAACTTCTTGTAGATAACGACTGTCAAAAGATTGAGCAGTTTAACGAGTGTCAAGCCGTTAAAGAGGGCAGAGAAAAAAGGCTTCCATACTTAGTTATTGTTATAGACGAACTTGCCGAGCTTATGAGCGTTGCGGCGAAAGATGTTGAGGGTAAGATTCAAAGAATAACTCAGCTTGGCCGTGCGTCTGGAATTCATATGGTTATTGCAACACAAAGGCCATCTGTTAACATTGTTACTGGTACCATTAAAAACAACTTGCCAACTCGTATTGCGTTCTCACTTGCAAGTGCAGTAGACTCGGGAACAATAATTAACCAAGGCGGGGCAGAAAAACTGCTTGGACAAGGCGATATGCTATTGTCGGCTCAAGACTCTAACCAACTTGTGCGTTTGCAGGCAGCCTTTGTTTCTGATGAAGAAATTAAGAAAACATTAAACTATATTAAAGAACACAATGTTTCTGTTTACGATGAAGATATACAAAAATCTATCTACGCTGAACCAGAAAAGGAAGAAAAGGATCATGACGATGATGGTTCTTCAAGCGGGGAAGATCGTATGGACGAGTATATGCCTCAAGCATTAAAGCTTGTTATGAAAAACGGGAAAGCTTCAATATCTATGATACAAAGAAGGTTTAGCGTGGGCTATGCGAGGGCGGCTAGAATTATAGACCAAATGGAAACCAGAGGCTTTATAGATGGTGGCATTGGCAATAAGCCAAGGGATGTTAAAATAACCGTTGAAGAGTATAATGAGCTTTTTGGCGATTATGATAGCGATTAAATTAAGCTAGACGGGCTTTAATTTATATAGTATACTAGACTAAACAAAAGGAACTAAAATATGAAAGATAATAAAATTAAAGAGAACAAGAAGTTGGTTGGCGTTATATCACTAGGGTGTGATAAAAATAGGGTAGACACTGAGCACATGCTAACCTATTTAAGCGAGGGTGGATATAGTTTTACCTCAGACCCTTCAAAGGCAGAAATTATAATTATAAACACCTGTGGATTTATTGCAAATGCTAGAAAAGAGTCGATGGACACTATTTTTGAGATGAGTGAATATAAGAAACTTGGAACTTGCAAAAAGCTTGTTGTTACTGGTTGTATGCCTCAAAAGTGGTTAAAAGAAATGCGAAAAGACTTACCAGAGGTGGATATTTTCCTTGGAATAAATCAATATCCAGATATTGTTAAGATTTTAGAAAGGTCATACTCGGGGGAAAACAAGATAATAGAAACAGGCGGAGAGTATAGCAATATTAACGTTAAAAACAGAATTATAACAACGCCCAAACATTATGCTTATCTTAAAATTGCGGATGGGTGCGACAACTATTGCACGTTTTGTACTATTCCATATATAAGAGGGAAGTATCGCTCTAGAAGCATTGAAGAATTAACTAAAGAGGCAACCGACCTTGTGAACGCAGGGGCTAAAGAACTAATCTTAGTTGCACAAGATGTAACAAGATATGGAACAGACCTGTCGAAAGATGGGCATCCTCAGCTTGTTAAACTTATTAAAGAGTTATCAAAAATAAAGAAACTTAAATGGATAAGGCTTCTATATTGCTACCCAGAGCTAGTAACCGATGAGCTTCTTGAAGAGATGATGAACAATGAAAAACTGTGCAACTATCTAGACATTCCTTTGCAACATGTTTCTTCGGGTGTTTTAAAGAGAATGAATAGGCATATCGACCACGATGGAATTATTAAACTAATAGATAAGATAAAAGCTTTGCCACAGTTTGTTGCAATAAGAACAACATTTATGGTTGGTTTTCCTGGCGAAACTGATGAAGACTTTGAGGAACTTTATAAATTTATAAAAGAATATCCTTTAATGCATGTGGGCTTTTTTGCCTACTCAAAAGAAGAGGGAACGCCAGCTGCGTCTTATCCAAACCAAATACCTGAAAAGATTAAGCAAAAAAGGCTTATAAAGCTTGTTAAACTTCAAAGGAAAGTAGTTGCAAAGCAAAATAGAAGATTTATAGGCAAAACGCTAGATGTTTGCTATGAAGGAATAGATTATGCAAAAGCTAGATTCTTTGGTAGAAGCCAGTATCAAGCACCAGAGGTAGACACGCTTGTTTACTTTAGGTCGAAAGAAAGAGCTGATATTGGCGAGATATATAAAATAAAAATAACAAAAGTTAAAGAATATGATTTATCGGGGGAAAAAGTAGAATGAAGTGGAATGTTCCAAACATTTTAACAATGATAAGGATGTTTTGTACACCAATTGTTGTGGTTTTGTTTCTAGTTAATTTGCCAAGCGGAATTGGTGTTTTTATAGCGCTTGGAGTGTATATTTTGGCGTGTTTGACAGACTTTCTTGATGGTTATATAGCAAGAAAATATAACATGATAACTGATTTTGGTAAGTTTATGGACCAGATTGCCGATAAAGCAATAACTACCTCGGCTATGATACTTGTTTTGCTTGCTGGTAATGTTACTGTTGTTTGGCTAGCGGTAACAATGGTTTTGATTGTTGTTTTAAGAGATACTATTATATCGGGAATTCGTATGGTGGCGGCAAACAAAAATATTGTTATAGCAGCAGACATATTTGGTAAAATAAAATCGTTTTTCTTAGACATTGCTTCAATGGTGCTAATGCTTTATGTTGGGCTTAGAGATTGCTTAAGCGGAGGAGAAAACGCGAAGATTGGCTCAATGCCTATTGAATATATTAGATGTTTTGGTCTTGCACTTATGATTATTGGAACAATTCTTGCAATTGTTTCGTGCGTTAACTATGCTGTTAAAGCTGTAAATAGTTTTAAGAGTTTGGCTGAGGAAACTAGGAAAGAAGAAGAGGTTAAATAAAAAATGCTAAACCAAACTTTGAAATTATATGGGTTAACTGCTGAGCAGATAAATAGTGAGCTTAACAGCCTAGAGCTTGATAAAAGCGTGGTTAAAACATATGTTAAAGAAAAGTATTTAGATGCGTTTTTATATGTAGAGGCAAAAAAAGGCGAGGATGAATTTGCATCTCAACTTTCAAAGATAGTAAGTGCGCTGTCTAAATATATCTATGCAGATAGAGATATAAGCCTTTACGAAAAGCTCTATGAGGTTTTAGAAGTTAGAAAAAAAACTATCTGCTTAATGGAGCAGGCAACTGGGGGAATTATAACTAGCAATTTAATGGCTTTTGATGGAAGTGAAAAAATAGTTAAAGCAAGCTATGTGATGCCGTCAACCAAGGCCATGGTAGACCACTTCGACCTTAATCCATTTAAGTTTACAGTAAATCACGGAGTTTGCGGGGAAATTGCGTTTGATATTGCCTCGCACATTCGTTCGAGAATTTCTGCTGATTTGTATGTTGTTTGCCTATCAACACTTGCGGAAGGCAACAATTTGTATTATAATACGAATAGTGTGATTTCTTATGTGGCTATAGGAACAGAAAGTGGTGTTAAGATTTTTAAACTTGAAACAACTGGTAAAAAACGAGATAGTATGAATCAAGTTGCTAAAACCATATGTTTTAGGCTCATAAATCTACTAAAGTAAATTTTTAAGCGAGGATATTATGAACGATAAGGAAAAGGCTTTAGAGCAGGCAATTGCTCAAATTGAAAAACAATTTGGTAAAGGAAGTATAATGAAACTTGGCGAGGCTCCAGTGCAGGAGGTAGAGGTTATTCCAACAGGATGTTTAACTTTAGACCTGGCTCTTGGAATTGGTGGGTTGCCACGCGGTAGAATTATAGAAATTTATGGTCCAGAATCATCTGGTAAAACAACTGTTTCGCTGCATGTTGTGGCAGAGGCTCAAAAATTGGGTGGAACGGCTGCTTTTATTGATGCGGAGCATGCGCTAGACCCAATCTACGCTCAAAGGCTTGGTGTAGACATTAAAAACCTATATGTTTCACAGCCAGACACTGGTGAACAAGGCCTAGAAATTGCCGAAAGCCTTGTTAGAAGTGGCTCTATAGATATAGTTGTTATCGACTCTGTTGCTGCCTTAACTCCAAAGGCAGAGATTGATGGCGAAATGGGCGATAGTCATGTTGGCTTGCAAGCAAGGTTAATGTCACAAGCGTTAAGAAAGCTTGCTGGTATCACATCAAAAACCAAAACTTGCGTTATTTTTATTAACCAGCTTCGTGAAAAAGTTGGCGTTATGTTTGGTAACCCAGAAACCACACCTGGTGGCAAAGCGTTAAAGTTCTATTCAAGTGTTAGGCTAGATGTTAGAAAAGGTGAAACCATAAAGGATGGCGACACTATTGTTGGTAGCAGAACAAAGGTTAAAGTTGTTAAAAACAAGATGGCTCCACCTTTTAAAACTGCTGAGTTTGATATAATCTTTGGCGTTGGAATATCAAAAGAAGGCTGTTTGTTAGACCTTGCCGTAGATAATGATATTATCCAAAAGAGTGGTGCATGGTTTAGCTATAACGGCGAAAAGATTGCTCAAGGTAAAGAAAATGCTAAGGGCTATTTGGCAAATAACCCTCAAATAAGTGAAGAAATCGAGGCAAAAGTAAGGGAAGCAGTTAAAACTAAAGCATCGTCATAGTTTGTTTTAAAAAGGTCGGAAGACCTTTTTATTTTGTATAAGACTATTAAAAAAGGACAATATGTTTACAATATAAATCACTTGACATTGTTTTTTTAAGTGTGTTAATATGGATTTGTGTGGGATGCGCACATACATTTAGAGTAAACATTTTTTAAATGTTAGATTTATATTACAATAAATGAATTTTTACAGGAGGAAACATTATGGCAGGCATAATTATTGGTGCCTCCATCGGTTCTCTTGTACTTGGTGGAGTTATTGGAGTTTTAATTTTCTACTTTGTGCAGAAAAATCGTATGGGTTCGGCACGCAGTGAAGCAACGAAAATCGTTGAAGATGCCAAAGCAGAAGCTTCTGCTTATAAAAAAGAAGCTATGCTTGAAGCAAAAGAAGAAGCACTTAAATTAAAAAATGAAACAGATAACGAGGTTCGCGAGCGTAGGGCAGAGCTTCAAAGGATGGAAAACAGGCTAGTTGCAAGAGAAGAATCTCTTGACAGGAAAGAGGATGTTCTTGATAAGAAAATTCAAACGGCAGATGAGTATAAAAATCAGATAGAAAAAAGCAAACAAGAACTAGTAAACAAAGAAAAAGAACTTGAGAATAGGGCTCACGATATAGATAAAGAGCTAGAAAGAGTTTCAGGCTTAACCAAAGCAGAAGCGAAAGAACAATTGGTTTCAACCATTGTGGATGATGCAAGGAAAGAGGCTGGTGCGATAGTTAGAGATATTGAAAACGAAGCTAGAGAAGAGGGCGAAAAGAAAGCAAAAGAAATTATAACGCTGGCTATTCAAAAATGTGCTACCGACCACACTGCAGAAGTAACAGTTACTGCTGTTGCACTACCTAATGACGAAATGAAGGGTAGAATTATTGGTAGAGAGGGTAGAAATATCCGTGCCATCGAAGCTGCTACAGGGGTTGACCTTATTGTAGATGATACGCCGGAGGCGGTTATTCTTTCTAGTTTCGACCCAATTAGAAGAGAGGTTGCTAGGCTAACTATAGAAAAGCTCATAACCGATGGAAGAATCCATCCAGCTCGCGTAGAAGATATAGTTGAGAAAGTTAAGAAAGACATTGAAAAAACCATTAAAGAAGCTGGCGAAAATGCCACATTTGAGGCAGGAATTTTCAATTTGCATCCAGAGCTTATAAAAATTCTTGGTAGGCTTAAGTATAGAACAAGTTATGGTCAAAATGTGTTAAAACACTCTCTTGAAACCTCATATATTGCAGGGCTTTTAGCAGGAGAGCTGGGAGCAGATGTTCAGGTTGCTAAGCGTGGAGGCTTGCTTCACGACATAGGTAAGGCGCTGGACTTTGAAATGGAAGGAACACATGTTTCAATTGGTGTTGATATTGCTAGAAAATATAAAGAAAGTGAAGAGGTTATTCACTGCATTGAAGCTCATCATGGTGGAGTTGAGTATAAATCACTTGAGGCAATATTAGTTCAAGTTGCTGATGCTATTTCAAGTAGTAGGCCTGGGGCAAGAAGAGAGTCGTTAGATGCATATGTTAAGCGTCTTGAAAAACTTGAGGCGATTGCAAATAGTTTTAAAGGTGTTCAAAATTCTTATGCAATTCAGGCTGGTAGAGAAATAAGAATTGCCGTGAAACCTGAAGAGGTGGACGACATGGGTATTGTTGTACTTGCCAAGGAAATTGCTAAAAAAATTGAATCAGAGCTAGAATACCCAGGTCAAATTAAGGTTAATATCATTAGGGAAACAAGGGCTTCAGCCACTGCAACTTAAAAATTAACCTGCTATTAGTTGTTTATAAAATGGTCAAACATAATTATGTTTGGCTATTTTTTATGCATAATATACGCAAAAACGATAGATACTATAAGCAATAGTAAGCAATTGAAAGTATTGTTTTTACTAATTTTTTAAGGAGGGAATTATGAAAAAACTTTTTGCATCGCTAACCTGTTTTGCCTTAATGTTTATAACTGCGCTTTGCTTTGTTGGTTGTGGAAAAACAAAAAGTTCACAACTTTACAACATAAACTTTGGTGGAAATATTGAAGGGGAAAAATATAATGTTGAAGCAACAACTTGGGAAAAGTCTAACGAAGAAGGTTTTGATGCTGTTTACACATTAAAAGGAGAGGTTCCGTATAACAAAGATGTTGCCGATGCTTTGGGCTATTCAGATGGCAGGGTTAACTTTACACTAATAAGATTTACATCTGATAAAGTTAAAAGGGTAAGTTATAATGCAGAAACTAAGGAAGGTTTTTATTGTGAAATAACTAATTTTTATGGAACTGAAAGCCAAGCCGAGCCTGTTGTTAAGCATGGTGGTTTTGGCTCTGGAAATGAGCAAACCAAGAAAACAACATATTTCTTATATCAGGGTGTAGATGACCAAATAAGAACTATGCGTGTTAAAATTAGTTTTGATGGAACTGAAGAAAATGCAAGAGTCTATAAGTTTGTGATAGACCCTAAAAACTATACGCTTGAGGAGGCTCCACAAACTCAAGCCAATTAACTAAATTTAAAGGAAGCAACTTAATTAAAAGTTGCTTTTTCTTTTTTAATGTGGGTTATAATTGAAATGGCGAAGTGCATAATTTATACTATGATAAAAGTTTATGATTTGCACAACGACTATTTAGTTACGCTAAAAACCAACACAAAAATAAGAAGTTATTTAAAAAATAAAAAGTTGAAAGCAAGCGTTAATGACATTGTTTCAGCAGTATGGACAAGCGAGATGAATAGCGAAGAGGCAATAAAAAAAATTGAAGATAGTGTTGCTCTACTTAGAGTGTTAAGTGAAAATGAAAACAGTGATACAAAACTACACTTGGCAATTGAAGACATGCACTTTACAACTAAAAACAATTTGGCAAAAGTTGTTAATATAGCACCCAAGTATTGCTCACTAACATGGAATAATGATAATTGTTTGGCGGGCGGAGCTTTAGAGGGTGGGGATATAACAACGCTTGGCTACGATACTATAGAAGAATTAGAAGATAATAATATTATGGTTGACACGGCGCATTTGTCAGAAAAGTCGTTCATGAGCTTTTCTAGAGTAACAAAAAAACCAATTCTATGTTCGCATACAGCTGTATATAGCTTAGTTACAAGCAAGAGAAATTTAAAAGATTACCAAATTAAGATGATAGTTGAGTCGGGTGGGCTTATGGGTTTGGCACTTGTAGGTGATTTTTTAACCGAGGCAAAAAGAAGCACTATTTCAGATGTGGCAAGGCACATAGATTATATAGTTTCTAGGTTTGGAGATAAAAATATTAGCTTAGGTACAGATTTTTATGGAACAAAAAATCTACCCAAAGGCGTTAAAAACTACAATAACTTATCACTGCTTGAGGATAGGTTAAGGTTTTTAGGTTATGGAAACGAAACCATAGAAAATATATTTTATAAAAATGCACAGTGTTTTTTTGAAAATAAAAATATGTGATGCTGAATTGAGTTAAAAACTCTTCACAATCACATATTTGTTTTAGCCTCTTAATCTAACTTTAGAAGCAGCATTTTTTCTTAGGTCTTCTGAGATAGCGGCATAGTGCTTTTTAGTTGTGTTAACATCTTTATGCCCAAGAACATCTGCAACAATATAAATATCGCCAGTTTCTCTGTAAAGCGCAGTGCCATAAGTGCTTCTTAGTTTGTGCGGAGTTATGTGTTTAAGCGGAGTAGCAATGCTTGCATATTTTTTAACAAGATTTTGCACTGCTCTTGGGGTTATTCGCTTATTTTGCAGCGAACAAAATAGCGCAGGCTCATCCTTTAAATATGGGTTTTCATTTCTCTCTTCAATATAGTCTACTAAAGGAACCTTTACTTCATCTGAAAAATACAAAACAACCTGATTTCCACCTTTTCTTGTTACTTTAAGCCCGTTTATACTAAAATCAATATCACTTAAATTCAGCCCAACACACTCGCTAACACGCATGCCAGTTCCAAGAAGCAAAGTTAGCATAGCTATATCTCTTTTCTGTGTTTTTTTATGAAATCCGCGAGCATGACCAGTTAAACCTTTGCCAGATTCAACCTCATCTAGAAACTTAGGTATTTCGTTACTTTCAAGCCTAACAATAGTTTTCTCGTGGAGTTTTGGCATGCTAACTTTACTAGAAACATCTGCCGAAATCATTTCCTTTTTGTAAAAATATTTAAAGAAGGCACGCACGGTTGCCAGCTTTCGAGCTTTTCCTCGCTCGGTGTTGTTGCGAATTTTTCCGTTTTTATCCTCGTAGGTTGAAAGATATGAAAGATATCTTTCAATATGAGAAGCTTTCACATTTTCAAGGTCCTTTGGTTCAAGCGTATTGATATTTTTTCCGTTAAAAACATTTGTTTCATTAAATAAATAATCAAAGAACACACGCAAATCATAGGCATAGTTTAGGCGGGTGAGGGAACTTGTAGTATTCTCAACGCCAGTAAAAAAATCATAACAAAACTCGGGCAGGTCTTTTAGTATTCTGCGAGTTCGAATGGTGTTTTTATTGTTTCTTTCTGTAAAATAAGATACATTTTTCATAAACTCATTATATAACTTTTTTCAAAAAAATCAAAGTATTTTGCGAATAGTTATAATCTGTCTCTTATACACATCTCCGAG
>ENA-OZAF01000605-OZAF01000605.1-human-gut-metagenome-genome-assembly--contig:-NODE-605-length-13981-cov-4.145914_pt1 | contig 13981 bp, 10 predicted proteins | sample MGYA00244207_ERZ653498 | MGnify/ENA primary metagenome ERZ653498 (study PRJEB26926, sample SAMN06165156) | human gut metagenome | biome: ENVO:00009003; feature: ENVO:2100002; material: ENVO:00002003... | reverse complement strand
CGCGTAAGTCGTCGGCAGCGTCAGATGTGTATAAGAGACAGATCGTAGACGCTTCCGTCACGATCGAGACACGTAAAATAGCCGCCGAATTCCCTATCTTGCGATTTTTCGAGCCAGAAAGGCAGTACGCCATCCAGCAATTCGGTTTTGTACTGTTCCGCTAATCTTTTGAAGTCCATAATCTTATCTGATTTATATTGTTATCTTGTCCAGTATCGTTCGATCTCTTCGAGCGTGCGGCCCGACGTCTCCGGCACCGCCTTCCATATCAGCAGCATATAGGGCACGCACATCGCGGCAAAGAGGAAAAAGGTCCCCGCCGGCGTCAGGTTCGCGAGCATCCACGGCGTAAGCTGCCCGACCAGATAGGTCCCCACCCAAAGTGCGAAACCCGCGATCGACATCGCCGCGCCGCGCACACGAATCGGATACATCTCCGACAAAAGCACCCATACCACGGCGCAGACGGAGATGGCGCAGCAGAAAACATAGCATAGGAACGCCGCCAGCAGCACGCCGTCCGGCAGTCCGAGCCGCTCCCCGGTCAGGAAACAGGTCCCGATAAGCAGCAGCGACAGCACCATGCCCGACACGCCCCAGTAAACCAGCTTCTTGCGCCCTACGCGGTCGATGATCGCCAGCGCCAGCACCGTCGTAAGCATATTGACCGCTCCGACCAGTATCTGGGCGAACAGCGAGTCGCTGCCCGACCATCCGGCCCGCTCGAAAATCGACGGCCCGTAGTAAAGCACGGCATTGACGCCCATGAACTGTCCGAGAATGGCGATCGCCGTGCCGACAAGCACCGCCGTCCGGATGCCTTTCGACAGAAGGAGCCGCCACTGCGGGGTCTGCCCGCCGCCGACGGCCGTTTCGATGGCCGCAAGTTCCGCGGCGGCTTCCGCCCGGTCGCCGTTGATGCGGCCGAGCACACGCAGGGCGCGGTCCGTATGTCCGCGCAGCACCAGCCAGCGCGGGCTTTCGGGAATAAAGAAGATGATGACGAAGAAAACCAGCGCCGGAAGGGTTTCGGCCCCCAGCATGCCCCGCCACACTTCATCGACGAAGATCCGCCGCATCCACGCCGTTTCGAAACCGGCGGTCTGTCCCATGCGGAGCAGCAGGTAATTGACCGTATAGGCCGCCAGAAATCCCATCGTGACGGCCAGCTGGTAAAACGACACCAGCATGCCCCTACGGCGCGCCGCCGACACCTCGGAGATGTAAAGCGGCGAGACGACCGAAACGACGCCGATGCCCAGCCCGCCCACGATCCGGCAGACGACCAGTTGCGTGAAATCGGCGCAAAGGGCGCACCCCGCGGCCGACACCGTGAACAGCACGGCCGAGACGAGCATCGTCCGCCTGCGGCCCAGCCGGTCGCTCAGCACGCCCGCACAGAGTACGCCGGCGATCGAGCCGGCCAGCACACACCCCACATACCACCCCTGCTGCAGGCTGTCCAGCCCGAAGCGGGCCGTCACCAGCTCGACGGTGCCCGAAATCACGGCCGTGTCGTATCCGAACAGGAGTCCGCCCACGGCCGCCGTGACCGCAAGAAAAAGCATGTAGGATATGTTGCCGCGCCGTTTCATGGAGTATATTTACCGTTTCCGGTAAGGGTTGTCGATTTTAAAATAATCGCAGTAGCGATCGTAAAGATGTCCCGCCTGCGGATAGGCCGAATTGGGACTCATAAAGTGCGAGAATTCGAACGTGATGACGTTCTGCATCCCGGCCCGCCGTGCGGCGTCCAGCTTCAGCAGCAGTTTCTCCCATTTGATCGGCAGGAAGCGGATCGGCATGTCGCGGTCGAACGACTCGATGTTGGTCCAGCACTCCATGCCGTATTTGTCGGCCAGCGCCTTGTTCACCACCAGATAATCGTACAACTCGTGGTAATCGACCTGCCCGTCCTGAAACGCGAGGATGTCCACCGCTCCGGCGACATTGCCCAGTATCTCGTTCCACTCGCGGCGGTGCTCTTCGACCGAAAGGGCCTTGTCGCCCGCCATCACCTGATCGGTCTTGACGCCGTAGATGTAGGGTGAAATCATCGTTTTCAGACCGCCCGAAACCGCCTTGGCATAGCGGCCCACTTCCGCATAGATGCGCGACATGTTCTTGGTCCGGCGGCTGATCTCCTGCGACAGATACCACCCCTGAAACGACTCGTGGTGGCCGTATCTGGCCCACACCTCGTCGATCAGTTTCAGGTTCAGGTCTATCTCGCGCTGGAAGAGTCCCTCCTGCCAGTATTTGCCCGAATCGTACATGCCGAAATAGAACGCCATATCGTATTTGTCGGCCAGCGTAAGGAACATCTCCACCAGATCGACCGGGGGATAGTACACCTCTTCGCTTTCGAGCAGGCACTCGAACGGCGCGGCGATCCACCGTCCCAGCCCGGCGCGGATCAGCACCACGGTGTTGATCCCCATGTTTTTCATCGCCCGGAAATCGGCGTCCCACTCCCTGACGCCCCAGTTCTGGTGGGGAATGTCCCAGCTCACCTCGTCGAGGAACGTCGCACGAACGGGAATCGCTTGGAGAATGCCTTCTGTTCTGAAATCGTCGTCCGACAGGCCGCAGGCCGCGTCGCCGCCCGCCGCACCCTTCGGGGAGCAGGCCGCCAGCACGACTGCGATCAGCACGGCCAACGCCGCCGCCAAACCGCCCGGTTTAGGGTAATGTCCGTTCATCGGTCTCTATTCCAAGGTTTTCAGATACTCCATATAACGGTCGTACAGGTGCCCCGCCTGCAGGTAGGCCGACTGCGGACTCATGAAGTGCGAGAACTCGAACGTAATGGCGTTCTGGTAACCGGCCTGAGCCGCCAGCCCCATCTTGAGCCGCAGTTTCTCCCACTTGATCGGCAGGAACTTGATCGGCATGTCGCGGTCGAAGGTCTCGGAATTGGTCCAGCACTCCAGCCCGTAACGGTCGGCCAGTTTCTTGTTGACTTTCAGAAAATCGACCAGCTCGTCATACTCCACATGGCCGTCCTGAAAGGCGACGATATCCACGGCGCCTTGGATTCCGGCAAAGATGGCGTCCCATTCGCGCTCATGGCTTTCGAGCGTCACAACGTTCTCCTTCGAAGTCGACGCATTGTACTGGCTGACGTTCTTGCTGCCATCAATATAAGGGGAAATCATGGTCGGAAGACCGCCGGAAACCTCCTTGCAATAGCGTCCCAGACTCGCATACAGATCGACGATCTTGCCGGTATTGCGGCTGCATTCCTGCGAAATATACCAGCCCGCAAAGGATTTGTAATGTCCGTAACGGCTCCACACCTCGTCGATCACGCGTTTGTTCAGCGCCACCTCCTGCTCGTATTCGCCGCGGTCCCAGTACTTGCCCGAATCGTAGAGTCCGAACCAGAAGTTCATGCCCCACTTGTCGCTCAGGCGCAGGAACATATCGACCAGATCGACGGGCGGTTCGTAACACCCCTCCTCGGCCGTGAGCACCCGCGAGGGAAAAGTCTGCCAGCGGCGGTAGCCGCAGCGGATCAGGATCACGGTGTCGATGCCGGCTTCGCGCATGTAGCCGAAGTCACGGTCCCATTCGGCTTCGCCCCAGTTCTGATGGGGAATATCATGACTGATTTCGTCGAGAAAAGTTCCTTTTATTCGCATAACTCATTTATTTAAATTTCAAATCAGGTTCTCCAAAAAAGCCTGCGGTTCGTAAAAAAGACCGTAACGGCCATGACCGCGGCCGTGACCAGCACGCCCCGCACCACGCCCATCCACGGGCATAGCTCGGCAAAGGTCTGTAAATAAGGCGCCAGATGCAGCAGCGTCAGCAGGGGCATGATGAGGAATCCGGCCGCCGTATAGGCCACCATCGGATTCTGCCCGCATTTGACCAGCGCCGAGAAACGCACATTCAGCCGCCGCATCGCGATTCCGGCGGCGATCAGGACAAACGAAGCCAGCCCGGAGGTGACGAAAAAATAGCTGAACGTCGCGTAATCCTTCTTGATGCCCCCTTCGAACGCCTCCAGCGCCAGTCCCAGCATCAGCCAGAAAAATCCCCAGCCGAAAAGCGAACCATGCAGTCTTCCGGTCGCCGAGCCGTCCCCGCGCAGCAGACGCCGGAGCAGGAGACAGATCAGGACGCCCGCCGCGAGATTCACGACCAGCTGCCGCGCGAAAAGCCCCCACATATTCAGGCATATCAGCGTCACGAGCAGAACGAGTATCCAGACCTCCCGCCGCCGGGACGCCCCCGGCGCATCTTCGCCGCTCTGCGTCATCCATTCGTAGATACGGTCTCCCGCAATCGTGCCGGGAATGATGATACAAAGGTATTTCAGGTAGTCGAAGCGGAAAAGCCACGGCGCAGGCGACCAGTTCCACAACGCCTCGTTCCACGAACCTTCGACGCCGCTGCCCAGACGCAGTGCCGCCAGCAGCGCCAGCACACCCAACCGCGCCAGCAGGTTGTTCCGCGTATAGAGCCACACCAGACTGCCGAACAGCGCCATATTCGCAAGGACCAGAATGATGACGTCGCTCCGCTCCGCCGAGACGGGCAGTCCCCAGATCCACCGGGCGGCCGCCAGCAGGGCTGCGATGCCGGCGACGCCGGACAGACAGACCATGCGGTTCTGCCGGTCCGAAAGCCGGCCGAAGCGCATGAAAAGCGCACAGAAACAGCCCCAGCCCGCCAGTTGCAACAGCGAGGAGCCCCATCCCGGCAGCGTTCCCGTCACTCCGGAACGCAGGTTGGCAAGGGCAATGGCGAAAAGCGCCAGCAACGCCCACCTGCGCACCACGACCGTCAGGATCAACGCCACCGATTCACCCCGCTGCTCCAGCCGCTTACGCAGGGCCAGCGGGAAAGCGGCCCCCATCGAGAAGAGGAAAAACGGGAAGACCAGATCGACCCATGTAATTCCCGGCACCGACGGGTCGAAGCGGAACGACGGCGGCGGCACCTGCGCATGAAACAGCCACGCAGGAAGTTCGGCGTGCCACAGGATCTGCCCCGACAGCACCATTTCCACGATAGCCAGCCCCCGCAGCAAATCGACCGTATAAGCTCGTTTTTCCATCTGCAAGGCGTGTTATTTCAGGTATTTCTGTTTCTTGAGGTAATCGGTCCAGATCACATATCCCGCGGGATGGAGGTGGATTCCGTCCTTCGTCAGGTCGATGCGCAGCTCGCCGTCGGCATCGGAAAGCAGCGGCGCAAGATCGACGAACGTACACCACGGCTTGGCGTCGCACAACCGCACCAGCCGCGCATTGAGCGCCCGCACCTGCGGATTGTGCCCCTTGAGTCCGGGATAGGCCAACCGCCGGGTGTTGACCGGCAGCACGCTCTGGATATAGAGCCGGCAGCCGGGAACGGCTTCGTGCACCATGTCCGCCATGCGGGTAATGTTCATCACGATCGTATCGACGGGCTGCCCGCCCGTCAGGTCGTTGATACCAGCCATCAGGAAGATTTTGCGGGGCTTGCTTTTCAGGATGTCGGGCAAACGGTCGATCATGCCGAAAGTGTTGTCGCCGCCGATGCCGCGGTTCTCGACGTCGCCGCGTTTGAGCAGCAGGCTCCACCACCCCTGTTCGGTAATGCTGTTGCCGAGGAAGACGATCGCCCCCTGTTGCAGTCCCTCTTCGTCGTGGGCCGCACGGCGGGTATCGTAGTAGGCGTTATGGAATTTCTGCGCCGAAGCGCCGGACGCCGCGAAAAGGGCGGCCAGAAACAATATGACGATGCGTTTCATAATCAGTCTTTTTTAATTACGCCGTCGATACCGGTCTTGACATACGACCACTGATCGGCTTTTTTCAGGTGAATCATATCGAACAGGAAATAACCGTCGCAGGCGTTGATGCAGGCGGCGACCGAAGCGGTGATGGCCCGGTTCTCCTCCTCCTGCGGCACCTTGTCGTCGGCATCCCAGTTTCCCACGTCGGGACCGCCGGCCACCATCGGGCAGGCTCCCATCGTACGCTCTTTGGCCAGCAGGCAGAATCCCTGCATGGTCCATTCGGTCGTGCCGTAAACGCGCGTCGGGGAGGCGTAGGCGCCGATGAGCATCTGGTCCATCAGGTCGGCATAGCCGTAGTTCATGTATTTCTTGGTAGCCCACGAGAATTTGGACGAGGTGTCGTAATTGGGACTGGCCCAGTTGACACCCACGTCGTAATAGCTGGCATACCAGCCTCCGACGTATACGCCGAACTTGACCGACGGATTGACCGACTTGACGGCGGCGCGCGCCTTCTCCATAAAGTCGTGGATCACCTTCGCCCGGAATTCGAGCCACTGCTTCATATGCACGGGCACCGGCGAGGGTATGCCCGAAGTATGGCCGGCAGGCAGAATGTCGGCGGGGAAACCGGCAACCGACTGGCCGATATACTTCTCGAACTCCTTGCGCGTATAATTCGAGAAATCGCTGGTAAATCCGTCGAAGCGCCCCCTGTCGAGGAAGATTCCCGCCAGTCCGTCATAGGCCGCGAGGTCCCTGAGCATCGAACAGAGATACTCCTGCACTTCGGGCAATACCGGATTGAAGAACTTGGCGGACTGCGAGGTTGACATGATGTTCGTGATGCCGCCCGCCAGATTCAGATCGGTCGTCCACGCCCGCTTGGCCTCATCCCGGAAAACGACTCCGGCGCCGCCCAGCAAGGTCTGGTTGCCGCCCGTAAAGGTATTGATCGCGGCGTGAATGCGCAGGTCGAGCGACTTTCCGGCGTCGATAAACGCCTGCAGGTAGTCCCACGTGGCCGTGCGTTCGACCTTGGAATATCCGCCCGGCAGCCATGCGCCGAGCCATTCCACCTGATCGACCACCGACGTACGGAAAAGCACGTCGCCGGTAGTAGGCCGCACATCGACCACGATATCGGTGAATCCGGCCTCCTTGGCCTTGGTCAGATCGCGCAGTATATTCTCCTTGCTGTTGGCGAAATCGGGGAAGTTGGCCGCGGCATCGACCCAGATGAACCGGGGTTTCTCCACCCCCGGCTCCGGATCGGGATCGGGGTCGGGATCGGGCCACTCCCATTCGGGTTCCTTCGAATCCGAACCGCACGAAACAGCCCCGTATCCCAGCGTCAGCGCCACCAGAGCCGCCGCAAACCATTTAACATTCTTTTTCATCTTCAAAATTATGTTTGTTTTAGGACCTGCATCCCCGGTCAGAGGGATGCAGGCAAAAGGGGTGTTACTTGTCGATACAGTCGAACTCCCAAGCGACCAGCGCATTGGTATTGGCGTCCGTATAGTAGAGATTCATCTTGTATCCGTCGGCCGATGCCGTCATCAGCACGTCGCCGGCCGCATTGACCACCGCCCCGGCAGGCTTGTATTCGTTCGATACGAAAACCTTCGACGGCGACGTGTCGCACGCACCCGTCATCTGATCGGGCGTCGTCACATCGAACATGTAGGCCTTGAACTCTCCGTAGGTGAAATGCGCGCCCTCATAAATCGCCGCATATTTGGCGTTATTGAACGTACATACATCCACACAGTTGTAGTTGGAGTTGGCGCCCCATGTCGCAGTGGCGATCTTGTGAGTTACAGCGCCCGTCGCATCGACACGATACAGCGCATTGGCACTGTAGTAGGCAAGGAAGTAAGGATCGTCGGGATTGGCCGAATAAGCCTCCACGTCGGCGTGGCCGTTGCCGTTCCAGCCGGCGGTCGCCCCCGTAACCGAGATCATCTGCGGCTTGGCCGGCACGCCTCCGGTAATCACCCAGCGGAGGAACTTGCAAACGGCACCGTTCCACGTATAGATCACGGCCGTAACGATCGCATCGCCCTTCACGTTGCCCTGCACCGAAATGTGCTTGCCCATCGAAGCGCCCGTAGCGTTCGTATAGGAGAGCAGCTCGGCAGGCATTTCATCCGTCGATGCCGCCGCATAAACCTTGAATTCGGCATTGGGATTAGCCAAGTTCGCATAGAGGATGTTGCCCGCGTCGTCCGAGGTCATACCGCCGTCGGCCGCTACGCCCTTCATGTCGTGTGTACCCAAGAAATCACCTGTCGCGCGGTTGAACAGGAACTTGTCCGCACCGGTCGAAAGCACGAGCTTGTTGCCCGACGCCGCCAGCGAATAGATCTTACCGCCGGCATTGACGATTCCGAGTTTGTCGAGCGATACGTTCTGCCAAACCTCCGTCTCGCTGCCCGCACGCCAACCGTATTTGATCTTGGGCGGAATCTCCTTGCTCACGGAATAAACCCGCTTGGTCACGCCGTCATGCGCCGTAACCGTAAATTTCACGCCCTCGCCCTCGTAATTGGCCGCAACGGCGGGATCGGGCGAGATCGTGGCGTGGGGAGAAAGAATCACCTGCGCCGTCACCGACGAAAGGTCATCGACCGTAATGAGTGAAATCGTGTTACGGTCGTTATCGATCACACCCTGAATAGCAGGTTCGTCGGTGGCGAAAGAGATGATCTCGCATTTATCCGATTTCTTGATATTGCCCGTCACGCAGAAATTGCGCTTCGAACCGTCGACACGCGTCAGCGTAAACCAGTTTTCCTTCGTCAGATCCAATACCCCAAGCATCGGCGTGATGAAACAGTTGTCATCCAGATTAGCCGTGACGCGCATCTGGGTAATCGAAGTGGTATTCGACGAATTTTCGGGATAATAGTAAGGAACATCGATCACGATACGCTCCTGTCCCTCGGTCACCGCCGCGGTGAATTTTGCCAGCGGGTCGTTTTTATACTCCCCGGTAGCGAACTGCGCCGAGATGGTGTTCAGCCCCTGATCCACGACCGACGGGGTCAGCTCATCCGGCTCATGGCAGCCGCCTAAGCCGAGCAGAGCCGCCAATGCAAATAATTTAATGCTATTTTTCATGGTTTCGGTTTCTTTTAGAGATTATAACCACTCAGGGAACTGCTTGACGGCCGAATTGTTGCTCAGCTCGGTTTCAGGCAGCGGAATACGGTAAAGCTTCTCTTCGAAAAGGCGGTCCTTACGGTCGCAGTCGACGTAGGTATAAATAAACTCGGCACCCTGCTTTTCGATTTTGAGACCGTGTACGCGGCTGTTCTGACCGGAATAAGCCGTATGCGCGAGTTTCCAGCGGCGCATGTCCCAATAATGATGTCCTTCGCAGTAAAGCTCGATCTTCCGCTCCTGCCGGATCGCCGCCATCAGCGCCTCGCCGGACTTATTGGAGTAAGGCAGGCCTACGCGCTCCCGAATCTGGCGCAGGTCGTCGTTCGCACCGTCGGCGCCCAGCATGTAGCACGCCTCGGCATGATTCAGAATGACTTCGGCCAGACGAATGGCGATCCAAGGCTGCGTACAGGCTTTCGAATAGTCGGTATAGCCTTCGTTCAGCATTTTGCGCAGATAATAACCCGTGGTCGTACGGCCGTTGAGCGCCGAACCGTCGTCGTAAACGGCATAGCCGTCTTTACCGCTCACATAAGGTTCGAGAGCACGGCCTTTCCATTCGCACCCGTTGTAAAGCACGGAAGCATGGAAACGGGGTTCCAATTGAGCATAAGGCGGCGTATCGGTCGTACCGGTCGTCGTATTGTGCCACGGCGTCCAGTCGGGATAACCGCCCGTCGTCGCCAGTTCGTACGATTCGACCATCTCCTGCGTCGGAGTGGCCCGTCCGCCCATGGTCGTATTGTCGCCGCCCGGCATAAAGAGCTTGTCCCAGCTATGGTTCGGGCCGCCGACCAGATAGTTGTATTCCAGAATCGACTCCGTATTACCGTCGCGCATCGAGGTAAACGCCTTGGCGTAATCGGCAGCCGTTTTGCCCGGCATCAGCACATAACCGAGTTTGAATACCTCTTCAGCCGCGGTTTTGGCCGACTGCCAGCGTTTGGCATAGAGCATCGCGCGCGACAGCATCGCATACGCGGCACCGGAAGTAATGCGCCCCGCTTCGTTGTCCCATTTGGCCGGAAGGGTCTTGGCGGCATAGGAAAGGTCGCCTTCGACCATATTCCACCCCTCCTCCTCGGTCGAGAGGGCCTTATTCTCGGTAATCGCCAGCAAATCCTCGTTATAGAGAATCACCTCCGGAGTACGCTTCAGCAACTGGAAATAGAGGAATCCGCGGAAGAACCGGGCCTCGGCCTCGAAACGCTTGTAAGTGTCGCCGTCGAAATTGCTTCCGTATTTTTTCAGTCCGTAAAGGAACTCGTTGACGCGACGGATACGAGTGTAGGTATCATCCCATGCTCCGAAATGGAAAGCGGCCGTCGATGCGGCAAGTCCGCCCTCGGCGAAAGCGATGATATTGGCAAACCCCACGTTCGTGCCCGGCGTGGCCGAACCGAACTTGAGCGTCTCGGTCAGGCCGTCCGTCAGGCCGACCTGACTGTCGCCGGTCTCAAACGCCCCGTACCGGGAGATGTAGGGATAAAACCCATTGACATACTGAGTCACATAATTGACGTCGCTCCATACGATCTTTTCCGACACCTTGTTGGTCGGACTCATGTCGAGCCAATCGTTACAGCCCGTCATGGCGACCGTAGCAGCCAGCAAAACGATATTTATGATTTTCTTTTTCATGATTTTGAATTTTGTCGGTTAGAACGAAACTTCGAGACCGCCCACAACCGTACGCTGCTGCGGATAGTAACCGTTGGTCACGCCCGGCCATTCGGGATCGACGCCTTCGGGCAGACCCGACCATGTGCAGAGGTTATTGCCCTCGATATAAACCTTCACCTTCTGGATGCGCAGTTTGTTGGTCCAGTTTTTGGGCAGCGTATAGCCCAGATGAACCGATTTCAGACGCAGATACTTTCCGTCGCGGTACCAGAACGACGAAGCATAGGAGTTGTTCGTGTTAGGCGGATTGAGCGACAGACGGGGATACTCCGCATTGGGATTTTCGGGCGTCCATGCCTTTTCTACGAGATAACGCGGCGAGTTGGCGCCGGCCTTAAACGGACGGGTGAAAATCGTATTGTCCTCATTCCAGTTGTAATAAGTACCCGTCAGCGAAACGTCGCAAACGGCAGCCCCGACAAACAGAATATCGAATTCAAGTCCTTTCCACGAAGCATTGAGATTGACACTGCCGTTGAACTGCGGACGCTGGCCGCGACCGAGATAGGCGCGGTCCTGATCGTACGTAATGGCGCCGTCGCCGTTGAGATCCTTGTATTTGATATCGCCCACACGGGGACGCGAGCCGGAGATCCACGGCGAATTGTCGATCTCCTCTTCGCTCTGGAACAGGCCGTCGGCCATAAAGCCCATCGTCATGTAGCGGCTCTTGCCGGTGCGCTTGGCGTAATCGGGCGTATTGGGGCTGTCCTGATAACGGAGCCAGCGATCTTTCGCCCAAGTCATATTGACGGTCACGCCATACTGGAAATCTTTGCCGATGTGATTACGATGAGTCAGTTTGACGTCGATACCCTTTACATCCTGCGCATTGTTATTTATGTAAGTGGGGTAATAGCCGCCCATCGAAGCGGGTTTTCCGGTGTTCGATCCCAGAATATCGAAAATATAGTTGTAGAAAGCATCGAACTCCACTCCGAGTTTTCCGCTCCACATCGCCAGATCGAAACCTACGTTGTAGGAATAATTACGCTCCCAAGTCAGAAGTTCGTTCGCAACCAGCGACGTCATGATACCGTTCTGCCCCACGCCGCCGAGTACGACGCTCGGTGCCGTACTGACATTGGAGAACGTGCTCAGGAAAGCATAGGCCGCCGAGCCGGAGTCGTCGCCCAAGGAACCGAACGATGCACGGAGTTTGAAGTTGTCGACCGCGTTGCGCAGGGGAGCGAAGAAGTTCTCCTCCGACATGCGCCATCCGAGCGATACCGAAGGGAAGAATCCCCAGCGGCGTCCCGAAACGTTGCCGATAAACTTATAAGACCCGTCATAACGTCCGGAGAATTCGAACAGATATTTATCGGCATAATTGTACTGTCCGCGGAAAACCAGTCCGACCTTGCGCGAAGCGTCGCTGGAACCGCCTATCGGCTTATCTGCCGGAGTCGTCGCTTGGTCCAGTTCGGGCAGTTGCGGGAACGGAATGTCCTTACCCGAAGCCGAGAATTTATTGGTCTTGTAATCGCGGGTTTCGATCAGCGCCAACAGATCGACTTTGTGTTTCTCCGCAAAGGTATTTTTGTAGCTGATGCTGGCCTGAGAGGTAATTCGGCGCCACTGCGAGAATCCTTCGGTCAGGTTATTGGTTTTCTTGCCGGTCGTGACGTTCGCATTGTTGCGCGGATCCGACGCCTTGGAATAAGTGATATCCTGACTGGTCGAATTCGGCGTGCTGGCCAACATGAGGAAGTAAGGCGTACTCAGGATTTTGGATGTCGTAGAGCTGCGGTCGTACGCACCCATAACCTTCAGGCTGAGACCCTTTACCCACGGAAGATCCCATTGCAGGGCAGCGTTGGTCTGTACGGCTACGGTCTGTGATTTCGAATAGCCCGACAGTTCGGTAGCGGCAATCGGATTGATCGTATTCCCGTAATTATTCTGGCTCGCGGTCGGAAGTCCGTCATAGGTCTTCGGCAGATAAGGATGCATATAGGCGGCCTGCTCGGCAATCGAGAGCCACGGGGCCGTCGAAACGCTGGTGCCGGAAGTACCGCCGGCAGAGAATCCGGGCTCCTTCCGATCTCCTATCTGACCTGCCACTCCAAACGTAAAGGTCAGGCTCTTGGCGATCTTGGCTTCGATATTCGTACGCAGGTTATAGCGGTCGTAATCGAAATTCTTGACATTGCCGGTCTGGTTCATATAGCCCAGCGAAGCGAAATAATTGATCCGGTCGCTGCCGCCCGTCGAAGTGACGCTGTGCTGCTGGAGCGTACCGGTTCCGAAGATTTCGTCGATCCAGTTGGTGTTGCCCCAGCCGTTCGTGCCTTCGCGCATCATCTGTACATGCTTGGCCGTGAAGATCGGCTCCTGACCGTCGAGTTCGAGCGCCTTGTTGTACCAGTAAGCATAACCCGGACCGTCGAGGAATTCGGGATACGAGGTATTGAACGACGCACCGTAGGACCCTTTGTAAGTCAGGTTCATCGCCCCCTGTCTGCCCTTCTTGGTCGTTACGATCATCACACCGCCGGCTGCTTCGAGACCGTAAACCGCTACGGCGGCGCCGTCCTTCAGCAGCGATACCGACTCCACATCGTTGGGGTCGATGTCATTGATCGAACGCTGCACGCCGTCGACGATATAGAGAATACCCGACTTCGCGCCGCGAATGGTCATGCTGGCTTGGTCCTGACCGGGCTGTCCGGAATTCTGCACAGAGATAAGACCCGGCAGACGGCCGGCCAGTCCCTGCGAGATATTGGACATCGGCATCTTCTGAAGTTCCTTACCGTCGATCTGCGACACGGCCGCCGTAACGTCGGCGCGGCGCTGAGAGCCGTAACCGAGGATGACGACCTCGTCCAAACGGGCGGCATCCTCCTTCATCGTAACGTCAAGGTTGGAAATCCCCCCCCCACAAGTTATTCTCTGTGAGGACATTCCGATATACGTAAATTCCAGTATACCGCCTTTGGGAACCGCAATGGAGTAGTTTCCGTTTATGTCGGTCGTCGTACCCTTGTTCGAGTCCACGACCACCACGGTCACACCGACGAGCGGATTGCCCTGTTCATCGGTAACCGTACCCCCGACGGTAGGCTGCGCAAAGGCCGTCCCGGCCCCCGCCAACAGCAGGAACAATGTCCACAGACACGTCCTCGCCGCCAGAGAATCTCTGAATCTAGAGAAAAACTCTTTCATAGAATTACATTTAAGTTAAGTTTTTAGTGTTTTATATTGGTTGCAGATCAGTTGCTTCCTTCGGCGATTCCGGCCGCCAGCTCCGACCACCAGCCGCGGTTGATGATATGAACGATATCGAAGATCATCAGTCCGTCGGTGTCGCGGAGCGCCTGCGCCACGGCGCGGGTGAATTGCGCGGCATCGCCCTCGTACCTGTCTCTTATACCCATCTGACGCTGCCGA
>ENA-OZAF01000604-OZAF01000604.1-human-gut-metagenome-genome-assembly--contig:-NODE-604-length-13994-cov-5.592510_pt1 | contig 13994 bp, 13 predicted proteins | sample MGYA00244207_ERZ653498 | MGnify/ENA primary metagenome ERZ653498 (study PRJEB26926, sample SAMN06165156) | human gut metagenome | biome: ENVO:00009003; feature: ENVO:2100002; material: ENVO:00002003... | reverse complement strand
GCACCCCCGCAGGTCCCAGGTCCCGCACCTTCGCCCGCCAGGCCTCCTCGCCCTCGCCGTCATAGAGCAGCATCGCCGCCGCCGTCATCTCCAGGACCCGCGGGTCCCCGCCGTACTTCGCTATCAGCAGCAGCGGCGCTATGACCCGCTCGTCCCGGGTTATCTTCCTCTCCGGCTGGCGCGCGTTCCGCTCCAGCGTGTCCGCTATCTTCCGGTTGCAGAACTTCGCCTTCGACAGCCGCGCAAATTCCTGCTGGTCCGCCATGTCGTAGCCGTACTCCCGGCACACCGCCGCGTTCGTCTCCGCATAGTTCTCGTCCAGCAGCCGGCCTATGACCTCGTCGTTCGCCGCCTCCGCGTAGTCCGTGCAGCCCTTGAGCCAGCCCAGATAGGCAATGACGCAGCTCGCCGCGTTGTAGGTGTAGAGCTTCCGCTTCAAAAACGTGCTGAAATTCCGCACCGGTTTCAGGCCCGGTATCTCCGGCCGGAACCCGCCCAGGCTCTCTACGTCGTATTGCAGCCAGGGATATTCCTCGGAGCCGATGTCGCAGCCGCCGGCTTCCACCGTCGTGCAGAACACCGTCGCCTCGCTGATGTGTACCCGCTCGCTGTCCAGCTGCTCCCTCAGTATACGCGCGGGGTCCGTGGCATTCTCGCAGGTGATGATGTAGTGCTCGCGCTCCGGGTCCAGCCGCTTTTTGAGCTCGCGCCCCACGTCCGCCAGGTTCTGGCTGCACACCGAGACGAAGATCAGCTCGTCCCCGGAGAGGTCCGCATCCTCCCAGGTGTGCGCCGTGTAGCCCTCGACCCGCGTCGTCTTGTCCGTCCCGAAGTACCTTATCTCGAACGAACCCGCCGCGTTCAGCCTGTCCACGAGCTGCCTGTCCTTGTCTATGAACCTCATGCGGATGCCCTGGCCCGTCAGCAGGCGCGCCACAAATCCACGGCCCGTCTTGCCCGCGCCGATGATCACCGCCTCATTCACGGATCCAGCCCTCACTTTTCAGCAGCGCGATCTTGGACTTCACGAGCTTCGCCAGCGCACCGTCCGGCTCCAGCTTGCAGACGTTCTCCAGGATGTAGTCCACGCCCTTTTCCTCACGCAGCCGCTTGAGCTCCTCGGCGGAGGGGTCGCCCTCGCTCGTGTAGTAGATGGCCGCCGCGATGGAAGTGCAGAGGTTCTCCGGCGCTGCGCCGTAGGACTCCACCATCCGCGCAGAGCCCACCAGGCGGTCGTCCGGACCCAGCTTGCGCATCGGGTCCCTGGCGTTGCGCTCGATGTAGTCCACTATCCGGTAGTCCTGGAGCTTACGCTTGGAGCCCTGCGCGAACTCCAGCTGTTCGTCCAGCGGATAGCCGTGCTTGCGCGAGAGCGCCGCGGCCGTCTCGCCGTACACGCCGTCCAGGATCTTGAGTATGCGCTCGTCGTGCGCGGCGTCCGCGATGTGCTTGTAGCCCAGCAGCGCGCCCAGATAGGAGACCGTCCCGTTCGCGGCGTTGTAGGTGTAGAACTTCCGCTCCAGGAAGCCCGAGAACTCCTCCACCTTCTGCAGGCCCATGATATCCGGCAGCTCGCCCACCACGCGGGAGTAGTCCACCGGCAGCTGCCAGAAATCCTGAACGTTGACGGTCAGCGGGTCCTCTTTCAGCTGGGCCTCCTCGGCCTCGATGGCGCTGCGCATTATGACCGCCTCGGTCACGCCCACGTTCTTGTGGAAAAACTCACGGTACTCTTCGCTGATGCTCGCCTCGATGCCCTCGCGCAGTATCCTGGCGGGCTCCTTCCAGTTCTCGCAGGTGACGAAGTTCAGCGTTCCGCCGCGCTTCGCCTTTTTCTCGATGCCCTTTACCATGTACGGGACCAGGGATTCCAGGTTCTTGCCGCCTACGGCATTGAAAACAACGTCCGCTTCGGCTATCGCCTCAGCTATCTTCTCCGCGTCCGAAAAGTCCAGCGCCTTCGCGCCCTTCACCACGCAGTTCTTCTCAGGACTGCCCAGTACGTTCACCGTATACTGGCCACGGCTGTTCACGAGGTCCACCAGACCCTCGTATTTTTCCACGAACACAAAGGGTATGCCGCTCAGATAAAGAAGATGTCCGATGAAGCCCCTGGCTATCTTGCCGGCGCCGAAAATAACGCTGCTCATATCTGTTGTACCTCCATAAATTCCTTGAAATGCTCCCTCAGAGCCGGATACAGCGACTTGAATATCCCGAACCTCGCATCGAGTCTCGGGTCATGCGGAGCGGGCTCGGCCGCGGCCGCAGCGCCGCAGACCCTCTCCGCCTCGCGCACGAGATCCGGGTGCTCCGAGCTGCCCGCCGCCGCGGCTATGGCCGCGCCCAGGGCGGAGGCTCCGGTCTCCCCGGTCGTGTATACGGGCAGGCCCAGCAGGTCCGCCTTCAGCCGGTTGAGTACGGGCTGACGCGACGCGCCGCCGCTCGTCAGCAGCCGCCGGCCCCTCGGCCTGCCCAGGAGCTCGTATATCTCCAGCAGGCTGAACACTATGCCCTCCATCACCGAATACGCAAAGGCCCGCGAGCTGCAGCCGCCCGATACGCCGAAGAATACGCCGCGCGCGTTCGGGTCGAACACCGGCGCGCGTTCGCCGTTCACATAGGGCAGGAAGATGGGCGGGCGCTCGTCCAGCAGGGCCGGAATGGAGTCCGGCTCCACGCCCGCGCAGTCGAAGCGGCTCAGGCAGATATCCATGCTCGCGCCGCTCGAGGCCGTCACACCGTAGTGGACGGCGTTTTCCAGGAAGGGACTGGAGACGAGCTCCGTATCCCCGGCCACGCCTGCGCTTATGACGCCCAGGTGCTCGCTGGTCCCCGTTATGTCGAACATGTCGCCCGGGTGTACGGCGCCCATGCCCAGCAGCGCGCAGAAAAAGTCGTTCATCCCGACATAGACCTTCGCGTCCCCGGGCAGGCCCAGCTCCTCCGCCCGCGCGGGAAGCACCGGACCGGCGCAGGCCGTGACCTCAGCGAGCTCCGGCAGGACCTTCGCGTCCAGGCCCAGCTCGCCCAGGAAATAGCCGCTGTACTCGTTCCCGAACTGCCCGGCGAGTCCCCGCCATGAGTACCTGTCCGAGAGCAGCCGGCCCGTCAGCCAGCGGCAGAGGTAGTCCTTCGGCTGGCAGACCGAGTCCGGCGCCATGCCCGCCTCCAGGCAGTACATGAGCCGCGGCAGCGGATATGAGGCCAGCCGCGGGTGCGGCATGGACAGCTCCGCCATGAAGCGCTCCCTCGGATACCTCCTCAGCAGCCGCTCCAGCTCGTCGGCGCCCGCGGGCGAGTTCCAGGGTATCACCCGCTCGCCGTTCACGATGTAAGTCCCCACCTGGGCGGAAAGCCCTATCGCTCCCACCCGGGAGAGGTCCATCCCCCGCGCCGCTCGCCTTATCGCCTCCAGCCAGGCCCGGGGCGCGTTCTCCGCATAGCGCTCACTGCCCCTTTCGGCCACCCGGCCATCCCTCAGCAGGACCAGCTTCACCGATGAGGTGCCGAGGTCCAAGCCCAATACGTCCATATGATATCGCCTCGCATTTCTCAACGCCATGTTGACGATTTGACGCATGGTATTGATTTATGTGTTAAACTATTGTAATATTGATATGATATTTTTATCAAAAGGGGGCCATTTAATTGTCATCCAACATCACAAATGTTGAACTCTTCCCCGACCAGCTCTGTATCCAGTATCTGGGCCAGATGGGTTTTCTCTTCAAGTTCCGGGGCAGCTGCGTCCTCATAGACGCATACCTCTCCAGCTACGTGGACGAGAACTGCTGCACGGACGCCGTGGTCTGGCGCCGCAACTATGCCCCGCCGGTCCTGCCGGAGGAACTGGGCTTTGTGGACTATGTGTTCTGCACCCACGCCCACGAGGACCACGCGGACCCCTATACGCTCAGGGCTCTGGCCGCCGCCTGCCCGAAGGCGAAGTTCTATGCGCCCGCGCCCGTCGCGGCCGTGATAGCCGCCCGCGGCATAGGTCCGGAGCGGATGACCGGCATACACAGCTCGGGCAGCCTCCGGCTGACGCCTGACATCGAGGTCACGCCCGTCCCCGCCGCTCACGAACAGCTGCACACGGACGCCTCGGGCGATTGCTTCGAGCTGGGCTACATCTTCCGCTTCGGCGGGCTCAGGCTCTATCACTCCGGCGACTGCTGCCCCTATGACGGGCTCGAAGAGCGGGTGCGCGGCTGCGACATCCACATCCTGCCCGTGAACGGCAGGGACTTCTACCGCCGGGAGCGCTGCGGCATCATCGGCTGCTTCATGCCCAACGAGGCGATACAGCTGGCCAGGGACGCCGGAGCCCGGCTGCTCATCCCTGCGCACATCGGCCTCTACGGCAACAACAGCGTGGACCCCGGCGTTTTCGCCGCCGAGCTGAACAGGATGGCGCCCTATCAGGCCTTCCACCTCTTCACGCCGGGTGAGATGTATATCTATGACCCGGCGCTCATCCCGGACTCAGAGCGGGGTCGAGGCTGAGAACACGCACATCGCCCCGCCGTAGCCGTGCCGCTCCGGGGCGGAGAGCCTGCCGCTGCACACCTCCAGAAGGTGGGCGACGCACTCTTCGCCCAGGTCCTCTATGCTCCGGCCGGCCGTCACTATCTCGCCCGCGTTGATGTCCATGTCCCCGCCTTTGCCGCCCATTTTCTCAAAGGTGGCGCTGTTGGAGCAGACCTTTATGCAGGGCGCCGCGGGGTAGCCCAGCGGGTTGCCCCGGCCCGTCGAGAAGAGGACCGCCTGCGCGCCGCAGGCAAAAAGGCCCGTCAGCGAGACGGGGTCGTAGCCCGGCCCGCGCATGATGAGCAGACCCTTCCGGGACCCCACCCTCTCGCCGTAGTCGAGCACGTCCATCACCGGCCCTGAGCCTCCCTTGCGGATGCAGCCCAGGGCCTTTTCCTGTATCGTGGTCAGGCCGCCCTCCATGTTCCCGCGCGCGATGATGCGCGCCGCGTTCGGACCCAGGTACTTGCGGACCTCCAGCTCCTCGAGCTCGACCATCCTAAGCAGCCTTTTCGCCACATCCTCCGAGGCGGCGCGCGCCGCCAGGAGCCGCTCCGCGCCTATCATCTCGGCCACCTCGGAGAGCAGCACAGTGCCGCCCGCCTCCGCCACGCGGTCCGCCGCGTAGCCTATGACCGGGTTCGCCGTCACGCCGGAGAGCGCGTCCGAGCCCCCGCACTCCGTCCCCAGGACCAGCGAGGAGAGCGGCGCCGGCGCGCGGCTGCAGGCCTCGGCCTCGCTCAGATAGGCCCGGGCCGCCGCGGCGCAGCGCTCTATCACGGCCTCGCCGCCGCCGTCTTCCTGCACCACCTGCGCAAAGACCGGCATCGGGCGCAGCCGACGTATCCGCTCAGCCATCTCATAGGCGTCGTCCGTCTCGCAGCCCACGCCGACCAGTACCACCGCGTAAACGTTCGGATTCACGCAGACGCCCGTCAGTATCCTCCGCCAGCGCTCGAATTCGCCCGGGATCGAGCAGCCGTATGTGTGTATCATCGGCACCGCGCCCGGGACCAGCTTCGCCACGCGGTCTATTATCCCGTTGGCGCAGCTGCAGTTTGCGATGAGCAGCACGTGGTTCCTTACTCCCACGCTCCCGTCTTGACGATAATATCCCTGAAACTGCCGCATATTAGCCTCATTTCATCATCTTTTCCGCGTCCACGTTGTGGACGTGGACCCACTGCCCCGCCCTTATCGGCGCGGTGGCATAGCCTATGGCCTGGCCGTATTTTATCACCCGCTCGCCTTTCTCCAGGTCGCGCAGGGCGATCTTGTGCGGGGCCTTGATGCCGTCCAGGGCCGTCACCTTGAGCTCGCCGAAGCAGACCTCGTCGCCCGGCTGCGTCTCCTCCGTCACTATGCCGACGTTGTCCGCCGTGTCTATGACGATGCCTCTTTTAACGCTCATCGGCCCACCTCAGCGAGATATGCGCCCGGAGCCGTCGCCCCTGGCCAGGGCCAGGACCTCCTCCGGAGTGCTCAGGTTGAAGTCGTATTCGATGCTGTGCTTCAGGCAGGAGGCGGCAACGGCAAATTCCACGGCGTCCTGCGGGGCGTAGTCGTTCAGCATGGCGTAGATCATGCCGGAGGCGAAGGAGTCCCCGCCGCCGACGCGGTCCACGATGTGTATGCCGTATTTTTTGGACTCATATACCTCGCCGCCGCTGTAGAGCAGCGCGGACCAGTTGTTGTCCGAGGCGGAGAGGGATTCGCGCAGGCTCACGGCCACCGCCTTGAAGCCGAATTCCCCGGCCAGCCTGCCCATGAGCGCGCTGTAGCCCGCCACGCTCAGCTTCCCGGAGACGACGTCCGAGTCCGCCGCGCGCAGGCCGAGCGACTTTTCTATGTCCTCCTCGTTTGCGAAGAGGACGTCCACGCTCTCCATGAGCGGACGCATGACGCTCTGCGCCTCCTGCTCCGACCAGAGCGTTTTTCTGTAGTTCAGGTCGCAGCTGACGGTCACGCCGTGGCGCTTAGCCGCGGCGCAGGCCTCCGAGCAGACCTCGCGCACCGTGGGACTGAGCGCCGCAGTTATCCCCGTGAAGTGGAACCAGCCGGCGTCCTCGAAGATCTCGTCCCAGTCGTAGTCGCCGGGGCGGGACTCGGAAAACGCCGAGTGCTTCCTGTCGTATATGACCTTCGACGGGCGCTGGGAGGCGCCCTTCTCCAGGTAGTAGACGCCCAGCCGCTCTCCGCCGAAGGCGATGTGGCCGGTCCGGACCCCGTAGTGGTCCAGGACGCGCTTGGCGCACATGCCGATGTCGTTTTCCGGCAGCCTCGTGACCAGCTCGGACTCCATGCCCATGTAGGACAGGGCCACGGCCATGTTCCCCTCGGCCCCGGAATAGCTCAGGTCGAACTTGTTCGCCTGGGCAAATCTCAGATAGCCCTCCGGCGACATGCGCAGCAGCATCTCGCCAAAGCCTACGAACTTTTTGTCTTTCATATCAGCTCACCTCCGCCGGAAATCATCCGACGCTCTCAAAAATGGAGACCAGCTTCGCAGCCCTCTCGCTTATCTCGTCGAACCTGCCCGCGCGTATCAGCTCCTTGTCGGTCAGGTATCCGCTGATGCCCGCGCCCATGCAGCCCGCCTCCAGGAAGGAGCGCAGGTTCGTATCGTTCACGCCTGCGGTGGCCAGGAGCTTTATGTGCGAAAGCGGCGCGCGTATGTCCTTTATGTAGCCGAGGCCCAGCTGCTTGGCCGGGAAGAGCTTTACAAAATCCGCCCCGCACTCGTGCGCCTGCTGTATCTCGCTCGGCGTCATCGCGCCAGGAATGGAGACCAGCCCCAGCCGCTTCGTCTCCCGGATGAGCTCCGGGTTGGCGTTCGGCGCTATGATATAGCGCGCGCCCGCCTCGGCCGCGCAGTGCAGTTGCTCCGTGTCCAGGACCGTCCCCGCGCCTATCTGCATGCTCTCGCCCATCTCGGTGCAGAGCATCCTGATGTTCTCCGCAGTCGTCGCGCAGCAGTCTGCGTCCGCCTGGTCGAACGTGACCTCGATGAGCTTCACGCCGCCCTTGCAGAGCGCCCGCGCCAGCTCCAGCAGCTCGTTTCCGTACACCTTCCTGCATATGGCGATGATGCCATGCCGCAGTATGAACTCTTGCGTATTCATTTTTCGTTGCACCTCGTAGTTATTCACTTGCGCTCCCCGGCGGCCTCCGCGCGCCTGGGGACCAGAGCCATCGGCCTCACCGGCGAGCCGGAGCCGTTCTTTATCTTCAGCGGTATCGCTATGAAATAGCAGCGCGCGGGCAGGAGGGCCAGATTCTTCAGCTCCTCCACCAGCAGGATGCCCCGGGGCAGCCAGTGCTCGTAGTGGCCCGTGGAGGGGTACTCCACCCCGTCTTTGATGGGCATGTCGCTCGATATCGTGTCGAAGCCCACCGCCTTCACGCCGCGCTCCGCTATGAGCTTCACGGCCTCCTCGCTCAGGCCCGGCTCATTCTTGGCGTAGTACTGCCAGCCGCCGTCCGTCCGCCAGTGGCGCTCCCAGCCGAAGTTGAACAGCGCGATCTCGCCCCGTCCCACCGCGGCGCCCGTCCGCTGCTCATAGCTCAGTATGTCCTCCGCGCTCAGCCGGTCCCCGGCCTCCAGGCCCAGACCGCGCATGTCGTACACCACCGCGCTGCCGCAGATGCAGTCCGGCGGCAGGGTGTCCACCGTCCGCTCCGGCTGGCTCGGGACCGTGTGCGCAGGCGCGTCCATGTGCGTCCCCGTGTGCTCGCCCATCACCAGGCACTGGTTGTAGAACCCGTCGTGCTCAAAGGTGCAGCAGGGGTCCACGATCACCTGCGGATGCGTCGGCCAGCGCGGCATCCCGCGCTCTATCGTGTGCGAAAGGTCCACGACCTCAAAGCCCGCAAGCACTTTCAACAATTCGTCCATCTTGCACCCCTATCAAGCGTTCTTTTCCCTTATCGTGGAGAGGATGACCGCTACAACGATTATCGCGCCCTTGAGCATCAGCTGCGGGTAGGACGAAACGTTCAGCAGGTCCAGGATGTTGTTTATTATCCCGAGTATAAACACGCCTATCACGGCGCCGCTCACCGTGCCTTTGCCGCCGGAAAAGCTCGTTCCGCCGATGACCACGGCCGCGATGCAGTCCGTCTCGAGCGCGGTGCCGCTCTGGGGCGAGCCCAGACCCAGCCTCGCCATCAGCAGTATGCCCGCTATCGCGCAGCAGAAGCTCGAGAACACATAGGGCGTCACCTTCCACTTTTTCACGTTCAGGCCGGAGAGCGTCACCGCCTCCTCGTTGCCGCCTATGGCATAGAGTATCCTGCCCATGACCGTCGTCTTTATCAGTATCGCCGTGAAAATGACCATCACCAGCCAGATTATCGCCTGGTAGGGGATGCCCAGCAGACGCCCGGAGCCTATCGTGGACAGAAAGTCCGCCGAGGCCGAGGCCTTCCACGATATCGGAGAGGACTTGCAGTACCAAAACGCTATGCCGCTGGCAAAGCTCTGCATGCCCAGGGTCACGATGAAGGGCGCTATCCTCAGCTTCGCCACGATGAGGCCGTTCACAAGGCCTATGACCAGGCAGATGCCTACGGTCAGCAGCACAGCGAGCGCAAGCGGCATACTGTTGGCAAAGCTGGCGCAGAACACGCCCGCTACCGCTACCTGCGAGCCGACGCTCAGGTCTATCCCGCCCGACAGGATGACCGCAAACATGCCCATGCTCACTACCATGATCGTCGTCTGCTGGACCATCATGTTCACAGAGTTCAGGCCCGAGAAAAATGCAGGCGACATTATCGACGCCACTACTATCATAAGGGCCAACACGCTCAGCGGTATGGCCTGTATCTTGAGGTAATCCCTGACCGCGCCCATCGCGCCGTTGGCGGGGCGGCCGTCGCTGATCCTGCTTGCCATCTCAAACTCTCCTATACATATATTGTAGTATCAGTTCCGTGTCCATCAGCTCTTCGCCCTCCACCATGCCCGTGACATGCCCGTCGTGGAAAACGATGGCCCTGTCGCAGACCATCTGGATCTCCTCTATTTCCGAGGAAATGACGATGAGCGACATGCCCTGGCTGCGCAGGTCCTGCAAAAGCGCGTAGATCTCCGCCCTCGCGCCGACGTCTATGCCCTGGGTCGGCTCGTCGAAGATGAGGATGCCGGGCTCGGCCATTATCGCCTTGGCGATGACCACCTTCTGCTGGTTGCCGCCGGAGAGCGTGCCTGCCGCGTCGTCCGCGGAGCCCATCTTCACGTTCAGCCTCTTGCAGAAGTCCGCAACCTTACGCCGCTCGTCCTTCCTGCGGCAGAAGCCGAACCTCGATATCGCGCCCAGATTGGAGAGCGAGATGTTCTCCCGGATGGACCTGCAGAGGACAAGCGCCTCACGCTTCCTGTCCTCCGGGGCCAGGAAAAGCCCGGCCTTCGCCGCGTCCGTGGAGCGCCGGATGTGCACCGGCTTCCCGCCGAGCTTGATGCTCCCCTTTTTGAGCTTGTCGAGCCCGTAGAGAGCTCGGGCAGTCTCGGTCCTGCCGCTGTTCACCAGCCCGGCAAAGCCCAGGATCTCGCCCTTGTGCAGCTTGAAGGAGACGTCCGTCACCTTGCTCGTCGTTATGCCGTCGGCCTCCAGCACCACCATGTCGTCCGGCTCGCAGCGCTTTTCCGCGTACATCTGGTCCATCTCGTGGCCGAGCATGTGGCGGATGAGCTGCTCCTTCGTCAGGCCCTCGTTGCGCAGGACGGTTATGAGCTGACCGTCCCTCATCACGGCAACCCTGTCGCAGATCTGGAAGATCTCCTCCAGCCTGTGCGAAATGTAGATCATCGTAACGTGCAGCTGCTTGAGCTCCTTGATGATGCGGAAAAGGATCTCCACCTCACGGTCCGAGAGCACCGCCGTGGGCTCGTCCCAGATGAGGACCTTCGGCCGGCCAAACAGGACCTTCATTATCGCCACGAGCTGACGCAGGGCTGCACTCAGTTCGCCCACCTTCTGCTCCGCCCGCAGCGGGATCTGATATCTGTCCAGCATCTCCTGGACCGCCTTCTCGAGCCTGCGCCTGTTCACAAAGCCCTTGCTCGAATACTCCGGATAGCCGATGACCACGTTCTCCGCCACCGTGAACTCCGGGATGAGCTCCGCCTGCTGATACACCTCCGCGATGCCCAGCCGCTTCGCCACCTGCGGGCTCGAGATCGTCACGTCCTTGCCCTCGAGCCTTATCTGCCCTGAACTCTTCTGATACGCACCGGTCAGGATCTTGACCAGCGTGCTCTTTCCCGCTCCGTTCTGGCCAACAATGGCCATCGTCTCTCCCTCTTCGACGGAAAGCGAGACGTCGTTCAGCGCCTTGACCGGGCCGAAGGTCTTAAACAGGCTTTCAATTTCAAGAATCGTCATATGTTGTGCTCCCCAATCTACAGAACGCCGCGCCTCGCGGCGGAGCCCCTGATGAAAATACGGCTTGCAGATTCCCCTTTGCGAGATCTGCAAGCCGTTTCGATGATTTGACCTTATTGAGACATCACGCTCTATGTCCGAATCTGCCAAGGGCAAGCAGCATCAAATGGGTTTAGCGATATTTCAGCCGCTGTAATACTCGTCAACGTTGTCTATCGTGCAGATGACCGGCTGCTGGATTATGTTGTTGGACTCGGGCAGCGTGCCGTCGTTCAGATAGGCCACCAGGATCCTGGTCGAGAGAACGCCGAAGGCGTGCGTGTCGTTCATGCCGGTGCAGACGATGGAACCGCCGTTCTTGATGCTTTCCATCGCGGTCGTGGAGCCGTCCACAGCGCCCATGATGACGGACTTCGGGTCATCCATGCCCAGAACGGTCATGGCCTGGGAAGCGCCGATGACGTGGGAGTCGCAGGTGCCGATGATGCACTTGATGTCCGGGTTCGCGGTGAGCATGTTCTGAGCGGTCTCAAGTCCGTTCTCCTCGGAGTAGCCGCCGGAATAGAGGAAGGACACCAGCTGGATCTTGCCCTCGGTATCGACCTCGGCCACGCCGGCCTTGGCGCCCTCGTTGCGGTTGTGGGCGATAGCGTCGCCGTCCTTGCCGCCGATGAGAGCATATTCAATGGTCTCGGCGTCGGGGTACATCTCGAGCAGCTGCTCGGCCAGGTAGGAGCCCACGCCCTTGCCCAGCTCGTAAGCGTCAACGGAAACGGCGCAGAATATGGGCGCGTCCGCGGCCACGGTGTCGTTCACGGTGACGACGGGGATGCCGGCCTCGGCCAGCTCGTTGAGCACGGGGGTCAGCGCGTCCTGCGGATTGCAGGGCCCGAGGATTATGCCGTCCACGCCCTGAGCCATGAAGTTCTCAAGCTGCGCGATCTGCTGGGTGACGTCGTCCTCGCAGATGGAGACCAGCGCCTTGCAGCCGGCCGCCTCGACCTGGGCCTGAGTCTCGTCGGCGAGGCTCTTGAACCAGTCGGTGGACACCGTCGTCATCGCGATGCCGATGGTGAATTCCTCTTTCGCCTGCACCTCAGGCAGGTCGTCGTTTGCGAGGTAGATCCCCTCGTTCGACATCGAAGCGTAAAGCTCCTTCAGGCCGCCCTCAGCCTCGGGGCTGCTCTCCGGCGTAGTAGCAGCCGCATCAGTCTCCGTCGCAGACGGAGCAGGCTCCTCATTGCCGCACGCTATCAGCGACAGGCCAAGAAGCAATGCCATAACCAGTGCAACAACCTTTTTCATCTCGTACCTCCATTTTGTTTTTTGTAGCCACTTCGCAGATGACTTGATTGTTATTCTTTTGTTGGCTATGGCATTATGTTATCATTTTATTGTGATGTTGTCAATCAATCGCAGTTGTCTCTTTGTTATATTTGTGATTTTAGTCAAACACGCTCCTCAGTTTTATAATACTTGCACATACACAAATCAATTGTTAAGTGCTTTCCACCAATTTCACGTTGTGTTTTCTGGCCAGTTCACATATCTCTTCCGTGTTTTTGTCGCAGACCCAATAATCTACTTTGTCAAGGCTCGAGAAGTTGACTATCCCGGAATTGTTGAGTTTCTGTGAATCCGCCATCAGGATGACAGTCTGGCTGATCTCTATGGCCGTTTTCTTGAGCTTCACGTCTATCGTGGACATGGAGGAGAGGTCCCCCTTGGTGGAGATGCCCTTTGCTCCAATAAATGCCTTATTCACGTTGTAGCTCTTGAGGCTGTCTATCGTCTCTGTGCTCACGAAGGAATTGAGCTCCCGGTTCCCCTTGCCGGGCAGGATATAGATCGTGAAGTCTGAATTCAAAAACGCCTTGTTGATAACGTCCAAATTGTTGGTTATTATCACCAGATGCTTGGGCATTTCGGAGATGAATTCAAACAGCAGCGAGGTCGTCGTCCCGCCGTCCACAAAGATGATATCCCCCTCTTCAAGGAGGGCGAGGGCCTTGTATCCGATGGACTCTTTACTTTTTTTGTTCGTCTCCCGCCTCTGCTCATAGTATCCCTCGGGCAGCTTCGTGGAGGTATAGCCGACTCCTCCGTACTTCTTTTCCGCAACGCCGCGCTCTATGAGCTCCTTGATATCCGAGCGGGCCGTGTTGGGGTGTATCTCAAACTTCTCGCAGAGCTGCTGAATGGTCGCATAACCAACTTCTGATAAATACCTCTCCATCTGCATCAGTCTTATATCTTTCATATCAATTACCTCGGCCTCAAATCAGATTTGTTATCCCCACTCAATACATACCACCGAAATTGTTAATTGTCAATTCTGAATTGACGAAATCTGCGTCGTGCCGGGTAAAAAGCCACCTTCCGGGTCATTAAATTGATATAGTATTGTGATATTGTTGATAACTATTTATTATATTCGCATTAAAATCTCCGGGGTGGAGAATTGCTCCCGATGGTGCTCAATATACGCTGGCTTTGGGTTGGAGAAGTCCATTGTCTTTATTTATTTGCAGACACTATTGCTGTGCTCTTCTTTGGCATGCGCGCCCTCTCTGGCAATTTTGGCGTGCGGGCGTTTGCAGCTCCATTCGCAGTGGGCTTACTGTCAGGTCCGGGCTTTTATTTGTATTCTAGCTAAAAATTTAAAGGAGCCCGCCGTATCTGCGGCAGGCTCCTTTGACTATTTTTTTGCGTCACTTGCTTTGGCGTTGGCGCGTTGTCTTTTTATCTCGGCTATGAGCGCGTCGCAGACCTCGTCCATGTCGCCAACTATGCCGTAGTCGCAGGCGCTGAATATCGCCGCGTCCGGGTCGCTGTTCACCGCTACGCTCAATTCGCTGCCAGCAAAGCCCGTGACGTGGTTTACCGCGCCGGAGACTCCAAAACCGATATACAACTTCGGCTTCACCGATACGCCAGACTGGCCTATCATCTGCCGGAAGCTCATCAACCCCCGGTCCAGCAGCGGCCGCGTACAGGCCAGCTTCCCGCCCAGCAGCTCCGCCAGCTCCGCATCTGTCTCTTATACACATCTGACGCTGCCGACGATCTTACGCG
>ENA-OZAF01000596-OZAF01000596.1-human-gut-metagenome-genome-assembly--contig:-NODE-596-length-14123-cov-5.513790_pt1 | contig 14123 bp, 13 predicted proteins | sample MGYA00244207_ERZ653498 | MGnify/ENA primary metagenome ERZ653498 (study PRJEB26926, sample SAMN06165156) | human gut metagenome | biome: ENVO:00009003; feature: ENVO:2100002; material: ENVO:00002003... | reverse complement strand
ACCACCCGCGCCCAGGCCGCCGCGATGCTCATGAGAGCCATAGAGCTGTAAAAAGCACAAAGACCGGGAGGGGCGACCCTCCCGGTTCTTTCATGCCCTGTTCAGTTGAGTATAATGACCGGCCCGCCGGCGGTGCTCAGCATCCCAGCGTGTATCTCGATGGAACTGCCGTCGAATTGGTTTACATAATTCCCATTGGGCCAGTCCACGGGGATGAGCGCGGGCCGGGCGCGGGTGCAGAAAACACCGAGGGCGCGTCGCTCGCCGAGGGCGTAGGAGCCGCGGATGACTCCGCCTGGCAGGGCGGAGAGTGAGTACGCGCCTAGGGAGAAGAGCGGGTCCTTCTTGAGCTGCGAAAGCCGCGCGAAAAGCCCGGAATAGTCGCGGCCCGTGTCCCAGGCAACGCTGTCGCGGTCGAAGAGGCTGGGCAGGTGCGCCGCGCCGCACTCCTGGCCGCCGTATATCAGAGTAAGGCCCTTCTGGAAGAACATGAAGGCCGTCCAGTTGAGCAGCATGGACTCGTCGGGCAGCAGGAAAGCCGCGCGGGTGTTGTCGTGGTTTTCGAGGTAGCGCAGCTTCACGTAGTTGTCGGGATAGATGTACTCCTGAGCCGCAACGCGCGCAATGTAGTCTGCGAGGGGCAGCTCACCCTTGAGGCAGGCCCGGAACGCGCCGAAGATGTCGTAGTCGTAGCAGACGTCGAAGGCTTGGTACATCTCGGAGTCCGAGTGTCCGACGAGCCCGCGCTCACGCATGGAGATGATGAACTCCGGCTCGACGGACTCTGCCAGCCAGAAACAGCCGGGCCGCACTTCCTCTACCTCGCGCCGAGCCCGCAGCCAGAAGGCGAGAGGCACCAGAGGGGCCACGTCGCAGCGGAAACCGTCCACGATCTGCGCCCACATTTTGAGCGTCTCTATCTGGTAGTCCCAGAGGCCGGGGTTTGAGTAGTCGAGGTCTATTATGTCCGTCCAGTCCCCGACGCGGTTGCCGAAGCTGCCGTCGGGCTTGTGGTAAAACCACTCCGGGTGCTCCGAGGCGAGGACGGAGTCGGGCGAGGTGTGGTTATACACGACGTCGATGATGCAGCGCATCCCGCGCGCGTGTATCTCGTCCACGAGGTACCTGAAATCCTCGAGTGTGCCGTACTCGGGGTTCACGGCGCGATAGTCGCGGATGGCGTAGGGGCTGCCGAGCGAGCCCTTGCGGGCCTTCTCGCCAAGCGGGTGAATGGGCATGAGCCAGACGATGTCCACGCCCAGGGCCTTTATGCGGTCAAGGTCGGATACGAGGGCGCGGAAGGTACCCTCCTTCGTGTGGTTGCGGACGAAAACGGAATACATGACGAGGTTCCGGTAGTTCTTCTGTGTATCAAGCGCCATAACGACACCCCTTTCGGCTGTATGATAACTCAGCAGAGCCCAGGTTTCAAGGGGCATTCACGGCGTGAGGTTCAAATCGCAGCTCCCTCCGCTTCAAGGTGTTCCCGCAGGGAGCGGCGGAGCCTCAGCATTAGCTGGGCCAGCTGTGCGGGCTTTGCGCCCTCCTGCGCCGCGAGCTCGCCCAGCGCGTCGCCGTACCAGTAGCGCCGGATGAAAAGCCGCCGTTCGCGCTCGGGCAGCGTGCCGAGCCAGGTCTCGATCTGCCGGGTCAGCTCCATGGAGTCAAGGGTCTGCTCCACCGTCACGGGCGAGGGTACGCAGTCGTCCAGCTCCGAGAGCAGCGCGTCCATGCCCGCATAGCGCTTTTGCGCCCGGTTTTGCCGGTAGCGGCTGATGGAGAGGTTCCGTGTGATGCGGCCCAGAAAGGCGCGCAGGCTCGCGGGCAGCTCCGGCGGCATCCGCGTCCAGGCGGCCATGTAGGTGTCGTTCACGCACTCGTCGGCGTCCTCGCGGATGCCGAGCAGGTTCAGGGCCACGCGCAGGCAGAAAGCGCCGTATTTCTTAGCCGTTTCCGCAATGGCGCTCTCGCTCCTGGCGTGGTAAAGGGCTACGATCTTGCTGTCTTCCATGCCGCACCTCCTTTCAGCCCGGCTGGTTCACTACGCCCGCAAAGAGCGGCAGGCCGTCCTGCGAGCTGATGGCAAAGAGGAAGGGCCGGTCGAGGGTGAAGTATATCTCCCGCTCCGGCGGCATCGGCGCTGTATCGCCGGGTTCCAGCACCGTGAAAGCGGCGGCCTCCACGCCCTCCTCGTCAATCTTCACCCGCGCCGCGTGCGTGGCCGTTGTGACGCATATCTCGTCAGCGTCCGTCGTCATCGGCGTGAAGTCTGAGACTTCGGGGTCGAACACGTCCGTGATGCCCAGCTCCTTGAGCCCGCCTATGAGGTCGAGCTGGGCGGAGATGTCGAACTTCGGCACAGAGAAATAGACCTTGACATACTCGTTCGCCTGACCTTCCGGGCCGGAGACCATGAGCCGCGTGACTTCCTCATTTTCCAGCAGCGCGTCCACTGATACGCCCTCGTCGGGCAGGATGAACCACATGCCGTTCCCGCCCCGGAGGCTGAGCCGCACCGCGCCCCAGCCCTCGCCGCTGTAATAGTCCATGAACTGCTCGGCGTACATATAATCTGCGTCCACGTCGCCCGAGGGGGCATGAAAGACGTCCGTGTAATTTAGTTCCTCGTTGAACTCGTTTGTCCACTGGGCGCTGTAATAGATGGTCGTCGCCAGCAGCAGGACGGTGAGCGGGTCCGTCTCTATCGCAGCGGCCTGCTCCTCGAGCAGCCCGCGCGTCTGCTCGTTCAGCCAGCTTTGGATGGCCCGGTTTATCTCCCCGCTGCCCATCTCGCCCCGGTAGGACGAGGCGTAATAGGTGTTCGCGAGCGTGTCCATCGTGCTCTGCACAAAGCCCAGATCGTCCCGCAGCCAGATAGAGCTTGCGAGGACGCACTGTATCTCCTCCACGTCCATGCTGCACGCGCGCCATATGGCCTGTGCCTGTTCACGGACGGCCTCGATGTTCTGCGCGCCGATGAGGTCAAGGAGCTGTGCGCGGCTCTCGCCGTCCGTCAGCTCTGCGAGCATGGCGAGGGCCATGTAGATGTTCACCGGCGAGAGCACAGCGTTTTCTTCGCCCGCGCCGGAGAGAAACTGCGCCGTCAGGGCCTCGAAGCAGCCGCCCGGCGTCGTGATGTCGTCCGGCAGGCGCACGTAGTCGTCATACTTCGCCTCGGCTATGGCCAGCGCGGAGGCCCCGTCTCCGGGCCGGAACAGCGCGACGGCGATGACCACGACCAGCAGCGCCGCCACGGCGCTCATATACCAAGCCCGCCGGGGCCTTCTGCGCTTTGCGCTGGCGTTTTCCACCAGCTCGTCGGATATATTCGTGACCGCCTCATATATCTTTTCACTGTTCTCGCTCATTGCAGCCACCTCCTCACTTAATATGTCGCAAAACGGAGACGGATGTTGCGGAAGGTATGGAAAACTGATACAATGTTCCGGGAGGGATTATGATGGAATATTGCCTCAACAATGAAAAGCTCTGCGTCCGCGTGGCCGCCGAGGGCGCGCAGCTGCAATCCATACGCGGCGCGGACGGCACGGAATACCTCTGGCAAGGCGACGAACGCTTTTGGCGCGGACGTGCGACCAACCTTTTCCCCTACGTCGGCCGCCTCACCGATGATAAATACACCTGGCGCGGCGCTGAGTACGCCATGACCCGCCACGGCTTTGCTCGCACAAGCGTCTTTGAGGCGGAGAAGGTCTCAGATGCGCGCCTTGTGCTCACGCTCACAGCGAGCGAGGCGACGCGGGCGGTCTACCCCTTTGAATTCAAGCTGAGCCTTGTATATGAGCTCGACGGCGACGCACTGCACGTGACCTACAGGGTCGAGAACAGGGGAGAGGGTCCCATGGCCTTTGGCCTCGGCGGGCATCCCGGTTTCAACGTACCCCTCGCGCCGGGCCTCGCCTTCGAGGACTACAGGCTCGAGTTCTCAGAGTCCTGCGAGCCGAAGCAGGTACTGCTCTCGCCCAAGTATTTCATTTCCGGCGAGGAGGTACCCTATGCGCTCGAAAATAACGCCATAAAACTGCGTCACGGCCTCTTCGACCACGACGCCGTCATACTGAAGGGCGCGGCCAGAACCGTGACGCTCAAAACTGATAAGGATACGCACGCGGTTGAGGTCTCGTACCCGGACATGGACTACGTTGCCTTCTGGCACACGCCGCAGACGGAGGCTCCCTTCGTCTGCGTCGAGCCCTGGATGAGCCTGCCGGCGCGGCAGGACGTGGTAGAGGACCTTGAGACCCAGCCGGGCATCCGCCGCCTCGCGCCGGGCGAAGTCTACGAAAACCGCCTCATCATCCGCGTCATGTGAGCGGCTCGAGCCTTACGCGAAGGGTCAGCGTCCGGGGCGTCGGCATCTTGTCGAACTGTATGACGTAGACGCTGCGCTTCGTATCCACCTCAAGCACCGTACCCGCGCCGAAGGCGGCGTGGTGTACGCGCGCGCCGGGCGAAAACAGGGCTTCCGGCTCCTGCGCCGCGCCCGAGAGCCGGCGTTCGTTTGAAGCTATATAGTCCCTTGCCTCGGCGACGAGGCTGTCGCGGGGCCTGCCGTCACAGACGAGCAGGTCCTTTTCAATTTCCAGCAGGAAGCGCGAGGGGTAGCGCGGCGCGCCGTTGTGCGCGCGGCCCTCGCAGTCGGAGAGAGTGAGAGACTTCTGCGCCCGCGTGAGCGCGACGAAGGCCAGCCGCCGCTCCTCCTCCATGCCCTCGGGCGAGTCGGTCTTCTGCGAGGGCAGGATGCCCTCGTTCAGGCAGCAGAGAAAGACGTGCGGGAACTCGAGGCCCTTGGCCGCGTGGACAGTCATGAGCTTCACGGCGTCCTTTCCTGTGTCCGCGTCGCTGTTCGTGAAGAGCGCGACGTGCGCGAGGTAGTGCGTGAGCGTACACTCCTCGCCGCCGGTCTCCTCGTAGTCGCGCACGGACTGCTTGAGCTCCGCGAGGTTGTCCAGCCGCTCCTGGCTGCCCTCGGTGCGCAGGTATTCCTCGTAGCCGCTGCGGTTCAGGACCTCCGAGAGCAGCTCCGCTATGCTCCGGTCCTCACATCCTGCGGAGAGCTCCTCGACGAGCGAGATGAGCCGCCGGGCCTTCGTACCCTTAAAGAGCTCGTCGTCCAGGCAGCGGCAGAGCGCGTCGTAGAGTGTACAGGAGTTTTTAACGGCATATTCGCGCAGAAATTCCATCCTGCGCCGGCCCAGGTTGCGCCTCGGTACGTTCGCCACACGCAGGAAGGACAGGTCGTCCCGGTAGGCGAGAAGGCGCAGGTAGCTGAGCGCGTCCTTCACCTCGGCCCGGGCGAAGAACTGCACGCCGCTGTAGATGACATAGGGCAGCTTGAGGCGCAGAAAGACCTCCTCGATGCTCCGCGTGACGTAGTGCGCGCGGTAGAGGATCGCGATGTCCCTGTAGGGTATGCCGCTTTCATGCAGTTCCGCGATACGCCCGGCGATGGCGGCGGCTTCGGCCTCCGGGCTCTCGCAGTGCAGCCAGGTCACGGGCGCGCCGGAGGGCAGGGTGGGGGCGAGTTCCTTCCTCATGCGGTTGCGGTTCTTGTCGATGAGGCAGTTGGCCGCGGCCAGTATCTCCGGCGTGGAGCGGTAGTTGCGCATCATCATGATGGTCCTTGTCCCGGGAAATTCCTTATCGAAGTCCAGCAGGAATTTCACGCTCGCCCCGCGCCAGGTGTAGATGGTCTGGTCGGGGTCGCCGACGATGAAGAGGTTTTTGTGGTAGCCGCAGAGCGCGCGCATGAGCCGGTACTGCGGTTTGTCTATGTCTTGGAACTCGTCCACCATGATGTATTGCAGCCGCTCCTGCCACTTGCGGCGTATCTCGTGGTTTTGCTCGAAGATGTAGAGCGTGAAGAAGATGAGGTCGTTGTAGTCGAGGCCAAAGCACTTCTTCTCCTCGTAGAGATAGCCATAGAAGATGATGTCGCGCGTCGAGACGGCGTCCATGTACTTTTTTCGCAGGGTATCGAGGTCCATGTCTATCATGTCGAGATAGTATTCCGGGTCCTCGATGCCCTTGCGTATCTCTATCATGTCACGCGCGTCCGAATAGGTCATGTGCCGGAGAGTGAGGCCGCGCTCCTCGTAGATACGCGCGAGCATGGCGTCAATGTCGGAGTTGTCGAGCACGAGGAAGCTCTTGGGGTAGGAAACAGCGTGGCTGTCCTCCTGCAGGACGGTGACGCAGAAGCTGTGGAAGGTGCAGATGTGGCCGGTGTCACTGTCGCCGGTGAGGGCGCGTATGCGCTGGCGCATCTCGCCCGCGGACTTGTTCGTGAAGGTGACGCAGAGGATGCTGCCAGGCGTAACGCCCAGCTCGCAGACAAGATAGGCAAAGCGCCGCGCGAGCGCCCGAGTCTTGCCCGAGCCCGCGCCCGCTATCACCCGCACATAGCCCTCCGTGGCCGTCACGGCCTCGAGCTGTTCCGGGTTCAGGCCCTTTAAGATGTCCTCCATAGCGCACCTCCGAATATCCGCAAAGGGCCGCCCGGAAGGCGGCCCTTTTGAGTCGGTAAAATTTATTTTGCCAGTTTGGCATTGCACTTGGCCGTGAACTTTTCCATGTCCACGATGAAACGCTCGTGCCTGCCCTGGCCGATGGGGCCGGTCTCATCATAGGCCTTTACGTTGAAAACCAGCCTGCGGCGGTCTATCTCCACAAGCTCACTCTCGGCCCAGGCCTGCATACCGATGGGCGTTGCCGCATCGTGGGAGACGTCGAGGCGGGTGCCGACGGTGTCCGTGCCGGGCTCGAGGTAAGGGCGCACGGATTTGAGCGCGGCCTCCTCCATGAGAGCGATCATTATGGGGGTGGCAAGCACGTCCAGCCCGCCGCTGCCTACGGACTTGGCAGTTATCTTGTCCGTGACTACGCAGGAGGCTTTCCCCTTTATTCCGAGTTCCAGTGCCATTACTTATCCTCCGTTTATGTAGATTTATTGAGCGCAGGTCAGTTGAGCAGCGCGGCGGCGGCGGAGCCGAGCATGGTCGCGTTTTCTGTGGACCAGATAACGGCATAGCGGCCCAGACCGTCTCTTATGAAGCTGTCCATGAAGCCGTCTAGCGCCTCGCGGAAGGCGCGGCTGCGGCGTATGACGGAGCCGTCGGCGCAGATACATGCCGGGTGCTCCGGGTCGGAGCCGCGGTCGGTCAGCACCAGGATAGCCGCGAGGTTCGAGCAGACGCAGCGCGCAGAGCGCACAAACACGGCGTTGCAGAGTTGCGACGCTGTCTCGGCGTCCTCGCCCTCGAACATGTTTCCGCCGCCGCAGGCCATGGCGTCCGCCTCGGCGGAGGAGAGCGCGGTGAGAGCCGCGATCTTTGCCGCCGCTGTCTCTGTGAACAGCCCATCTTTTGCCGCGCCGCGCAGCGTCAGCAGGCAAAGCTCGCCCAGATATGCGCCGGAGGTCATCTTCTCGTGTCTGTAGACGCCGGGATCGCGTGTGGCGTTGTCGAGCTCCACGTCGTAGTCGCCGCGTGGCAGGCCGAGGAAAGCGCCAGACTCGAGGTTTATGAGCATGTTGCCGGAAAAGGCACCGTGCGGCTTTTTGATTGCTGCGTCGGGCAGGACACAGCAGGTGTTTGTACCCGTGCCGGAGATGAGTCCCACGAGCCCGTCGCAGCCCTTTTCAGAGGCATAGGCCGCGCCGGAGAGCAGAACGGCGGGAGTGTCGTTCAGGAGGACGAAACTCTTGCCGCTTATCCCGCGCTTTTCAAGTTCCGCGGCGAGGTCTGCACAGATGAGACGGCCCTCAAAGCCGCTAAGCTGCACCTGCTTTGTCAGACTCAACACGCGCCCGTCGCGCTCCGGCGTCTCCTCTGTGGGGTAGGAGAAGCAGAATCCGACCTTGTCCGTCCGGTCAAGCAGCAGCGCGAGCCTGTCCGCGACAAAGGCAATGAAGTCCTCCCAGGCCACGGCCCCGTCCGTGCCGGGCATGGAGCAGACATTGAGCGAGTCTATGTTCGCGCCCTCGTCCGTGAAGCTCACTAGCGCCGTGCGGAAGTTCGTGCCGCCCGCGTCGATGACGGCGGCGGGCTTACCTAGCGGCAGGACTCCGTCCGCCGTGAGGTAGGTAGGGATCATTTTGATCGAGCTCTCACGCCCGCGCAGACCCAGCTCCATCTCACCCAGAAATGCGGCGGTAGTCTCGCTCAGGTCGATGCGCTCAGGCTCCATGCCGTGACTTGTAAGGAAAACGCGGACCTTTTCTGAATACAGCATAATATGTAACACCTCGGCACTGCGCCGGCACGTAAACCGCACCGGCGCTGTTAGTTATTCATTGACGTTTTGCCCCAGCTCAGTCCTGAGGGGCGGGTTCCTTTACGGCCTCGACTATGCCCTCCGCGAGGCCGGCAAGACTCTGGATCTCGGAGGGAATGATGATCTTTGTGGCTCTGCCGTTTGCCGCGGCGGTGAAGGCCTCGAGCGCCTTGATCTTGATGACCGGGTCCGTCGGAGCGGACTCGTTTATGAGCTTGATGCCTTCGGCGGTGGCGCGCTGGACGGTCAGGATAGCCTCGGCCTCGCCCTGGGCCTCGAGTATCTGGGCCTGCTTCTTCGCGTCGGCGCGGAGAATGGCGGATTCCTTTTCGCCCTCGGCGGTGAGGATGGCGGACTTCTTCTCGCCCTCGGCGCGGAGGATGGCCTCACGGCGCTCGCGCTCGGCCTTCATCTGTTTTTCCATCGCGTTCTGGATCTCACGCGGCGGCAGGATGTTCTTCAGCTCCACGCGGTTTACCTTGATGCCCCAGGGGTCGGTCGCCTCGTCCAGGATGGCGCGCATCTTGGTGTTGATGACGTCGCGGCTGGTGAGGCACTGGTCAAGCTCCAGGTCGCCGATGATGTTACGCAGGGTGGTGGCGGAAAGGTTTTCGATGGCGACGATGGGACGCTCGATGCCGTAGGTATAGAGCTTCGGGTCGGTTATCTGGAAGTAAACGACCGTGTCTATCTGCATCGTGACGTTGTCCTCGGTGATGACGGGCTGCGGCGGGAAGTCCGCGACCTGCTCCTTGAGGGACACGACTTTAGCAACCCTTTCGATGAAGGGGAGCTTGAAGTGCAGGCCAACGTTCCAGGTGGTCTTGTAAGCGCCGAGCCTTTCGATGACGTAGGCCTTGGCCTGCTGCACGACCCTGATGCAGCGGACAAGTATGACGATGATTATGAGCGCGACCAGACCAATGACGATATACGGCAGGTATTCCATAGCGATTCCTCCTCTTTAAACCCCAAATATCGTTATGCGGTTATGCCTTTTCCTCAGGCGAGACTATGAGCTTGACTCCCTCGATGCGCAGGACGGTGACGATCTTGCCGACCTCGACGGGAGAGCCGTTATCAGAACGCGCGGTCCAGACCTTACCGCCAACGGCAACGGCGCCGGCGCCCTCTACATTATCGATGGCCTCTGTGACGAGCGCCTCCTTGCCGATGACCATATCGGCGTTTGTGGGCTGGCTTTTGGAGTTGACGTATTTCTTCACGAGCGGGCGGGTAAAGTAAAGCGTGACGACGGAAATTACGAAAAACCAGACGATCTGCAGCCACAGCGGAGCGCCGAAAAGCGCTGCGATCAATCCCGCGAGAGCGCCTATCGCAAACCATATACAGGTCAGGCCTGCCGTAGCACCCTCTATGATGAGAAAGACCAGCATGACCGCTGCCCAAACGATGCTCATGTTGCTTAAAATCAGTTCCGGCACAGGCGAAAACCTCCTTTCAGAGACGGGTACCTCACACAGCTCATTCTATCCTAAATCGCAGCTCCTGACAATAGCGATTTGCAATTATGAATTTTTCATCAAAAAAGCTGAAAGCCTCTTTACTTTTACGCATTAGGGTTATAAAATATGAAAGAGTTCTGAGAGTGTGAGGTGCACTATGAACAAACAAAACAAAAAGCCCAGAAGCGACGAGATGTATAAGGCCATACTGACGCTTAAGACGGTGGACGAGTGCAAAAGGTTCTTCGATGACCTGTGCACGGTGACGGAGCTTCAGGCCATGGAGCAGCGATATCAGGTGGCCGTGTACCTGAGCCAGGGGATGATATATAACGACATCCTGGAGCGCACGGGCGCATCCAGCGCTACGATCTCGAGGGTCAACCGCAGCCTGCAATACGGGCAGGACGGCTACGCCATCGCTTTCGAGCGCCTGAAGGCAGAGGAGAGCGAATGAGCGCCTACGCCGCCCTCGCAGAGTATTACGACGAGCTGACGGGCGACGTGCCGTATAATGACTTCGCGGATTATTATGAACGTCTGTTCCGCGAGTATTCAGTAGAGGTCGGGCTCGTGCTCGACCTTTGCTGCGGCACCGGCAGCCTGACCTGCGAGATGGCCGCGCGCGGCTATGAGCTGATAGCGGCGGACGCCTCGGCGGATATGCTGATGCGCGCGAGAGACAAGGCGTATTCGTCCGCGCTGGCAAAAATGCCGCTCTTTATAAACCAGAGCGCACAGGAGCTGGACCTCTACGGCACGGTGGATGCGGCGTATTCGTCGCTTGACAGCCTGAGCTACGTTCCGTTTGGGGACCTGCCGGAGGTGTTTCACCGTCTGAGGCTGTTCATAAGGTCGGGCGGTCTTTTGGTGTTCGACCTGCGGACGCCGGAGTTCCTGCGCGGGATGGACGGCAGCGTGTCGGTGGACGAGTGCGAGGGGCTGTTCTGCGTTTGGCGTGGAAGGTTTGAGGAGGGCGCGCTGTACTACGGCATGGACATCTTCGCAAGGGCGGGGAAGTGCTGGAACAGATATGCCGAGGAGCACGTCGAATATCCGCACGAGCCGGAGCGGGTAAAAGAGCTGCTGGAGAACGCCGGCTTCACGGACGTGCGTGTCCGGACGGACGGCCCCATGGGCGGGGCGGACAGAGTATTCTTTACAGCGATAAGAGGTAACTGAGATGGACGAGATAGTAAGAGCCGTTACGAAGGACGGTTTTGTGAAGATATCGGCTGTGACGGCGCGGGGCGTGGTCGAGCGCGCGAGGGAGATACATGGCCTGAGCCCTACGGCCTCGGCAGCGCTGGGCAGGACGCTGTGCGGTGCATCCATGCTGGGAGAGCTGATGAAGGAGGATGACGCCTCACTCACCATCCGCGTGAACGGCGGCGGACCGGTGGGCAGCGTCATAGCCGTGTCGGATAACGGAGGCAACGTGCGCGGGTACGTCACGGAGCCGAAGGCGGACCTGCCTCTAAGGGGCGACGGGAAGCTCAATGTCGGCGGCCTGGTGGGTACGAACGGTATGCTGACCGTGAGCCGAGACATCGGGCTCAAGGAGCCGTATGTGGGCTCCACAGAGCTTGTGACGGGCGAGATAGCGGAGGACCTGGCGCAGTACATGGTGGAGAGTGAGCAGATACCCTCTGCGGTAGGACTGGGCGTGCTTGTGGATACGGACAGGACCATAAAGGCCGCGGGCGGTTTCATCGTGCAGCTGATGCCGGGCGCGCCGGAGGAGCTCATCACGAAGCTGGAGGAGAATATCTTTGTGATGGACCAGCTGACGACGGTGCTGGCGGAGGACGGAGTGGACGAGGCAGTGCGCCAAGTGCTCAAGGGCCTGGACTACGAGACTGTGATGCGCGTACCGGTGGAGTACCGCTGCAATTGCAGCCGTGAGCGCGTGGAGCAGGCACTGGAGAGCTGCGGCCGTGAAGAGCTGCTGGACATGGCGGCGACGGGTGAGGAGACGGAAGTGAGCTGTCAATTTTGCGACAAAATTTATCGCTTTAGTCCGTCGGAATTGCGCGAATTGGCAAAGTAAAAAAATTTCGAAAAAGATATTGACAATAGAGGGGGTGTTTAGTATAATGACAAAGCCGCTTATCCGGGAGCATAGCTCAGCCGGTTAGAGCACTTGCCTTACAAGCAAGGGGTCACTGGTTCGAGTCCAGTTGTTCCCACCAGTAATCCTTTTTAGCGGCGGAAAAGGAATATGCCTCGGTAGCTCAGTTGGTAGAGCAACGGACTGAAAATCCGTGTGTCGCCAGTTCGACTCTGGCCTGAGGCACCATTTGCGGGCATAGCTCATCCGGTAGAGCGCCACCTTGCCAAGGTGGAGGTAGCGAGTTCGAGCCTCGTTGCCCGCTCCAGTTCCGGCGAGACTGTAATGGTTTCGCCGGAACCTATAATGAATATCGTGGCGCCATAGCCAAGTGGTAAGGCAGGGGACTGCAAATCCCCGATTCTCCGGTTCAAATCCGGATGGCGCCTCCAAAGACCCGACCTCGAAAGAGGCCGGGTCTTGTCGTTTTATGAATAATAAACGACTAATTTGGTTGCGTGGGGTGGAAGTAAGTGCTATAATAACTTAACATATCCAGCGCGAAGGGGTACCCCTTCGCCTCGGAACGGGCAATGCCCGTTCCGAATAAACCATTAAGAAGTGTGTTAATGCTAAGTAGTGAGGAGGGAATCAATGAAAAAGAGGTTTTTGCCCGTTCTTTTGGTGATGTTTATCATTGCGGCGATGATTCCGACCTTTGCCCTGGCAGACAGCAGCGAAATGTCGGGAAAAGAGTTCTTAGCGCTTGAGGAAAATGGCGTCATTAATATGACGGGAAATGTGACCCTTACGTCTTCAGCTGTGATCAGAGGCGATCTGATCATCCGGCTCAATGGATACTCCTTGAGCAGGGATACGTCAAATTCGAATTCCCTGGGCGTACTTTTGCTGGATATAAGCTCAGGTTCCGTAACCATAGTCGGACCTGGTACTATCACTGGCGGGGAATATCGGAGAATTAGATATTTTATGCCGAAAGGCGTTGTTGCTGTTGCTGGAAGCGCAAGTCTTACAATAAAAGATGGAGCTGTTATTTCCGGCGGAAAGATTGAGAGCAACAGCACCAATGGAGACTTTAACACCATTAATTTTTCGGGGAGCGGTACGCTTACCATTGAAAATTCTACAGTAACAGGCCTCGATTACGACGATAGGGAAGCCGGTACAGCCGTATACGTCAGCGGAGAGGCCAAGGTAGTGGTAACAAACTCCACTCTCACGGGAGGAAGTTCAACCTCGAATTCAGCGGGCAATGCGCTGGAGCTGAGGACAAGCGGCGAGGCAGCAATAATCACAAACAGCACGCTCACCGGAGGCGCAAGTTCTCAAAGCCGCAGCTGCGGTGACGGCCTGTATATCTCATCTGATGCCTCAGCTGTCGTGAACGGCGGCGCGCTTACCGGCGGCCAGGGCAACAGCGGCGGCAAAGGCGTAAATGTCTCCGGCAATGTTACCCTTACCGGCGTGACAGTGACAGGCGGCGCCTCTACCAACTCCACCCCGGGCGTCGGTGTGCATTGTACTTCTCCTGCGAAGAATGTTATTATCACTGGCTGCACTGTGACAGGCGGCTCACCTGCTGAGGGGACAACAACCAACTCCGCCGGACGCGGCATGGAGATCTACGGCCCGGTCACTCTTACTGTGAAAAGCTCCACCATCCAGGGCGGCAACAATAATCGTACCAGCGGCGACCCCATCGGAGGCAACGCCATATGGTTTTATAACGAAAACAGCAAAGGTGCAAATATCACTTTGACTAACACGACCTTGGGCGTGGGCAACGACCCAGCGGGTGACGCCGTTATAACCGGCAACAGCAACGCACCAGCGGGCAGCGGAGGCCTGCTTGCCAACATAACGGCCGGCGGCACCTTGACCGTAGACAGCGGTGTCATGAAAAACACGACCATCACCCCGGCCGATGACGGCCTCGTCATTGTTGCGGAGAATGATGCTACCGTTGCAGTAGGCAAAAACAACCTTACGGTCGCGAGCAAAGGTACGGTGGAGAGCGAAGGCCAGACCACCTATTATCCCACCGCGACTCTGGCTGTGAGAAACGCCAAGCCCGGCGGTACTGTCACCATTCAGGAGCTGGGGGAAGTAGAGTCGCTCGAGAGCGTGCCAAACGGCATTATCCTGAAGAACGGGACCGGAGAGACTATCACAGTGGGCGGTCAGGAAGTGGAACCCGGCGGCGTGCTGGCCGACTGGGTAGCCAAAATTGGCGAAGAACAATATCTGTCTCTTATACACATCTGACGCTGCCGACGATCTTACGCGTGTAG
>ENA-OZAF01000595-OZAF01000595.1-human-gut-metagenome-genome-assembly--contig:-NODE-595-length-14135-cov-4.409446_pt1 | contig 14135 bp, 12 predicted proteins | sample MGYA00244207_ERZ653498 | MGnify/ENA primary metagenome ERZ653498 (study PRJEB26926, sample SAMN06165156) | human gut metagenome | biome: ENVO:00009003; feature: ENVO:2100002; material: ENVO:00002003... | reverse complement strand
CAGGGCCTCCACGTCGCGGTAAATGGTGCGCACCGACACCTCCAGCCGCCGCGCAAGTTCCGGCGCCGTGAGAAGCTCTTCGCTCATGAGCTCATAGACGATCTGAAACAGCCGGCTCGATTTCAAGGTCCTGCGCCTCCTTCCTGCCCCATTGTACCATGCCGGGCCGATTATGAACAAATGTTGAATTTGAATGAGAAAATTTTAAAAGCACTTGACAAACAGGGGGCACTGGCATATGATATGCATGTGTTAGCACTCGACATCAATGAGTGCTAACAATCCGGAAGCGTCAAACATGCCGTCAGGGAGGTGGAAAGGATGACGATGGACGCGCGCAAGTTCCGCATTCTGCAGGCGATCATCGACGACTATATCCTGACCGCCATTCCGGTGGGCAGCCGTACCATCTCCAAAAAGTATGAGATGGGCCTGAGCTCGGCCACCATCCGCAACGAGATGAGCGATCTGGAGGAGCTGGGGTATCTGGACCAGCCGCACGTGAGCGCGGGGCGCATCCCCAGCGCTAAGGCGTATCGGCTGTACGTGGACCAGCTGCTCAAGAACGGTTCCATCCGCACCGGTGACGCCGCCGATGTGCGCGCCTACTTTACCAATCGCGCGCAGCAGATGGAGGACGTGATCAGCCGGGCGGCGCAGGTGCTGTCGGGACTGACGCACTACACCTCGCTGGTGATGAGCCCCAAGGGTGCGGAACTTCGCATCCGCACGTTGCAGCTGGTGCCGGTCAGCAGCCAGAGCGCGCTGCTTGTAATCGTCACCGACGGCGGCATCATGCGGGATTCGATCATCCGCGTGGGCAGCGATATGGACGCCGACGCGCTCTATGCCGTCAGCCGCACGCTGACCGAGCGCCTCAGCGGTCATACGCTCAGCGAGGCGCTGGCCCTGATCAAGGAAACGGAGCGCGATATGCGCGCCGAGCGCCAGGTGCTCAGCGGCGTGGCGGAATTTCTGGACGCGGTGGACAGCGAGGGTGGCAAGGCCAAGCTCACTTTGGGCGGTGCCAGCAACATCCTCAACTTTCCGGAGTATTCGGACGTGGAAAAAGCCAAATGCTTTTTGAGCGTCCTGGAAACCAAGGAAAAGCTGCTCAAGCTGATGGAAAACCACGGCGAGATGGCCTTTACCGTGCGCATCGGCCCTGAAACCGGCATCCCGGAGCTTGAGGACTGCTCGCTGGTGACGGCCACCTACCGCTTGAGCGACAACACCCATGGCACCATCGGCGTCATCGGCCCCACGCGCATGCAGTACGGGCGGGTGCTTAGCGTGCTCAGCGCCATGGGCAAGCAGCTCACCGACCTGCTGGGGCAGGATAAGGAGTAAAACAACATGGCAAAGAAGAAAAGAAAGCAAAGAGGGGACACCATGCAGGACGTTACGCAAAAGCCGCTGACCAGCGAGGCGGAGGAGGCCGTGGAGACCATGGAAGCAGCCGTGGAGACCGCCATGGACGCCGACGAGGCGCACGAGCAGGCCAAGGAGGAAATGGCGCAGGACACCGCCGCCGCCGAGGCTGCCGAAGCGCTGGCCGCTGCCATCGCCAAGCAGGAGGAATACCTGGCCATGGCCCAGCGCGTGCAGGCGGATTTCGAAAATTTCCGCCGCCGCAACCAGAACGTCCGCAAAGAAGCCTTCGACGACGGGGCGAGGGCGTTTGCCACCACGCTTCTGCCGGTCATCGACAACCTGGAGCGCGCCATCGCCGCCTCCGGCGAGGGAGATTCTCTAAGGAGCGGCGTGGAAATGGTGCTTCGCCAGATGTGCGAGGCATTCGAGAAGCGCGGCATCACCCCCATCAGCCGCAAGGGGGAAAAGTTCGATCCCAATCTGGAAAACGCGGTCATGCAGGGCGCGCCCGAAGACGGCGAACCCGGCACGGTCTGCGAGGTCCTGCTCAAGGGCTACCAGATGGAGGGCGCGGTGCTTCGCCACGCGATGGTGAAGGTCGTTCCCGAATAACGGCCTCTCTCCCCGGTAAGCGGCAGGGCCGCTTTACATAGATTCCCAAACGGACAATTACCAAATTTGCGCAAGCGCGCAAGCATTTTGAGGAGGATAAAGCATATGTCTAAGATCATCGGTATCGACCTGGGTACTACCAATAGCTGTGTGGCCGTCATGGAAGGCGGCGAACCTACCGTTATCCCCAACGCCGAAGGCGCCCGTACCACGCCTTCCGTAGTCGCGTTCACCAAGGACGGCGAGCGTCTGGTGGGCCAGATCGCCAAGCGTCAAGCCATCACCAACCCCGACCGCACCGTCATTTCCATCAAGCGTGAAATGGGCACCGCGCACAAGGTTTCCATCGACGGCAAGGACTACACCCCGCAGGAAATCAGCGCCATGATCCTGCAAAAGCTCAAGGCGGACGCCGAAAGCTACCTGGGCGAAACCGTCACCCAGGCCGTCATCACCGTGCCCGCTTACTTCAGCGACAGCCAGCGCCAGGCTACCAAGGATGCCGGCCGCATTGCGGGTCTGGAAGTGCTGCGTATCATCAACGAGCCTACCGCTGCGTCCCTGGCCTATGGCCTGGACAAAGAGGGCGGCCAGAAGATTCTGGTGTACGACCTGGGCGGCGGCACGTTCGATGTCAGCCTCCTGGAGATCGGCGACGGCGTGTTTGAAGTGCTGGCCACCAACGGCGATACCCGCCTGGGCGGCGACGACTTCGACGAGCGCATCATCAACTACGTGGCCGACACCTTCAAGAAGGAAAACGGCATCGACCTGCGCCAGGACAAGATGGCCTACCAGCGCCTGAAGGAAGCCGCCGAGAAGGCCAAGATCGACCTGTCCGGCGTGATGTCCACCAACATCAACCTGCCCTTCATCACCAGCGACGCCACCGGCCCCAAGCACCTGGATATGACGCTGACCCGTGCCAAGTTTGACGAACTGACCGCGGATCTGGTGGAAAAGACCATCGGCCCCGTGAACAAGGCGCTCAAGGACGCCAACCTCACCCCCGACCAGATCGACAAGGTCATCCTCGTGGGCGGCTCCACCCGTATCCCTGCGGTGCAGGCGGCTGTGAAGAAGATCACCAACAAGGACCCCTTCAAGGGCATCAACCCCGATGAGTGCGTGGCTGTGGGCGCGGCCATCCAGGCCGGCGTGCTGGGCGGCGAGGTCAAGGACGTGCTGCTTCTGGACGTGACGCCCTTGAGCCTGGGCCTTGAAACCGAGGGCCACATCTTCACCAAGCTCATCGAGCGCAACACCACCATCCCCACCAGCAAGTCGCAGGTGTTCTCCACCGCGGCTGACGGCCAGACCGCCGTGGAAATCCACGTGCTGCAGGGCGAGCGCCCCATGGCCTACGACAACAAGACGCTGGGCCGCTTCCAGCTGACCGGCATCCCCGCCGCGCCGCGCGGCGTGCCGCAGATCGAGGTGACCTTCAACATCGACCGCAACGGCATCGTCAACGTCAGCGCCAAGGACAAGGGCACCGGCAACGAGCAGAAGATCACCATCACCGCCTCCACCAACATGACCGAGGAGGAGATCAACCAGCGCGTGAAGGAAGCCGAGCAGTACGCCGAGCAGGATAAGAAGCGCAAGGAAGAGGTCGAAACCCTCAACCGCGCCGACACCCTCGTCTACGAGATGGAAAAGCAGCTGCGCGAAAACGGCGACAAGCTCGACAGCGCCGACAAGGAGACCGTGCAGCACGAGATCGACGAGTTCAAGAAGGTACGTGAGGGCGGCGACACCGAGGCCATCAAGAATGCCATGGAGAGCATGACCCAGAAGGTCTACCAGATCTTCGGCAAGCTCTACCAGCAGGAGGGCGGCCAGCCCGGCGCCGGAACCGGCGAGGGCCCGCAGGTCAACGACGACGGCACCATCGACGCCGACGCGGAAGTGAAGTAATCCGGGACCCCATGGCCCCGTTGAGCCCCGGCGCGGGGGAGGGAGCCCCCTTCCGCACGCGCGCCGGGGCATTCGGTCTGTATATACCGCATGTTTTTGAAAGTAAGTAGGTGAGCTTTTGGCAAAGCGCGATTATTATGAGGTGCTGGGCGTAAGCAAGGATGCCTCCGAGGCCGAAATCAAGAGCGCGTACCGCAAGAAGGCTAAGGAATGCCATCCCGACCTGCACCCCAACGACAAAAACGCCGAGGAGCGCTTCAAGGAGCTCAACGAGGCCAATGAGGTCCTCAGCGACCCCGAAAAGCGCAAGCGCTACGACCAGTTCGGCTTCGACGGCCCGCAGATGGGCGGCGGCGCCGGCGGGTTTGATTTCAGCGGCTTTGGCGGCATGGGCGGCTTTGAAAGCATTTTTGATACCTTCTTTGGCGGCATGGGCGGCGGCGCGCGCCGGGCCGGCCCCGTTCAGGGCAACGACCTGCAGCACCGCATCACCATCACCTTTGAGGAGGCGGCTTTCGGCTGCGAAAAGACGGTCGATTTCTTCCGCAACGAAAACTGCGACGCCTGCGGCGGCACGGGTGCCAAGCCCGGCACCCAGCCCCAGACCTGCCCCACCTGCAAGGGTTCGGGCCAGGTGCGCACGGGCGGCGGCTTCATGGTCACGGTCCGCACCTGTCCCACCTGCCACGGCGAGGGCAAGATCATCAAGGACCGCTGCCAGACCTGCAGCGGCACCGGCCATGTGCGGCGCAAGCGCAGCCTGAAGCTGCGCATCCCCGCCGGCATTCAGGACGGCGTGAGCCTGGTCAAGCGCGGCGAGGGCGAGCCCGGCATGCGCGGAGGCCCTGCGGGCGATCTGTACATCACCGTCAGCGTCAAGCCGCATCGGCTGTTCAAGCGCGACGGAAACAACATTCTCCTGGATATGCCCATCAGCATCACCCAGGCGGCCCTGGGTGCGGAGATCGACGTGCCCACGCTGGAGAAGCCCGTGAAGCAGCGCATCCCCGAAGGCACGCAGACGGGCACGCAGTTCCGCATCAAGGGGCAGGGCATTCCTTCGCTGAAAAATGGCCTCAAGGGCGACCTCATCCTCACCGTACATGTGGAGGTCCCCCGCAAACTCAACGAAAAGCAGAAGGACCTGCTGCGCCAGCTGGAACAGAGCCTGGGCGGCAAGGAATACGAAGGACGCAAAACCTTCGCCGAGAAGATCAAGGAAATATTCAACAACTAACCCAAAGGCCCAAGGCGCCACGCGCCCTGGGCGCTTTTGGACCCATGAAGATGCGGAGGTGCCTTACGGTGGAATGGCTGGAAGCGGTGGTGCACACCACCACCTTTGGAAGCGACCTGGTCAGCGATGAAATGATGGCGCTGGGCGCGGCGGGGACCGAAATCGTGGACCGTGCGGATGTACCCGATCCCCGCCAGCCGGGCGTGTATTGGGAATTGTACGACCCCGCCATGGTCGACGCCATGCCTGACGATGTGCTGGTCAAGGCGTGGTTTGAGCGTGGGGAAAAGGAACGGGAAACGATCGATGCCGTCCGCACGCAGCTTGAGCAGCTGCGCGCGCAGGGCGGCGCGGACTTGGGCACCCTCCGCCTGGAGTTAAGCGGCGTCAAGGATGAGGACTGGTCCGAGAACTGGAAGAAGTATTACAAGCCCTTCCGCATCGGCACGCATCTGGTGGTCAAGCCCACCTGGGAGGCGTATCAGCCCAAGCCCGAGGACCTGATCATTGAGCTGGACCCCGGCATGGCGTTTGGCACCGGTACGCACGAGACGACCAACATGTGCATGCAGCTGCTGGAAAAGCACCTTCAGAGCGATATGCGCGTCATGGACGTGGGCACCGGTAGCGGCATCCTGGCCATCGCGGCGGCGCGGCTGGACGCCAGAGAGGTGCTGGCTATCGACATCGACCCCGCGGCGGTCAAGGTGGCGCGTGAGAACATCGCCCTGAACCATGTGGAGGACCGCGTGCGCGCCGTGGAGGGCGATCTGTGCAAGAGCGAGGCCATGCTCTGCGACCTGGCCGTGGCCAACATTGTGGCCGACGCCATCCGCATGCTGGTCGCACCGCTCACCCGCCATCTGGCAAAGGGCGGGCTGCTGATCTGCTCGGGCATCATCCGCGAGCGGGAGCAGGACGTGCTGGACGCTGCGCAGGCGGCGGGCTATGTGGTGGCCGACCGGCTGGAAAAAGGCGAATGGGTTGCGCTGGCCCTTAGAAACGAGGCGGCATGATGCATCGTTTTTATGTGGAACACCCCGCGTCGGCAGGAAAGACAGCCGTGCTTTCCCCGGAGGAAAGCGCGCATGCCGCGCGCGTTTTGCGCCTGCGCCCCGGCGAGGAGATTATGCTGCTGGACGGCCAGACGCTGTGGAGCGCTAAGCTGGAAGTGGTGAACGACCGCGCCTGCGAGGCGCGCGTGCTGGAAACGCTGCCATCGCCGGAGCCGTGCGCAAGGGTCACGCTGATACAGGGCCTGCCCAAGTCGGACAAGCTTGAATGGATTGCCCAGAAGGCTACGGAGCTGGGTGCATGGGCGCTGTGGCCCGTGGAGATGGCGCGCTGCGTGGCGCGCGGCGGCAAGGACAGCCGCCGCGAACGCCTCTCGCGGATCGCATTGGAGGCGGCCAAGCAGAGCGGCCGCGCGCACGTGCCGCAAATCGAGACTGCGCACAGCTTCCGTCAAGCGCTGGAAGCGCTGAAAAACGACCCGCCGGACCTGCTGCTGACTGCCTGGGAGGAGGAACACGCCATGCCCATGAGCCGGGCGGTGGCCGGTTTTGTGGCGGAGCGCGGTCTGCCGGGCCGGGTGGCCATCGTTATCGGGCCGGAGGGCGGTATCGCTCCGGAGGAATGGGAGGCCCTGCGAGCTCTGGGCGCGGTCAGCGTAACGTTGGGCCCGCGCATCCTGCGCACGGAGACGGCGGGCCTGTGCGCCCTGAGCGTATTGTGGGCCGCCTTGGGCGAAATGTGATAAAGGAGCGAAAGCAAACGCATGCAAAAGACCGTATGCTTTACCACGCTGGGCTGCAAGGTCAACCAATATGACAGCCAGGCGATGTTGGAGGAGTTTGAACGCCACGGATACGCCGTGGCCCCTTCCGGCGCGCCCGCGGACGTCTATGTGGTCAACACCTGCACCGTGACGGGTACGGGCGATAAAAAGAGCCTGCAGGCCATCCGCCGGTGCCGGCGGCGCAACCCCGGCGCGGAGCTGGTGGTGACCGGATGTCTGGCGCAACGCATGGGCGAAGCCCTGCGCGAAACGGGCGCAAGGCTCATTCTGGGAACGCAGTACCGCGCCAGGGTGGTGGAACTGCTGGAGCAGGCTGTGCGCGAGGGCGTGCAGATGGTGGCGGTGGAGGGCGTGAGCAACGCGCCCTACGAGCCGCTGACCATTCACAGCCACGAGGGTCATACCCGCGCCGTGATGAAGATTCAGGAGGGCTGCGATAACCATTGCACCTACTGCATCATTCCCAGCGTGCGCGGCGGCGTGCGGTCCCGGCCGCTGGAGGAGATTCGCAGGGAGGCGGAGGCGCTTTCGCAGGCGGGCTTTCAGGAGCTGGTGCTGACCGGCATCCACCTGACCAGCTATGGCCGTGACCTGCCGGGCCGGCCCTCGCTGGCAAACGCCGTGGAAGCCGCGTGCGGGGCGCCGGGCGTGCGCCGCGTGCGCCTGGGTTCGCTGGAACCGCGCGTGGCCACACAGGCCTTTGTGGAGGCGCTCGGAGCCCTGCCGCAGTTGTGCCCCCAGTTTCATCTGGCGTTGCAGAGCGGCAGCGACGCGGTGCTTGCCCGCATGAAGCGCGGCTATAACACCCGTCAGTTTCTGGAGGCCGTGGCGCGCATCCGGGGCATGTGGCCCCATGCCGCCTTCACTACGGACGTGATCGTGGGCTTTCCCGGCGAAACGGAGGAGGAATTTCAGGAAACGTTGGATTTCTGCGAGCGGGTGGGCTTCAGCCGCCTGCATGTGTTCCCCTACAGCCCGCGCGAAGGCACGCCGGCCGCAGCGATGGAGGGCCAGGTGGACGAGGCGGTGAAGGCCCGGCGCGTTCACCGGCTCATTGCGCTGGGCGGCGAGCTGTCGCGCCGCTACCGCGAGGGCTTTCTTGGACAGTGCGCGCCTGTGCTCCTGGAAGAGGCGCTGCCGGGCGGCGGAGCGGAGGGCTACACACCGGAATACGTCCATGTGTGCGTGCGGGACGGACGGCCCGGCGCGTTGGCCATGGTGCGTCTGGACGCGCTCACCGAAGAAGGAATGGCGGGCACGGTTGTAGAATACCTGCCATAAGCAACAAGCAAAAGGAGAGGATTGGCATGACCGACTGTCTGTTCTGCAAGATCATCGCGGGGGAGATCCCGTCCAAAAAAGTTTATGAGGATGAGGATACCTACGCCTTTTACGACATCAACCCCCAGGCGCCCACGCATGTGCTGGTGGTGAGCAAAAAACATACCCCCGACGTGGCGCACAACGCCGACTTGACCGACCACGAGCTGGCCGCCTGCCTGCGCACCTGCGCCAAGGTGGCAAAGCAGCTGGGCCTGGAGGAGGGCGGCTACCGCATCGTCAACAACTGCGGGGAAAATGCCTGCCAGACCGTGAAGCACATGCACTATCACGTGCTGGGCGGAGAGAAGCTGTCGGAGCGCATGGCGTGACACGCCGGCGATGAAGTTTACGTTTCGTTCAAAATAAATGGTTGACGGCTTGACGGATAAGCGCTATAATAGACGCATGGTCGCCATATGCCCTTGACATGATCAAGGCGCCAGGCGGTATGAGCGAGGGGAGGGATAGCAGTGTCCGAGGTACGCATCCGCGAGAATGAATCCCTGGAAAGCGCTCTGAAGCGGTTCAAACGTCAATGTGCTCGCACAGGTGTTTTGGCAGAGGCTCGCAAGCGTGAGCATTATGAAAAGCCCAGCGTGAAACGCAAGAAAAAGGCTGAGGCTGCACGCAAGCGCAAGTACTGATTCATACGCAATCCAAAAGGACCGTCGCGTCGAAAGAACGCGACGGTCCTTTTCGTTGTGCGCATGGAAAAGGGCGGCATGGCATCCGCCATGCCGCCCAAGCGCTAGGCCGCGGCCTTTTCTCTGGTGCCCCGCAAGCGGGCCACGATCTTTTCGCGGCGTTTTCGCCGCTTCTCCTTCAGGGCCAGGCGGTCGGCCAGGTCCCTCGCGCCCACGCCGTAGACCAGGTAGAGAATCAACCCGCTTACCAGCATGATGAACACCGTGGAGGCGCACCTGCGGCCGGAGGCGTTGACGTTGTAGCCGTCGCGGCCCTCCTCGGCACACATGTTCTGGATGACCATGGCGTAGGTCTTGCCATAGCTGGAATGGAACGTGGCGGACATGTCATATTCGGTAAAGAGGGCGTTAAAGTTCAGGGCGAATACCGCCAGCACGCTGGGCAAAACGATGGGCAGCTTCACCTTGAGGAAGGTCAGCAGCCCGCTTGCCCCAAGGTTGCGCGCCGCGTCCTCCAGCTCTTCGTCGATGGCGTAGAATGCCGCCTTGATCATGCGCAGGGCGAATGGTAATTTGACCACCGTATAGGCCATGATGATGAGGAACCTTACGTTGTCGCGCATGTAGAGATTGGTGTTGAACACATACCACACATCCTCGGAGTTGAAGAACGTGCGGTAGGAATAGCAGATCAGAATGGTGGGCAAAAGCCAGGGGAACAGCAGGCTGTATTCCAGCACGGTGGACCGCTTTTTGCCGCGGTTCTTAAAGATGTAGTTGACCGCCACCACCACGATCACGCAGGCCAGCGCGGCGGCGATGGCCGAGAGCACGAAGCTCAGCCGTATGCCGCCCACGGTGTCGGAGTTGGCGAACAGGCCGGAGATGGCGTCCGGGCGCGTTTTGAGCTTGCCGCGGTTGGTCATGAACTCGTAGTCTTGCGAGCCAAAGAAGTTGATCAGCGTGAAATCGCCCAGGCTGAGCGTCTTGGAGCGGATGGCGGGGTAGTTCTGGAAGGCGAAAAGGATGATCATCACCACGGGCGTCATGTAGATGATGAACAGCACGTAGGCGTAGATGTGCGCAAACACGTTGGCCACGGGGTTGGTGATCTTCTGCTTGACCAGCTTGGCCTTGGTCTTGCTGACGCTCAGGTAATGCCCCTTGCGCTCGTAATTGGACAGCACCGTGAGCAAGATGATGGTAAACATGGCCAGCAAAATGGAAAGCAGCGCCGCCCGGGCCTGCGGGAACGCCTCGTCCGCTATGGAGGAGCCTGCCAGACGCACAATTTCCGGATTGATGGAGTCATAACCCAGCAGCGTGGGCGCGCTCATGGCGCAAAGACCGGTGATGAAGGTCATGACCGTCAGGGAGAACATGGTGGGAATCAGCGTGGGGAACACCACGCGAAGCAGCACCTTGAAGGGCTTGGCGCCCATGTTGCGCGCAGCCTCCACGGTGTTGTAGTCGATGCTGCGGATGGCGTTGCGAAGAAACAGCGCGTGGTTGGACGTACAGGCGAACGTCATCGTAAACAGCACCGCATTGAAGCCCGAGAACCAGTTGCGGTTCATATTGGGGAACATTTCATACAGCCAGCTGGTCAAAATGCCGTCGCTGTCATAGAGGAACAGATAGCCCGTCACCAGCGCCACGCCGGAATAGATCAGCGTGGTCATGTAGCCCAGCCGCAGGATCTTCGCGCCCTTGATGTCAAAGTATTCCGTCAGAAGCACGATGCTGACGCCCACGATGTTGACCGTCACCACCAGGCACAGCGCCAGCTTGAGCGAATTCCACACGTACTTGGGCATGTTGCCCGCAAAGAAGAAGCGGATGACGGCCAGCGGATCGGTCACGCCGTCAGCGTTTTTGACGGTAAAGATCTGCGTCAGCGTGTTGAGGCACGGCAAAAGCATGAAGCCGAAGAACAGATACACGAAAAAAGCAATACCAAACGTCTTGGCCAGCAGGTTGGGCTTGAACCATGAGGAAGCCTTGGTGTTCATGCGGCCGCCCCCTTAGTTTGCGTCGGGCGCGGCGTCGTAGCTCATCACGTCCACGGGATGGATGCCCACGGTCACCTTCTCGCCCGGCTCATAGATGTTGATGCCGTCGTTTTTCTCGATGGCCTTGATGGTCTGGCTGCCCACATGAATATAATACTTGATGTAGAGGCCGTAGTACTCGCGGCTTTCGATCATGCCGTCCAGCCGAAGCTCGTTTTCGTCCGCGGGCCGGTTGACGCGGATGCGCTCCAGCCTCACGAAATGATGCTGCGCCGGGTTGAGCTTCATCGCCGCTGCCACCTCGCCCTCCAGGCGGTTGATATCGCCGATGAAGTTGCAGACAAATTCGGTTTTGGAGTGATTGTACACCTCGTTGGGAGTACCAATCTGCTCAATAAAGCCCTTGTTGAACACGGCGATGCGGTCCGAGAGCGTGAGCGCCTCCTCCTGGTCATGGGTGACATAGATGGTGGTGATGCCGAAGTCGCGCTGCATCTTTTTCAGCTCGTTGCGTAGCTGCACGCGCAGCTTGGCATCCAGGTTGCTCAGCGGCTCGTCCATGCAGATGATGGCGGGACCCGTGACCAGCGCGCGGGCGATGGCTACGCGCTGCTGCTGGCCGCCGGAAAGCTGGCTGACGGCCTTTTCCAGCTGCTCGTCGGACAGGTCCACCTTGCGGGCGATGGCGCGCACCTTGTCGTCGATTTCCTGCTTTTTGAGCTTTTGCACCTTCAGGCCGAAGGCGATGTTGTTGTAGACCGTCATGGAGGGGAAAAGCGCGTAGCTCTGGAACACGATGCCGATGTTGCGCTTTTCGATGGGCACGTGGGTAATATCCGCGCCCTTGACGCTGACCGTGCCGGAAACCGGCTCGATAAAGCCGGTGATGGTACGCAGCGTAGTGGTTTTTCCGCAGCCGGAGGGGCCCAGAAAGGTGAAAAACTCGCCTTCGCGCACCTCCACGTTGATGTTGTGCAGCGCCTCAAAATCACCGAACTTAACCACAATGTCCTTCAGTTCGATCATGCCGCCGACAGCCCCCTTTTGCGCTTTGTTGAGAATATGGATATGGCGAGCCCGATGGCTTCAGGCCCGCCATATCGCTATTGAGGAAGATGCTTTTTTCGGCTCATGCCGGCCAAAAGCCTTACTCGCCGGCAGCCTGCGTCAGCACGGACCAGTCCAGATTGTCCCAATCAGGCTCGGTGGGAGCGGCGCTGTTATCGGCCCAGTAGAAGCCCAGGTTGGTCATGATGTTGGTCCATTCGCTGGAGTGCTCGCCCACGTATTCGGCGTAGGTCATATCGGTGCCTTCGACGGTCTCCAGCGCAAAGTTCTTAAGCGTGTAGATCGCGGGCGTCTCGTCGTAGATCTCGGCCACGGCGGCGGTGTTGCAGGGGAAGGAGTCAAACTCGTCCGCCCATTCGGCCTGCGTGTCGGCGGAGCCGAACCACTCGGCAAAGGCGACTACAGCCTCGGTTTCCTCGGCGGTGCGGCCCTCGCGGTCGAGGATGCCCAGGTACTCGGCGATGTAGTAGGTGCCGTCGGCGATGTCAACCAGCGCCCAGTTTTCCGGCTCCAGGGTGCCCGTCAGCGGATGCTCAGAGCTGTCGGCCGCGCTGTCCACGTTGCCGTAGAGCGAGCTGGAGTAGAAGGTCGAAACCTGGACCTCGCCGCGGTTCAGCGGATCAAAGCCGTAGCTGTCGCCGGTGTAGATGCCGTTGGCGCAGTAGTTCCACAGGGTCTTCCAGCCCTCCACGGAGATGCCGCCCGCAAGGGATTCGGGATCGGTGAAGGGGAAGAGCATGGCGCTGTTGATGTTGGAGTTGGTGGTGCCGCCGACCTTGCCCTGACGGTACCAGGTGTAGCCGCAATCCACGATGTCAGCCCAGTGCTCGAAGCTCAGGGCTTCGCCGTTGGTGCCCAGCTCGTCGGTGCGGTAGAGCATCAGCACGTTCTGGATGACCAGGCCGTAGGCCTTGCCGTCGTACTTGTACTCGCCCACTTCGTCGGCCCAGGTGGGGGTCCAGTCCATCACCTTGAGGTTCTCGTAGGTGCCGTTGACCAGCTGGGACCAGCGGGTCTCGTTCAGACCGAAGATGATGTCGCCGTCCTTGTTCTCATTGGCGGCCTGGATGGCGGCGGTGTCGCCGGAGATGACGCTGTTGTCATCCAGGGAGATGGTGAAGCCAGCGGCCTTGGCGGCATTCTCCAGCCAGGTGGCGCGCTCGGTGGAGTTGGAGTTGGAGTAGATGCGGATGGTGTAGCCGCTGTAATCCTTCCCCTCCGCGCTGGCAAAGGAGCATACGCTCAAGACCATTAGCAGTGCAAGAACGACAGAAAAAACCTTTTTCATACCTGGAAATCCTCCTTTTTTCGCTTGCCGGTTCTGTGTAAGCAAGGACTAGAAGCTTTTTTGCTATTATATCACAGTCCTTATTTCCTGTAAACCGCTGACGGGAATTTTAGAAAGCGGAAGAACAGCAAAAAAACGGTGGCAGACGAAGCGGGGGAGGTCCTTCAGGCGCGGCGCCGCAGCCTCCCAAACGCCGCCATTCCCACCTGGAGCAGCAGCGCCGCGCCGGAGGCGGCCATCAGCCACCGCAGCGGCAGCCGGTCCGCCAGCAGCCCAAACACCGCCATTCCAAGCGGCATACAGCCTGAATAGACCGCGCCCATCAGTCCGAACACGCGCCCCTGCATGGCGGGCGCCGAGCGCTCCTGCAGCAGGGTGGAAACGGTGGTCTGAACCGTGGTCAGCGCAAAGCCGTAGAGCGCCATCAGGACCAGATAAACATCGAATCGGGCGACAAATGCCATGAGGATGGACAGGCTTGCGAAGGCGGTCAGCCCTGCGAGCAGCGTGCGTTCCTTTTGGGCAAAGCCGCCCCACAGGCCCATCAGAAGGCCGCCGGCCGTCATGCCGGCAAAGCCGGCCAGCTCGGTCGCGGTAAGGTGCCCGTAGCTGTCGCCAAAGACCCGGCTCACGTGCAGCCCTGCCAGAAACCCGCCGGGCACGCAGAAAAACACAAAAGCGCCATAGACGGCGAGCAGACAGCCCACCGACCGTTCGCGCATGGCATAGGACACGCCGTCCCGCAGGGAACGCCACACGGGCTCGGACGCCGGACCTTTTGCAGTGGCGGGAAGCGGCACGCGCAAAAGCAGCGCCACGCCCAGCGCGGCGGTGACCACGTCCAGCCAGAGGGTGGAGC
>ENA-OZAF01000592-OZAF01000592.1-human-gut-metagenome-genome-assembly--contig:-NODE-592-length-14187-cov-4.305194_pt1 | contig 14187 bp, 23 predicted proteins | sample MGYA00244207_ERZ653498 | MGnify/ENA primary metagenome ERZ653498 (study PRJEB26926, sample SAMN06165156) | human gut metagenome | biome: ENVO:00009003; feature: ENVO:2100002; material: ENVO:00002003... | reverse complement strand
CAGCAAGGGGTTACCCCGTTATATTTGCTCAAAACAAATATAAGCAAAATATACGGGGAAGGGAATCCGAAGTGATGAACGGAGGTGGTGCATTTGAATAACGGTAAATGGGTACTATGCCCCGTATGCGGGAATAAGACACGAATTATGGTGCACCCCGACACCGTACTTGAAAACTTCCCTCTATTTTGCCCGAAGTGCAAATAGGGAACAATCATCAATCTGAAAAGGAATAATGTGTTAGTCACCAAAAGTACCCTGCAAAAGAATGAAATACATAGTAATCAAAGAGCCGGACGCTTAGACGCAGAGCCGATAACACATGAGGTAAAAACTCATGGTTATCGGCTCTTCTGTTATTTTTGGTGAAATATAGAACCGCCGTTTACATTTTTCAAAATTCGATTTGCGGGGGATGTATTAAAGTCGCCTTTTTTAAGGATACGGCGGTATCAAGGAGGTATCGCCATGTCCTTTTACATTTGCTTCGCTTAATAGCTGCTTGTCAAAAAAGCCCGTTCCTATCTACGGGATATTGCGGCTATCAAGAGGAATACACACATCATTACATATACCTTGTCACATCATATAGCATAACCACCTGTTCAGTTTCGCGCTGTACAGGCGGTTTTTGTTATAGCCCTCATTCCAAACGGAAAGGGGGTGAGAATGATGTTATCCAGAGAATACAGGGAAAGTATCGAACGCCGGTTTCACGCATTCTGCAAAGCCGTACTACACAATGAAGCCTGTAATTATTACAGGGAGAGTAAACGCAGAACGCAGCGCGAAATATCCTTTTAAATACTTGCAAGAGAACACTTCTTTTATGCCGTACAGCATGGACGAATACTTTGTCTTGCAAAAAAAGCCCACAGATTTTGCAGTTAGCGGACAAATCGTAACCGTTGACAGCGAAAAGTTAGCAAAAGCCTTGTTGTGCCTGTCGGAACGGCGTCGAGAAATTATTTTTATGCGCTATTATCTCAAATTAAGGGATAGACAGATTGCGGCGTTATTGGAAAAACCGCGCACAACCGTCAACTATCAGAAAAACGCAGCATTGAAACAGTTGCGGAAAGAAATGGAGAAAATAAGGATGAAGAATAGCAAATACAATCTTGTTTCCTATGAAGTGATTAAAAGAGCAATCACAGGCGGTACAGCCGCGCTCCTTGCGGTACAGGAACGACACAAAGCCTACATAGGCAGACTAAGCGGAGGAAACGCCGATATGAAAGAACGATTAAATACAAAGCTGCTCATGGCTGTTTTGAAGTTCCGGCTGGACTATCAGCCGCCGAGTAAGTAGCAAAGCCATGAAAAACCGTCAAGGGTCAAGATGAACGGCTGTGAAGTGACCCCAAAAAGTTGGACAGAAGCTCTATCTATCTCCAATCCTCGGCTTGTGCAGCCGAGATATTGTCAGCTACACCATTTCAGACAAACCCGTGCTATCCATGGTAACCTCCATGCTGGACAAAGCATTTGAGAAGATACAGGACGACACAGAGGTGATTCTCCACTCCGATCAGGGTTGGCAGTATCAGCACAAGCAGTACCAACGGATGCTGAAAGCAAAAGGCATCTGTCAGAGTATGAGCCGCAGGGGAAACTGTTTGGACAAAGCTGTCATTGAGAACTCTTTTGGTCTGCTTAAAAGCGAGCTGCTCTATTTGCAGGCGTTCCACTCCATGGAGCACTTCAAGACCGAGTTCGTGTGTACTTGGATTACTACAACAAGCGCAGCAAGGCAAAGCTGAAGGGCTTGCCGCCTGCTTTGCACAGACTGCAAGCCCTTCAGGCTGCTTGAACTATTTTCCTTCCAAATCTTTGTCTAACTTTTGGGGTCACTTCACAGGGGCAGCGCCTTTTTTCACGGATTCTCTCACAATCGCGGCTACCGCAGACTGAAAAATATTTTTCCAGTCGGAAACTGTACGGATTTTCCGTCCTACACCATGCATGTATCGGGGTATACGGCGTAGGACGGGATTTCATAAACCAAATATACAAATAGCCTGAACCTGTTCCCTTGATAGGGAAGCTGTAAGATTGAAACACTTCATATCAGACCAAAACAAGGGAACCGGCCAGCAGCGCGTGGCCATTGTCCGGGCGTTGGCAAGCGAAGCCCCGATGATTTTTACGGATGAGCTTAGCGACAATCTGGATGAGGATACAGCGCAGGATATTACGGGGATACTCAAAGCCAGTTCCCACGAACAGGACAAGTGCGTTGTGGTCGTAACCCACTCGAACGAATTGGCAAAGCAGGCGAATGTTGTTTCCATTATCCGAAAAGGCGCGCTGAAGATGGCGGAGCATACGTTTATAACGCCGAAAATTGATAAAAATTTTCTAAAAGCTATTGACTCTCACCATACGTTATAGGCTATTATATAGTTATCAAGAACAGGAGAAAAAGAAGATGAGAACAGTAAGAGAGGTTTCAAACCTGACAGGGATTAGTTGCGCACACTTCACTATTATGACGAGATCGGCTTGTTAAAGCCATCTGTACTGAGTGAGGCGGGGTATCGGCTTTATGACTATAAAGCCTTGGAAACCTTACAGCAGATAATTCTTTTCAGTCCTTCGTGTTTCCGCGGAGGCGATGAATGATGGTTGCGACTATATGCAGATCATTTGTATGGGAACCATCTTTGTTTTTGGCTATAACGCGGTTTGCTCACTGATGAAAGGTTTTGGAGATTCCAAAAGCCCGCTCTATTTTGTGGCGGTGGCAACCATTGTGAATATCGTTTTAGATTTGCTGTTGGTCGGTCCTTTGGGTATGGGAACCAAAGGAGCCGCTTATGCAACCATTTTTTCTCAAGGTGTGTCCCTGCTTATTTCTATTTTTCATTTAAAGCGGAAAAATTTCATATTTGACTTCAAGCTGAAAAGTTTTGCTATTCAGAAAGAAAAGCTGATTGTTATTTTGAAAGTCGGCCTGCCAACTGCGATTCAAATGTTAGTCGTAAACATTTCCTATCTGCTCATCACTGGTATGCTGAATACGTTTGGCGTTTCGGTGGCGGCGGCATCTGGTATTGGGCTGAAAGTAAACACTTTCGCGGGGATGCCGTGCTGGGCCGTCGGACAGGCGGTAACCGCCATGGTGGGGCAGAATATGGGCGCTCAGAATATAGAAAGAGTGAAAAAGACTACAAAGAGCGGCCTGCTGATCAATGTATGCGTTACCCTTATCGCTGTTTTATTGGTCCAGCTTTTTTCCGAGAACATTATCATGCTTTTCGATCCGGTCGGCACAGACGGTATCAAAGAGGGGGTTCTATATCTTCGGATCTGTTGCAGCATTAACAGCTTGGTATATGCCGTCATGTACACACTCCATTCCTTTGCGATAGGAATAGGCTCCGCCAATGTCGCCATGTGCAATGCTCTTTTGGACGCTGTGGTTGTGCGCTTGCCTATCTGCGGTTGTTGGCATTTATCTTTCAAATGGGATTTACATAGGCCAGGCGGTTTCTCCTGTTCTACCCGCGATTGTAGTGTTGTCTATTTCACAATCAAGAAATGGAGTTTAAAATAAACTAATCAGTAACGTGTTACGAATGTAACTTTGAAATCCCCATATACTTTGGTGGTATACTCCGGCAAACCTTGACAAAACTAATCCAATTAGTTATAATGAAAGTAGCTAATTGGATTAGTTTGGAGGGATACATGATGGCACGGGCAGGACTCGACAAAAATATCGTTGTAGAGAAAGCAGCGCAAATGGTAAACCAAATAGGACTTGACAATATCCAATTAAAAGCACTGGCCGAAAGGCTGAACATCCAGCCGCCGTCGCTTTACAACCACATCAAAGGGCTTGACAATTTACATTATGAATTGATGCTCTATGGCTGGCGGCACATGGAAGAGCGGATGGTAGAGGCTGCGGACGGCGTCAGCGGGTATGCCGCATGGGAGGCGATTTGCAGGGCGTTCTACGCATACGCGACTGAGAATCCCGGCGTGTTCAGTGCTATGCTCTGGTATAATAAGTACCGGGATCAGGAGACGATGATGGTCACAAGAAAGGTCTTTTCCATTTGTTCTGATATTACAGCCTCGCTGGGCATTTCTGATGAGAACTGCAATCATTTGATTCGCACCTTCCGGGCGTTTTTAGAGGGCTTTTGCCTGCTGGTCAACAACCATTCATTCGGCCACGCGCTGCCGGTAGAGGATAGCTTTACGCTTTCTTTGCAGGTGCTGATAGCTGGAATGAAGGAGTTGGAGGGCAAATAGACGGCTACTACATTCATTACCAAGAATGATTTAGCAAAGGGACTGAATGTACGGGAGAATGCCCCAATAAGGTTTAGCAAAAAAAGTCGAGAAGAAGTTTTCCTATTGGAGTAAGATAATGCTACAGAGGGGGTGAGCAAGTGGAGGAACATATTGAGGCTGTCCAGCGGATGCAAGACTACATTGAGGAGCATCTGACGGAAAGGATTACGTTGTCAAAGCTGGCGGAGATATCGTTTTTTTCGCCGTGGTATTCCTATCGCCTGTTTGTTAAGCACGTTGGCATGACGCCAGCCGATTATATACGGCGGCTGCGTTTATCTAAGTCCGCACTCAGACTGCGGGATGAATCCTGTAAAATCATTGACATTGCGTTAGAGCTTGGGTTTGGCAGCGTGGACGGCTACCAGAGGGCGTTCTTTCGTGAGTTCGGCTGCAATCCACGGGAGTATGCGAAAAGTCCGATCCCTATCTACCTGTTCACACCCTATGGCGTCAAATATCAAAAGCCAAGAAAGGAGAACCAAATGAAAACAGTCAGAAATGTATTTGTCCAAATCATCGAAAAGCCACAGAGGAAGGTGATTATCAAGCGTGGGATAAAGGCTGCCGACTACTTTACCTATTGCGAAGAGGTTGACTGTGATGTCTGGGGGCTGCTCACCAGCATTCCGTCCATCCAAGGCGAACCTGTCTGCCTATGGCTGCCAAAGGCGTATATCACGCCAGGCACCTCGGAGTATGTACAGGGTGTGGAAGTAGCTATGAGCTATGACAAAACGGTTCCGGAGGGGTTTGATATGATCGAGCTGCCCGCCGCGAAATACCTCATGTTTAAGGGTGAGCCTTTTGCTGAGGAGGATTATTGCGAAGCCATTGAGGAAGTGCAGGCATCCATTGCGAAATACGACCCCGCCATCATTGAAGCACAGTGGGACGCCGGCAACCCCCGCATTCAGTTGGAACCGATTGGTACCAGAGGGTATATTGAACTGATACCAATTAAATAATTACGTAAGCACAAGGCAGCTGATCCCAGCTACCTTGTGCTTACGTCTACATTACCTGCCAAATAAATGGAACTGTCAGGGCAATATGTAGACTGGGTGGAGGCTTACTTATCCTCTGACCTCAATTTTATCTTGAAGGATTTAGCGGAGCCGTTTTGTGGAGGAATTTTGATGTACGAGAGGATGCTGAACAAACAAGAAGAACCGACCATAGCGCAGATGACGGCGTACTGCAAAGACTGCGCGGAGTTGTTTACACGGCTGAACGAGTGGTTGTCCGGAACGTTTAGAACAGCTCAGTCAGTCACGTTCCCCTATGGGAATCAATACGGCTGGGGAATCGCCCATCGGAAAGATAAAAAACTGATCTGCCATGTTTTCGCCGAGGAGAACGCATTTACCGTGATGATGAGGCTTTCAAATGAGCAGTTTGATTCCGTATACTGCCAGTTGCGGAGAGAGACGAAGGAACAGATCGACCACAAATATCCTTGCGGGAATGGCGGGTGGCTTCACTATCGCGTCACATGCAGGGAGCAGTTTGATGATATTCAAACGCTTTTAACGGTCAAATGCACATAGGCCAACAGTGGTGTTAGGGAAGCTTGCCAGGAGGATTTGATTTCGCCTTAGGCGGATAAGGCGAACGACAGGCTTTTGTATTATACGGTGGTTTTGATATGAAAAAAATAATGAAGTACTTTACTTTTTGGTGTCTGATAATATCTGTTACCGAGATTTTTATGCACCAGATTGGTCAAGATTCCAAAAGCACTGTGCTCATTGGATTCAACCCATTACTGAATATGATCGCTGATTCCCAAGGCTCTTTATATGATTTGATGGGTTCTGGCTGGCAGGTGCCGTGTAATACGATTAACGGACAAATATCCATCTATTGGTATATAGGATCAGTTTTGACTTTCCTGTTTTATGGCATTGTCTTAGATGGGATAAAAATGCTATTTCGCAAGTTTAACCGAAAAAGGCACGTGGATTGATTAAGTACGTCTTTTTGGTAAAAGGCGCACACCGGCAAAGCGGAGTTGAAAGAGGCATTTATGATTGAAACAAACCGATTAAAAATATATGCAGCGTCTCGTGATGTAATGGAAAAATTTATAAAGTTACAAACAGTTGAAGAACTGAAAACGGCTTATACGGAAGTGTTAGAGGGTTGCCTAAAGTACCCTGAACAATGGGAGTGGTATGCGATTTGGATGATTGATTTGAAAGACGGAACACACATTGGAGAATTGTCTTTCAAAGGTATTGACTTAAATGGCGTAGTAGAGATTGGCTATGGTGTTTCGACAGAATATGAGGGCAAAGGTTATGCCACGGAAGCAGTTTCAGCAATCGTGCATTGGGCTATTCAGCAACCAGAAGTGACCCGCGTAGAAGCTGAAACAGAATTTGAGAATGGAGCGTCTCAAAGGGTTCTTGAAAAAAGTGGATTTATGGCAACTGGTATCATTGGTACACAAGGACCCCGCTTTGTTTGGTCTCACTGATAAATCGAAAGTTATGGGAGGAGAAAATAAGGAATGAATTCTATAGAAAACACGGATAAAAGCTATTTTGAATGCTTTTCCTTTGGCGATAGCCCTGAAATGGCAGACGAACTTTTGGCTCTGGTACTTGCCGGAAAGAAAACCGCAACAGTTTCGGTTGTATTGGAGGATGAGCAGACGCCAAGCGTTGGTGATTTATCACTGGTAATCGACGGGCATGGCAATCCAGCCTGTGTGATAAAGACGGTGCATCTTGAAACCGTCAAGTTTTGCGACCTAACTTGGGATATGGTAAAACGTGAGGGTGAGGACGAAAACTTTGAACAATGGAAGTCGGGCAATATACGCTATTGGACACGAGACGCTGCCAAGCGCGGTTATACCTTTACCGATCAAACACTTATCACTTTTGAACGCTTTGAGGTTGTCGAGGTGCTATAATGAATGGAGCTATTGAGCATATTCCAAGTTACGCCTATTGGTAAAAAGCGCCTTTGGCGGATAAGGCGCAGAACGACGAACCGGTATTTGACAGGGAGAAAAAAGCATGGCACAAGCATTACTTGTAATAGATTTGCAAGAGGGTTACATAGAAAAGTACCCGTCTTTATTACTTGCTTGCGTAAATGAGAGGATTCAAAGGGCGACTGCCGACGATGAGCTTATTGTATATGTAAAAAATACAAAAAGGCTTAGGGGTGGTAGGAAGAAAGCTGAGTTGGCAGAGAATTTGAACATCCGCTCCGAATATATAATATTCAAAGAAACGGCCGGTGCTTTTTCTAATCCTGAGCTGCAAGAAATTTTGAAGCAAAACCAGATTACAGAAATTGAAATCGCAGGCATTGACGGCAAATCCTGTATAGCGAGTACTGCAATAGATTCCGTTCAAAATGGCTATAAAACGATATTGCAGGAGGAGATATAGGGGTGCAAAATGTCAAACAATTTGAAAAGACGAAAGTATCGCTTTTAGAGAAAGGAATTATTATAAAACAGAAAAATTCCGGCTTGTAGAGCTGGTTTAAATGCGTATTATTGGTAAATGACGACGAGCCGCCTTTGGCGGATAAGGCGAAACACGATAAATCGATAAATCAATGTATGAAAGCGAGTATCAATATGAATGATAAAGAATTTCATAACTTTATTTCCGTGACACAGGAGAATATTTGCCAGATTACCGCACTAAAAAACGGGATCGTGCTCATCAATGATACCTGGCATAATTACAAAACGACCGACACAGTACATGTCATGTCGGCGACAAAGAGCGTTGTTTCCCTGCTGATTGGAATTGCTGTTGACAAAGGTTTCATCAAAAGTATTAACCAACCAGTGCTGAACTTTTTTCCGGACTACACTATCAAACGGGGAGAAAAGACCATACAGCAGGTGACGCTCCGGCACCTGCTGACCATGACCGCGCCGTATAAATACAGGTCGGAGCCGTGGACAAAGGTCTGCTCCAGCGATGATTGGACAGTCGCGGCCCTTGACCTGCTCGGCGGCAGGGCCGGACTTACCGGGCAGTTCAAGTATTCTACACTGGGCATCCATATTCTGACCGGGATCATTACAAAAGCATCGGGGCTGTCAACGGTGGATTTTGCGAATCAATATCTTTTTACCCCGCTGGGGATTGCGCCGCGCACAAATTATTATGCCGAGACGGCAGAGGAACACAAGGCATTTACCATGTCAAAGAAACCCCACGGCAACATCTGGTTTGCGGACCCCAAGGGCGTCGCTGCGGCAGGTTACGGCCTTTGCATGTCTGCGGAGGAGATGGCGAAGATCGGCCAGATGTGTCTTGAGCGCGGAATGTATGGAGGAGGCCGCATCGTTTCATCTGAATGGTTAGCGGAAAGCACCGAACCGCGCATTCAGTGCGACGGCAATTTTAGAGATATGCTGTATGGCTATCTGTGGTGGATTATTGATGAGAAGAAACATATCTATGCCGCCATCGGAAACAGCGGGAATGTGATCTATGTGAACCCGGAAAAAGCAGCTGTAGTCGCCGTGGCAGGAACCTTCAAGCCGACTGTCTTTGACAGGGTTGATTTTATACAGGAGCATGTCGAGCCGCTTTTGGATGCTTCTGTATCATCCTAAACAAATTCGCGTTTAGTGAGGACTTGAACGGAATGAAAATTTAATAGGAGAACAACTATATGATGCGATATGCTGAAAAAACCATTGGGAACTTGATTGACAAACAAGGAGTATCCTTTATCGCCTCCATTTCTGAGGATGGGTTTCCCAATATGAAGGCCATGCTCCCGCCATGTAAACGGGTAGGGATTCGGAAATAATTTTATGACGAACACCTCGTCCGTGCGTGTGGCGCAATACAGAAACAATCCAAAGGCCAGCATCTACTTTTGTGATAAACGGTTCTTTCGGGGTGTAATGCTGGTGGGTCATATGGAGGTGCTGGAGGACCCTGCCAGTAAGGAAATGATTTGGCGGGAGGGCGACATCATTTATTATTCCGAGGGCGTAACAGACCCGGATTATTGTGTGCTGAAATTCGTCGCAGAGAGTGGTAGCTATTATGCGAACTTCCATTCCGAATCCTTTGAAGTAGTATAGTCGAATGGAATGATTATTTCATCTTAGACGGATAAGGCATCTCCGAGAAATCTTAGCTTACGGAGGAAAGGACTGTGAATAAAAGCAACCATTTTATTGTTATATGTATGTTTGTAGGCATGCTGCTCGGGCTGGCTATCGGCTGTGTGGTAGGTATTTCTCAAGGTAACATAGGAATCTCGATGTGTTTTGGCCTTGTTTTTGGAATGATAATCGGAATTGCCATAGGAACTGTCATCAAGAAATCCAAAGATAAAGAATGAGGTTCTTTCCCGTTTATCAAGCTGATTTAGTGCGCCTTACTATTGGTGAAGTACGTCTTTGGTGGAAAGAATATGCATCATTGAGAAAAATGAAATTTGAGGATAAAAATGAAGATTAAAAATTCGATGTTAGTTGTGAAAGATTTAGAAAAATCAAAGGCTTTTTATTGGGAAGTGCTGGGACTTCGTACTCTCTCGGATATAGACATTCATGCCGTTTTAACAGGCGGCCTGGCATTGCAGACTGAGGAAAGCTGGAAAGGGTTTGTGGGTAAAGAAATCTCTATCAAGGAAATGATGTTGAAGTCTATTTTGAAGAGGATGATTTTGATCAATTCCTGGATAAACTTGGTTGTCTTAAAACCGTCGAATATGTCCATCCAGTTATGGAGCACGCATGGGGACAAAGAGTCGTGCGCTTTTATGATCCCGATTATCACATCATAGAGGTCAGCGAAAACATGAAAGTCGTCTGCAAGCGATTTTCGGATAAGGGAATGACAGTCGAGGAAATTTCCGAGAGAATGGGGATCCCGCTGAAAGCAGTCAAAGCATATATGCGCTAAATTGGGCGCGTGGAGGACGAATACACCCAGGTGCAAAGCTTTGATGAGCAGGCGGACGATTATATCACCAAGCCGTTTTCCATGGTGCTGCTGGGGAAAACGGGTCACGGCGTTTCTGCGGAGAAGCGGGCAAAGCAGCCTGCCGGATACGACGACGTTCGGGGATGTAACCGTAGACTTTTCCGGATATACAGCTTGGGATCAAAGATGAAATCGGTATGCTGGCCGGCAATATCAACGGTCTATATCAAAACCTGCTGATGACCATTGAAAAGCTGGAAATCGAAAAACAGCGCGTGCGGGAAATGGAGCAATCCAAGGTGGATTTCATGCGGGCTGCTTCACATGAACTGAAACCCCCTCTCACCGCACTGAACGCCATTGTGGAGAACATGATCCTCGGCATTGGCAAATATCCAAATGTTGACGTTTATCTGCCTCAGTGCAAGGAGATGACGGAGCAGTTGACGGGAATGATTCAGGAAATTTTGGAAGCCTCTAATTTTTGAACCCTTTTATCGGCCCGACTATGCCCTAACCCGCGACGACGGCGGGAATGGGCTGGGCCTGTATATCACCGCAACGTTTTTGAAAGCAATGGAGCCGACGGGCATGCGGTTTGTGATTCATTTATAATCTAAACATGAAAAGCTCTCTGAGAACTCGGAGAGCTTTTTGCATTCCATACCCACTCCATATGCGTTTCATATACCCTCCATACCGGCGTGCTATTTTAATGCTGCAATCAATATGGAGGTGTTCAATATGGGCTTTATCAAACGGGCGTTTTTATACGTCGCCAAAAAAAGAGGCAAAAGCGCTTTGCTGTTCATCATTCTGCTGGTGATGGCGACCTTTGTGCTCACAGGGCTTTCCATTGAGAAAGCGACGCGGGCCACGCAGGACAATTTACGTTACGCGCTGGGCGGGGAATTTGAGATGGCGCCCGACTACTCGGAAAACAATCCGTATTAAAAGATAGAAACCGACGAAGAGGGCAACTTTACCATTGACACGAAGATGCGCGTGACCCAGGAAATCATCGACAAGTTGATGGAGACAGCCGGGATTAAGAGCTATGACGGCATGTCGCAATGCCTTGTCTCCACCAATCTGGACGTCATTCCCAGTACGGTCCCCGTCAAGGACAAATACAGAGACCGTGTGTACGGCCGGTTTGTAACGGGCACGGAAAACAGCAAATTTTTCAGGGACGAGACGATGGGACTCATTGAGGGAAGCCATGTGCCGGTGGACGGTGGGCATGTGGCGGTCATCAGTAAGGCTTTGGCCGAGAAAATGGCCTGAAAATCGGGGACAGCATCACCTTAACCGTGGATGGCGGTGAAAAACCGAAATCAAAATCATCGGGCTGTTTGAGGTATTAAACATGAGCAGGCATATACCAACGTCAACTCCTTTGATAAATTGGAAAACCAAATCTTTTCCGGCATTCAGGCCTATCAGGAGCTGATGTCAGATTCCGCGGCGGGATATCAAAGCGTCGTATTTGGGGTAAACGACCCGGCCCAGTTCGACGAGATTGTTGCCGGGCTAAAACAGAACGACGCCATCGACTGGCGGGCGTTCAAGGTGGAGACCAACAATAAGACCTACAAGGCGGCCGCCGCGCCGCTGGAGAAATACCAGTCCCTGATTACCACAGTCCTCATCCTGATCGTGGCGGTCAGCATCGTGGTACTGTCCCTTATCTTGACCATGTGGGCAAAAAGCCGCGTCCACGAAACGGGCGTGCTGCTCTCAGTTGGAATCAGGAAAACAGCGATCATCGGTCAATATCTGGCGGAGGTGCTCCTTATCGCGGTGTTCGCGTTCGGGTTGTCCTTCTTCCCAAGCAACCTCATCGCAGGCCAGATCGGCAACAGTCTGTTGCAGGCCAGGTGCAGTCTACAGAAGAGCAACCCGCGCCGCAGGACGATAACGGGCTGCAAATTAATATGAAAGACAAGGCCGATGGACACATCCAGCGGCGCCGCCGGAGCATTCTTCTGTACGGATTCCCCGCCGTAGCCATCGTTATTGATCACAACATCGTCCTGATTTGCGTATGGTTCTGCTTTATCTCATCGGCTTTACCATCATCGTTCTTTCGGTTGGGGTCTCCTCGGCGTCTGTTATGCGCCTGAAGCCCAGGGAAATTCTATCAAAAATGAGTTAATGAAGGGAGAAACATCAAATGGCTGTTTTAGAAACCAAAGAGGTCTTTTATTCCTATGCGAAGGGAAACAGGGTTTTGTCCGGTGTGAACGCCGTATTTGAAACGGGAATGATGTATGCGATTCTGGGGCCGTCCGGCTCGGGCAAAACGACGCTGCTCTCCCTCTTGGGCGGGCTGGACTCCCCGACAAAAGGAGAAATCCTGTTTGACGGGGAAAACATTGCAAGGCACGGCCTGCCATATTACCGCCGCAACCATGTGTCCCCGATTTTTCAGAGCTATAACCTGATCGATTACATGACGCCGGTGGAGAACGTAGAATCGACCGCCAAACAGGACCCCTTGCCCATTTTGGAGCAGCTGGGGCTGACAAAGAAGGAAGCGAAGCGAAATGTGCTCAAGCTCTCCGGCGGGCAGCGGCAGCGGGTGGCCATCGCCCGCACGCTGGCACCTGGCGCGCCCTTTATTCTGGCAGACGAACCCACCGGCAATCTGGATGAGGACACGGCGGCTGAAATCTTAGGTTTCCTGAAGAAAAGCACCCATGAGCTGGATAAATGCGTAATCGTCGTGACCCATTCAAACGAACTGGCAAAGCATGCGGATGTGATTTTGAAATTGAAACGCGGCGGCCTGCAGACGGTGAAATCACATTAGCAATTCGCCGGCATCCAATGCTGGTTCCTACAGACGCCGAAAAGCGGAGCGGAGGATATGCTGTGCCGTTCAATAAAACAAAAGACTATGCCTTAAGGCTCATCCTGTATTTGGCTCGAAACGCGCAGACCGTATCCTCTTTCAAGCTTTCAGCAGCCATTGGGGTCTCTCCGCGGTATCTTCTTCAGGTTCGCGCGAAATTGCGGGACGCGGAACTGATTGTGGCGACGCACGGCCCTGCGGGAGGATACGATCTAAAGAAGCCGCCAATAGAAATCAGCTTGTTCGATATCATTCTCATCATGGAGGAAAGGCAAAAATCCAAGCCAGGATCGGAGGATATATTTGAGCGAACAGAATTCAGGATCCTCGATACCGCCTATGGGTACGTGGATGAGGTACTGCGCGAAATACTGAAGAGCATCACGATAGAGAGTCACCTTTCCGAGTCCGTGGAAACGTGGTATCTGGCGCCATTCCTTTTGAAAGGGGATGTTAACTACAGTCGGCTCATCCGGCAGGCGATAGATGTTTTCTGAGGAGCTACCGCTTTGAGACCTTTTTTAGCTCATGGGAAGGAAACCATAATGGCCAGTCTTCCTTCCCGATAGTGCGCCTGAATGGTTCCACCCATGCGCTCGGTTAAAAGCTTGGCAATGGAAAGGCCCAGCCCTGTGGAGTTATGGGCGGTTTCCACGGTATAGAAGCGGTCGAACAGGCGGCCCACCGTTACAGGATCCATCGTCCCGCACCGATTGGAAAAGGCGACGGTCCCGTTTGTATCCATCACGACACGCAAATCACCGTCGCTGTATTTCATGGCGTTGCTCAGGATATTGCCGAAAACCCGGCTGACCGCGGAGGGAGAGAGCATCCGTTCCATCTTTTCATCCGGCATCTCAATTTCTGGATGAATCCCTTTTTGCCGCATGGCGCCATAGAAGGACAGAAGGGACTCCTCCAATAACCGGCACAAATCCACTTTCTCGATGGAGTCTTCCTGAGCGCAAGAGAGCACCGAATAGCAGAACAGTTCTTCCGTCAGCTGTCTGAGTGCCATTGTGCGATCTTCAATTTGGGATAGGTACCGCTGTACATTCTGAGACTTCTCTTCCTGCTCTAAGAGGTCGAGAT
>ENA-OZAF01000590-OZAF01000590.1-human-gut-metagenome-genome-assembly--contig:-NODE-590-length-14240-cov-6.249700_pt1 | contig 14240 bp, 13 predicted proteins | sample MGYA00244207_ERZ653498 | MGnify/ENA primary metagenome ERZ653498 (study PRJEB26926, sample SAMN06165156) | human gut metagenome | biome: ENVO:00009003; feature: ENVO:2100002; material: ENVO:00002003... | reverse complement strand
GGGCTCGGAGATGTGTATAAGAGACAGGACGTCCTCCTCCGTTATCCTGCCGCCGGGGCCGGTGCCGGGGACGAGGGCGATGTCCAGGCCCAGCTCTTTCGCCAGCTTCTTCGCCGCCGGAGACGCCACGACCCTGCCGCCGGGAGCCTTGGCCGGCGCAGGCGCGGGCGCCGCCGCAGGGGCCGAAGGGGCCTCGGCCTTCGGCTCGGCACCGGGGATCAGACCGGATATGTCCTCGCCGGGCGAGCCAATCACCGCCACCCCGGCCAGGCAGGGCAGAGTATCCCCCTCCTTGGCCAGGATCTTCAAAAGCGTGCCGGAGGCAGTCGCCTCTATCGTGTTCGTCAGTTTGTCCGTCTCCACCTCGAAAAGGGGCTCGCCCTCCTGCACCGGCTCGCCCTCATTTTTGAGCCAGCGGCTGACTGCGCCCTCCGTCATCGTGAGGCCGAGCTTCGGCATCACTACGAGTTTTGCCATTTACATTTCCTCCTTATCCGGCCGGAACATGCCCAGTCTCGCGGCCTCGCTTAGTGCCGCCCTGGGCATGACCCGCCAGGGTCCGTTTCGCAATACGGTGAACGTGACCTCGTCCCCGGGGTCCACGCGCAACTCGCGCTCCCCGTCGAGGGCTATCATGTGCCGCGCCTGGGCCAGGAAGCGGAAACCCTCGCCCAGCTCCAGGCGGCGTACGCCGGTTACGCCCACCTCCGTGAGCACTCCCGCGGCTATCGGCGCCGTGACGCGCCTGCCTCCTCCGCCGAGCTCGACGGCCAGAGCACAGTCGTCCCTGTCCTCCACTATGCCGCAGACACCCGCCACAGCGGAAAAGCCGATGGTCGCCGGGTGGCAGCGCGAGGCGACGATAAGCCGCATCCGCTCCGCGTCCCAGATCGCCCTCGCCCCGGCGAAGAAGTCGTCCGAGACCACGGCGTCTATGAGCGCGATGTCACGCAGCTGCCCGTTCACGCGGACCTCTATGCGCTTGTCCCGGAGACAGCAGCCGTAGGGCTCCGGCATGAGCGAGACCGCAGCCGCGGCCATGCCCGCCACCGTGCCTTCCATAAGCGTGGGGTAGACGTTGTTCGTCCCGGTGGAGACGGAGAGCATCGGAACTTCCGCTATGCCCTTGGCAGCGGCCCGGCTCGTGCCGTCTCCGCCCAGGACCACCACGCAGCCGACGCCCTGCTCCTCCAGCATCCGCGCCGCCCGGGTCGTATCCTCCTGCGCGGCCTCTATCTCGAAGTCCAGCAGCTCCACCTGCGCCCGGAGCACTCCGTCGCTCTCCAGGCCCTCGCGCACCGCCCAGCCAATCATGAAGGTCTCCGGCATGAACAGGACCCGCTCTATGCCCAGGCCCTGCGCCGCCAGCACGATGCGCTTGCAGATGTTCACCTTCTCGTTGTTGTCTATCGTCGTCGCATAGGAGACGAGGCGCCGGATATCCTTGCCCGACGCCGGGTTGGCGATGACGCCTATCGTCCTGTTCAAACGCAACACCTCTCAAAAAAAGCCCGCAGAGCCGGTGGAGCGCCTGCGGGCCTGACCGTCGCCTGGTTTAGAACATCTTCTTTGCCGCCACAAGGATATCCTGGGCGTTCGGGATGTAGTACTGCTCGAGGTTCGGGGCGAAGGGGACCGGCGTATCAAGGGCACCGATGCGGATTACCGGCGCGTCGAGGTAGTCGAAGAACTCCTCGCCGATGATTGCGCTGATCTCGCCGCCGTAGCCGCCGCGCTTGACCTCCTCAGTTATCACGATGGCCTTGTGAGTTTTGGCGATGCTCTCGCCAATGAGCTCCTTGTCCAGGGGGTAGAGGCTGCGCAGGTCGATGACCTCTACGCCTATGCCCTCCGCGGCGAGCTTTTCAGCCGCCTCGAGCGCGTCGTAGACCTGTCTGCCGTAAGTGATGATGGAGAGGTCCCCGCCCTCGCGGGCCACGCGGCCCTTGCCCAGGGGGATGGGCTCAAGGCTCGAGACCTCGCCCTTCATGCCGAGCAGGACCTTCTGCTCGAAGTACATGACGGGGTTGTCGTCGTCTATGGCAGAGAGCATGAGGCCCAGGGCGTCCTGCGCGCAGGAGGGGTATACGACCTTCAGGCCGGGAACGTGGGTCAGCCAGGCCTCAAGGCTCTGGGAATGCTGCGCCGCAGCGCCGGTGCCGGCGCCCGCCGGGAGGCGGACGACCATAGGCATCGAGATCTTGCCGCCGAACATATAGCGCATCTTCGCCGCCTGGTTCACGAGCTGGTCCATGCCGACCGTCAGGAAGTCGCAGAACATCAGCTCCGCAATGGGCCGGAGCCCGGTCGCCGCCGCGCCTACCGCGCAGCCTATGATGGCGCCCTCGGAAATGGGCGTGTCGCGCACTCTCTCGGGGCCGAACTCGTCGAACATACCGGCGGATACGCCGAAGCAGCCGCCAAAGGCGCCGACGTCCTCGCCGAAGAGGACGACGTTCGGGTTCTCGCGCATGCGTATGCTCATGCCCTCGCGGATGGCCTCCGCATAAGTCATCATCGTCATCTCTCACGCACCTCCTCAACTATGTCGGAATAGACGTCCACGACGGCGCTCTCCAGACTCGGTACCGGCTGGGCGTCCGCAAAGGTGATGGAGTCCTCGACCTCCTTGGCCACCTGCGCGTCTATCTCTGCGATCTCCGCCGCAGTGAGCACGCCGTTCTCCTCCAGGAACTTGGCAAAGCGCGGCAGGGGGTCCTTTTCCATCCAGGCAGCCTGCTCTTCCTTGGGTTTGTAGGTGGCGGGGTCTCCCTCGAAGTGGCCGTGCTGGCGGTAGGTCTTGCACTCGAGGAGAGTCGGCCCCTTGCCGGCCCTGGCCCTGGCGACCGCCTCGGCCGCCGCCTCGTAGACTGCCAGCGGGTCGTTGCCGTCCACGGCGATGCCGGGGATGTTGTAGGCCGCGCCGCGGTCTGCGACGTCCTTTATCGCCTGGTGCCTGTCCTGGCTCATCGAGATGCCGTAGTGGTTGTTCTCGCACACAAAGATTATCGGCAGCTTCCAGATGGACGCCATGTTCAGCGACTCGTGGAAGGTGCCCTGGTTCGTCGAGCCGTCTCCGAAGAAGCAGACGCAGACCTGGTCCGTTCCGCGTATCTTCGCCGAGAGTCCCGCGCCGCAGGATATGCAGTGGCCCGCGCCGACTATGCCGTTCGCGCCCAGGATGCCCTTGTCCCTGTCCGCGATGTGCATGGAGCCGCCCTTGCCCTTGCAATAGCCCGTCTCACGGCCGAAAAGCTCCGCCATCATGAGGTTAAGGTCGCCGCCCTTGGCTATGATGTGGCCGTGGCCGCGGTGCGTGCTCGTGATGAAGTCGTCGTCGCGCAGGCATTCGCAGACGGCGGGCGCTATGGCCTCTTCACCCAGATACAGGTGGACGAAGCCGGGTATCTTGCCCTCCGCAAACAGCCGCGCAGCCGTGCTCTCGAAGTCACGTATGCGCCGCATCTTCACATACATGTCCTTCATCTGCTCTTTGCTGATCGCCATTCAATAGCCTCCTTTGGAAATAAATTCGATTGTTATTTGATCTTCCTTAGCCGCTTACACCATGCAGCAGCCGCCGTCAACGTGTAGTACCTGGCCGGTTATCTCGCGGGCGAGATCCGAGGAGAGGAACAGCGCGCCCCAAGCAATGTCCTCCGGCTGCTGCGCCCTGCCGAGAGGGATCAGGCCCTTGACCGAATTGTTCCAATTGGCCTCGCGCTCCTCCTCGGAAACGGCGTTGCGTCCGCCCTCGCTACCGTGGAAGCCGGTGGCCATGCCGTCGAGTATCTCCTCCCACATGCGGGTACGGATGATGCCGGGGGCGACGGAATTCACCCTGACGTTGAATGGCGCGCCTTTCTTAGCGCCGGCCTGGGTCAGGCTGATGACCGCCGCCTTGGACACACAGTAGTGCTCCAGCATTCCTAGGTTCGTTCTGCCCGCTATGGAGGAGGTGGTGACGATATTGCCGCCGCCGATCGGCATCATATGCTCAAGACCGGCCTGGATGATGTGGGACGTACCCATGATGTTGATATCGAAGAGCCTGCGCACCTCGGCCTCCTCCGCCGCCATGAGGTCATAGGTGGAAATAACGCCGGCAGCGTGCATGATAACGTCTATCCTGCCTCCAAAAAACTCCTTTGCGGCATCAATGAGATCAAATACATCTTGTTTTACAGCCACGTCAGTGCGCTTGAAAGCCGCACGACGCCCCATGGACTCGATTTCGGCGACGGTAGACTTGCCCTCGTCTTCCTTGCGGTTGCCGATGAACACGTCGGCGCCGCAGTCCGCATAGGCAAGAGCACAGGCCTTTCCAAGCCCGCGTCCCCCGCCGGTCACAACCACGTTTTTCCCGGTAAAGTCAAGTTTCAGCATTTTTTCACCTCGCATAATAAGTTCTGCGGCCATGAGCCGAACGCAAAAACCTAGTGATTGCAGGAGGTACAGGCAATGCCTGAAAGCCGGGACCACTCCGATGTCGTAAAAAGGGGAGCCTCTTTTTGGGGAAATTGCATGGAAGAAAATGCTATAAGAGAAAGGCCGACAGCTATCTGCCCGCAGGAGGTCATCCTGGATACGCAGCTGTTCACATTCAAAAGCGCTGCAGTATTTTATGACAGGCTGTTTACGGTGCTGGATTTCATGCCGCACAGGGCGTCAACCGGGCGGAGAGGCTTCCGAAAGGAAACCATGGCTTGCGCATTGGCTGTTCGTATTTTCCCCGGCACTTACCTTTTAACTCTCAGTCGGTCTTTCGCACGGCGTCGTCATGGCCTATTCGCGTATGAATACTTCCACGGCGGCCAAGGCCGCCTCGATGCTCCTGTCACTGTCTCCGAAGTCCCGGATGCACAGGCCCTCCGCAGTCAGGCCTCCCTTCACCGCGCGGACCTCCACCGTGCCGACCGGCAGCTCCTCCGCAACGGCGGAGCAGTCCACTTCCTCCGGCCGCGGCACCGCCACCGTCGCCACGATGTGTACCTGCCGCGTGAAGTCCGTCAGCCCCAGTACGTCCTCCAGTCCGCAGAGGCAGCTGCGGGATACCGCGTCCCGTACCGCCTTCCTGGCCGCTTTCGTCACGTCCTGGCCGTGAAAGTCCGTGCCCATTCCAAACTCTACGATGAATTTCTTCAAACCATCACCTCGCTTGCCGCTTCAAAAATTCCCACTCAAAGTATATACTATCGTCTCAATATTCTCAAGTCGCTTCCTGCGATTTCTAATATTTCGGCGTCAAGGACAAGCGCAAACCCCGGATTTAGGGCCATTTTCATAAATTGTGAGAATTTTCACAGAAAAAACGAGACGGAACCGGGCGTTCCGTCTCGTTTTCTTGAGAATCGTATCAAATTGTCTCAAAATATTGAGAATGGTGCGACGACCTACCTCAAGCTTTTGAGGTCTATGCCGCAGCGTTTTATCCTCCTATAGAGGGTGGCGCGGCTGGTGCCGAGGCGTTTTGCAGCCTCCTCCACGTCTCCGCCAGAGAGGGTGAGCGCGGCCAGAAGTTCGCCGGCCTCACCTGAGTCCTGCCGTTCCTGGGGTTTGGGTCCGGGCAGGAGCGCCAGGCGGAGACTCTGGGCATCCAGCTCGCCCCCCGCGGCGGAGTAGTAGGCGCGCTCGAGGCTGTTCTGGAGCTCCCGAACGTTGCCGGGCCAGTCGTACTCCATAAGACCGGAGAGGAACTCCGCTGTCATGTTCCGCTCCTGCTCTCCGGACATGGCGTTAAGCCGGGAGAGAAAGTGCTCAGCGCACAGGCCGATGTCTCCGGGCCGCTCGCGCAGGGGCGGTATCTCGAGCTTCAGGACGTTGAGGCGGTAGTAGAGGTCCTGGCGGAAGCCTCCCTCGGCGGCGAGCTGCTCGAGTCTCCGGTTGGTGGAGGCGATGATGCGGATATCCAGCTCTATCTCCTGGCCGCCACCGACTCGGGTTATGGAGTGCGTCTCCACGGCGCGCAGGAGCTTGGGCTGGAATTCTATGGGCAGTTCGCCAATCTCGTCAAGGAATAGGGTGCCGTGATTTGCCAGCTCGAAGCGGCCGGGGTTGCCCTCCGCGGACTGCGCGCCGGGGAAGGCGCCGGCCTCGTAGCCGAAGAGCTCGCGCTCGAGCAGGTCGCGCGGTATGGAGGCGCAGTTTATCGCCACGAAGGGTCCCTCGGCCCGGCTGCTCTCGTTGTGCATGGCCTGGGCAAAGAGCTCCTTGCCCGTGCCGCTCTCGCCTTCTATGAGGATATTCCCGTCATATCGGGCGTAGCGCCGGGCGAGGGCGATGGTCTTTTTCATTACCGGATCGCGGGTGTAGATGTCCTGGAAGGTGTAGATGGCCCGGTTCCCGCTGACCTTGTTCACGGAGTCGATGAGGTGTTTCTGCTTTTTGAGCGTGACGCAGAGGGTCCGCGTCACATAGTCCATGGATGGGCTGACGGAGACCGAACAGTGCAGCACTCCCTCAGACGTTATGAGCCGCGAGTCGTCCGCAAAGCAGCGGCTGCCTCGCCGCCAGTCCATGGCGTCCCAGCCTATGTCCGGCATGAAGGGGCGGAAGTCCCGGCCGCGCAGTTCCTCCAGGTCCTGACCCAGCAGCCTGCCTGCGGCGCTGTTTATCCAGATGGCCCTGTAGTCGTCCTGGCTCAGGAGGACGATACCGTCTGCGCTGCTTTCGAGCGCTGTGCGCATGAGCTCCGCGTTGTGCAAGAGGTTCAGCTTGCCCTCTATGCCGTAGACCGCCGCCAGCACGACGGCCAGGGTGTGGTCATGGACACCGGAGGCGTCTCCGGACATGTTGAAGCAGCCGATTACCTCGCCGTTCACGCCGTGTATCGGCGCGGCGGAGCAGGTCCAGCCGTGGTGAGTGCGGCAATAGTGCTCCGGGCCGACCATCTGTATGGGCGTGTCGCAGTCCAGCGCAACGCTTATCGCGTTGGTACCCACGCTGAGGTTCGACCAGAGCGCGCCCGGGACGAAGCGCAGGTCCTCCGTCCGCTCCATGATTGACTCGTCCCCCATCGTCGCCAGCACATAGCCCGCGCTGTCCGTCAGGACCATGAGAAAGCCCGTCCTGCGGACGATGTCGAACACGCTCTGCATGATCGGCAGCGCGGTCTCCATGAGCGTGCTGTTGGCCTCGCGTATGGAGCGGAACACAGCTTCGTCCACGCGGCGGCCCAGTCCGCCGTTCGGGTCCACGCCGGCCTCGCGGCACTTCTTCCAGCACTCGGCCACGGCGGGCTGCACGGAGCTGTCCAGCCTGCCCTCGTATACGTATGACGCCCAGATCTCCTCGAGCCTTTTAAGGTCCTTCATTTTCCCCATCCTCCCCGAATATCAAGCCAAGTATCTCTTCCAGGCCTATTCCGCCGAAGTATTCCCTCAGCGGCAGTCCGCGGAGCGCCTCCTCCAGCTCCCCACGCTCGAACCTCCGGCCAAGCAATGCCTCCCGCGCCGGACCGCAGTCCCGCAGCGCAAGGAAGTCCCCAAATATCGCCGCATCCCTTATCCTGCCCGCGTGCAGGTCCAGGCGCAGCTCCAGGCTCCCCGCCGGAAAGCGTCGCCGCGCCCGGAAGCCGAAGTCCGGCGAGCGTCCCCAGTTCCAGTCCCAGGAGCCGTATTTCTCTTCCGCGATGCGCCTGACCTCCGCGAGCTCCGCCTCATCCAGGCTCTCACGCACCAGACCGTCCCGGCCCAGCTCCGCCAGGATCGCGGCCCAGAATTCCCGCAGCTCCATGTCTCCGGGCAGGCAGTCCCTTATGTTGCACACCCGGCTGCGCACGCTCTGCGCCGCCTTGGAGCGGAACTTCTCCGGGTCCGCCCGGAGCGCGCCCGAGAGCATCTCCGCGTCCGAGTCGAAAAGCAGGGTCCCGTGGTGCAGGACCCGCCCGCCGCTCAGCCGCTGCGCCGTGCCGGATACTTTTTTCCCGTCGATGCATATGTCGTTGCGCCCGGAGAGCTCCGCCCGGACGCCCAGCGCCTCCAGCGCACGGCAGACCGGCCGTGCCAGGACCTCCATGCTCAGCTGCGCGGGGTCCTCCGCGTCCGTGATGAAGGAATAGTTCAAGTTCCCCAAGTCGTGATACACCGCTCCGCCGCCCGTCATCCTCCGGACCACGCGGATGCCGTGCCGCCTGATAAAGGCCGGATCGACCTCCTCCGCGGCGTTCTGGTTCAGGCCGATGATGACCGAATCCGCGTTCTGCCAGAGCAGCAGCCAGTCGCCCTGCCTGCGGTTTTCCAGCACAAACTCCTCAAAGGCAAGGTTATACCTCGCGTCCGTGCTCCCTGTCTCCAGATAGTGCAGCGCCATGAGAAACCTCCGTCTCAATATTTGAGAAAAGTATAGCCGATTTCCCCCGGTAAGGCAAGTGTTTCTCAAAAAATCTCAGCCCCAGGGCGCAAAAATCCCGGAGCGCGGGCTCCGGGTACGGCGTTATCAGTCCCTGACGACGGCCGGCATGGCTATGGCAGAGAGTATGAGGACGAGGCCGAGCAGGCCGAGCGCGCCGATGCTCTCGTGCAGGACGCAGACGCCGAGGAGAGAGGCGACTGCGGGGTTTATTGCGCAGAACACGCCCGCGCGCTCCGCAGAGATGCGGCTCTGGGCGAGAGGCTGGAGCGTGAAGCCGAAGCAGGTGCAGACCAGAGCGAGCGCGGCGACCATGCCCCACTGCGGGGCGGTCTGAGGCAGGACGGGGGACTCGAAGAGCAGCGAGGCAACCAGGGCCAGAACGCCCATGGTCCCCACCTGGACTACGCCGATGCACAGCGGGTCCTCGGACTCGTGCGAGAAGCGGGCGGTCAGGATGATGGCGCAGGCATAGATGAGCGCGGCGGCAAGTCCCCAGAAGATCCCGCCGGAGAGCCCGCCCTGTTCCAGCGCAAGGCAGAGTACACCGAGGAAGGCGGCAATGGTGCTGGCGGCGGTCTTTTTATCGGGCAGCCGTCTGAGCAGCAGGGCGTCTATGAGAGGGACAAAGACGATGGCGCAGTTCTCCAGCAGGGATACGGAGGAGGAAGAGGCCGTGTGCAGGGCCGTCAGCTCCGCGCTCATGCAGAGGAAGAAGGCCGTACCGATGGCGACGCCGGCGAGCAGGGTCCTGCGCCCAATGTGCCGGAGCCTGCGGAAAAACAGGACTGCGAGGACGGCAAAGGCCAGAAGGCAGCGCACGGCAAGGAGGTTGAAGGTGTCCATCGCCTCCAGCGCCAGCTTGCTGAAGATGAAGGATGTGGCCCTTGCCGAGATGACCGCCGCCAGGAGCAGTTCGTATCTGTTTATCCGCAGGCCGGCCCGGCGCATTACAGCTCCGCCTCGAAGGCGGTGTTTTCTCTGTTCACGAGGCCGACGGCGGTCTTTGCGCCGAAATATTTCTCCAGGCCCGCGGCAAGCTCCTCGCGCGCGGCGAGGACACGGTCCAGGTTTAGGCTCGTGAAGCCGTCTATGGGGAAGAGCAGGTCGCGCGTCTCGGGGACGATCTTGCCTATCTCACTCTGCCGCCAGGTCCAGCGGCGGGTACGGACCTGTCCGTCGGAGACGTATACGACCTCGCCCGGCTCGGGCGTTTCTATCTCGCCCCCGCCGAAGGGTACAAAGCTGTCGCCCGGCTCGGCGTGCCGGACCTCCAGCGCGCGGGAGACGGTGCCCATGTCGTGCGCGCCTATGGGCAGCGGTATTTGAGGGACACGGCATTGCCGAAGTCCACGACGGGGCTTATCTCCGGGAAGCCCTTGCCCTTTGCGATACGGGTGAGCAGGGCCTCGATGGAGCACATAAACTTGTTCGGGTTTATGCCGAGCGCGCGGAAGGCCTCGCGGTAGGGCACTATTTCGGGGGACTCCTTGACCTTCACCCCATCTAGCGCCCTTTCGCAGGCGGCTATGCTCTCGTGCAGCAGCGCGGAGACCTCGGGTATCGGCCTCGTGTTGTCCGCGCCCTTCACGGCGACGACGCCGAAGCAGGCGTCCGGCAAAAGCTCAAAAACTGAGGGCGAAACTTCAAATCTCATCTTCTGCATCTCCTTAGTCACATGTGAATACTATGATCTGCCTCTTTTCGGCCAGTTCGCCCAGCAGCTCCATGGCTGCGGCGCGGCGGGCGGAATCGAGATCGGCCAGAGCGTCGTCCAGGATGATGGGGCAGGGGTCCTCTGCCGGGAGGGTGAGGTCCACTATCGCCAGGCGCACGGCTAGATAGGTGAGGTCCGCCGCTCCGGCGCTCAGGTATAGCACCTCCCTGGACTGGTTCTCCCCCGCGCGGCGCAGGAGCACGGAAAAGTCCCGGGAAACGGCGACGTCCGTGTATCTGCCCGCCGTCATGCGGGAGAGGTATTCCGCGGCGCGGCGGCCAAGTGCGGGGGAAAAGCGGCTCTGCAGCTCCGCGTCCGCCTGCTTGAGCGTCTCTGCCGCAAGAGCTATGGCGGAGCACTGGGCCTCCAGCTCCGCCAGGCGCCCGCGCTTTTCGAGGATGCCGCTCTCCAGCGCCATTGGGTCTCCCGTCGCGGCTATCGTGCCGCCGAGCTCGGCTATCGCTGCCCGAAGCCGCTCACAGCGGGCCTCGAGCGCGGCCGCGCCCCGGTCCTGTACAGCCGGGCCGGCAAGCAGACGGGACTCGGCCTCGCGCCGTCTGGCACGTGCCTCCCCCAGCGCGGCGGCGGCGCGGCGCTCGATGCCCTCAGCCTTTTCCGCGTCGCGGCAGAGCACGGCATATTCCCGCGCGGAAGTCAGTAATTCCTCCTCATCCCTGGCTCCGCGGCCGCCAAGAAGCCTGGACCGCTCCGCAGCGGCACTCCTGGCCTCCGACGCGGCGCGTGCCGCAGCCATGAAGCGCCACAGCGCCAGCCCTGCAAAGACTACTGCGCCAATGAGGGCATAAAGGCTCAAAAAGCTCAGGCCCAGGCAGACGAGGCAGGCCGCGGCAAAGACATAGGCCGCGAGCCTGGACGGCGGCGAACCCGCCCTGTTTCCCAGCTCTCTGGCGCGCTCCGCCTCCTCTTCGGCCTGTGCCGCCGCATCCTCCGGCTCCATGCCGGAGAAAGGCCCCGCTTCCGCTTCGGCCCTGCGCCTTGCGCTCTCGGCGACGGCGGCGGAGTGCGCGGCCTCCAGCCTCTGGACCTCCTCGCCCGCGCGCTCGACGGCCTGCCTGGCCTCGCGGAGTGCGGACTCCCGGGCCTCGGTCTCTGCCTTTCGAGCAAGCGCGGCCTGTGCCTCCGTTCGCTCCAGCTCCCTGACGAGCTCGTCCCTCCGCTCCGCTGCAGCGGAAACGCGCTCAAGCTGCCGCTCCTGCGCGGCGAGCTCGCCTTCCAGCTCCACCATCGCGCCGGTCCGGCGGCTGCTGCGCCGGCGGTTCTGCCAGCCGCGCAGCCGGGCCAGGGCCTCACTGCTGCTCGTGTCCTCCTCGCCGGTCGAGACCACCGCGGCTATGCGCCGCTCAAGCTCAGCAGAGCCGGTGACCGCCGCCTCGCCTTGGCCTATGAAGGCGCTCCGCCTGAAGACCTCCTTGCCCGCGCCGCAGAGCTTTTCGCCCGCGGAAACGCCGGTCAGGCCCGGCACGGGTTCCGCCGTACCGCTGTACACCGCGGAAAACTCCCGCATTGGGGCGGAAGCGCTCTTGGTGGACCGCGTCAGCGTTATCGCCCGCCCGCCGTACTCTATCTCCATCCTCCCGGACATGGGCCTGCCCGACCAGGGCAGATACCTCAGCTTGTCCGGCAGAAAACCGCTCTTCACGCGCTCGGAGGAGTCCACTCCGTAGAGCATTGCCCGGATGAAGGCGCACCAGGTGCTCTTACCGCTCTCGTTCGGCCTGGCTATGACGTTCAGACCCGGCTCCAGCTCCAGCGTCTCACCTTCGAGCCTGCCGAAATCTGCCGTCATGCTGCGGATGATCATATATCCTCGGCCTCCTCTCCGCCGTCCAAAGCCGCCAGACCCCAGCGCGCGGCCCTGGTCACGGCCTCACGCCCGGCCTCGTCCCCGGCGGCCTCCCAGCGCTCGCGCAAAAGGCGCAGAAAAACGCCGCGGAGCGAGTCTTCCTCAGCCCTCTGCCATACGTCCCGCCTCAGCCGGGTCGCGTCCCGGAGCCGGAGCCCGAAGCAGCCGGGCTCAAGCCTGCGACGCAGCGCCGCCAGGTCCGGCGGCGTCTCTGTCTCCCCGGTAACGGTTATCTTATACATGTTCCGCTCCGCTCCCTCGGGCAGGCTGAACCTCTCCAGTTCTGATGCGTCCATTTCCAGGACCTCGTAGCGCCGGGTACCCAGCGGTACGAAGCGCAGGTTCACTCTGCCCGGCTCCACGTCCGCTATCACTGCGCCCTTTTCGCCGGACTCGTCGAAGCCCCGGCCCTCCGGGCAACCGGGATAGGCCCAGAAGCAGTCTCCGGCCCTCTGCAGTCCGCTGAACTTGTGTACGTGGCCCAGCGCGGCGTAATCCATGCCGCTTCCGGCCAGCTCGGACTCGGAAACCGGGCAGTACCTGGAGTTCGGCACGCCCACATCGGCGTGGAGACAGAGCAGGTCCAACAGGCCGGGCGTCTTTTCAGCGCGCAGGCCGCGCAGCAGCGGACCCGAGGTGGAGTCCGAAAAGGCTGCGCCCCAGACCCTCGCGCCCAGCTCCGGCAGCACTACGGCCTCGGGCCGGGACGAGGTGAAAACGTGTACGTTCGCGGGCGGTCTCAGCCTGTCCCAGCGCCCGCCGGGTATGTAAAAGTCGTGATTTCCCGGGGAGATGAAAACCGGCGCCTCCATCTCGGCCAGCGCAAGACGGAGCTGGTCCTCCGTCCCGGCCCAGCCCCCGGAGCTGTCAAAGATATCCCCGGGCAGGAGCACCAGCTGCGCACCGGACTCCGCCCTGAGCTGGGCCAGCTCCCGCAGCAGTTCCCTCTGCTCCGCCCGGCGCAGGGCAGCCTTTTCCTCCGGCAGGCCCTCGAAGGGCGAGTCCAGGTGCAGGTCCGCGGCGTGGAGTATGCGTATCATGTGTACCTCACCGCCTCGGCGCGCAGGCAGGCCCCCGTATCCGTATCCAGCTCAAAGACGGCGCCCTCGAGCTTGGCGGGGCCGGGGGCGCAGTCATATCGCCGCGGCACGTCGCCCAGAAACTTGCCTATGGACTGCTCCGGCTTTATTCCAATGACGGATTCCATAGGCCCGGTCATGCCCAGGTCCGTTATGATACCCGTACCGCGCGGAAGGATGCGCGCATCCGAGGTCTGGACGTGCGTGTGCGTACCCCATACCGCGGAGACGCGGCCGTCCAGGTAGTATCCCATGGCGAGCTTCTCACTGGTGGCCTCCGCGTGGAAGTCCACGACGACCATCTTCGCCTGCGATCCCTCGAGGATGGCATCCGCGGTGAGGAAGGGGTTATCCGTGTTCGGGTCAAGCGTGAAGCGGCCCAGCAGGTTTATGACCAGCAGCGGACCGAAGGGGGTCTGGAAGCTGGCATAGCCCCTGCCCGGACACTGGGGCGCATAGTTTGCGGGACGCAGGACCTGAGGGCTCTCGTCCAGGTAGGGCTGGAGCTCCCAGCGAGTCCAGGTGTGGTTGCCGAGCGTGACGGCGTCGGCCCCCGCGGCCAGGAGCGCGTCGCACTGCTTGGGCGTCACGCCGACCACGTTGGCGTTTTCGCCGTTGACTACGGCGAAGTCCGCGCCGAGTTCCTTCTTTATCCGCCTCAGATTTCTCGCCGCAAAGTCAAGGCCCGGGTTCCCGACTACGTCGCCTACGGCCAGGATTCTAAAAAGCATGGAGATCTCTCCTTTGCCTGATCAATTTAAATGACAATATTAAAGTATAGCACAAGCGCTGTCTCCCCGCAAATATTATTCCGCGCTCCGGGCATAATACCAGTGCAAAAGAAAAAAACGGAGGCAGAAAATGATGCAGAACAGTTCATTTCTGAAAGGCATGGGCATGGGTCTCGCCATAGGCGCGTCTGTGGGCATGGCGCTTGCTCCCAAGCGCAAGAACACAAACGTCGTCGGTAAGGCTCTCAAGGCCGCGGGCGAGCTTGCGGAGAACATCACGGACGCGATGATGAAATAATTCCCGCAAAAGCCGAAAAAACACTTGCAAAGCCGGGCGCAGCGTGCTAATATATTAAGGCGCTCAACAAGCGCCGTTAGCTCAGCTGGATAGAGCGTCTGGCTACGGACCAGAAGGCCGGGGGTTCGAATCCCTCACGGCGTGCCAAGGGCCTGTCGCAGAATGAAAGAATTCTGCGGCAGGTTTTCTTTAGCTGGGAAAG
>ENA-OZAF01000578-OZAF01000578.1-human-gut-metagenome-genome-assembly--contig:-NODE-578-length-14392-cov-6.740531_pt1 | contig 14392 bp, 8 predicted proteins | sample MGYA00244207_ERZ653498 | MGnify/ENA primary metagenome ERZ653498 (study PRJEB26926, sample SAMN06165156) | human gut metagenome | biome: ENVO:00009003; feature: ENVO:2100002; material: ENVO:00002003... | reverse complement strand
TGGAGAAGGTCTTGTCGGTGCCGATGGCTTCCCTGACGCCCACGCCGCCGCTGGTGTAGAGTAGGAAAGTACCGCCTTATTACATTGCTGTAACAGGTCTGCACAGACCTCTCTCGGAACCGGACTTGCACCTCTCGATGCATCCGGCTCCCCATCAATACTCCTTCAATCATTGGCTCTTGCTCCCATGGTGGATAGCGTTGTGACATGGTTTACAAACGACCAGCGTTTTACGCCGTTTCGCAATCATGCACTGCTCCCACCGTTCCTTCCCATTGAGATCTTTGACTTTCCGTACATGGTGCAACTCAAACAATTCTCCTTGCGTTGTACCGCACAACTCACAAACTTTGGCTTTCAACCGTGCTTCAAGGGAATTGCGATTATGGTTGTGCATCATGAAGACGTCATTGATTGTATCGTTACAGGCTGACGCCTCCTTTCTGCACTTTTGCCAGTTCGCAAAGTACATGCGCTTCTTCCCTGTCTTCGTTTCATAGGGAATGCCCCATTTTCCATGCCCGTCTTTATATGCGGCCAACGTTTTGCGAAGGCTTCGTCTTGCCTTGGCGGAAAGCGTTTTCAGGCAGCTGTACTCCATCAGGTATGAAAAATAGTTCAGTGACGCGTAGTTGCTCGCCATGCAGTAGTAGTTGCATATTCCTCGCAGCTCTGCATTGTAGGTATCAACGATTTCCAGGGGAGATAGCCGTGTCAAGCTCTTGCGCCATATCGGAACCAATTTGCCGCCGCGCTGCTCAACAACCCCTTTGGTAAAGAGAAATGTCTCTATTTTTTCCTGCAGGGGTATACTCAGCTCGACCTTATTGCTAAGGGTTCGCCTTGGCGATAGACCGGGCAGGCGCTTTACCGTACCATCACGGCGTACTCTCACGTCGTAACCCAGAAATCGGGCGTACTGGTTGCTGTGCGTAATCAGCGTCTTTTCTTCACTCAGCTCCATGCGCAGCGTGGTTGCAATGAAGTCCTGCAGGTTAGCCTTGATCTGTTCACATTCCTGCTTATTGCCGCATACGCCTATCAAAAAGTCATCCGCGTACCGAACATAGCAAATTCGCTTGTCAGTATGGGATTTCGCAGGGATTTTGAGCAGTGCCTTACGCAGTTCCCTATGTTTTGCGATAAGGCGGTCGCGTTCTTCTCCCTGCGCCCTGTTGATTTTAGCGCGCAGTTTGCCAAGTCTGCTTGTAGCCAGCGTATACTCATGGGTAAGATATACTTTGCTGGGCGCTTCGAAGACTTTTTGCAGTTCCTCCACGTGCCTATCCAACTCATTCAGATAGATGTTGGCAAGAATTGGCGAAACAATACCGCCCTGCGGAGTGCCGCTGTAAGTGGCATTGTACTTCCAGTTCTCCATATATCCTGCTCTAAGGAACTTCCAGATGAGCTGTGACAAACGCGCGTCCCTGATTTTTCGCCCGATGATAGAAATCAGGACATTGTGATCGATGTTGTCAAAGCATCCCTTTATATCTCCTTCAATGAACCATCTTACGCCGGGAAAACCATGCTTGATGTCCTTTAACGCTGTATGACAACTGCGCCCTGGGCGAAATCCGTGTGACTGCGTCGAAAATACAGGTTCATACACTGCTTCCAGAATCATTCTGAGAACTTCCTGAACCAGCTTATCTGTAAATCCGGGCAGGCCCAGCGCACGCTTCTTGCCGCCGCCGTTCCTTTTATCAATGTATGTGCGGCGCTCAGGTCTGGGCTGATAGCTCCCGTCCTTCAGACTTTCGATGATACGCGCGACCTTCGCTTCGCTGAACCCGTCCGCCGTATCATCTTTGTCTACACCAGGCGTAGCAGCGCCATTGTTGGCATACAGATGTTTATAAGCCAAAAAGTAGATATCCGGCCTGAGCATGTAGCGATAGAGCTTTGTGAATACCTCTTCGGGGTGGGAGCTTGAGTTCTGACTGATGCTTGCCAGTATCTCCGCCGTTGGCTTCATGTGAGGCTTTCCTCCCTAATCAACGTCGATATTGGTTCGTATTGACTGCGTCCCTTCGCCGTGTGAGCGGCTTTCCCGCATCCGTTTTTACGGCTTTCCCTGTTGTTTCAGGGTTCTCTGACTACTATGGACGCTCCGTTGCCATATCGGATTTTCAGCGTCATCTTCCTGACTAACTCTGGAATTTGTCACCTTTCGGCATTACGCATAGCCTTATCAGGGCGTTCCGATTTAGGCAATCCCCGGTTGATGCAATTGCTGGGTTTGCGGATTTTCGGATGCGCTTTTGCTTCTTTACTACCGGTTCTCCGGCGCGTCGTGTGTGTTTGGTTGATACACCCATCATGCTACGTGGACTACATGATGTTCTCCACACCGATGGTTTCAGGTAAATTTCCATCGCCCCGGCTACGAAAAGAGCCTTTCTTCGCAACCGTAAAGCAAAATGGCCACTGTTTTCGCGGACAGACACTGCAGCGGATCGAAACGCTTATTATTCAATTCACCAACGACAATAACGATATCGTATTCATTCTTTGCATCAAAGCGATTGGCTGTGACACATGTCAAATGTGCGCTGACATTAAAAATGCGAGGATGAAGCAGCCGTAACAGATCAACATAATATGCTTTCGGCACCACAATAGCGATCCGGTCGTCGCAATGCTGAATCACATATTCTTCAAGTGCATTCAGCTTTGGACAATAATTCATCATTTGCTTATACTTTGTTTCGACCGCATCGGCTATGATTGCACATACTTCCTGCATATAGTATTATCGGTATTATCCACGAACTCGAATCTCGTTCCATATCTTCGCCAACAGGAAAGCCGAAATGGTGTCGACGAGCGATCGATACGCTTCTCAGCAATGAAAAATATCGCGGTGGTTCGACTGCAACCACAGTTCTCATGAGCGACGCGCCTCAAAGCAAGCAGAGAGCAAGGTATTTGTTTTCCGATCATCATGAAGCAATTATCGACGAAAAGACCTTTATTGCTGTCGCGAAAGAAAAACAACGCCGCTGTAACATTGAAGTGGATGAAAATGGAGTTCATCGCAAGAAAACCCGATACACAGCAAAAATCAGAGTTTCTGGATCTCTCAAAGAAGAATAGACTACTCGATCGTCCGGATTAGTCTAAATTCAGTCTTCATACTCGGTGACGATTGCCGGAGGCTTTTGTATAGTATAAATCAAATCGTTACACGGTGTAACGATATAAAGCGTACACCGTGTAACGATATATCAGGGATATTCATTTTTTGACGAGGAAAACGGCGGTCGAGTAGTTTAAAAAGCGACCTGCTACGCGGAAGGGGAGAAAGGATGAAATGAGGTTTTGACAGAAAAACAAGTCAATCTTGCATAACAAAGCCTAAATTGGGCTGATTTTCGGATATATCAGCCTATATTTGCATCTTCAACACTAGAAACTGCAAAAAGAAAGAACACCGACATTGTATCAATATCGGTGTCCTTTGGTGGCTAATCCGGTTGATTGTGATACAAGGGACGGTTGCAAAAAAGGAGATGGAAAAGTGGGTGCAATGCACCTGCACTAAACTAGATCCTCAAGCACACTAAATAGCTTTTGTATTTCATCGTATGAAAGCAGATTCAAATGCGATATTGCATTCCGTGCATTGTATAAAGAATACAACACTTCTTTCTCCTTTGGAGTTATGGGCAGTAAATCATTCCGACTGAAATAAACCAGATGACGGAGTTCCACCTCATTTACATCATCGATTTCGGTTCCATAATCATCCTTCTGAGGCAAGATGCTTGCGATTCGCGTTCCGAATATTGATATGAGCTTCAGTCTGCCAATATCAATGAGAGGGCTGATGCTTCTCGTCTGTGCACGGCAAACGAGCTGCTTCTGCTGTGAATCATCTCCGCTTGCCCTGCATGCTGACAACGGATCCCGCAATACATTATCAATATTCTTACATAAAGTATAGCAGAATTCCACATTACCATCGGCCAGTTCGGAGCACAGCGTAGCTGCATACTCCTGAAAATTCTTGCCAAGTCTTCCACTTGCGAGTACAGAAAGTGCAAAATAATAGATATCAAAGCGTTCAATGCGTGTGTCAATTACTGCTACTTTGCCAATTCCTCTTACCGGCGTAGAAGGTAATTCCAGCACAAGACGAAAGCTCTGCTTTTCTCTTCCGCTAAACAGCTCCTTAGCCATCTGAATCCAAGCCTGGGACTCATTTTCTGGAATGTTTCGTACCCAGCAGCACGAATGCAAACTACGAAGCTTCTGCTGAATCATCTTTTCAACCGGAATCTGATCAACGCCATAAAAGCTTCCTAGATAGTTAATCGGTTTATTGCCTATGCTTTCTTCTGCATCGATCTCATTCCAATTCAATTCGGCATCTGCCAATTCAACATCCGTCTGCACGTTATTCAACAGTTCTGTATCCCACGGAAGACGGGATGTGTCCAAAAGAACACATCTCCCTTCCATAAGCTGCTGCACAATATTCTCCTTAACGGATACCCCTGCAGGAACGTAATTCCACCAAATTTCGGAAGGAATCATTGCGAAACCTCCTCTACGCCAATATAGTTCAGCAAAGCTTCCATTACATCATCCTGCGTTCCCAGCATATCTTTGAATGCCGGGCGACTGAATACATAACGCTTAGGCACAAAACCGTGTGCACTGTAGAGAATATTGAGTTCACACAGTTCATCAAGCAGAGTTTCAACCTGCGTAGATTCCAGCTTAGAAATAACGGAAATATCCGTCATTTCCGCCGCCTCACAGATTTCATCAACGCTGACACCATTAACTTGCGATTCATTCTCATCATAACAGTACGCCATCAGATATGCCAGAATGCTGTAATACTGATGTTCGTCCTTGTCAATGCCGAGAGTCATCATGAACTTCTGCTTGGTCTGCTCCATGAATTCCTTCTTCTGCAGGAGCTTAAGAATAAGCTTATTATCAAGTTCATGGGGTGGCTTGGTCGGAGCCGGTTCGGTATGACCATCGCCAAACGTGTTCAGCAGACTAGCGCAATAGTAATGAATCAATCCAGGATAATAGTTTGTCGTCGACAAAATCATCGAGATCAACGCCTGCTGTTCTTCACTTTCATTGAACATGAATCCCATGTAACTAAGAGGTTTCTTCAGCAATGTCTCTGCCTCTGCATAATCGAGGGGCTTGATGTTGATGAATCCCATCTTAGGCATATCGCTGTTGTTGGCCAACGCTTCATTGTGATGGAGTCGCATTACATTATGCAGACCCGCAAACACATACTTGAAACGATTGCCCAAAGCATCCTGTACACGCTTGATTGCAGACAAAGCCGAGTAATTCGTTTCCTTGTCCTTTCCAAGAAGAATATCAGATTCGTCAATCAATAGCATGAGCTTCAATTCTGGATGCTCTGTCAGAATTACATTAATTCCGAAGCACATATCCGCCCAAGAAGCCTCCAGCGAAATATGCTCCACATCCGGAACATTCTTCCTGCGCATAGACAACACAATATGACGGACTGCCTCAGCAGCATTCATGTCTTTTATCGAACAATATACTGCATAGATGGATTCCTTCGGCTTATGCACTTCCTGTTCCACGCGATACAGAATCGCACTCTTGCCCAACTGTCGTCCTCCGTAGACCAAGATACATCCGTCCTGATCAAAGGTCTTCAGTCTTCGTAATTCTTCTACTCGACCAACAAACATTTCAGGCGGCTGCTGTGCACTGCTATTTTCAGTATACGGCTTGACCATCGCAAAAGGAATCGCACACTGAAGCATCACATTCCAGCGTTGTTCTTTTGAATGTTCGGCTACATACAAAGCCAAAGCGCGATCCAGCACAAGCACAGGAACCGTCGATCTCAGTTCGTGCCAGATCATCGATACTAACTGTCTTCTCGCGGACAAGGTCATGGCGGAATTTACCAGAAAAACCGCTGCATGCCCAGTAGCTTTTCCGATCACAGTTCGTATCATATCAAAATAGGATCGAGCTTCTTTGTTTCCGCCCAAGAAAAAGATATCCAAGCCGTCCGCAATAATGCGCGTGCCAAAGTCCGCGATCGGATGCGTATGTTCAATCTTCTCCTGAGCTTCAAGCTTTACAACTACATGTCCTTCATTGGGTGTACCAATCTGAGTAACATCCAGAATGCTCATCTGGTACAGAAGCGGATTAAGGAAACGCTTAATATTGTAAGGATTTACCGCCTCAGGGGATTGTGGCCACGCCCGCATCATTTCCGTACCGGTGGATACATACCCTTTATGGACATGTCGATTACGGTTTGCAAAAACCTTTTCCATTCCGGAATTTACATCCCGAACAGCAGTATAATAAGCCTGGAAATTCTGAACGAAGAATGAGAATTCGCTTTCGCTGATTGCAGTAGAATCTTCGATTACAAGTCCATTGTCCTTATTAATCTTCCGGATCTCTGCGGTGGCTGCAGTATAGCAGTCTTGTTCAATCAATTTCCTGATGCGGACAATCGTTGCATTGCTTTCTTCAGCACCATAGCCCTTCACAACTTCATTCAATTCTGCCATAAGGCGATCATGGTTGATGCTTCTGGCAGTCTGTCGACACCAGTCGTAAGTACGCTTCATGCATTCAACACAGGCAGAGAAATTATTGATGATTTTATACATCTCGCACTGAGCAGCAACTGCACGTTCAATACGCTCCTGCTCATCGTAAGAAGTAAACCATCCATACCCCTGAGCCATCTCCATATGAGCGTGGAATTTCCTATCTTCAATAGCAACAATAGCGGCAGCAGCTTTTGTTTTTTCTGCATACTCAGCATCGCTGTATTCTGCGAACAAAGAGGGTTGATACATCTTCGCCACACAATTCAGCAAATAGCGACCGTTACCAAAGTTTCCTCCGTTCTCATCAATATTCGTCATCGACTTCGTAACAAAGCGGAGAGCCGCATCTTCGGCAGAAACAGACGCTTCTTTCACAATGTTCGCAAGAATATCACACTGCTCATATGGCACAACCATGTCCTCCACAGGGATGATATATACTGTGCCATCTTCCTCTACGGCCATTGCCTCATATGCAGACACTTCTGCATTAAACATCAAACTGACATCAGCAAGGCTTTCTCCGTTCATCAGTGCCGCAAAGTACTTAAGCGTATCCTCCAAGATCGAAAGTGCACCATAACCCGCCACATCATCGCGCAGTACAGTTTTATATGCATTTATATCTGCAATAGCGACGGCAATAAGCTTTGCCAGATGTTTTACTTCTGCAGCCGCAGCAATAATGTTCTGTTCAGAAAACTCAGCATTATGAATACAGAGTTCGATCCATTCGTTGATGACGCCAAGAGCATTTTTGGTTCGGTTTACTGCGCTGTTACGACCAGAACCCTTTATGGGATCATTTGCACCTTTGCCTTTCATTTTCTTCGTGCTATTATCCCACAGATCCTCAATCCAACTTTCAATCGCCGTTTGACTGTTCTTTAACAAATCAGGATCAATCGCTTCAAGCGCTTCACTTATTCTGACAGCGTCACCCTTTTTATCCTCACAGATGCACTGCAGCGCATCGATTATCAAAGAATTGTTATCGAACAAAAGTTCAAACAAATTCTTGACGCGAGGGTTGCTCACAGTAGTTTCGGTTAAGCGCGCCTTCAGCAAGTCATTCGCTTTGCTTTTCAGACCGGTAAACTTGTCTTCAATACCAGATTCCTTACGCATTGTAAGCAAGGTCGCCTCATTAATGCCGTGCTGATTCGCATCGACATAGTTCTGAAGCCGCTGCATAAGTTCACGTAAACTGCTCATTTGCTTGAGCACCGACGTAGACGCAACAGCGTCTGTAGACTTTACCCAATATTCCTTCGCAGCATCGTTCGAAAAATACATGCGAATATACGAAGAAACTGCAAGGGCAGAATTGGCCAAATCAGAATAGTTGGCATCAGGATAGATTTCCTGCAACCTTGTCGCATTTCTTCCGCCGGTATACGCAGGATCTGCCGTAGCACATGCCCATTTGAGCCACTCAGCATATACGTCAGGATGCATCTGAGCCAATGCTCGCATCATAACACTACCAACGCCCCTGCGCCCCTCTGCATACGCGGCATATGCAAGTTTGAGATAATAATCACGCCGGTCGGCAGATCCGGTGCTTCGGATCATCGCCACCAAACTATCCTTATTATCTCGTTTTGCCTTAGTTTGCGGAATAGGCATCGCCATAGGTACTTCTATCTCCGCAGCTTCTTTGGCGTCATCCTGTACAAGTTGTACGGGAACAGCAACGGGTTCCGATTCAGGCACGTCCTTGTTCTCTACGCCAGTGATTCCACCATCTTCACCCGTAATATCTGCCGTGGAAGACAGCGGTTCTTTGTGCTCTTCAATAGGAGTTTCTACTTCTGATTCCACAGCAACAGACTGTTCATGCATTACTTCAGGTTCATGGACATCCTCTGTATCACCAATCTGCTCTACGGCGACATCCTTCTCTTCCTTCTTTTCTCGAGAGACCCGCCACTCAAATACCTTCCATTCATTAGAATCCCAATGATACATTCTATCAGTAAAGTAGAAACAGTTCTTGGCGACCGTGTTCTTCATCGTCCCCCATTCAGGAAGAGTATCACCGTATGAGCAAACAGAGCGCTCTTCTTTAGTAATCCAGGAAGCATACTCATCCGGCGTCACATAGAAAACATCAGCAAAAATTGAATTCTTTGCACTCTCGACTCCAGAAACCAGATACGCCTTCTCAACGGAATCCCATTCAAAGTGCACAGGCATATCACCCTTCAAAATGCTGATGCCCGTTTTCAACCATGAAATATGCTTAAGCAGCGTATTCCGTTCGATTTTTTCTTCGCCCTTAATAATCGGAGATCGGAACCTCTTGTTGCGTTCTGCAAAACCAGGATACAAAAATCTGTTTAGAATCTCCAGCAAGTCTTTCGAACGTTCAAGCTTATTAAGGCATCCACAAAGCATCTGAGAAACACAATAATACGTTTCGTCATCCACTTCATATGCCGACAAATAGCCTTTTTTCTCCATGCTATTTAGCCATGAAGACCAATCGAGGTTTTCTGTTCTCGGATATGCGCGGGCAATAAACAATTTATCCGAAATCAAATGAATCGTACCGATGGTATCCAGCAACAGCGCTCCCATGATACTATTAAACGCTTCTTTGAGCTTTTTAGACGAAGGTAAAGAACTTTTCATTTTATGTTCTCGTGCGAATATGTAATCTTTATCAGAATCAGCTGCTGCCGGATCGTCAATGTTATCATCAACAGCACACAAGGCGCCTCCATCTATGGCTACACTTATTTCCGGTTCTGCTTTAATCTCGCTAGTCGCTTCTCCAGATTGCTTCTCCTCTAGCTGAGCATCTTCCGCCGAATTTGACTCCGGTTTCTGAATGGTTGTTTCTTCTTTCTCGACTGGACAGGGTTTTACTTCCTCACTCTCATTACCAGCAGATAACTCCGTGTGCAGAACAAAATAGCCTCCTTGCAGTCCTCTAGAAAGCTTTTTCCCCAGTATTTCAACAGCATCTATGATATCGTCTCCTTCGTCGCTGTTGAGGAGTCGCTCAGGACCCATTCTAATTCCATCAACAAATGCCTTGTAAGGAGTCACATCAAGTTCAGAAGACATATCTTCCTGAAAAATGCAAAGCAGTCTGGTTGCGTTTTCTTGAGCATCTCTCAGTACGTCCTCATATCTTTCATTGTCAGTGTAAGCCCGCAGAAAATCCTTGAGAATCCCTTCCGTAATCAGTCTCTTGTTATTGATAATTGCAACATAGGCTCTGACCGGAGCATTTTCTTCGGGCATATCTTCATCTGCTATTTTCTCGGAAGCATACATTCTAACTTTACTATAAGCATCCTGAAGTCCGGCCAAGGTAGTACTTATTCTCAGCGTCTCTTCAGCGGAGGGTACATGTTCTTCATGCAACTCCGTTATTGCACGCTGCAACAGTTCTTCTGCTTCAGTACTTAAACGGTAAAAATCATCCGTGAGCATTTTCAGCATTTGTTCTTCCTCCTGTCTGCCGTATTTAATCCACCACTATAGAAAATCGATAATAACTCGTGTTTTGTATAAACTGTGAGCAACCTTCATGTGTCGCAATGTTCCGGTCGAATTCGGCTTCTGTTGCTTACAATTACACGTAGCGTGACACAACATATTCATCTATCTCTACATACAATTTACCATTTTCATTCTATCATGTTTCTAGATTTGCGTCAACATGCGTAAGTCGACTTCAACTTCAAGATTCTATCGATTCAAAACATAGAGAATGCCTGAAACGCTGTTCAAAACAACTTTCCTGGCCTGAGTGGTGCTGTTAGACAGCTTCTACATATTCACATTTTATCCCATTTCTTAAACAAAAGTCCAGCTTTCCATTCTGCCCAACAACCACCTTATCCACCAGCGCAACAAATGTATATGGTTCAAACCGCATGCATTCTTTCTGCTCATCAAGTATTCGCAGGAATACCTCAATCCGCCGTCTGCGGTCAGTCTTGTCCTTCTTCTGCTCCTCGATGCTCTGAATCTTCTCGCTGAGCTTTTCATGCTCCGCAGCCAGCGCATCGTATTCCCGCTGGTACTCTTCCTGATCCCTTCGCACCCTGGCGTTTTCTTCAACCAGCTTCCTGACTCGCTCTGCCATGCCCAGCGCCTGGTCCTGCAGCCTTGTTGCGATCCTATCAAGGTCGCTCGTGTCAAGCACCTCATCCAGAACCTCGCGACAGACAGCGAAGATGGTCTCCTTTTCAGCAATGACCTTCTGCATCACGTTGACGAAGGCTTTTTCCAACTCGTCCTGCGTCACATGCGGCGTTGAGCACTTCTTGTCGCCTTCGTATTTGTTATTGCAGCGCCAGATCGTGCGCCGGTACTCGTCCGTACTGTGCCAGACCTTGCTGCCATAGAAGGCGCCGCAGTCACCGCAGACGATGCGCGAGGCAAAACAGCTTTTTCCGCTGTAGCTTCCTTTCAGGCTCCTTCGCCACTCCAGCTCCATCTGCGTCAGATCGAACACCTCCGCGCTGACGATGGCCGGATGACTGTTCTGCGCGTAATACTTGGGAATCTCGCTGCCGTCGTTTACCACGAAGGTTTTCTTGATATAATCCGTGCAGTAGGTCTTCTGCAAGATGGCGTCGCCCTTGTATTTTTCGTTGGTCAGGATGCTCTCAATCGTAGAAGGACTCCACCGTGCGGTTTTCTTTCTAGCCTTGGCTGCTTCGATCTCATCCTCACCAAGCAGGCTCTTGCGGGAGGGACAGGGAATGCCAGCAAGGTTCAGCTCTCTAGCGATGATCGCAGGGGTTGCGCCTTCCAGAAACCTTCTGAAGATCGTGCGGATAATCTTCGCTTCGGCCTCCACGACCTCCGGGATACCGTTTTTGCCTCGCCGATACCCCATGAACTGCTTGTAGGCCATCGTCACCTTGCCTTCCGCAAACCGCTTGCGCATGCCCCAAGTCACGTTCTCGGAGATATTTCTGCTTTCCTCCTGAGCAATGCTGGACATGATCGTCAGCAGCACTTCGCCCTTACCGTCCATCGTATAGATGTTCTGTTCCTCAAAATAGACCTCAACGCCATGTTCTTTCAACTTGCGGATGGTGGTCAGCGTGTCCACTGTATTTCGTGCAAAACGAGAAACCGACTTGGTGATAATCAGGTCGATCTTTCCCGCCAGAGCATCCTGTATCATGCGGTTGAAGCCCTCGCGTTTGGCTGTGCTTGTCCCGGTGATTCCTCTGTCCGTGTACACATCCACAAACTGCCAATGATCGGTGTGCTCCTTAGACTGAATGTATTCGGTGTAATGCTTTACCTGCGCCTCATAGCTGGTCAACTGCTCTTCGCTATTGGTGGAAACGCGGGCATAGGCAGCAACGCGCTTTTTCTGAATGGCAAGCGTAGGCATGCCGGGCAGCGCGCGGATGCGTGCAGGAATAACTGTTACCGTTCTGGTTCTTCCAGTCGCCGGTTCGAATGCTCTTGCTTCGCTCACTGTACCGCACGCCCCTTTCTTGCCTGATGCTGCGCCCTTGTTTTCTCAGCAGCCTTTTTACGCTTTTCTGCGTCCCAGCTGTCCCTGCGGGAATAATCCTTCCAGAAATGCTCCTCAGCATGTTCGTCCGTAAAAACGAACATCACACGATTATTCGGATGCATTTCAACATGATCAATCTCATCGGCAGAATGATCGGTTCCCAATACTTCCATAAACAGGTCAATCAGAATCTTTTCAGGAATCTGCTTGGATGCACAGTATGCCTTCCCACGGTATGAATATGTTCCGCAGATCCAGATCGGCGCAGCATAGGGAGTACCCAGCTTGGCCATCTTTCTGCGGTATTTCTTTCCGCAGATTCCGCAATGGATGCGGTCGTTCAACTCCATCGCCGGCGTCAGCTCCGCCATGTCATCTTCAGCATCTTCTGCTGCCTTCTTGCCGGCGACCGTATACATCGCGGCGCGGCGTGCAATTTCTGCCTGTACCGCATCAAAGGTTTCGCGGTCGATGATCGGCTCATGATCCTCCGCCACAAAATATTGCGGAAGCTCGCCCCGGTTGAAGCACTGCTTCTTTTCGATATGATTGTTGGTGAAAAATTTCTGCAGAAGCAGATCGCCGGCGTACTTCTCGTTCCTCAGCATCATCATAATTACGCTGGCATTCCACAATCCGCCCTCGGGCGCGGGGATGTTTTCTTCGATCAGCGCCTTCATGATGCGTACGCTGCCCATGCCCTCCAGATACATACGGAAGATTCGTCGAACAACCTCCGCCTCCTCTGGAACGATAGTGAATACACCGTTCCTGACTTCGTAGCCGTACATGCCAAAGCCCGTGGGAATGCCCTGTTCAAACTTCTTCCGTACGCGCCATTTGCAGTTTTCCGATACGCTGCGGCTTTCCTCCTGGGCAAAAGAAGCGAGGATGGAAAGCATAAACTCACCATCCCCGCTCATGGTATCGATATTCTGTTCCTCAAAATATATGCTTACACCCAAGCCCTTCAGTTCCCGCACCGTTTCCAGCAGGACAACTGTGTTGCGGGCAAAGCGCGAGATGGACTTACACAGAATCCTATCGATCTTTCCATCCCTGCAGTCCTTCAGCATTCGCTGAAACTCAGGTCTGGATTCTCGGGTACCGCTCAGCCCTTCGTCCGCATATACGCCCGCATACTCATATTCAGGGTTGCGCTGAATCAGGTCGCTGTAGTAGCTGACCTGCGCCGCCAGCGAGTGCAGCATGGCGTCCTTGCCGGTGGAAACGCGTGCATAGGCCGCAACTCGCTTGAGTTTCTTCTCACGCACAGCCGGCGCAATGCGGCTGACCGTAGTGATTCTCTCCGTCATTTTCATCCGTCCTTTCCAAGGGTTATTGTATCAATCCCTTTGTCAGTGTGGCATATTACCTCGGAAAGGACGGAATAGCAAGCGATTTCAGGCGCATTTATCCTTGATAACATCGGGATATCCAGCCCATACGGGCGAGAATTTCTGCGCCAGAATTGGTTCAATCCGTCGATACTCCTCCTGTGTAATCAGCCCCTTTTCCTGTAGTGCGCCCATCACAGCCTTTGAGAAACGGTAGCCCGCTTCCCGGTCAAACTGCGCGGCGGTAAGTTTCATGCCCATGGATACCTCCGAACCGCGCAGCGATATAGCAGGCATGGCTGCAGTATTTCTGTGCACGATCTGTAATGAACTCCCGACCGCAGGCAGCGCATTTTGCTCCCTTGGCAGTTTTGCTCATATCCCGATGTTCATGCCACCAGTGCATGCGGCAGGCATCCGAACAGAACTGCTTCTTTTTCCTGCCGGGTGTATGCTCCAATACGCTGCCACACTGCCTGCATGTGTCTTTCTCTGGTATTGCTGTCTTACTGACAGGCTTTATGCCGTTGCGCTGGCAAAAGGATTTGACCGTATTCACGGACATGCCCAGTTTCCGGGCAATCTCCGTATACCCCAATCCCTGCCTGCGCTGCTGGGTGATCAGCAATTTCTCTCCGTTCGTCATGCGACCTCCTTTTGCTTTCCCCGGGATTGTTGGGGAAACCTCCTCAAACGATTCTGATGCCTCGAACGGCCAGCTGTTCTTCCAGCCTGCAGTCCATATAGCCGGTCAGGGTACATTTCATAGAACTGGAATTGCTGTCGTACGGCTCCTCATGCAATTCATCGCGCCCACAGTCCTCGATGCTGACCTTGCTGAAATCCCCGAACAGGATCGGCACGCTGCCTTGGCTGATGAATGGCATGGCGTTGCACAGGACGATGGGCTTGTCCATAAGCTGTCTCTTATACACATCTGACGCTGCCGA
>ENA-OZAF01000577-OZAF01000577.1-human-gut-metagenome-genome-assembly--contig:-NODE-577-length-14395-cov-5.195328_pt1 | contig 14395 bp, 13 predicted proteins | sample MGYA00244207_ERZ653498 | MGnify/ENA primary metagenome ERZ653498 (study PRJEB26926, sample SAMN06165156) | human gut metagenome | biome: ENVO:00009003; feature: ENVO:2100002; material: ENVO:00002003... | reverse complement strand
GGTGCCTACCAGCAGGCGGCTTTCCCCGCCGCACTTGGTGACCTCGGTCGGGTCGATGCCCAGTTCCTCGGAGAGGATCTCCAGTACGCGCGGGCTGCAGAAGCCGCCCTGGCAGCGGCCCATGCCCGCACGGGTGCGGCGCTTGACCGCGTCGATGGTCCGCGCGCCCACCGGGCGCCGAATCGCCGCGCGGATCTCGGCCTCGGTAACCTCCTCGCAGCGGCACACCAGCGTGCCGTAGCTGGGGTCCTTTTGCACGATGGCCACGCGCTCCTCCAGCGTCATGGCATAGAAAGGCTTCTCTCGCCTGGGCGCGGGCTTCCACTCCGCCTTTTCCGAAAGGTTGTTTTCCTCTGCGATCTGCTTTACCAGCATCTGGGCGATGGCAGGCGCGGAAGTGAGGCCGGGGCTTTCAATGCCGACCGTCTCGTAGGCGCCGGGCGCACCGTCCACCGCGCCGATGACGAAGTCGCCGTTCGCCTCATGCGCGCGGATGCCCGCAAATGTGGTGATCACGCTGCGCAGGCTCTCGCCCGGCCAGGTCTTGCGGGCCGCGTCCGCCACCAGCTTCAGCGCCTCGGCCGTCGTCTCCACGGCCGTGCCGTCCTCCACGTCGATGGCCGAGGGGCCCAGCAGGAGGTTCCCATGCACGGTGGGGCTGACCAGCACGCCCTTGCCCATCTTGGTGGGCGTCTGGAACATGGTCATGGAAAATACGAGGGGCTTGGTGTGGTCCAGCAGGTAATACTCGCCCTTGCGGGGGATAATGGTAAGCGGCTTTTCAGGGCAGAGCTGGTTATGCAGCCGCGCCGAGTCCACGCCCGCGCAGTTGACCACGATGCGGGCCTCCATGGGGCCGCGCGTCGTTTCCAGCTGGTATCCCGCGCCGCCGGGCCGTACCGACTGAACAAAGGTATCCAGCAGAAAATCCACCCCGTTGACCGCGGCGTGGTCCGCCAGGGCGCAGGTCAGCTCATAGGGGCTGGTGATGCCGCTGGTGGGAGCCAGCAGGGCGCATACCACGCCAGGGTTGACGTTGGGCTCCAGCGAGAGGATCTCCTCCCGCTCGATCACGCGCAGGCCTTCCACGCCATTGGCCACGCCCTGATCGTACAGTGTCTGGATATGGGCCCGCTCCTCCTCCGTAAAGGCCAGCACCATCGCGCCGGGCTGACCATAGGGCGCGTCCACCTCGGCGCACAGCGCCGGATACATGCGCGCGCCCTCCACGTTCAGTTTTGCCTTGAGCGTTCCGGGTTTGGCGTCGAAGCCCGCGTGCACGATGCCACTATTGGCCTTGCTGGCGCCTTCGGCCACGTCGCTGGCGCCTTCCAGCAGGGCGACATCCGCCTCATAGCGCGACAGGAGCCTTGCCACGGCACAGCCTACCACGCCTCCTCCGATGATGATGATGTCCTTTTTCAATATGAACCCTCCAAGCATTGCGGCGCTCGAGCGCCATCTGTGTGTTATTTTACCATGGAATGCGAAAAAACGCCACACCTGTGCCGAACTTTCTCACCTTTCTCCGGCGATGAGGCGAATGGCCTCCGCCGCCAGGTAAATGCCCGCCACCGAGGGCACGAAGCTGACCGAGCCGGGCGCAGGATGCGCGCCCTTTTGTTCAGCCCCTTCCTCCGCCTGCGGATGAAAGGCGGGCTCCAGCGAGTATACGCAGCGCAGCGACGGCACGCCCAGCTTGCGCAGCCCCTGACGCATCGCGCGGCACAGGGGACAGCCCGTGGTTTCAAAGATATCGCCCACACGAATTTGCGTGGGGTCCAGCCGATTGCCCATACCCATACAGCTGATCAGCGGAACGCCGCGCTCCCGGCACGCCCGCGCCAGGTGCAGCTTGGCCGAAACCGTGTCGATGGCGTCCACCACCACGGCGGCATCCTCCGGGATGGGTACGGGGGTATCCGGCAGGTAGAAGGCGTCGATGGCCGTCAAATCCAGGTCCGGGGCCGCGTCTTTGAGGCGATGGTACATCACCTGCGTCTTGGGAAGGCCGATGGTGCTTTCCAGCGCCACGAGCTGGCGGTTGAGGTTGGAAGGGGCGACCGTGTCATGATCCACGATGGTCATCTTGCCCACGCCGCCGCGCGCCAGCGCCTCCGCCGCGTGACCGCCTACGCCGCCAAGGCCCAGCAGCAGCACATGCGCGCGGGAGAGACGCTCCATCTGCGCGGGGGACATCAAGCGTGCGGTACGGTTCAGGCGCTGTTCTCGGGTCATGGGCGTTCTCCTTTCGCGGCGCCTGCCAGGCGCGCCATCTGTCCCTGATGATAGCACAAACCCCGCAGGCGCACAAGCGCGCTGTTCTTTTGCTGTACCGCATATTGCCAAGCCTGCGCAAACCCGATACAATAGCCTTGGACCCTCCGTGCGGTCGAATACCATTGCAAAAGGGATGGGATTGTGTTGGACAAGATTTTGATGAAAACGCCGCTGGTGGAGATGGACGGCGACGAGATGACCCGCATCCTGTGGCAGAAGATCAAGGACAAGCTGATTGTGCCCTATGTGGACCTCAAAACCGAATATTATGATCTGGGCCTCAAGCACCGCGACGAGACGGACGACCGCGTCACCGTGGAAAGCGCCGAGGCCACCCTCAAATACGGCGTGGCCGTCAAATGCGCCACCATCACCCCCAATGCGCAGCGCGTGGAGGAATACGGCCTCAAGCAGATGTGGAAGAGCCCCAACGGCACCATCCGCGCCATTTTGGACGGCACGGTGTTCCGCGCGCCGGTGGTGGTCAAGGGCATCTCTCCCTGCGTGCGCAACTGGGAAAAGCCCATCACCATCGCCCGTCACGCCTACGGCGACGTATACAAAAATACCGAGTACCGCGTGACCGGCCCCGGAAAGGCCGAGCTGTGCTTCACCGGCGCGGACGGCGCGGAGATCCGGCAGACCATCATGCAGTTTGAGGGACCCGGCATCATCCAGGGCCAGCACAACACGGACCGCAGCATCGCTTCCTTCGCCCGCAGCTGCTTTAACTACGCCCTGTCGGTCAAGCAGGATCTCTGGTTCTCCACCAAGGACACCATTTCCAAGATCTACGACCACCGCTTCAAGGACATCTTTGCAGAGCTGTACGAAACCGAGTTCAAGGCCGCCTTCGAGGCCGCGGGCATCGAGTATTTCTACACGCTGATCGACGACGCGGTGGCCCGCGTCATCCGCAGCCGCGGCGGCTTCATCTGGGCGCTGAAAAACTATGACGGCGACGTGATGAGCGACATGATTGCCACGGCCTTCGGCAGCCTGGCCATGATGACCAGCGTGCTCGTCTCCCCCGGCGGACAGTTCGAGTACGAGGCCGCGCACGGCACCGTGACCCGCCACTACTACCGTTACCTCAAGGGGGAGGAAACCAGCACCAACCCCGTGGCTACCATCTTCGCCTGGACCGGCGCGCTGCGCAAGCGCGGCGAGCTGGACGGCCTTTCGGACCTGTGCGCCTTTGCGGACCGTCTGGAGAAAGCCACGCTTGCGACCATCGAAGGCGGACGCATGACCAAGGACCTGGTATCGCTCTACGAGGGCGAGGCCACGGGCCTCAACAGCGATGCGTTCCTGGACGCCATCGCCCAGACGATGGAAAGCCTGTAACGCAGAAATGCCGCGCCGCGGGGAACGTCGGTTTCCCGCGGCGCTCTTTTCCTGTCCAGAATTGGAGCAGCATGAGGCTTTCATTAGAAAAGGAAAGACCGCTTTTTTTTGCCCCTTCCCGGTGCTATACTGATGCGGGGTGAGAAATGATGAACTTTTTGGGCAATGTGGTCTGGTTTCTGTTTGCGGGCCTGTGGCAGGGAATCGGCTGGCTGCTGGCGGGGCTGTTGTGGAGCGTGACCATCGTGGGCATCCCGGTGGGCCGCCAGTGCTTCAAACTGGCCGCGCTGTGGCTGTGCCCCTTCGGACGGGACGTGGAGGCCGGCGGCGGCGTTCCTTCCTTTCTGATGAACGTGATCTGGCTGCTGGTGAGCGGCCTGTGGCTGGCCCTTGCCGCCACCCTGAACGGATTGCTTCTGTGCCTGACGGTGGTAGGCATTCCCTTCGGGATGCAGTGCTTCAAGCTGGCGAAGCTGTCGCTGTCGCCGTTTGGCGCGCGCATCGTCTACCGGTAAAAGCGGCGGCGCGGTTTCCATGAGGAAACCGCGCCGCGCTCTTTAGCTCCGATGGAAGCTGCCCTGCTCCCGCCGGATGGCCCACATCCGCTGGCTCCCGCCTGCCCAGCGGATTTTCGGCTGGAGTTCGGGCAGCGGCATGGGCCGTCCGTCCGGGACGGCTTTTTTGTTTTTCTTGGCGGCGGGCTTCTCGCTTTCCTTGCCGTCGCGCTGCGCCTTCATGGACTTCGCGGCCTTGTCGGACTTCGCCGCCTTGTCGGCTTTCTGGTTCTTATCGGCCTTGACGGGCTTTTCCGCCATCTTATCGGCCTTGACCGCTTTCTCACCCTCCGCCAGGGAGGCGCCCTGCACACCGGGCACCGCGCCGGAGAGGAACAGCGCCTTGCGTGCACACACTGGCCCGATCATCTCATAGAGCACGGAGGACGAGAGGATGATCGTGCTCAGCAGCGCGCCGGATTCCTCCGGCAAGATGCGCTGCGCCAGCACGGCCAGGCCGATGCTCACACCTGCCTGCGGAATCAGCGCCAGGCCCAGATAACGCCGCACCCCGACCGGCATACCCGTCATGCGCGCGCCCAGCCAGGAGCCCAGAAACTTGCCCGCGATGCGCACCGCGAAGTACGCCGCGCCGATGATGCCCACAGTGGTGAGGGCACTTAGGTCTAGGTGCATGCCGCTCAAGACAAAAAACATGACATTGATGGGAGGCGTGACCCGGCTGACCTGCTTAAAGAGCGTCTTGTCGCCGCGCACGTTGACGTACGTGGCGCCCAGCAGCATGCATCCCAGCAGGGGCGATACGTCCAGCGCGGCGCAACCCGCCGCGATGAAGAATACGAACGCGCACGTCAGCACCAGCCGGTGGTCCGAGGAACGGCCGTCAAGCAGCACGCACAAAAGCCTGCCCAGCAGGTAGGCCGCCAGCAGTACACCTGCGTTCACCGCCAGCGGGGTGAGCACGCTCTGCCAGTCCACCACCGGCGTTTCCGTGCCGGAAGCGATGGCGGCGCACACGCTGAAGGCCAGCAGGGCCACCGCGTCATCCATGGCCACCACCTGGACCAAAGTATTGACGAACGGGCCCTTGGCGCGGTACTGGCGGATGGTCATCAGGCTGGAAGCAGGCGCGGTGGCGGAGCCGATCGCACCCAGCAGCAGCGAAAAGGGAAGGGAGAGATGAAAGACCACCAACATGAAGGTCGTGACCACCGCTGCGGTGACCAGCGCCTCCATGAGCGTGAGCACGATCACCTTTGAGCCTTGCTGCTTGAGCCGGTCCAGGCGCAGGTAGCGCCCCACGCCAAAGGCAATAAAGGCCAGTGCGATGTCGGTGACAAACTCCATGCCGCTCGTGATGTCGGCGGGAATCAGGTCCAGCGCATAGGGACCGATGGCCACGCCCGCCAGGATGTATCCCGTAACGTTGGGCAGCTTGAGCACCTTGGTCACGCGCGACATCAAAAATCCTGCCAGCCACAGAATCGTCACCGCCACCAGCACTCTGGCCGCGGGGCTGATCGTCAAAAAAACATCCCTCATGGTCTGTCACCCTTCCCACCATATTGTCCATCATCCGCCGGATGATGCTTGATTGTAACAGTGAAACGTGATAAAATCAAATGATGAAAATGAATGACATGATTCATTTTTTTGATTCTACTCCGATGTCTCGCAGCATACCGGGGAGGGGAAACGCATGATCGATCCAAAGTTGAAAACGCTCCTATGCGTTGTAAAAGAAGGATCTTACACCAAGGCTGCCGAGCTGCTGGCCCTGTCCCAGCCGGCGGTGAGCTATCATGTTCGGCAGCTGGAAGACGAACTTGGTATCAAAGTTTTTTATCGAAATCAAAAAAAATTGACGTTGACTCCGGAGGGCGAGGTGCTGATCAAATTCGCCCGTCGGCTGGAGGCCATCAGTGACAGCGCCCGCCGCGCCCTGGCGGACGTCAAACAGCAGCTGCGCCACTTCACGGTCGGCATCACCCCCAGCTGCGGAGAGGCGCTCATCGGGCGGGTGTTCAGCAGCTATTGCGGCGCGCATCCCCACACCAACATCAGCATCGTCACCGATACCATGGACCAGCTGTGCAGCCGCCTGGGCAGCTATGAGCTGGACTTCGCCATCGTGGATGGATCGGTATCCCTCAAGCACTGCCACACCGAGCTTTTGGACCTGGATTACCTGTGCGTGGTGATGTCGCCCCAGCACAAGTTGGCCGGACGCACCGCCATCACCCTGGAGGAGCTCAAGGTCGAAAGCCTCATCCTCCGGCGCGAGGACGCGGGGACCCGCCGCCTGTTTGAAAGCAGCCTGACCGGCCACATGGAAAACATCCGCAACTTCGACGTGCGTCTGGAGATGGATAACATCAACGCCATCAAGGAACTGGTGGCGGCCAACCTGGGCGTAACCATCATCGCCCACAGCGCCTGCCGCGAGGAGGCCGCCGACGGCCGTCTGGTGGCCGTGCCGGTGGAAGGCATGCGCATGGTGCGCGAGATAAACGTGGTCTATCAGGATGACTTCAATCATCCGGAGGTATTGGAAGAGATCCGGCGCATCTATCAAGGCTTCCGACCCTGAAACATCAAAAGCGGCGACCGCCGCTTTTTTCCTGTTGACAAATTGTTTATTCTGTATATAATGTATATGCACACTTAAGTGGAGGCACACCATGGACATCATCCTGACCAACGCGGGCGGCCAGCCCATCTATGACCAGATCGTATCGCAGATCAAGGCGCAGATTCTCTCCGGCAAGCTCAAGGAAGGCGACGCGCTGCCATCCCTGCGCACATTGGCCAAGGACCTGCGCATCAGCGTCATCACCACCAAGCGCGCCTATGAAGAGCTGGAGCGCGAAGGCTTCATCGTAAGCCTCACCGGCAAGGGCAGCTTTGTGGCGGGCGCGGATACCGAGCTCATCCGCGAGGAGCACCTCCGCCGTCTGGAGGTGCATCTGCGCGAGGCGGTGGCCCTGTCGCGCCTGTGCGATCTGGATTTGGACGGTCTCACCGGCATTCTAAGCATGCTCTACAAGGAGGAGGACCTATGAACAACGCCCTGGAACTTACGGGGCTGACCAAACGCTACCCCGGCTTTACGCTGGATCATCTGACCTTTTCGCTGCCCGAAGGCTGCATCATGGGCCTGATCGGGGAAAATGGCGCGGGCAAGACCACCGCGTTCAAGCTGATGCTGGGTCTGGCGCGTCCCGACGAGGGCGGCGCGCACCTGCTGGGCCGCGCCACGACGGACCGCGAGACCAAGGAGCATCTGGGCGTGGTGATGGACGAGTGCGGCTTTCCCGAAAACCTGACCCTGCACGATGTGGACGCCATCATGAGCCGCTGTTACCGCACCTGGGACACGCTGCGCTTTCAGGGCTGGGCCGACCGCTTTGAACTGCCGCGCAAAAAGGCCGTCAAGGCCTTCTCCCGCGGCATGCGGATGAAGCTGTCCATCGCCGTAGCGCTGTCGCACGACAGCCGGCTCTTGCTGCTGGACGAGGCCACCAGCGGCCTGGACCCCGTCGTGCGGGACGAGATGCTGGATGTGCTGCGCGATTTTATCCAGGACGAGCGCCGGTCGGTGCTGCTGTCCTCGCACATCATCAGCGACCTGGAAAAGGTGTGCGATTATGTGACCTTCCTGCACAAAGGGCGGCTTTTGCTGTCGGAAGCCAAGGATGAGCTGCTGGACCGCTATGTGCTGGCCAAGGCGCCGGAGGCGGAGCTGAGCCGCATCGACCCTGCGTCGGTTGTGGGCCTGCGCGCCGGCCGCTTTGGAGCCGAGGCGCTGATCCTGCGCCGCGCGCTGCCCGGCGGCATGGCGCATCAGCCGGCCACGCTGGAGGACATCATGCTCTACCATATCAAGGAGGAACATTGAGATGAAAGGGCTTCTGATGAAGGACCTGCTCAACCTCAAGCAGACGATGCGCGTATGGCTGCTTCTGCTGGTGCTGTTTGTCGTGATCGGCTTTGCCCAGCAGAGCCCGATTTATGTGGGTAGCATGCTGACGGTGATGCTGCTGTTGCTCCCGGTCAACGCGCTGGCCTACGACGAAAACTGCAAATGGGACGCCTACGCCCTCACCATGCCCGTCATGCGCCGCGATCTGGCGCTGAGCAAATACCTTCTGGTGCTGCTGGGCGCAGCGGTGATGGCTCCGCTGTCGGCCGTCTGCTCGCTGATGATGGGCGTAGAGGCGCAGGAGGTGCTGTCTATCATCGGGCTGCTACTGTCCGTGGGCCTGTGCATGGTCTCCATTATGCTGCCGCTGCTATTCCGCTTCGGCGTGCAGAAGGGGCGCATGATCATGATCGTGCTGGTATTGCTGCCCGTTGCGGTGACAGCCGCCTTTCCCGGCGCGATCACGGCGATCCTGCCCGGCGGCGCCGGATGGCTGCCCCTGGCGGCGCTTGCGCTGCTGGCGGGCTCCGCCGCCGTGTCGGTGCGAGTATGCGAGCACAAGGAGTATTGATTCACTTATCCTTTTTCAAGTTTGCTTACTGTTTTTCTGTAAACAGTAACGGACAACCGTTCTCCCCATCCCCCTGCTCGAATTTTGTCCCTTATAGATATGAAACTTGAGTACATGCGGTTATGCCCGTCTATGTTTTCTACCATTAATGGGATTATGCAAATATCGTTTGCTTTACTCGGATAATTTCACAACCACGAATTCGCCGGCATCGTAAACCGAACCTGTTGCTGGATAAGTCGGCATGTTCTGCGCTACTTGACATGCCCTCTCCATCATACTCTCATCGGAAACGCCAATACACGCATAGCCAAGCGTATTTGCTGCCCCAACAATTCTTGCAGTTGAATGAATATACAACGGATACGCATAGGTGTCCCAATCCAAAACAGATTTTCCTATAAGGTCCCCTTTAAGGCAAGCGTGATTGAGTGTGGCAGGTCTTCTTCCAATAAAGGCAACAGGTTTGTCATCATTGATCAATTTTACTTCTTTCATTATGCTTCCGATTATATTGACATCTTCCTTTGCACGGACTTGATCGGTATAAATAAGTCTTGTCGTGGTCTGAACCTGCATAAAAAGCATAACCAGCATCAGCAATGTACATCCATAGTATGGTAGCCTCCATTTACATTTTCCGCAGAATTCGAGGCAAAACAGGCAATTGAAAGCCATCACAATCGGATAGACGAGCTGAGCCCGTATCGGAGGCGCTTCGCCCAGATAAATACCGAGTGCGAAAGGAGATATCTGCAGCACAAACATTGCCAGCAAATACATCCAACGATTTACCCCTTTCTCTTTTGCATGCGCAGCATTTATCACCGTACAAATTACAGCACCCAAGGCAAAAAACAGATACCAAGCAGAATGAAAAACCGAATTGTTCCCCGTAAGAGATGAGATAATATACCGTATGACGCTCAACAGACCTTCTCTAAGCGATACCCTTGTCCATGATAACTTGTAATTCAGATAGTCGCTGCTGTAAAACCAAATGCTTGTAATCCATTGATTAATTGCAAAACTTGCCAGAAACAGCGATACGATTTTCAGTGCGATTATAAACGCATTCTCATTATGGACTCCGTCTTTGATAACACGCTGAAAGTGCAGTATATACCCGGCGGCGCAAATAGCAATATATATTGTGACAAAGGTCTGGTATGTTGAAAAAGCCCAGATCATACACAGCATCGAAAGAGGTGCCGCCAGGCGGTATCCTCGAAAAGCCCAGACAAGGGTCAAAGCGGCTGCTGCAATTGAAAGCATGTATGCCCATGCAATCTGAATAATTTGTAAATCAAAGTAGACCATCTCAGCCATAATCGGATGAGAAAAGCAAATGATCCCGAACCATCCATAGATTGACCAGGTGCAGTTTTGCCCCTGATGCGCTCTTATCAAATAGTATCCCATGCCTAGAGATGTGACACATAGCACAGAATACCCCATTAGTGATGCAAAATATGGATTGAACCAACGAAGGTGAAACAATATTTCTGTCAGTATTGCCCCTTGCCGGCCAATGGTAAGCCATCCACTATCAGTGTAAGGCGTATTGATCCGATATTCTGTGTCAATCCTAGGATTCAGATGAAAAAGCCATCCTCCCCAGACAAGAAAAAAGAAGATACTGATCCCTATTAGTTTTATAAAATGATCCACAACAAACCGCTTCATACGCATGGCTTCGTGCGTCATATCATCTCCTCCTAAACCATACCAATATGGATCATTATAAGGTATCTTAAGGTTATAATTCAAGTTTTTTATTTTTATATAAATATTAGTATTTATATTCTTATGAAAATGACTTCGACGCGTGGAAGCTCATCCCACGCGTCGACAATCCTTATTCCGTCTCCCCCGGCACCCAGGCCAGCAGGTCCCCCGGCTGGCAGTCCAGCGCCCGGCACAGCCTGTCCAGCGTGCTGAAACGAATGGCGCGTGCCCGGCCGGTCTTGAGCACGCTGAGGTTGGCCAGGGTGATGTCCACCTTGGCCGCCAGTTCGCTCAATGTCATCTTGCGGCGGGCCAGCATCACATCCAGATTGACTTGAATCGCCATGGCTGCCTCCTTCACACCGTCATTTCGCTTTCCTCGCGCAGGAGGGCGGCGCTTTGGCACAGGCCGCTGAGGGCTAAGCTGGCCAGACCTGCCGTAGCCGTAGCCAGCAAGAGCCCCGCGACCGTCAGCACCAGAAAGGGCGGCAAAATCTGGGCCAGCCCCATGAAAGCGGCCAACCCCGCGCACATTCCAAAGCACCCCGCCGACAGCTGCCACACCCGCCTGAAGCGCGTGGCATTTCTGTGCACGAACGCCCGTCCCTGGGCGACGGTGCCAACGACCCGCCATAAAAATCCAAAGGCGCATAACATCACGACCGCCAACAGCCACCCAAAGGCCACGCCCCAACCGTACCAGCCCGCCAGCTCCGGACGGACGGCGCAAACATGCCTCATGAATCCGGGCACAAAGCATGCCGCCGCCGTCAGGACGGCCCCCGCCCACAGTACCAGCACCGACCGAAGCAGTCCGGCCACCGTCGTGTTTTTCATAAAAATGACCTCCTTTTGCTTTGGGATGGGATGATCATAGCACCTTATTTCTCGATTGTCAATATATTTTTATTGTTAATCAATAAATTGCAGTGAAACAAAAGGCCCGTGCGGCATTTGCCGCACGGGCCGGATTGCCATCTTGGGATCGGCTTAGTACATGCCGCCCATGCCAGCGGGGCCGCCAGCGGGAGCGGGGGGTTCGGGAGCAGGGATGTCGGCGACGAGGCTCTCGGTGGTCAGCACCATCGCGGCCACGCTCGCGGCGTTCTGCAGCGCGCAGCGGGTCACCTTGGTGGGATCGATGATGCCGCGCTCGATCATATCGACATACTCGCCCTTGAGCGCGTCATAGCCGTAGCCGTTCTTGTGGCTGCTCTTGACGTTCTCCACGATCACGCTGCCGTCGATGCCGGCGTTCTTGCTGATCTGGCGCAGGGGCTCCTCCAGCGCGCGCACGACGATTTCCACGCCGGTCTTGGCGTCGCCGGCATAGTTGGCCAGCTCGGCCTGCACCGCGGGCAGGACGTTGAGCAGGGCGATGCCGCCGCCGGGCACGATGCCCTCTTCCACAGCGGCGCGGGTCGCGGCCAGCGCGTCCTCGATGCGCAGCTTGCGCTCCTTCATCTCCACCTCGGTCGCAGCGCCCACCTGGATGACGGCCACGCCGCCGGCCAGCTTGGCCAGGCGCTCCTGGAGCTTCTCCTTGTCGTAGTCGCTGGTGGTGTTCTCGATCTGGCTGCGGATGGAGGCGATGCGGGAGGCGATGTCCTCCTTGGTGCCCGCACCCTCGACGATGGTGGTGTTTTCCTTGTCCACCTTGACCTGGCGGGCGCTGCCCAGCATGTCGATGGTGGCGTCCTTGAGCTCCATGCCCAGCTCGTCGCTGATGACCTGGCCGCCGGTCAGCACGGCGATGTCACGCAGCATTTCCTTGCGGCGGTCGCCAAAGCCGGGAGCCTTGACGGCGACGCAGGTGAAGGTGCCGCGCAGCTTGTTGAGGACCAGCGTGGCCAGGGCCTCGCCCTCGACGTCCTCGGCGATGATGAGCAGCTTCTTGCCGGCCTGCACGACCTGCTCCAGCACGGGCAGAATCTCCTGGATGTTGGAAATCTTCTTGTCGGTGATGAGGATGTAGGGGTTATCCAGAACCGCTTCCATCTTCTCGGTATCGGTCACCATGTAGGCGCTGGCATAGCCGCGGTCAAACTGCATGCCTTCCACGGTGGTCATCTCGGTGCGCATGGTCTTGCTTTCCTCGACGGTGATCACGCCGTCGTTGCCAACGGTTTCCATGGCCTCGGAGATCAGCTTGCCGATGGTGTCGTCGCTGGCGGAAATGCTGGCGACCTGCGCGATGGACTGCTTACCGGTGATGGGCTGGCTGAGCTTGGCCAGGGCGTCCACGGCGGCGCTCACGCCGGCCTCGATGCCGCGCTTGAGCACCATGGGATTGGCGCCGGCGGCCAGGTTGCGCAGGCCCTCGCGGATGATGGCCTGGGCCAGCAGCGTGGCGGTGGTGGTGCCGTCGCCGGCCACATCGTTGGTCTTGGTGGAGACTTCCTTCACCAGCTGGGCACCCATGTTCTCAAAGGGATCTTCCAACTCGATCTCCTTGGCGATGGTCACGCCGTCATTGGTGATGAGGGGCGCGCCGAACTTCTTGTCCAGCACGACGTTGCGGCCCTTGGGGCCCAGGGTGATCTTGACGGTATCCGCCAGGGCGTTGACGCCCTTTTCCAGCGCGCGGCGGGCTTCCTCGCCGTATTTGATCTGCTTTGCCATAATGATGTTCCTCCTCTGATTTTGCGTTGCTCAAAAAAGCCGGATCATTCCACGGTCGCCAGGATATCGCTCTGGCGCACGATGATGATCTCCTGCCCGTCGATCTTGACTTCGGTGCCGGCATACTTGGAGTAGATCACCTTGTCGCCGGGCTTTACGTTCATGACGACTTCCTTGCCGTCCACCATGCCGCCGGGGCCCACGGCCAGCACCTCTGCCATCTGGGGCTTCTCCTTGGCGGTGCCGGTGAGCAAAATGCCGCTCTTGGTGGTTTCTTCCATCTCAACGTTCTTGATGACCACACGGTCGCCCAAAGGCTTAACGTTCATCACTGTATCCTCCCTGTCCGTTCGATTGTGGTTCCGGTCTTTGTTAGCACTCATGCTAAACGAGTGCTAACAACAGTCCTTACTATACGTTATTTCCTGCCAAGTAGCAAGCCGCTGTAGTTCCGTTATTCGGCTCTGCATCGGAAAAATTGATTTATGTTGCCCCATATGATCATCAATTCTTGAATTGTTTTCGAATTTCTCTGGTTTTCTTTTCTTTTCTCATTGATATTGTTTCCGAAAATAAGCGGCGCTGTGGTACAATAGCAAAGCACCCGAAAGGAGAGGATTCCATGCCCGTCTGCGAACCGCTGCTCGCCTGGTACGACGGTGTCCGGCGCGATCTGCCCTGGCGTCACACCCGCGATCCCTACCGCATCTGGCTGTCGGAAATCATGCTTCAGCAGACCCGCACGGAAACCGTGAAAGCCTATTACGCGCGTTTCCTGACGCTGTTTCCCACCGTGGCGGACCTGGCCCGGGCCCCGCAGGAGCAGGTGCTCAAGGCATGGGAGGGGCTGGGGTACTACAGCCGTGCGCGCAACCTGCAAAAAGCGGCGCAGGCGGTGATAGAGGCGCATGGCGGCGCCTTCCCCGCGAGCTATGAAGGGCTTTTGTCCCTGCCGGGCGTGGGGCCCTACACGGCGGGCGCGGTCGGCAGCATCGCCTTTGGGCTGCGCGTGCCGGCGGTGGATGGCAATGTGTACCGCGTGGCCTCGCGCTTCTACGGCGTGCGGGAAGACGTGGGGCGGCCGGACGTGCAGCGCCGCATCCGCGAACGGGTGACGGCCGATATTCCCGCGGAGCGTTCCGGAGACTACAATCAGGCCCTGATGGAACTGGGCGCGACCCTGTGCCATCCCGGCGAGCCGGACTGCGACGCCTGTCCATGGCGCGGCCTGTGCGACGCCGCGCGCGAGGGCGATGCGGCGCTTTTGCCCGTACACGAAAAAAAGCGTCCGCCCAGGCGGGTGGACATGGCCGTATGCCTGCTGACGCGGAATCGCCGCGTGCTGGTGACGCGCCGCGGGGGGCGCATGCTGGGCGGCCTGTATGTGTTCCTGTCTCTTATACACATCTG
>ENA-OZAF01000562-OZAF01000562.1-human-gut-metagenome-genome-assembly--contig:-NODE-562-length-14624-cov-7.380740_pt1 | contig 14624 bp, 14 predicted proteins | sample MGYA00244207_ERZ653498 | MGnify/ENA primary metagenome ERZ653498 (study PRJEB26926, sample SAMN06165156) | human gut metagenome | biome: ENVO:00009003; feature: ENVO:2100002; material: ENVO:00002003... | reverse complement strand
TACGAGATGACGTCGAGTCTCGTGGGCTCGGAGATGTGTATAAGAGACAGCCCAAGGGGCCTGCAAACGAAAAAAATCCGCCAAAATCATCCCGAAACCATACAGAAAAAAAGGAGGAACGCGATGCCGAGAATGAGCAGGAAGCGGCGGGAGGAATGGGACTTCTTCCTGAGCCGCCGAAACCGGATCACCTACAACGACCTGTGCCGCAACTGCCGGCATGACTGCAAGCAGAGCTTCCGGGCGCAGATCGTGGCCTGCCGGAAGTACCGGAGCAAGCGGAGCGAAACATGGCGGTAACGCGCATCATGGCCATGCACCTGAACAAGGGCCGCACGATTGCCCAATGCCTGAAAGACCGAACGGACTATGCCAAAAACCCCGGCAAAACAAAGGGCGGCGAGCTGATCTCCGCCTTTGGCTGCGATCCCAGGACCGCCGACGCGGAGTTTCTCTTTGCCAAGCGGCAGTACCGGCAGTTTACGGGCCGGGAGCCGAAAAACGACGTGATCGCCTACCAGATCCGGCAGTCCTTCAAGCCCGGCGAAGTGACGCCGGAGGAAGCCAACCGCATCGGGTACGAGCTGGCGAAGCGTTTTCTCAAGGAACGCCATGCCTTTTTCGTGGCCACCCATTGCGATACGGCTCATACTCACAACCACATCATCTTCAACTCCACCTCGATGGACTGCCGGGGAAAATTCCGGGATTTCCTCGGCTCCGGTAAGGCGGTTGCGCGGCTGAGCGACCTGATCTGTCTGGAACACGGGCTTTCCGTGATCGAAAATCCCAAACGCGGAGGCAACAGCTACAAGAGCTGGTTGGGCGACCGTGCCCGGCCCTCCCGGCGCGACCTGCTGCGCGCGGCCATTGACGCGGCGCTGGAAGAAAAGCCCGCGGACTTTGACGCGCTGCTATCGCTCGTATCCGGCGCAGGCTATGCCGTCGGACAGGGCCGGCAGATCACTTTCCGCGGCGCGGGACAGAAGCAGAGTATCCGGCTGGAGTCGCTGGGCGAAGGGTATTCGGAGGCTGAACTGCGCGCTGTGATCGCGGGAGAAAAGGTGCATGTGCCCTGGAAGGGACGCGCCGCGAACCGTCCCCGAAACCAGCTGCTCATCGACATTCAAGCCAGGCTCCGCTCCGGCAGGGGTGAGGGCTACCGCCGCTGGGCAACGGCCTTCAACCTCAAGCAGATGGCGCGGACCGTCGCTTATTTGCAGGAGCATCATCTGATGGACGCTTCGGTCCTGTCGGCCCGCGCGGACGAAGCGGCGGCGCGCTGCCATGCCCTATCCGGGCAGATTCAGGCAGCAGAAAAGCATCTGGCCGAAACCGCCGTGCTGAAACGGCACATCGTCAACTACGCCAGAACGCGCGAGGTCTACGCGGCCTACCGCAAGTCCGGTTACTCGGCGAAATACCGCCTCGAGCATGAGGACGAGATCGCGCTGCACCGGGCTGCCAAACAAGCCTTTGATGCGCTGGGCGTTCAGAAGCTCCCCTCCGTCAAAAGCCTCAATGCGCAGTATGCGCGGCTGCTTGGCGAGAAAAAGGCGGCGTATGCGGAGTACCGCGCAGCGCGGGAGGAGATGCGGGAATTGATGGTCCATCGGAAGAACCTTGCGCTGATTTTGCAGGGGGATGCGAAGGAAGGAAAGGGGAAGGAGGCGGAGCGGGAGGGCAGGTGAGCGTGAATGGACGATATACTGTTCGCTCGGCGCTCTTATACTATGCTGAATGGCGCAGAAGTCTATCGTTTATCAGCAAAATAGACACAGGCCTTTGCATTGTCGCGATCGGCAGAGCGGGTAATCTTCTTCAAAGTAACCATATTCTGCGTAATGAAGTCTTCCTCGACTCGCTTTACCGCTCAAACAGCAGAAGATGTAGTGAAAGTTGTGGCGCGGATAGACATTGCATATGCGGAGTATCGGGCAACTAGGGAGAAGATGCGGAAATTGGTGACGTATCGGGCGGGCCTGTTGATAATCTTATATGTATGGTTAGTAATACAATAATGATTATGAGCCTTGAAAATATATTAAATGGGAGAGTCAAACGGCAAAAGGCGATAAAAAAGTCCATTCGAAGGAAGTATAAAGAGAAAATTGCATGTCGTTTCGATCTGAACACGCTGGCAGAGATATTGCATTTGTTCGTAGGGCTTGGGCTTATAAGGCTTTCTCTTCGCCGCTTCTATGCCGCAGCCTTGCCTTCGCATCACCCGCCAGAGGCTTTCTACGGTTCGTGTATACCCTCGTTTTCGCATTCGCGCCCATAGCCCCACAATTCCCAGCCTAGGATTTCGCCGGTGCATATCTGCGATGAGCTTGATTTCTTCCTGTATATGCTGTCTGGAGTGGCTATTGGGCGTCGGGACCGGCAGACCAGAGATTGCAGGGAACCGTCGTAGCGGGCTAGCCAGAAGTAAATATAGGAGCGGCTTTTGTTGTACTTGCGGCTTGCACGGCTTACGCCGTACTTCTGGGCGTAGATGAGCAGAGCCTGGCGGTATTTCATATCTTATGTTATACTGTTCATGAGGCTTGGGCTCCTTTCCTAGTTGTCGTGCAACTCATCTATACCAGATGGCGCTCAGGTCTCTCTCTTTTTTCTCCACTGTCCAATATGTATTGTAGCTCTACATACCGTTTATTAATTTCTACTCCATGCAGCCTCGGACAATTTCCAGAAAGATCTGTTGGAACAAGCTACTCTCATTCCACTTTCGGACTCTTGTTTTGCTAAAGGTAGAATGATCCGGTATCTTTTCTCCAAGTTCAAAGCCACAGAACCAACGATAAGCAATGTTTAGCTGAATTTCCTGGACAAGTCGGCGTTCTGACTTGATGCCATAAAGATATCCATACTAACAAGGTCAACAGATGGGCGGCCATTTGCAGGGTAATATGGCGCTACAGGATCATAGATAAAGTCAAACGAAACCATCTGATTGATTTTCCGAGTAAGTGATCGCGTGGAATTCATTCTGCTATATCCAGAATCACCATACTTATTTGACCGCTCTGCCGCCCCATCATGCTCCATCCCTCTCTTATTTTTATTATACCATGGGAATGGGGTGTTTGGGACTTTTGTCAACAGGTCCAACCATTGACAGTACCCGCATTTAACGGCCTTGCTATCCCATCATCTCCGTCCATTATATCTAACCATGGAGCATTTGGAATTCTTATAACAGATTTTATTGAAACTTATTTTCTTTAGAATTCACTTTTAATAATAGTTAGAGGAAAACTTAAAATCGTTTGGCAACGCCCATCTTTACAATTCCAGTTTGTCTTTGAAAAACAAGTATCTTGTATATAGATTTTTAGAATAATCATCTTCAATTTTCATTACTTGTAGATTGCAACAGGAGGTTTTAAGTTCGTTGAAAAGTTCTTCAGAAGAAAAAGACCATTTATCAAATTGGACTCCTAACTCGGTACAAAGCAGTATCCACGAAATAGCGAAGCCGTGCAAAGATTCGTATTTTCCATAATGGGGAAAATGTAAAATTGCCTTATGGGAAATAAAGTAAAAATCGAGCAAGAGATCCGGTAAATTTCTGCTATTTCGGATAATTTCAATTGAGCTGCTAATCACATTATCGTTGATAGGACCATCACTCATTTGAAGCAGAGATCGAATATGACGTTCATAATAAGATAGTAAAGTATGATAAATATATTCCATTCGCTTTGGTATCATTTTTTGAGAATTATTCGGACAAAGCATCCATTGATATGCTTTTTGATAACAACTTATAATTTCAGAAGCAAACTGTCTCCCATTCGTACCATATAAGACAGCCAAACGCTCATAGGCGCATCCTAAGTTTCTATAATATACTTCATTGACGTATTCCGGAGAGTTTTCGCATAAGCTTACCACAATTCCGCAATAAAAGATAGCTTGCTTAGCATAATCAATTAATTCAGCGCTCGTGACGCCATCTACATATACAGAATGTGCCAATTTGCTATAAGATTCACCAATAGAATTAATAATATATATGTCTATACCCTCGATTGAAGTAAATGCATGTTTAAATTCAGTATAATTATCTGGTTTATATGCCGGCAACCTAACATGGAACTCATCACATAGTTTTTTATATATCTGAATTGCTTCCAAAAAACTATTTTTTTTATTTTCTTGTTTTAAACAATAACCTTTATAAAATAAGAAATCAGCTTTTTTCCATTTTAAAAATAACTGTATTAATGAATCATTAGAATTTATATTATTTAATAATAACAGTCCTTGCTCAGCTTGGCTTATTAGAACTTGATCTGCGAAATATGAGCTGCTATGAAGAAAATAAACCTTACTAAAAATCTGCTCAATGCGCATTAGAATTGCAAGTTCGTTTGATGTTGCAAAGTCTTTTGCAGAAAATTCTCTATAAAAATATCTTGATAGAACATCAGATTCTGTGTTTAGAATTTCACGCAGGAAAATAGATTTCTCCATGTCTAAAGTTGTTCGTTCCCAATTAGATAATTCCATTTCAAGATTTTTAGCGGATATTTTTCCGAATTTTATTTTTCTGCCTGTATCTAAAGCCATTTTCTCTTGATCCTGGATTTTTCTATTAATTTCTTCAATAGTTTTTTTGTCAATTGAATTTGCAATATTTAATCCAGCCCATACTGATATTGCACAAGCAATAATGGCTAGACCAGTAGAAATAAACGAGCCCTCAATTAAAGCTTTTACATAATTAATATCCAAGGCCTTGTAATCTGCTACGGCAATGAGTATTAGCAAAAATAACACTTGAAAGACAACAATACTAATCAATACTTTTTGGATTCTCGAAAATACATAAAATTGTTTTTTTGCATAATCATTCTGATTGCTTTTATTACTACTCATTTTAATTCTCCTCCAAATAATATATAGTCCTTTCTCTATAAAACTTTCCTATATTGTAGCATAATATTTGAGAAAACTACAATTGTCTTAGTTCTCAAAAGTTAAATTTTATAATGCTACAATAACATATTGTTTGGTTAGAAAAGAGTTAGAACATATGCGTTTATCAGAGCGCTGTCAAGAGTTGGAGCTATTGACAAAATTCCAGCTCCTTATAAGGACTGCCCTGCTTGCTACGATTGTATTAAGCATTGCGCCCCTTAGCTTTTTGAAAAACAGCGACCAATCGTGACATGGCGCATACACCTGATGCAACGCAAAATGCTTGAAGATATTCGTTTTTTCCCCAAAGCGCAATAGCCATTAGACATATCCCTTGAACCAGCACCGCTCCTCTCGAGCGTTTGCAAAGGATATCGTGTTTTGCCTGCAGGTATTCTTTATTCTTATGGAGTACAAGCGGGTATTTTATCATAAACATCAGTCCGACAGTCCCCAGAATACAGCATATCCATTGGTTGAATGGCAGCAGAAACGTTGCAAGGCAGCCCAGCAGTCCCAATACCATTGTTATAAAACAATTCAAATGGGTAGAGGCATGAAAGCCGCCGCCAAGCGTTTGATTGACATAGAATAGCGAGATGATTATCAGCGTTTCAATTCCTTGCCCCAGCACACAGCCTATCAATACCAACCCTGCTGTACTCAGAAACGTGTATAGGGCAGCATCGAACCCATAAACATACGCTTCATGATCTGCGGCAGGTATGATCGTTCTTTTCTCCAATGCCCTAACGATCATTTCTGCAAATTTATGCATTGCGCATCCCCCTCTCGAAGCGGATAAGGCAGCGTGATCGTAGCAACAAAGGTGTCACCCGGTGTTTCAAAAGTGCAAAATCCATCCGCATTTTTAGCGATCATTTCAATGCTGCGGATGCCAAACCCGTGAACGGCGGCGTCATGCTGTTTCGAGGTTATGAACTTCGTAGAATGACGCCTGATGGTTTCTTTCGCCATTGAGTTTTCACATCGAATGATAAACGTGTCCCACATCCGACAGAATTTCAAATGGATCTGCCGTGGCTGACTTGGATCAGAGATTCGGTGAATCCCTTCAATCGCGTTGTCAAGCAAATTTCCGACAATGGTGCAAAAATCAACATCGTTGATCGGCAAATCGCTTAGCGGATACTGTTCCAAGAAAAGCTCGATATGGTTTTGTTTGCAAGCCAGCAGCTTCGCTGTCAACAATGCGTCTACGGCAACGGAACCCGTCACATAAACCTCCGATCCTTCTATCTTATTCTCATATTCCGCTAAATACTTTTTGGCAGCTTCGGAATTTCCCTGCGCAACCAATTGCTCGATCGCCTGGAGCTGATGCTTCAGATCATGTTGGCGCGCGATGGTATCCTGATAGATGTCAGTGAGCGTCTGTTGATGCTGGCGGGTCATCTGCGCATGCTTGAGCGCGATCTGACTTTGATTTTCTCTTTGAACAACGTCCGTCATCGTATGGTATAAAAGGACGGATAGAACGGAGCATGATATCATAGCGCCGTAGGCGGCGAATATATGCCAATCCGTATTCCACAATGCGGAAACCTGCATTGAAAACAGCATTTCGATCGAAAAGAAAACCGCGATATTCGTGCCAAGGAAATAGAGCAACGCCGGAACCGCCAGGGGATAATCCGCCTTTCTCATTATGCGAGAAAATACAAAGAAAACAAGGAAAAGGACCAGATTGGTGGAGAGGACAAAGATCACGCGAAGAGCGCCTGCTTCCATGAGCATCTCGTGGGTCGCAGAGGTCAACGCTTGACATGCCGCCATCATAAGTCCCACGGTTGTGACAACGATTACCTCTTTCACCATGACCCATAGCGCCAGGACATACCAGCGCTTGTCCGATACGTAACGCAAATAAACAAAGAAAATAATGGCGTTTATGCTGTCTGTAACAGCGATGTCAAAGAATAAATATAACGTTAGAAACGCAGTGCAAGCCGCTACACAAAGGCAGTCTGCGATCTTAACGGTGTTCTCAACAGGAACGCATCTCTTAAGAAAATACACACAGATAATAGATTGATATAGGTTGATGGAGATCTCAAAGAGCATCCATCCAATTGTCACGATGCATTCCTCCCTTGCGCTCAGGCATTACCCCTTGTTGCCCATATAGTACCAATCATATTTTTTCTTAAATGCCGCGGCAAAGGTTTGGGAAATAGGGACTGTATCGCGATTGGACAGCGTTAAGCTGTCTCGTGTGTATCGGCGGATGTGGTCCAAATTGACAATATAGCTTCGGTGACATTGACAGAAAAGCTGCTGAGGCAGCTGTGCAGCAAAGTCGCGCAGTCTGGCGCGTACTTCCGGTTTTTCCCCGGAGTGCTGAAGCGTCAGATATAAATAATGGGATCGTATCTCAACATAAATGATGTCCGAGAAAGGCAGAACCAACCGCCGGTCCCTGCAAAGAACAGAAATTTTATCTTTAGACAGCAACGAAAAATGGCGATACGCTATCTCCATACAGTCGAAAATGTCTTCTCTAAAGACAGGCTTCTTTAGATAGCGCAACGCACTCACAACGTATCCTTCATATACATAATCCGCGTAATTCGTTACGAATACAATGGAAACGGTTTGGTCATGCTGCCGGATTTTCTTTGCAAGCGCCATTCCGCTCAATTCACCTGGAATTTGGACATCCAAAAAAAGCAGCTCCGCCGATAAGCCGCCCTCCCAGCTCGCCAGGAGATCTTCCGATGAATCAAAGCAGATGCAGGAAACGTCCTGGTGATTTGTGAGCTCTTTCCATTCCTCTATGGCATTGCAAAGGGCTTCCTGAAAGCAACGCTCGTCCTCGCAAATGATAACGCGCATTTGCACAGCCTCCTTGCAGCATGTTTGCAACCTTGGCTATACTATATTGCATGATAGACATATTGTCAACGTTGTAAAAGGCATGATAGCCAAATCGAAAAAGCGAAAACTCCTGAACCTACTCGGAAAGTTTTGAGGCATTGATATACGCTTGAAACATGGCTACTATTTTAATTCTTTCGGGCTCGGGCAGGTCATCTAAGACCAGTGCATTATTGTATGTGTTGCAAAGCAGATAATCAGCGTTGACCATAAACAATTTGCAAAGCTGAATAATATTAGTCGCCGATGGTGTGGTATCCCCAACCTCCCAGTGATAAACCGTCTTTGGATCGACCTTCAGATGCTTGGCAAGAGCCTCTTGATTCAATCTCCGGGATTCGCGCAGCTCCTTAATTCGTGCACAAATTGCATTGTTCATATCTTTCACTTAGCTCACCCCATATCCATCCTACTTCCTTCTGGGGCAGAATATCTTCCCGTTCAACAAGGAAATAATTACTGATTCTGCTAACAAAAATCCCGTCTTGCGCCACATAAGACCCATTTCGCGCCACAAACGGTTAGGGCGGTTTTAAGATGATATAATTCAGTTAACGCAAAGGAAAAGGAGGAAAGCATAATGGGAGCATTGCTGACGGTCATTGCCAATTTCATCTATCAGTATGGTGTAACTTGTGCGGGAGCTCCGAGTTTTCATGGTTCGTATGAAGCACCCGTTCCCAGTCAGCTTCGTAAGCAGGATTAAATGAAGCTTTGGAAGCATTCGTGAATCGCTGAAAAGGGATGGTTCCCTTGGGGGTAAGCAAGGTACCGATATTTCATGTCACTCCAACGTTAATTCGTAGCCCTTATTCTTGAAAAGAGAAAGAAGGCTTTACGCATGAAGAAATTGGTTGCGGTTGTTTTGGCTCTCGTTCTGGTTCTCTCGGTGGCAAGTGCTGCAATGGCTGTCCCGTTCCATATCGTCACCGACAGTACAAGCATCTTCAAGGTTGGTACTGCTAAATTTGCAAGGAAGAGCAACTCTTGGTACGTCTCTTACGATTTGTCTGCCAGCAACGTCGCGCCTGACCATCGTGCTGTCGCACGTGTTCATAAAGGCGTAGATGCCGCCAGCGCTACTTGGGTGTATGATGGTGTCAGTTCTTCCCCACACCCGTATTATTCTAACGCTGTGGTATATCAGGTAACTCTTGATTTCCGAGGGCGCCTTGACAATACGGCATCAGGTTTGCTGGAGTTCCACGGCAATTTCCAGAACTAAATGCATGTAGTATATAAAGAATACGAAGGCAACCAATTCCTAATTAGGTAGCCGTGTAATTTGCCAGAATAGACAGCATAGGCTGTTTATCTTGGCAAATTATGCATTTCTCTTTATGGCAAAAATACGGGAGTGTGAATAAAGTGTTTAAGAAACTGGTCAGTTTGCTCATTGGAATATGCCTGCTGCTGGGAACAACCGCCATGGCGGCGAAAGAGGAACAACCTATTCCTGAACGATTTGCATCTGTAATGGAAGTGTGCAACGCAACTACCGCTGCAGAAATGCACCAGCATTTGATTGACTATATCAACGCAACATGGGCCGACTATTATACAACATCAAATTTACCGTTTCCCGTCCGTTTTGGCGGAACGACAGAAGACCTGATTGCTGACAAGCGAAATTGGGCAATGGCAGTCGTGTCCACGAAGGATGTGGATATACAGAAGCTGCTGGATAGCAACATGATCAAGCATTGGAGCTTTTCGGCATTAGACCCTTCCGTTCTGTCCTTACGGCTGATCCCGCCCGCCCTGAGACCGTATCGGCCCAAGGATCTGACGCAATCGTATGACATTTTCTATTTTGATTACGATGCTCAGACTGACGATGCGACCGTTCTGATTTTTAATGAAAACTATCCCATAACAGAAACATTATTTGCCAGAGCACTACTGGATATGCGCTCAACGGAGCAGAAGCGGGCTATGGAAGGCATTGCCCGCGTAAACGGCTGGACGGTCGAGGAGCTCATTGCAAAGCCGAAGGATTGGGATGTCGCCGAGGTATTGGTTCCTTATCCTGATGGTTTGGAACCGCTTGACCAAGCCGGAATGTTGCTTGATTTATCCCAAAGCGATTATCTTGCTTCTCGTGAATCCTTTGACCATATATCGGATTGGTGGACGGAGGGACCGAATGGTATCTACAGCGCGGACAAGCGATTCATTGGGGCTCCCGTCTCTCCTTTTACGCTGTTTGACAAGGAGGACCACGCGCTGATACTCATCGTCAACGCCAAGAGCGACTATGCGGACGCTGCGCTCCGTTATGCGGAGTACTGTATCAAAGGGATGGATGACGTGATGTTTTCTGATATAGATGCATGGGAAAGTCTCGCCCTGGAGTATTCGACGGAGCTTTGGCAGTAAAGCGTTCAGGTCCTCATCATCCATTTCGGCCTTTCCATTGCACATGTCAATCATAGACATGTTCAGTGATAGCGCCATCCGAAAACCAAAGGGGGGGATCAGTCATGAGAAGAATATGCTTTATGGTAGCAATTTGCCTGACAATCCTATTTCAATCATCTGCGATAGGCGAAACAGAATTGTTTTTTGAAGGCAGTGACCAAAACAGTGCCGCCTATCAAAAGTTTACAAAATCCCATCCTGAGTGCATTGTAAATACGGAAACAAATATCTATCGATCTACCAATGAGATCATCAGCGCTTTGTTAACTGGCGAGTTTCCGTATGATACCTTCGTTATGACAACCACCAGCTTCGATATAAAGAAGCTCATGGATAAGGGGTATTGTGCTGCTTTGTCGGAAAGTCCTGTGATACAAAAAGAATCGGAGCAGATGTATGAACCTATCCAGCAGCAGTTAATATATGAAGGAAAACTTTATGGCGCTCCATTTTATTGTTATATTGGGTACTATGCATATCGTCCAGACGCATGGGCGACGGCCGGCCTTACGCAAGAGGATGTGCCAACTTCTTTTACAGAGTTGCTGGATTTTCTTGAAGCATGGGTGGAGCGCATTATAGATGAGCCTGAGGACGACATCAGCGTTTGCAACGCCTTCGCCAGCGAAGCGTATGGCGAAGATAGTTACATAAGCTATCTTGTTGATCGCCTTATTCAGAATTATATTATGGATTATAATTTTGCGAATAAGCCTTTGCGTTTCGAAACTCCACTTTTTAGAAGTCTACTGGAACGCTGCCAGAAAATTGGGACAGATTTATACTTATACGAACCAAGGGCCAAAGGTGATCTGGCGCTCTTTGAGGACTTGCACGGCATGCGAGATCTGGCGTATCTCGTCCCTTTGCGTATGACAAATGAGCAACCTGTTCTGATCAAAGCATCGCTATATACAGGGTTTCTCAATGCGCGCAGTCAGCATCAAGAGCTTGCAACAGAATACTTGGAAGCTGTCGTTACCAGCATTGCCCCGGAAATGGGCGCATATTTGTATCGAGATGCAGAACCTGTGGAAAATCCTGATTTTAGACGGGCCATGGATAAGCTTCAGGCTGAAATTGACGAGGCTGAAGAAAAACTTGCTACCAGCAAGGAAATGGAACCGGTTGAGCGCAACACATTACAGGATCAAGTGGATATGATGAAGCGCGAGTGGGAGCAGATGTCCATGTCAGAAGAACGATATCTTATCTCAGAAAACGATCTGAGGCTGTACCGCAATTATGGTGACAACCTATATTTCCAAGCGCCAAGCATCTTTGACCCGTCCACAGAGGATGGCCAAAATATGAAACAGCTGCGGGATAGATTCTGTACAGGCAATCTATCGGCAGATCAATTCATCAGTCGTCTTGATGAACTGGCTTGGATTCTTGAACAGGAAGGCCAGCAATAGCAGGCATCTTTTCGGCATGTTGAGTACAAGTTGGGATGATTGTAAATACGATTGGAAAAAGGGGCGAGAGTCGCATGAAGGATAACAACATCAGGAAAGTGGCACTGATAGCGATACTTTTGCTTTGCTTGCCATTGGCAGCATTTGCTGCCCCAAATACGAATGCTGATGATGACAGTTATCTTGCCCAGTACATGACGCGATATGATTATGTTCTTCCTCAAACGATTATAGAGCAGATCCAAGTAAACTTTACGCCACAGGAAGCAGACTGCGACCTTATACGAGTAAGGTTTGATGAAATTCTTTATGATGGGCAATGGATGTATACATCGGCTTCTGTGTGGCCACAAAACCCTGATGAGGTTATCGTCATGCCGGGCGATGTTCAGAAAAACGATCTGGTTACCGGCCCATATGATGAAAAGCTGCAAAACGATATGCGTTCGTTCGAGTCCGTTGCAAAAGAAGATGGCAAACAACTTTTGTGTGTATATGCCTATATGAAAGAGTTTGACGACATAGGTGAATACTTTTTGGATCATTTTCAAAAGGCTAATGGCGAGTCTGTTCTTATGAGTGGCGCACGTATGGCTGGTGGGTGCAAGGCGATCAAGGCAACGTGGTCGATCAAAGTATACGACGTGGATTTGGAAACTGGTAAATACAGCCTTCTAGGCGAATACCTCTTTCCAATGAAAATTCTGCCCCTGCAACCATATGCAGAGCGGACATATCGTGTAGTCAGCGGGGAGAAAGACCTGTTTGAGAGCGTTGTGTTGGCTTATACGCCGCTCAATACTTATGTTTTTCCCCAGTGGAAAGAAAAACAGGATAGACCGCGTTTTTCGATTGCTCTGGTTGATGCAAATGACACGCCGTTTTCTCAAGGGGTGCCGTTGGCAGCAGACACATATGTATTAGATACCCTTCCTAACGAGATTTTCCTGATCGTCTCGGATTATCATACCGGTGAAATGTTGAGCCGAGTCGCACTGGTCGCAGATTCATGCTCATTACCAACCGGGCGGCTCGACGATGAGTAGGAAGCAATTTATTCAGCCCGTGGAGCCATACGAGGAATGGAGCCATCGTGTGCTCCGTACCAAAGGTGAGGTGCCTTTGAAACGGTGAAGCTGGAAAAAACGCTGTTGGCTACTTGGCTTCTGGCAGACCAGAGCGCTAGGACAGAACATTTTGCTGAGCTGGTCGATAAAAATGGTCGGATCCTGGAGCAACACGGCTCTGTTTCTACGAGCATCTATGCAATGAAAGATTTGCCAGATCGAAATTTGGCTGGCTGTTTCCTGACCGGGCGCAGAACAAACGAGAAGGGTCGAGAAGCCGTCTATGTGCAAGATGAAGTGGTTTCCCAAAGACGAGAATAGCAATGCTGAAGAGGAACATCTGGAAACGCCCTGTCCCTTGCTTTGGTATCGGTATATCATCACACAGATCAAATTACTGTTCCAGCCGCCTATCCAAACACCGCCCTATATAAGCGACCTGCTCAGGGAAACGATCGATCGCGCCGTGGAACGTGAGCAAATGCGAAATGATTGGAAAGAGATATGGGCAAAAACAAGCGGCATGACAAGATCCAGTAGTTGATGGCGGATATGGGGGCCAATAAATGGAGCAGGATGCACTCGTTCAAATCATACAAATGAATTACAAACTGCTCATAGTTCAGGCGTACAGGATCCTGCGTCACAGTCAGGATGCTGAAGATGCCGTGCAAAACGCTTGCCTGAAAGCGTGGCGGCGTAGCAGTATGCTCCGAAATAGCGACTGTGCGGTTACGTGGCTTCGCCAAATTGTTTGTTTTGAGTGCATTGACCTGCTTCGGTCCCGAAAGCGCCAAAGTGCTTTTGTCCATCAGATGGATAGACTTCCCGATGAAAACAGCAAACAAACGGACAGCCTATTCATGATCGCACTCAACGATGCTTTCCTGTCTGGCTCCAGTCAGCACAGAGAGCTCCTCTACAATAAGTATGTAATGGGATATACCATTTCTCAGCTGTCTCAAATGATGGGCGTTTCCGAGGGTACGGTGAAAAGCCGATTGTCTCGCGCAAAAAGGCATCTTATAGATGCGATGAGCAAGCTATGGTCATAGGCCTCCCTTATAGGGGAGATATAAAGGGGAAGATATGCCTCTTTGATATCGCACAAAGGAGGAAAGCGGCGACACAAATGTTGATTAAGCTCGTGGTTTGTCATGATAAATAGGATCAACGTCCGCTGAGAGCGGATGGCTGGCGTATCCATTGGGGATATTCGTTCGCGGCGAATCAGCGGGTCTGTCTACGCTATTGTTTGGGGCTTTGGACACGTTGCCGTTCTCCTCCTCTCTCCTCCCATTCGTCTGAAAAAAGAATGGGAGGATTCTTTATGGCAACCATTAATTTGCGCGACTATTATCCTTTTTATCACGATGATGCATGGATAGAGATATCAGATGAGCTTGCCAGGGAAATGAAGGCCTGGGAACGGGATGAGAACAATTACAAACGCAAGTGCCGGTATCATGGTCATTACTCGCTAGACCGTGAAGATGCTTTGGAACAAAAGATCGCCTACCAAAGCTATTCGCCTGACGCGCTATATGATGCATGCCTTCAATACCACCTGTGCCACCTCCTGCTGCCCTGTTTGTCGGATAAACAGGCTAAACGCATTTACGCTCACTACTTTCTTGGGTTGAGTAAAACGGAAATTGCCCAAGCGGAGGGTGTTGGAAAAGCCGCTGTGTGTGAAAGCATTGACCGAGGATTGCAGGAACTAAGGAAAATGATCAGGGAATTTTTCTGACGGCCCATACATACCCGCAGACAAATCTCCTGATAGATGAGGGGAGTTCCAATGCCTCCTTTTACGCACCTTGACAATCGAATACGCGGTGTTACAGGTACAATCCCCCGCGCGGCGGAGCGGCGAACGGGGCGGCGCGAC
>ENA-OZAF01000555-OZAF01000555.1-human-gut-metagenome-genome-assembly--contig:-NODE-555-length-14770-cov-8.008087_pt1 | contig 14770 bp, 11 predicted proteins | sample MGYA00244207_ERZ653498 | MGnify/ENA primary metagenome ERZ653498 (study PRJEB26926, sample SAMN06165156) | human gut metagenome | biome: ENVO:00009003; feature: ENVO:2100002; material: ENVO:00002003... | reverse complement strand
GAGATGACGTCGAGTCTCGTGGGCTCGGAGATGTGTATAAGAGACAGTTATTGAGTTGACGAAAATCATTTGGTTTTATACAATTAAGTATATTCAACTTATAGGTGTTTTATGGGGAATTGTGAAAAAAATTTTTATCTTTTAAATTATTGTGATAGTTGTTTGCATATTATGCAAGAAAAAGGAGAAATTGAAAGCTTAACGGCAGACGAGTTAACCCTAAACAATGGGAACGAGGCGGGAAAGTACTGCCTTAGTTGCGGGCAACCACTGCCAAATGCTCTAATTAAAGATGGAGAGGGGGGTTTAGAGCTTTTAGAGAGTGCGCTTTCAAACAAAAATCTAAAAGTTATTTGTTTTACTGCGCCATCTGTTAGAGTTTCGCTTGGGGACGAGTTTGGATGCCCTGCTGGAGAAAATGTTGTTGGCAAAATGGTTAGTGCGTTAAAAAAACTTGGGTTTCACGCTGTTTTTGATATGAACACTGCGGCAGACTTTACAATTTTAGAAGAGGCGAGTGAGTTTGTTAGTAGACTTAAAACAGGCAAAAACTTGCCTATGTTCACAAGCTGTTGCCCAGGCTGGGTTAACTTTGCTAAAAAGGTTTATCCAAAGTTTCTAAAAAATTTAACCACTTGCAAAAGCCCTCAGCAAATGTTTGGCGCACTTATTAACAATATTTACGCCCCTAAAAACAATCTGCGGTCAACAGACATTTTTGTTGTGTCTATTGTTCCGTGTCTTGCCAAGAAGTTGGAACTTAAGGCTGAGGGAATAAATACAAGCGTGGGGCTTGATGTTGATGTTGCAATAACTACAAAAGAAATTGCAAAACTTATAAAGCTGAGAGGCATAGATTTTAATAAGTTAGAAAATGAAAAGTTTGATTCGTTTTTTGGAGCCTCTAGTGGGGCTGGGGCAATTTTTGGCAATACTGGCGGTGTTATGGAGGCTGTTTTAAGAACTGCGTGCGACAGTTTAACTAAAACAGAGTTAAATAACCTAGATTACAAAATGGTTAGAGGTCTTGATGGAATTAAGCGTGCCCAAATAAAAGCTGGGGACAAAACTATAAATATCGCGGTTGTAACAGGGCTTAAAAATGTTGGCAGCATTATTAGCGAAATAGAAAAAGAACCAAACAAGTATCAGTTTATTGAGGTTATGGCTTGTGAAGGTGGTTGTGTTGGTGGGGGTGGGCAACCAACTGTATATGGTCAAGATAGAGAAAGTGTGCTTAAAGCTAGGGCAAAAGGTCTTTATGATAGCGAGCTTAAAATGCAGGTAAGAAAGGCGCATAACAACCCAGCCGTTTTGGAAATATATAAAAAGTATTTAGGAAAAGTTGGGGGCAAGAAAGCAAAGGAACTTTTGCATAGAAAATATGACTAGCAATAAGTTAATAAAGAAAAAGGAATAAGTGTCAGCCACAAACTCAAAAAACAAAAAAGCTTAGTAAAATATAGATAAAACAAATTTTAAATTGGTTTTTTTTGGTTTTAAGGGGGTAAGGGCATGATGGCAAGCAGAGCTAAAGAAGAACTAAAAAGATATGTTTATGAGGTGCAGTTTCATAAAGAAGTTGTTTTAGAAATTAAGAATATTGAGGCGGAAATTGCAAAAAAAGCAAGCAAATATAAGAGCTACTATAAGAGCTACAGTTTAGAGGATAAAGAGCTTGTAGATAAGGATATAGAAAGGCTAAATGAGGCGCTTTTAAGGCAAACTGACAAATTAAAAAGCACAGAAGCATTTATAGCAAAAGTTGAAAACACAATAGCAAAAATTGACCAGCCCTTAAAAAATGTTCTTTATTTTAGATATGTTAAGCTTTATAAATATAGTGCTATTGCCGTTAAAATGGGCTATTCTATTCAAAGAATATTTCAACTAAACCGAGAAGCCCTTAAAAAATATGAAAATTTTATGCAATAAAAATTGCCACTTTTAAGTGGCTTTTTTTGTTCAAACTTTTGCTTAATTGAAAGTTTAGAGTTGGTTAGATAAAGTTAGAGCGCATTATAGTTTTTGCTCTGTTATAATACGCTTGGTGTTGGATTGTGTGATAAAATGCGTGCTTTAAACAGCATAAATAGGAGATTTAATGGAATACGAAATTTTTAATATTTTTACAAACTACACGCTAGAAGTTGTGCTTATTGCTGCAGCCGCCTTTCTTTTAACATTTTTAATTAAGTGGCCTATAAAAAAGGCAACAAGCAAGTTAGATGAAGACAAACGAAAAATGGTAAATATCACTATAATGTTTGTGCCACTTTTAATTTGCACTATAATTAGCATTCTTTACTATGGTTTTAAAGAAAACGAGTGGTGCACATACATGGTGTTTGATAGTAGTTTTAGTTCGTTTTTAATATCGCTTTCGCTATATGCAATCTTTTCTAGAATCTATATTGTTATTAAAGGAATAATTAGTGGAAGCACAAAAATCAACCCAGAACTTACTAGTGAAGTTATTGCGTATATTAAATCTAATATTAAAGAAATTTCTAGCAAAATTAAAGTAGATGAAAAAACGCTTGAAGGTATTGTAAAAAAACTAGAAGAACTCAATAGCCTTAAAAACCTATTAGTTAATGACACTGTTAATCAAGATACGGCGAAAATTGAAGAAGTTGATGCTCAAATTTTAGAACTAGAAAGCCAAGAAGCAAGTTTAAAACTGGCAATTCAAGATGGGCAAGTAAAGATAGAAAAATATAAAAGTGAGCTATACAAAAGCGATTCTTCAAATGCGTAGCAAAAAGCCCCTAAAAAATAGGGGCTTTTTGTTTGGGGAACTTTACAAAGTACTTGACAACTGCCCCTAATAGGCTTATAATAACTTATAAACATATTATTTTGATTTTAATATAATAAACATAGTGATAAAAGTATGAAAAGTAGATTTAAAGAATTTTGCAAAAAGAACATTTTGGTTTTTGTTTATGCGGTGCTAGCTATCTCGTTTGAGCTTGTTAGCATTGCTTTTATTGGTTGTTATCCTTTTTTAACAAAACCTTTGTATGCCGCCTTGATATTTGGCATACTGCTTAGCGTTTTGTTTTTAATGAGAAATACTAAAATGAAGGCAATATTCAGCTGTATTTTCTTAACCTTGCAATTGGTGCTAGACATTGGGTTTGTTTACCTATATGATTCAAACGGAACCTTTTTTGAGTGGGCAATGATGAATCAAAGGGATGACGCCTTTGGGACAATAGAAGACTTGTCTTTGAGGTGGGGGCTAGTTGCAACGCTTTGCATTCTGCTAGTTGGGTTTATTATATTAACAATAATTTTATTTAAAAAAGTTTATAAACAAGACTACAAATATAAGGCAACAAAGCCAACAAGGGCTGTTATAGGCGTGCTATTATCAGTTTGTGCGCTATTTATGGTATTAAATCCTGTTATAAACGGAATAAATGATAGTAAGCTAAGTTATATAGATAGATTTTTGTATGGCGAGGGGGATAATAAGTATCAACAACTTGGAATCACTGCAAATGCCGTATATGAATTTTTCAACGGCACTGTGGTTAACTCGGCAATAGACTATGATTTAGATGGGCTAGAAGAGTTTTTGTTTGAAGGGGATGATATTTATTTAAATACATCTGAGTATTTTGGTATAAGCAAAGGAAACAATTTGGTTTATATTTTGGTGGAGTCCTTTGAGTGGTACGCCTTTTTGTATAACTGCACGAGAGAACAGTCACTTGAGCTTTATCCAAATTTAAACAAGTTTTTGGGAAATAGCATATATGCTGATAGCTTCTATTCAAGGGAAAAGACTGATACTGCTGAAATGCTGGCTTTACTTGGTAGTAATCCGTCAAACAAATATATCAACTACGATTTTCCTACAAATTCCTACCCTTGGTCGCTGCCTAATATGTTTAGAGAGAGCGTGGAAGCAAGCGGTAACACGGTAAAACAAATTATGTCTTTTCATCAAAATACAGGCTCTTTTTATAACAGAAATGAATTGCACGAAAGTTTGGGTTTTGATGAACTTATTGATATTGAAGACATGGCTGAATATGGTGTGTCGAACACTTGGGATGAGGGTAGCTTTGTTGGAGAAAGGACAAGAGATTCGGAAGTTATAGAGAAAATGCGAGATGTTATGTTTCCTAAAACTGAGGCTGGTGAACAATATATGACTTTCTGGATAACATTCTCTATGCATGGCTACTATAATGAGAGAGAAACTTTTAAAGAGATGGGCTACTATGATAAGCTTGATGAGGTGGGTGCATATCCAGCAGGCAACGGTGTCAAGGCTGATTATTTAAGAACATATGCGGCTGCTGTTATGGACCTTGATAGAGCGGTTGGGCTTATGATGGAAAAGCTTGAGGCAAATGGGCAACTTGACAACACTACAATTGTTATGTTTGCAGACCACAATACTTATTACAACAACTTAAGTTATTATGCAAAAGATATTGAAGAAAGGTATAACAGTGAACTTTACAGAATTCCCTTCATGATTTACGACACCAAGCTTAAGGCGGCATACGAGGAAAATGAGGGAACAAATGTTATTTCTAAGTTCACAACCACTTCCGACATGCTGCCAACAATCTTTGATAAGTTTGGAATAAAAGGGTATAAGAATTTATATTTTGGCACTTCTATGTTTGTTGATGGAATAGAGAGTATTATATTCTCTAGGGCGTATGGTATATTTGTTACAGACAAGCTTATATGCTATTCGGTTAAAAACCTGCTTTACACAAGCGAAGGCTTTACAGATGAAGATCTTGCAGATTTTGAAGTAAGAGCAAAAATTCATCTTGAAAAACTAGAGTATTTAGATAAAATTTATTATAACGACTATTTTAAAACGCATGAGTATGTGTACCCAATATAGCAACTAAAAGGCAACCTTAATTAAGGTTGCCTTTCTTATTTGGTAGTTTATAAAATAGTGATTTTAGACATGTCGGTTTCTTCACTTAAAACAATGCTAGCTGTGCTAGAAGCCTTTTCTAGCGTTACATTTTCTATTGTCCCATTAACAACTAGGCTTCCGCTAACTATAAGTTTAAGCCCATTAAAGTTTGCAGGGGTGTTGCCCTCGATTGTTAGATTTGTTTTTTCATTTATATAAACCTTGTCACTTGGCAATTCGCTTAACGGAGAAACGGGAGTGTAGATAAAAGTGCTTCCACTTGTGTCTTGGCTAAACATAAGTGCTTTTATGAGTTCTTCGGCAGAACTAGTTGCAAAATAGGTGTATTTAGCCTCATAAGAGGGGTAACATATGTAAACAAATTGGTTGCCGTTTGTGCCAGTAGAAAAAGTGTTGCTGTTATAAATCTCGCTTGCGTTTAGGTTTAAATTCTTGTAGGCTCCCTCTTTATTGCTTCTTATAATCATGGCAGAAGAGAGGGTTTTTGTGTCTGTTTCATAATCTCCAAAACTGTTGCCTTTAATTATAATAGGCATCATACTCTGTGAAGAAATATCTCTTGAAATAACAATGCCAGATGCATCAAAATCTGGGGTGGTGTTGCCATCTAGAGAGATGTTGCATGACTTTAGCTCTAGTCCGCCACTTATAAGATTTATGCCAAACCTGGTATCATTATTTAGCCCATCGGCTAGGGTTCCTTGATGAACAATATCTATATTTTCTACTTTAACGCTATCTTCTTCGCCGCTTAAATTTATGGTTATACTGCCATAAAATTTGGGTTTTGTTTGGTTAGAGGAAATAACGCCTTTAATAGTTAAAGGTTTTGTTATAACAACATTTTTATTGTCTTTTAAGTTGTTGTAAATTTTAATCGTGTCGCCTGATTTTGCATTTTCAACAGCATCATAAAGCGAGTTATAATTTATATTGCCAATTATGGCGCGAGTGTTTGAATCTAAAGAGGGGCCTTTCTTATTATTGCAAGCTGAAAGCCCTAATGAAAAAAACATTATTAAACACAAACACAAGCTAAACCTTAAAACTTTACCCATAGTTTCTCCTTTTTTGTTTAGTTTGGGCATTGTTTTTTTAAATTATGCAAAAAAATAGAGCCTGCAAATGCAAACTCTAGATTTTTTAACTATTTTTCTTTCTGTAGTCTAATCTACCTCTTTGAACATGGTCTAGAATAATTTTTCTTATTCTTAGCGACATTGGGGTTACTTCTAAAAGCTCGTCTTCATCTATAAATTCGAGGCACTCTTCAAGGGTTAGCGGTTTTACGGGCTCTAGCCTTAGAGCTTCGTCTGATGCAGAGGTTCGCATATTTGTTAACTGCTTTTTCTTGCAAACATTAACAACAATATCTTCTTTCTTAGGGTTAATGCCAACAACCATGCCCCCATAAACCTTTGTTCCAGGGGTTATTAAAAGTTTACCGCGTTCTTGAGCGTTATAAAGTCCATATTGAATAGCCTCGCCAGTTTCATAGGCAACTAGTGTTCCAAAATTTCTCCTATCAATGTTGCCTTTGTATGGCTGATATTCTTCAAATATGCTACTCATAATGCCTTCGCCCTTAGTGTCGGTTAAAAATTGGTTTTTATACCCAAACAAACCTCTTGCTGGTATAAAGAACTCTAGCCTTATTCTATTGCCATGGTTTGTCATGGTTATAAGGTCGCCCTTTCTTGCACCTATCGTTCCCATAATAGCTCCAACGCATGTTTCTGGAACATCAATGGTTAACCTGTCTATTGGTTCGCACTTAACGCCGTTAATCTCTTTATATATAACCTTTGGCATGCTAACTTGAAATTCATAACCATCTCTACGCATATTTTCAATTAAAATAGAAATGTGCATCTCGCCACGCCCAAGAACTCTAAAAGTATCGGCATTTGAAGTTTCATAAACTTTTAAACTGAGGTCTTTAACAGCTTCTTTAAACAGCCTATCTCTAAGATGCCTACTTGTACAAAACTTACCCTCTGTTCCAGCGAATGGGCTATTGTTTACAGAAAACTCCATCTCAACACTTGGTTCGCTTATCTTAACAAAAGGTAGAGGAGAAGGGGAAAGCTTGTCGGTTATAGTGTCGCCAATAGTTATTTCATCAGAGCCAGAAATACAAACAATGTCGCCAACCGTGGCCTTTTCTGCGTTTACTCTTTTTAATCCCTCAAATTGGAAAATATTAACAACTCTAAACTGAGATTTTTTGTTTGGATCGTGGTAGTTAACTATTGCAACATTATCTCCAACATGAATACAGCCCTCTTCTATTTTACCAACCGCAAGTTTACCAAGATAGTCATTCTGCTCGCAAGAGGAAACTAGCATTTGAAGAGGTTTAGTTTCATCGCCTGTTGGGGCAGGAATGTGGCTAATTATTGTTTCAAAAAGCGCGGTCATATCTTTCCCAGGCTTGTCTGGGTCTAAAGAGCTAATGCCAAGGCGGGCAGAACAGTATACAAACGGGCTGTCTAACTGCTCGTCTGATGCCCCAAGGTCCATAAGTAGCTCTAACACTTCATCTACAACCTCTTTAACTCTAGCATCTTTTCTATCAATTTTGTTTACAACAACTATAATTTTATGGTTAAGCTCTAGCGCCTTAGACAAAACAAATCTTGTTTGAGGCATTGTTCCCTCGAAAGCATCTACAACAAGCAAAACACCATCTACCATTTTTAGCACGCGCTCTACTTCGCCACCAAAATCAGCGTGGCCTGGAGTGTCTACCACATTTATCTTAACATCTTTATACATGCATGCTGCGTTTTTAGAAAAGATAGTAATACCGCGCTCTCTTTCTATAGCGTTGCTATCCATAACCCTATCTTCAACTTGTTGATTATCTCTAAAAACTCCGCCTTGCTTTAACATTTCGTTTACAAGAGAGGTTTTGCCATGGTCTACATGGGCTATAATTGCTATATTTCGTATTTTATTGTTTTGCATACCTTTCTCCTTAAAAGCCATAAATAAAAAGCGGTAATAAACTTTAGCTCCGCTTTTCTTTGTGTTTAAAGTTTATTTGTTAATTCGCTAAAATTATATCACATATATTATAAAATGTAAACAGTAAAAGAAAACATTTTTGAATTTGAATAAGGAAGTGTAAAAACTGCCTAATATAAGTTTAAATTTTGCAAGTTATGGTAATTTTATTGCCACAAAATTATTCGTGCTTTATAATCTATATGAGGTGCTTATGGAACTTCCAAAAGAATTTGAAGAAAGTATGCGTGGGCTTTTAAAAGGCGATTACGAGAACTATTTAAATAGCCTAAACGAAAATGCTAAAAAAGGGCTAAGAGTAAACCAAAACTATATTACTATACCTAGTTTTAAAAAGATTTTTAATTTGCCTTGCAAGGAAATTAAGGGGCTTAATGGGTGTTTTACTTTAGAGGGCAATGAAAAACTGGGAAACACTATTTTTCATCATGCTGGAATAATATACATTCAAGAGCCATCAAGCATGCTTGCGGCAACTTGCCTTGAAGTGAAAGATGGGGAAAGGGCTTTAGACCTTTGCTCTGCCCCTGGAGGAAAGGGAAGCCAGATTTTGGAAGCAAACCCCAGCGGAGTGGTGGTTTTAAATGAGATAAACAGGGCAAGGGCTACAACCCTTCTTAGTAATATTGAAAGGCAGGGCTTTAAAAATGCAATTGTAACCAGTTTGTCGCCTTTGAAGCTTGCAGAGCTTTTGCCAAACTATTTTGATAAAATATTGGTAGATGCGCCCTGCTCTGGCGAGGGCATGTTTAGAAAAGACGAGAAAACAATTTTAGAGTGGAATAAAGGTTTGCCAATGTTTAACCATAAAAGGCAAATGGAAATTTTAGAGAGTGCAGATAAAATGCTAAAAGAGGGTGGAACTATGGTTTACTCTACTTGCACTTTTAATATAATTGAAAATGAGCAAACTATTCATGAGTTCTCTAAAAAATTTGGATATGAAATAGTGAAATTGCCAAAAGCTGTTTTAAACCTAACAACAAATGGCTTTGAACTATCTGATGATAAAAGCACCTGCCTTGCTGGCAGATGTTTGCCTCAAAATGGGTTTGGTGAAGGGCAGTTCGTTGCAAAACTAATTAAAAAATCTCAAAACAACAATAAAATGACCTTTAAAAAACCTAAAAACCTTGAAATTTCAAAACAAAACTTGAAAATTGCCGAAGATTTTGTTAAAGAAAACCTTTCAGCTGGGAATTTTAGCTATTATTCATGTAATAACAATATTTATATATACAACAATGCTCTACCTAGTTTTTTAGATGGAGTGGTTTGCCTAGGTGTGTGCCTTGGAAAAGTTGAAAAGGGCAGGCTTGTTGTTCATCACCAGTTTTTTAAGGCCTATGGCAAAGATTTTAAAAACAAATTAGAATTAACAGAAACCGACCCTCGCTTAAGTGCTTATTTAAAAGGAAATGAAATAGAAGCAAGTGGGCTTAAAGCTGGTTATGTTTGCGTGCTTTATAATGGCGTTCCACTTGGTGGCGGAAAAGTGAGTGGGGGAGGGGTGGTTAAAAATTTATACCCAAAGGGTTTGCGGGGCGAAATTTGCTCACAGGGCGGCGTTTCTGCCAAATGAATTTATAACTTATCTTAGTAAAAAATGTAACGAGCGGTTAGGGGTCCCCGTTTAACGAATGTTAAAAGGGGAAAGGAAATTCCAAGCGAGAGCCAAGTGCTGGGTTTGGGAAAAAGCCAGCGGTAAGCCGAGCTTGAGAATTGACGAGCGAGCCTTGCCCTGCGAGCTTTCTTTCGCCCCGCAAACGGCTGAGGTGCGGGAGAAAATAAACATGATGGCTAGTGGGCGTTTCTGCCAAATGAATTTATAACTTATTTACAAAAGTAAACTCGTTAAAATACATTACGCAAAAGTAAACTCATTTAATATATTCACTTATTCACTCAATACCTTTTGCATGCATATTATAAAAAGTTTTTGTTTTATGGTTGACAAAATTCAAATATTGTTTATAATTACTTTTGTTAATAAAAAATTCGAGTGCCGAAGACAGTAAGTGGCAGAGGTTTGCCTTAAAGTTTGCTTACCGAGGAACAGTTTATAAGAGCTTTATGCCCCTTATGTTCCCTTTGGCGAGCATGAGGGTTTTTTATTTTCCACTTCACACAAATAAAAGGGAGGAAAATAATGTCAGCAAATTTTGAGAATAAGAAGCTAGTTGTTGAAGAAATCAAGAATTATGCTAAAACCGCTAAGTCGGTTGTGCTTGTTGATTACAAGGGTTTAACCGTTGCTCAAGCAACAGAACTTAGAAAAGCGTTTAGAGATGCTGGTGCAACTTTCAAAGTTTACAAAAACAGGCTTTTAAAAATTGCTTTTGAAGAGCTTGGAATCAAGTTTGATAGCCATCTTCTTGAGGGAACAACAGCTGTTGCTTTCCATAGTGAAGACCCTATTGTTCCTGCCAAGATTGCGGTTGATGGCGAGGGTAAATACAAGGTTTTAAAAGTTAAAGCGGCTTGGTTTGACGGTAAACAGTTAGACGCTAGCGAAACTAAAAAACTTGCATCTATCCCATCAAAAGAGGTTTTGGTGGCACAATTGTTGGGCTTGCTTACAATGCCAGTGCGTGGGCTTGCTGTTGCTTTAAAGCAAATTGCAGAAAAGAAAGCGTAAATTTTTATTAAAAGGAGAAAATATTGATGGATAAAAATAAATTCATTGAAGAAATTAAAGGTATGTCGGTAGTTGAGCTTAACGACCTTGTTAAGGCTCTTGAAGAAGAATTTGGCGTTAGTGCCGCTGCTATGGCAGTTGCTGCTCCAGCTCAAGGTGCAGGCGCTGCTGCTCCAGCTGAAGAAGAAAAAACTGAATTTACAGTTGTTTTGAAAGAAGTTGGTGCAAATAAGATCAACGTTATTAAAGTTGTTCGTGAGATCACTGGTCTTGGTCTTTCTGAATCTAAGGCTTTGGTTGAAACACCAAATGCAACTATTAAAGAAAACGTGCCTAAAGATGCAGCTAATGAAATGGTAGAAAAGTTCAAGGCTGCTGGTGCTACTGTTGAATTAAAATAACTTATAATAAATCGCAAAAAATATAGTGTGAAGTAAAAAAACGGCGTGCAGCCGTTTTTTTGTTGCTGTTTTTGTTGGGGATATTATATTGTAGTATTGTAAAAAGATATAAAACTTTCTTTTAAGGCCATTGTTTTTATTTGACAAACGCGTGGGGTGGGGGGTACCATATTTTTGTAAATAAAGAGAATTTTTGCGGAAAAATAGAAAATCGTTCCTTTTAAGGCGTCTAAGTTTTGAAATAGATAAATTATAATGAAAATAAATATGATTAAATAAAATTAAACTTTTAGTAAACACTATAAAAAGGTAGATAGTAGTGGTAGAAACAAAAAGTAAGACCAAATTAGTAAAATTGCTAGGCTCTGTTATATTAGGGCTAGTGTTTTTATGCATGTGCTTTGTGGGTTTAGGCATAGGCATAAATAAAAATGCAAAGGCAGAGGGAGAAGAGCTAGCAAGCATCTATGTAGACAGCGGAGCAACCACAAATATAACAGGAGGAAGCGTTGGCGCTATGTCGAGCGGCAACAGCGTGTATGTAGCAGATGGGGGAACGCTAAATGTTACAGGTGGAACGGTAAGCGGAAACATATATAACGGTGGAACGCTAAACTACACAGCAGGAACGCTAAATAGCGTAACACTAGCAAGTGGGAAGTATATAACCTTTAAAGGAAACCCAAGCTCTACAATAAGCATAACTCTAGATAGCCCTAGCGTTGGAACAAACATAGGTTATCTAGATGGAATAACAAGTGTAACGCTAAGTAGGCTTAGCGTTACAAACCTACCAGCGAACACAGAGTTAAGGATAAGCGGGAACTATATAACCATAGCATATGTAGATAGAACGGTAAGTTTTGAGGTAGACCCAAGTGGATATGGAACAGTAAGCCAAAGCACGCTAACTTTGCCACACGGTTCAAGCGTGAGCGTTAGCGGAAGCACATTAAGCTATGGAAGCACAAGCATAACAGCAACCCCAGCAGCGCAAACTGCGCAATATACCTATAGTTTTGCAGGATGGTATGTGGGTGACACGCAGATAACAAGCAGTAGAGCCATTACAGCCAATACCACCATAACTGCAAGGTTCACGAGAACAACTAGGACCTACACGGTAACAATAACAAGAAACTACACCAGTTATGGAACTGTAAGCCGATCAAGCGTTACAAATGTTCCATATGGCACAGTGCTGTCTACAAGTAGCAATACCTTAAATGTTAACGGAACAATAGTAACAGCAACGCCAGCTAGCCAAACGGCACAATATAGCTATTCATTTAGTAGCTGGACAAACGGAACAGCAACGGTAACAGGCAACCTAACAGTTACTGCAAACTTTAGTAGTAGTATAAGGTACTACTGGGTATATGCTTATGCAAGATACTCATCAAGTTCAAGCGGAACAAACTCTGGTGCCACTGCTGGTATAACAGGCGGAACGGCAACCATAACATATAACACGGTTCCAGAAACCACGACAGGAACTGGTGCCGCGGATAAATATGTAATCTATGGCGACATTGTAACTTTAACTGCAGAGGCGAAAACAGGTTATGCGTTTGTTGGGTGGTATTCAAGCACAACTTCTACTTCGGCTGTTAGCACGAGTTCAAGTTACAATTTGAGAATAACGGGAACAACATATAGATACGCTTTCTTTAGGGCTACCACCTACACGGTAACAATATCTAGGAATAACACAAGCTATGGAAATGTTAGCACTTCAAGCGTTTCAAATGTGCCATATGGGGCAACGATTAGAGTTGGCTCAAGTGCAAACACATTAAGCGTTAATGGAACAACGGTTACAGCCACTCCAGCAACAAACACGTCAAGCTACACTTATTCATTTAGTAAGTGGACATTAACTTCAACAACTGGAACGCAGATAACAACTAGTGGAATAATAGTAACGGGCAACACCACTATTTATGCAAACTTTACTCGCACTTCTACATCAACTCCAACCTACTACACGGTAACTATAACAGCGGGTTCGGGCGGAACAGTTTCTAATACAAGCGTTAGCGTTGCAAGTGGAACAACATTCTCAACAAGTGGCAACAGATTAACCATAGGCGGCACAACTATTTATGCTTATGCAAATGCGAACTACTTGTTCTCATACTGGAGCCCTTCAAGTGGAACAATAACTGGCAACACAACAATTCAAGCATACTTTACTTATAATCAACCAGATCCAGGTCCAGATCCAGGTCCAGAACCACCAGTACCTACAGGCGATATTTCACAAAGGATACAAGATCGGGGATACATTAGTGTTGGTTTGCAGGATGGTTATACTCCTACCCTTGAAGAAATGATGCTTGTTGAAATGTTGCATAAGTATTATTTTGAAGGGGGAACACTGGATAATATATTTGAAGGTGTGTACCAACATGCTATTGGCAATCCTAATTATATGAATGAATGGTTTATCATGTTTACAAGTGGTGCCTACGGAACTATTGACTACTATAATGATATAAATGATGGTTATAGTGCTTTACACGGTGGTGAAATAGATATTTACTTTGGATTTGATAGCTATTACGATTTAGCATCTGAATTTTTAGGTGAAGATTATAGCAGGTTCTCATTCAGTAGGCCAAAGATGTATTACCTAATGAATGGTGACGGGGCTGGCGATCATAATGGCGATTTAGATTACCTAAATGTTAATTATGGACGAGTGTTAATTATAACCAGTCCGAATGAAAATCTTTCGGTTTTAAATGATTTCTTAGATCATCATTATAGTTGGCAAGTTGATATGTTCACGATTAACCCAGATGAATCTGAATATCATCAGTTGCTTGATCAGCTCATTGACAACGGATTTGAATATGATGCAATCTTCTTTAGTAGCCAATTTGCTGGCAAAACTTATCTTGAGTATTTACATACAGTGCTTAATGGTATTAATTGGGGAACGAATGACTTATACACATTTACATATGCTTGGATTAAAGGAGCTAACTACATAAATCAATTTATAGATTATGTAAATAATTATTCTGATAACTATGTTGATGGAGAAATATATAGAAGCATTAGCGATATATTCTATAAATTTGGTATAAATGACAAAGTTGCAATTATACCACTTGGCATTGACCAAGGCTATGAAGACGTTGTGGCATATTTCACATACTTAATGAGGTCGAGAGTTTATTCATCTCCGTTTAATGTGCATGACTATATTAGGGGCGAGGCTGGAGAGGAAGAAGAAATTTTTCCAGATGGTTGGTAGCTAAGCAAATAAAAAGACTGCTAAACAGCAGTCTTTTATTTTTTATTTAACTTCTTATATGCTATAGTTAAGAGGTAGTTATTTTGGCATAAAGGTGCAACAGCGAGGTTTACCATCGTTGGTCATTATAGTTATGCCATTTGCCTTGCAAATCTCCTTATCATTGAATAAACATTTGGCGTTGCAGGCAACATTTGTGTTTCGTCTGGCGGCGGTTTGCGCTATCTTGTCTTTTTCTTGTTTTTCATGTCCACAATCTTTATAGCTTAAACACTCTGTGGCTTTTCCAACATTTATATTTTGGGCAGTGCAGTTGCAATTCTCGTTATATATGCAGCCCTGCCTTTTGCATTTTAAATCAAACATATTTTCCTCCCTTTTTATATTCTTATCTTTATAATATTTTTTTATTCCATACTTTTAATATTGACCTTTAAAGGATATGGATGTATAATAATATTACTGTCTCTTATACACATCTGACGCTGCCGACGATCTTACGCGTGTAGATC